>Ga0075418_10000459_pt1 | contig 42941 bp, 36 predicted proteins | sample SoiMetdeltSBSDD2_FD_81776 | JGI IMG/M metagenome (GOLD analysis project Ga0075418, IMG submission 81776) | Bulk soil microbial communities from a Populus tree surrounding site in Tennessee, USA - Soil MetaG P. deltoides SBSDD2 | ecosystem: Environmental > Terrestrial > Soil > Tree plantation...
CCCAGCGCCGACTCGAGACGCTTGCGGTGCAGCGCCGGCGCGCCCAGGCAGTGATAGAGCGAGCGCGACATCTTGGTGTGCAGCGTCAGGCCGTATTCGCGCATCACGCCGATGCCCGCGTGCACTTCGTGCGCGAAATCGCAGGCGCCCATATAGCTTTCGGAAGAGACCGCCTTGGCCACGTGCACGCTCGCGGCCGCGTCCCTGCCGGTGTCGAGCTTCCACAGCGCCTCGTACGTCGTCCAGCGCGCCGCATCGAGAAAGTTGACGATGCGGATTACGTGATCCTGCACGCGCTGGAAGCGGCCTATGGGCTGCTGGAACTGGATGCGCTCGCGCGAGTACTCGACCGAGAGCTCGAACACCGCCCTGCACCCGCCCACCTTGTAGGCGCACAGCACCGGGATCGCCGCAAGGAGTGCCGGCTGCATCGCCGCCCAGGCGCCGCCCTCTTTCCCGACGAGGTCGTGCGCGCTCACGCGGACGTTCTCGAGTTTCACCTCGCTCATGCCGGCGAGAAAACCCTCGAGCGGGCGGATCGCGACGCCCGCGGCCTTCGCATCGACGCGCAACAGGCTTTCGCCGCCCGGCGTGCGCACCATCACCAGCAGGTCGGTGGCGAACAGCGCGTCGTGTACGAAAACCTTGGTCCCGGTGAGGAGAAACCCGGTGCCGTCACGCCGGGGCGCAAGCGCGACGCTCTCCGCCGACCAGCCGTATCTCGCTTCCGTCACCGCCAGCGCGAAAACGCGCTCGCCGCTGGCGATCTGCGGCAGCCATTCCTTCTTCTGGGCTTCGCTCGCTGCCTCCACCAGCAGGCGGGCGCAGAGCACGCCGGACGAGAAGAGCGGACCGGGCACGGGGCCCGCTCCCAGCTCTTCGAAGAGAACCGCCACGTCGGTCAGGGAATTGCCCGTGCCGCCGTACTGCTCCGGTATCGCCATTCCCGCCCAACCCAGTTGGGCGAGCTTGCCCCAGAGGTTTGCCTGTATCCCGGACGGATCGCGATCGAGCTTCACGAGTGCGTCGCGCCCGCAGTCGTTCCGCACGAAATCGCGCGCGGATTCCTGGATCAGCTTCTGCGTAGAGTCTAGGGATAGGTCCATGATCGTTCCCGTCGAGAATGAAGGATAGGATGATTGAACGTGGAACGTGGAAGGATGAAGGATGACCTGCTCTAAGCAGTTAAGAACCGGGTCATCCTTCCACGTTCATCCTTCATCCTTGTTTTTCAGGGCCCCGGACTTCTCGCGCTCGCGCCGGCCGATGCCGATGCGCCGGGCCATGATGACGCGCTGGATGTCCGTCGTCGCGCCCGGGTGCAGCGCGGTAATCGCGTCGCGCTGAAAGTACTCCACGGTGCCCTTGAGCGGTCCCCACCGCTCGTCCTTCGTCAGCACGTACGGTCCCGCGATGCGCAGCATCCGTTCGGCGATGTCGAGTCCGGAAAGCTTGCGGCGCAGGCTGTACTGCGATCCCTCGTAGGAGCGCGGCTGCCCGGAGTGCGACAGCCAGTGATTGCGCAGCGCGAAGAGCCGCGTGATCTCCGCTTCGATGTACATCTCGACCAGCCCGGCGCGCGCGTCCGGATCGTCCGCGATGGCGTGCCCGTCGCGGCGTTCCTTGCAATAGTCGATGAACTCGTAGACCACGCGCCGGTCCGCGAGCCTGCCCATCCCGCCGTGCTCGACCTCCAGGTGCGTCGTCGCGACCCGCCAGCCGTTGTTCTCGCCGCCGACCAGGTGGTCCGCCGGAACGCGCACGTTGTCGAAGAAGACGGAATTCTTGATGCCGGACCCGCTGCCGCCCTCCCCGCCCGTCGCGAGCAGGTCCATGGGCAGCACGGTGATGCCCGGCAGGTTCATCGGGATCATCAGCCACGACAGGTTCTTGTGGCGTTCTCCCTTCGGATCCGTAACGACGATGGTCCAGGAGTAGTCCGCGCCGTGCGAGCTGCCGACGAATATCTTCTGGCCGTTGACGACGTAGGCGTCGCCATCGCGCACCGCGGTGGTCTTGATGCCGGCGAGATCCGAGCCCGCGCCCGGCTCGGTCAGGAGCTGCCAGGTTCGCACCTCGCCGCGGCAGATCGGCGGCAGGAAGCGCTGCTTGTGCTCGTCCGTGCCCCACACCATGATCGTCGGCGCCGCCATCCGCCCTCCCGCATCGTAATAGGGCGGGAGCGCGAGCCCGATGCGCGCCAGCTCGTCGTAGAGAATGACGATTTTCTCCGCCGCGAGATCGCCGCCGCCGTAGGCCTTCGGCATCGACGGATAGAGCCACCCTTGTGCGCCCATGCGCCGTCCCAGCTCGCGCCGCACCTGGTACTGCTCGTACGACATGTCGCACGGATCCACCGAGTGCTCCATGCTCTCGGGTACGTTGCGGGAGAACCACTCGCGCACTTCCTTGCGAAACGCACTCTGCTCGGCCGAGTCTTCGATCGCGAAATCCATGCTGACAACCCTTTCCGTTATTGCCCCGGATGCCCAGCGACATTACCCCAAACCACCGCCCGCCGCCACGCTTGCCATGCTCCGGCTGTTGGACTAGATTGAACGAACCCCGCCGCCGGTTCCGACCGATGGAATCGCAATCCTCTCCGGGGCAGGAGAATCGCCGCATGATCCCGCGTGCCGTTACGAAACATCTTCCGCTGGCTGCAGCAGGCGCGGTAATCGCGCTCGCCGCGGGCGCAAGTCTCGCCCAGACCAAGGCGGACGGCTATCCTTCGCGCCCGATCCGGATCATCGTCGGCAACACCGCGGGAGCTGCCCAGGATATCGTGTCGCGCCTGATCGCCCAGCGACTGGCCGACAGCATGGGCCAGCAGACCGTCGTCGACAATCGCCCGGGCGCGACCGGCCAGATCGGCATGGAAATCGCGGCAAAGTCGGTGCCGGACGGCTACACGCTCATCGTCACCACTTCGGCCGCGCTCGTCCTGAATCCGCTCCTGACCAAGGTGCCGTACGACCCTCACAAGGACTTCACGCCGATATCGTTGCTCGTCGACAGCCCGCAACTGCTGTTCGCCACCATGGCCATCCCCGCGAAGACCGTGAGCGAATTGCTGGATCTGGCGCGCGCGAAGCCGGGTCAGCTCAATTGCGCCTCGCCGGGGTTCGGCGGGTCGAACCACATGGGCTGCGAGATGCTGAAGACGATGGGCAAAGTGAATATCGTGCACGTGCCCTACAAGGGCACCTCGCCCGCCATCACCGACGTGATGGGCGGCCATGCGCAGTTCATGTTCAACAGCATTCCCGCCGTGCTCGGCCTCATAAAGACCGGCAAGCTGCGCGCCATCGGCCACGGCGGCACCAAGCGCTCGCCCGCGTTGCCGGATGTCCCCACGATTGCGGAGACACTCCCCGGGTTCCAAGTCGGTACCTGGTACGCCCTGGCCGGCCCGGCCGGCCTCCCGCCCGCCATCGTCGCGCGGCTCAACGGGGAGGTGAAAAAGATGATGACCGACCCGCAGTTCGCGCAGAAGATCGTCGAGCTGGGACAGGACCCGGCTCCGAGCACCGGCGCCGAGCTGACGGCGCACATGCGCAACGAAGCCAAGCGCTGGTCGCAAGTCATCAAGGCGGCGGGACTGAAGCCCGAGCGTTAGTCCCTCTTTGTAGTTTGATGCTTATGATTTGATTTTTTGAAGGAGAACGCCATGGCACGCGAAGGCTATCTGATCATCGACAGCGATCTGCACATGAACGAGCCCGACGACTTATGGGCAAACTATCTCGACGCGCCCTACCGCGCGAATCCCCCGCGCTTCTTCGGCGGCCGGCAGCAGGCCCTGACGCAAAGCGCCGAGGACAAGGGCAACGCGGACAGGATCCGGGGCATGGAGGTGCAGGGGCTGGCGATCCCCGCCTTCGCCAAGGCGGAAGGCGCCAGCGCCTCGAGTCGTGAGCTGCGGCGCCGCAGCCGCGCGCGCCATCCGCATTTCAACGTCGCGCGCTCGCGCGGCTTCGATCCGGCGTCCACTCTCACCGCGATGGATATCGAGGGCATAGACGTCGCCGTGATGTACGGCACCCGCGGGCGGCAGATCCTGTGCCACGACGATCTCAAGCCCGATTACGCGGCGGCGCTCGCCCGCGCCTACAACAACTGGGCCGCCGACTATTGCAAGACCGATCCGCAGCGCCTCAAGTTCGCCGCGCAGATCGCGATGCACGACGTGGGAAGCGCGATCGAGGAGGCGCGCCGCTCGGTGAAGGAGCTGGGCGCCGTCGCGGTCATCGGCACCCCGAACCCGGTCAACGGCCAGCATCTCCACGACGAAGCATGCGAGCCGCTCTGGACCGAGCTCGAGAAGCTCGACGTACCCGTAGGCTTCCACCCGACCGGCAACAGCTCGTTGAAGGACGACGCCGGGGCGCGTTACGTCGGCCACGCCAATTTCCACCCGATCGCCCACGCCATCCGCAACCCGGTCGAGCTGATGGGCGCGCTTGCGAGCATGACCACCGGCGGGATCCTCGATCGCCACCCGAAGCTGCGCTGCGCGTTCCTCGAAGGGACCGCGGGATGGCTCCACTGGTGGCTGTGGCGGCTCGACGACCAGTGGGAGAAGTTCGGCCCGGGCTGCGAGTACCAGCTGAAGATGGCGCCCTCCGAGTACTTCAAGCGCCAGTGTTACATCGCGCTCGACGTCGACGAGGAGCCGGCCGTCGACGTCATCAACAAGATGGGCGCGGAATATTTCGTCGTATCGAGCGACTATCCGCATGCCGACGGCGCGTTCCCCGAGGCGGTGCAGCAATTCCTCGGCCTCAAGCTGGATGACGGGCAGCGCCGCAAGATCCTCTGGGACAACTGCGCGCGCCTTTACGGCATCCCCCGCCCCGCCGCCGCGCTGACCCGCGATCAGAGCAAGGCCACCGCAGCCTGACAGGTTTCAGGCAAAAACCTGTCTCAAGCCCCCTCTCCCCAACTTGGGGGGAGGGATAGGGTGAGGTCCCCAACCCTCTCCCCGCTGACACGGGGCGAGGGAGTATTTCGTTCATGTTGAAGCAAGGATCCCGCATGCCTCTCCCCGCTCACGTGCGCGACCGTCTGCGCATCCCGGTTCTCGCCGCGCCCATGTTCATCGTCTCCGGGCCCGACCTCGTGATAGAGCAATGCAAGGCCGGCGTGATCGGCTCGTTCCCCGCGTTGAATGCGCGCCCGCAGGAGGAGCTGGATCGCTGGTTGAGCCGCATAGAGACCGAAATCGCGCAGCACCAGCGCGAGCACCCCGAAAAGAAGGTCGCGCCGCACTCCGTCAATCTGATCGTGAACAAGGCCAACCAGCGGCTGGCCGCCGACACCGAAACGGTGCTGAAGCACAAGGTGCCGATCGTCATCACGTCGTTGAGTGCGCCCACCGACATCGTTCCGCGCGTGCACGACTACGGCGGCATCGTGTTCCACGACGTGATCAAGGTGCGCCACGCGGAAAAAGCGCTCGAAGCGGGCGTCGACGGCATCATCGCGGTATGCAACGGCGCGGGCGGGCACGCGGGCACCTTGAATCCCTTCGCCCTGGTCAACGAGCTGCGGCGCATGCACAAGGGTCCGCTCGTGCTCTCGGGCGCCATCACCAGCGGCGACGGCATCCTCGCGGCCGAGGCGATGGGCTGCGACCTCGCTTACCTGGGCACGCGCTTCATCGCGTCCAGGGAATCGCTGGCAGTCGACCGCTACAAGCAGATGATCGTCGATTCCGGCTCGGGCGACATCGTCTACACGCCGCTGTTCTCGGGCGTGCACGGCAGCTACCTGGCGGGCAGCATCAGGAACGCCGGCCTCGATCCCGACAACCTGCCCATGCCCGAGGCACCGGGCAAGTATCGCAGCCGCGATGAGCGCGCGAAGACCTGGAAGGACATCTGGGGCGCCGGCCAGGGCGTCGGCAACATAGACGACATACCGACCGTCGCGGAGCTGGTGGACCGTCTCGAGTCCGAGTACCACGCTGCGCGGCGGAGAATCGGGCTGGGTACTGGGAGCGCCGCCTAGCGTCATGGCAACAGTTGCGCAACGGCTGAGTGAGTACGCCTGCTCTTTGCAGCCCCGCGATCTCCCGCCGGAACTTGTGAGCCAGGCGAAGCGCCTGATCGTCGACACGATCGGCTGCGCCATCGGCGGCTACACGAGCGAGCCGGCGAAAATCGCCCGCGACCTGGCAGCGGCCTGCGGCAGCGGCCGGAGCCGCGCGACGATCATCGGCAGCGGCCAGGCGGCGAGCCCGGATCTCGCCGCCTTCGTGAACGGCGTCATGATTCGCTACCTCGATTACAACGACGGCTACACGAGCCGGGTTTCGGGTCATCCCAGCGACAACCTCTGCGCGGTTCTCTCCTCAGCGGAGGCGGCCGGTGCCGATGGCGGGCGTGTGATCGCGGCAACGGTGCTCGCCTACGAGATGTACTGCCGGTTCAGCGACATCGTGGATATCACGCCCTTCGACCACTCGACGCTCGATGGTATTGCGAGCAGCGTCGCGTCTGCCTATCTCTTCGATCTGCCGCCCGACCGGATGGCGGACGCGCTCAACCTCGCGATCACGCCCAATCTCGCGCTTCACCAGCCGCGCATCGACGTGCTGTCGCACTGGAAGGCGTGCGCGGCGGCGAATGCCTGCCGCAACGCCGTCTTCGCCACCCTGCTGGCGGCGCGCGGGCTTACCGGGCCTCGGCTCGCACTCGAGGGCGCCGAGGGTTATTTCAACTCCGTCGGCAAAGGGCAGACCGGGCTGGCGCCGTTCGGTGCGCCGGACAGGCCCTTCAAGATCATGGAGTGCAGCATCAAGCGCTTCCCCCTGGGGCAATACTCCCAGACGGTCGTGCAGGCAGCGCTGGAAGTGCGCGAGCAGCTGCCCGACGTCCGCGACATCGCCGAGGTCCACATACGCACCCTGCAGAAAGCGATCACGATCATGGCCGGGGATCCGCAGAAGTGGCGTCCCACGACGCGCGAGACCGCCGATCACAGCATGGTCTACACCACCGGCGTCGCGTTGATGCACGGCACCGTGCACCAGAGGCATTTCGGAGACGAGTACCGCAACGATCCCGGGTTGCTCGATCTCGTCAGCCGGATCAAGGTCTCGGTCTCCGAAGAAGCCAACCGGCGCGCGCCGGAAGCGATGCTCTGCGACGTCACGGTAACGACCCGGTCCGGACAGCGCTACAGCGCCGAAGTCGCGTATCACAAGGGACACTACAAGAACCCGCTGACCGACGCGGAGGTGGAGACCAAGTTCCGGTCGCTCGCGCAGGACCTGCTTTCCCCGTCCCAGACCGATAGCCTGCTGGACCGGCTGTGGCATCTGGAGGAAGTGAAGGACATCGGCGAAATCCTGCGGCTGACGGTGATCTGAGAGGAGAACCACATGGCACAACTGGACGGCAAGGTGGCGCTCATCACGGGCGCCGGCGGGATGAAGGGCATAGGCCGCGCGTGCGCGCTCAGGCTCGCGGCGCTGGGCGCGGACATCGCGATCTCCGATTTCAAGCGGGAGCCGCGGGACCTGCCACCGCAGGAGGTCAAGGCGGGTTGGCGCAGCATCGACAGCGTGGCCGGGGAAGTCGAGAAGCTGGGGCGGCGCTGCCTCGGGCTATGGTGCGATCTTACGGTCACCGCGCAGATCGAGGACATGGCGCGCCGCGCGGCTGAGCACTACGGACGCATCGACATCCTGGTCAACAATGCGCGGGCCATCATCGGCCGCGACCGGGTCGCCGTCACGGAGCTGCGCGAGGAGGTATGGGACCGCTTCATCCGGATAAACGCGACCGCGGTGTTTCTCGCCACGAAGTTCGTCGGGAAAATCATGGTCGAGAAAGGCAACGGCGGCCGCATCATCAACATGGCGTCCGATGCCTCGAAGCGGGGCCGCGCGAGAATGGCCGCGTACAACGCGTCGAAATTCGCCGTCCTCGGATTGACGCAGGCCTCGGCCCTCGACCTGGCGCCGCATCGCATCACCGTGAACGCGGTCTGCCCGGGCACGGTCAATACCGACCGGCTGAACTACTGGGAAGCCGATCAGGCGCAGGCGAAGGGGATGTCGCTGGAGGAGTTCCGCGCGACCATCGTCTCCGATTCCGGCAGGTCTGTCCCCCTGGGGCGCATCGCCGAGCCCGAGGACGTGGCGAACCTCGTGGCGTTTCTCGCCTCGGACGACGCATCATTCATTACGGGCCAGGCTTACAACGTCAACGGCGGGACACTGTTCCATTAGTGAATAGTTCTGGGCTCGGAAGCGTCATAGACGTCGAGCCAATAGCCGTCCGCAGCCAGTCTCAAGCCGCCTATAGCTCCTTGCTTGAACAGTTCGCGCTTGGCTGGACTGGCATCGAGCGGCACTGCCAGCGCTTCGATGGCCTCCGGATCGTCGAGGAAGGCATCTATCATGGACGCATCGAGGTCCGTGCTTTCCCGTAGCGCGTCGACGAACCCGTCGCAGAGCAGTTCTGCCTCCTCGTGGTTCAGGCCCACGCTCGGCACCACCAGCCTGTCTCTGTCGTTGATCAACAGGACGGCTCGAATTTCGCCCCTGTGTATTCCGATCCCGAAGGCAGTGATTCTCTTGGCAGGGTCGCGCCCCATGGTCGCCTCGCAGTGTGAAGGAGTGTGACACGGCCAATTCTCCACGCGAGAACCATGCTCGGACACGGGCCAACCTCCGAGGTCGAGGTCAGTCGGCTCTTACGTCGTCGCCCTCGCACTTCAGGGATTTCCCTGCAAGCCGCTGTGTCACGCCAATGGCTGCTCGCCAGAGACGCGAACTATCGCTTTTTTCTGACGCTGAATCGGCCATACACGGACAAACCGCAATGCGGCAGTGGCGCAAACTACGTTAATAGATAGCGGCAATCCTTTATACGGGGAAGCCCGCCTTGCGCGGGCTTTTCTATTCGTGAGCGGACCGGACAGCGACGAGAAGCGCGAACGGATAAGAGCCAGAGTCCTCGCCTTTGGATTTTTCGTCATCGGATGGGGACTGGCATATTGGTTCTGGCCCAACGATTTTGATTCGTCCGGAGCCATTCTCTACGCATTGGCATCCGGCCTGATAGGCGTCGCCGCTACTGTGTTAGCCGGAATTCTCTGGTAGCCAATTGCCGGCGCGGCAAGTGCTTCGAATCGGCGAAACACCGACAGCGCAGCGTCGGCTGCCCGATAGAATCGCAGTATTCACCGACTGCCTCGATCGTTCCCAAACGAAATCGGCGAGCCGGTTCCTGCAGAAGTAACCACTGGAGAAAAGACAATGGGCAAATTGATGGGCGTCACGCTTTTCCTGGCGTGTGCAAGTGTATTCGCGGCTGATCGCCCGGCCGACAGCAAGCCAGCACCTGCCGTTCAAGGTCAAACGACTCCGAACGCGGACAATTCCAAGATGAATACCCGGGACAAGAGCGGCGCGACCCAAACCCCCCAGGACCAGGCGCAGGGCACTGAGGCGGATCGAAAGCTTCTCGCGGCGATTCGACGCGCCGTAGTTGCAGACAAGTCGCTTTCGACATCCGCCCACAACGTGAAGATCGTTACCAACGGCGGGGTAGTAACGCTGCGGGGACCGGTCAACAGCGAGGACGAAAAGGGCAAGGTCGGACAACTTGCTCAGCAGGTTGCAGGTGTTTCGCGCGTCGAGAACCAGCTGGACGTCAAGACCAAATAACCATTGGAGATCACATGAAACATGCCGTGTATTGTATTGCGAAGGACATCACACAAGCCGAGATCATCGTGGATCTCCTGCGGGTGGCGGGGTTTGCGAACAACGATATCTCGGTCCTCCTCCCCGACAAGTCGGGCACGCGCGATTTCGCGCACGAGCAGAACACGAAACTGCCGGAGGGCGCGGCCACCGGTGGTGTTACCGGGATGGGGGCGGGCGCGATTCTCGGCTGGCTGGCGGGTATTGGATCGCTGGCAATCCCTGGTGTGGGACCGTTCATCGCGGCGGGCCCTATCATGGCGGCCCTGGGCGGCGCAGCTGTCGGCGGCGCTGCAGGTGGGATCATCGGCGGGCTGGTAGGCATGGGCATTCCCGAGTACGAAGCAAAGCGGTATGACGGAAAGATCCGCGGGGGCAGCGCCTTGATCTCGGTTCATACCGAGAGTTCCGACGAGGAAAAGGTCGCCAAGGATATCTACAAGCGCTCCGGAGCCGAGGACATCAATTCGACGTCCGAAGCGAGCGTATCCTGAACCAACAGGCTGCCTGAATCAGAGCCCACGCCGGAGCAGTAGCAGCGCTTCGGCGTGTTGCCGTACGCAATCCGGATGACGAGCCTGAGCGTCGTGCAGCGTCCGGCACGGTCGCCTTCGCGCGATTCGGACCGCCCGGCCTCGATGCGTGCACAATTGTCTGCCGGCAATCCCGTCCAATAATCCCACTCACAACGAGGAACATTAATCATGCTGATCATTCTTACTGCGATTCTCGAATACTGCGGGTGCCTGTGATGAATTCCACCCAGGCAGCGACTTTGTTCATGAATCCGTGGATGGCGTGGAGCCGGTTTGCCTGGAAGACAGGAGAAATGGCGATCGCTGCGACGCAGGTGATAGGCCACCGGGCGAGTCGCCTGGCGTTTGCGAGCGCCGTCCCGGGCACGCGCGAGAGCCGCGAGCTGGCTCTCATGGGCGGTGAAAAAGCGGAGGCCGTACTGGAATCCGCGCAGACAGTTTGGGCTCGCATGCTGACAATGAACCAGCAGCTGGCCGCGCTTGCGATGCGACAGATGTTTTCGACCTCGGCGGCGCTGGCATCGCTCGCTGCAAGCCGCACTCCAGCGGAGTCGGTCGCCCGCCAGTCGAGACTGGTACGAGATGCCGTGAGGAATTCGGCCGTTGCAGCGGCAACGCTTTCCGGGTCCGCCGCCCGCCTTGCGCGATCCGCGGCGAAGCCAGTCCATGCCCGGATCAGCGCAAATGCCAGACGGCTCGGCAGAAGATCCCGGTAGCCGTTTCCCTGACCACGATTGGCATCATTCAACGGACGGCGTGCCGGCATTACGCCGGCACGTTGCGCTCCAGCTCATCGAGCCAGACCTTCGCATTGCCGTCCGCTGGCGCACGCCAATCACCCCGCGGAGACAAACTGCCGCCCGCTACGACCTTGGGACTGTTGGGCAGCGCGGAACGCTTGTATTGGCTCAGCTCGAAGAAGCGGAACAAGAAAACCCGCAGCCACTTCCTGATCTCGGGCAATGTGTACGCCCGCCGCAACTCCTCCGGAAAAGCCGGTGGCCACGCCCCGTGGGCGGTGTCGCGCCACGCGTGCCAGGCCAGAAAGGCCACCTTCGACGGCCGCAGGCCATAACGGGTGATGTAATAGAGATGAAAGTCCTGCAGCTCGTACGGACCGACCTTTTCCTCCGTGCTCTGCAGCTTGCCGGTCGGGTCCGCCGGAACCAGCTCCGGTGAGATCACGGTTCCCAGAATCGAGAGCAGCACTGCGGTGGCCGACCGGTCGACCTGCTCCGTTTTTACCACCCATCGCACGAGATGCTGGATCAGCGTCTTGGACACGGAGCCATTCACGTTGTAATGGCTCATGTGGTCGCCAACGCCGTAGGTGCACCACCCCAGTGCGAGCTCCGAGAGATCGCCCGTGCCCAGGACGAACGCTTTGCGCTGGTTGGCCAGGCGGAAGAGGTAGTCGGTGCGCAGCCCCGCCTGTACGTTCTCGAAAGTCACATCGAACACGGGATCGCCCTTCGCGTAGGGATGACCGATGTCCTGGAGCATGCGCAGCGCTGTCGGCTTGATGTCGATTTCTTCCGCCGTCACGCCAAGCGCCCGCATCAAACCCCAGGCAGTGGATTTCGTCCCCTCGGTGGTCGCGAAGCCGGGCATCGTGAAGCCCAGGATATTGGAGCGCGGCAGCCGGAGGAAGTCGAATGCCTTGGCGGCGACGAGCAGCGCATGCGTGGAGTCGAGACCGCCGGATACACCGATGACGATCCGCTCGCCGTTGGTCACCCGCAGCCGCTTCACGAGCCCCTGAACCTGGATATTGAACGCCTCGTAGCAGTCGCGATCCAGCCTGGCCGGGTCATCGGGTACGTACGGAAACCGGTCGATGACGCGCTCCAGCCCGATGTCGTCGAATTGCGGCTGGTGCTCGAACGCGATGCGCCGGAAGGTCCGCTCCGGATGTCCCTGCGCTACGGCGGCGCTGTTGAACGTCAATGTGCGCATGCGCTCCAGGCGGATACGCTCGACGTCCACGTCCGTTACCGCCATCCGGCTCGCCACGGGGAATCGCTCGGTCTGGCAGAGCAGCACGCCCATCTCGTGGATCGTCGCCTGGCCATCCCATGCGAGATCGGTCGTGCTTTCGCCCGGGCCGGCGGCCGAGTAGACATACGCCGCCTGGCAGCGCATCGACTGCGACGCGCACAGGAGCGCACGATCGTCCGCCTTCCCGATCACAATGTTCGACGCGGACAAATTGCAGAGGATCAATGCGCCGGCGAGGGCGCCCTGCGAGGAGGGCGGGCTCGCGGACCAGAAGTCCTCGCAGATTTCCAGGTGGAACACGAAATCCGGCAGGTCGGTTGCGGCGAAGACGATATCGACGCCGAACGGAACCGTTTGACCGGCGAGCGACACATCGACTCCGGTGACGCCCGCTCCTGCCGCAAACCATCGGTTCTCGTAGTACTCCCGATAGTTGGGCAGGAAAGATTTGGGGACCACGCCGAGTATCCGCCCGCGGGAGAAAGCCACGCCACAGTTGTAGAGGCGTCCATTGCGGCGCACCGGCGCGCCCACGACGATCACCGGCGCGATGTCCCGTGAGGCCTCGAGCAGCCGGCGCAGCGCCTCCTCCACGCCATCCAGCAACGCGTCCTGCAGCAGCAGATCGTCGATGGCGTACGCGCTCAATCCAAGCTCGGGAAAGAGCATGAGATCCGCATGCCGCGCGTGTCCCTCCCGCATCATAGCCAGCGTTTCCGCGCCGTTGAACACCGGATCTCCCACGGAGATCTGCGGCGTGCACGCCGCAACCCGGACGAAACCTTGCCGGTGCATGGAGAAAAACGCGTTGGCACGATCCATGGGGGGAATCATGATGCGACTGTTCGCTGCGGGTCAATCACCCCAGATCAGGGCTTTTGCCCGCCGCGCCGGCCGCGTGTTCGCCTTGAGCGTTCTCGCCATATGCTCGAGCGACGCTCTTTCGTATTTGACGGTAAACGAGGCGACGCAGTCGGAAGGAATCCACAACCGGTACTTGCGCACGTAGGCGTCCTGGGCCGTCGCCAGAACGCATATGTCCGCAGTGAGTCCCGCGATCAACAAGCTGGAGACGCCCAGCTCGTCCAGCAGGAAGTCGAGCGGTGTGCCGTAAAAGGCGGAATGCCGGGGCTTGAGCACCGCAAGATCTCCCCGCGCCGGCGCGAGCATACGGGCGATCGTGCCGGCAGCGCCGTGCTTTCTCGAGCACCGCGCCGTCAGCGTCGAAAATTCGGATGTCCAGTCGCCGAAATTGTCATTTGCATAGATGCACGGAATGCGGGCGGCGGCCGCCCGCGCCTTGAGCCTCACAGTGGCTCGCGCTGCCCGGATCGCCCGCGGCGCGAGCTTTTCCGCGCCGTCGAAATTCAACAGGTTGATAAAGTCGACGAGCAGAAGCGCCGTCTTCCGCGCTTTCTTCATCAGTGAGGATAAGCGAGCGCCTATACCTAGGCGCGCGCCCGGCGGACCGATCCGCCATTCCTGCGCGCGGGACGACGAAGAGGCTTCTCTTCGCCTTCCTCGGCTTCCATGCCCATCGACGACGTCAGGGCGCTCTTGCGGGTGGCCATGCGTTCTCCCAGCGCCTTCAGGTCGAGTTTCTTCGCCTTCTTCGCCTTCGGGAACATCTCGGTGTGCTCCTCTTCGACGTGGTGGTCGATGTATTCACCGAGTACGATCACCTTCGCGGCGTACATTTCATCATCGGGGCTCATCTCCCGGATCTGCGCGATCAAGTCCTTGCAGCTCGCATGCTCGACTTCCGCCTCGTTCAGCAGATCTTCATCGTCGATCGCTTCGCGCAAAGCTGGATAGAAGATCTCCTCCTCTATCTTGGTATGCACGGTCAGCTCGTTGCAGATCTGCGTTGCCACTTGTTCAGCCTCGTCGTTGGCCTCGTCCTCGTGCAGCTCCTCGAATTTCTTGAAGAGCTTCTTGACCTTATCGTGATCGGCCTTGAGCATTGCGACTGCGTCCGTTCCGTTGCGGACTGCGGGTTTCTTTGCCATGGTGAATCTCCTGGATGGTGGAAGTTGAGCCGGTCGCAAAACAGGCGCCGGCAGAAATCAATAGACGCTACTTCTTGATGGCCTTGTTCAAGGTCCTGCGCCATCTGGTAGTGCTCCTTGATCGTGGGCAAACCAAGAATGTGCTTTATTGCCGCGCGCTGATGTAGGTACTTCGGCATCGAGGCGTCAGGCAGGGATGACGCGTTCCAGGACGATCCCGATACAGCGCGCCGCGGCGCGATGCGGAGCAGGAAGGTGTTCGGCAGGACCTTGTAGATCATTGCAAACAGGATCGTTGTGACGGCAAAAGCTACGGCGAGGGTCGCGACTTGAATCACGACTTCGATTTCCGCAAACATAGCGCGCCCCATTACGGCAATTGCAGCATTGAGCGCCAGGGACACAGCGAGCAGGAATCCGATAGGGAGCACCATGAGGCACATTGATTCGGGGAAACCGGTGTGGTGCCGGGGGAACTATCACTGCCCCATGAATTCCAACGGCCGGAGAGCTTAAATGAAGCGCGTCAAAGTCAAACTTTCGAGCGAGTTCAAGGTGGTGCTGGGCAACCGCCGCTCCCAGGCGGCAGAGATGGTTCTGCGCGCGGGCGACAAGGAAGGCGATCCGCGCAACAAGCACCGAGGTGCCGACCAATGGCTGTACGTGGTGTCGGGCAAGGGCACGGCCATCGTAAACCGTGCCAGATATCCATTAACGCCGGGCACCTTGCTTCTGATCGAGCGCGGGGACAAGCATGAGATCCGTCAGGCACGCGGCAGCACTCTTCGTACCTTGAATTTCTACGTGCCTCCGGCCTATCGAGCCAATGGTGAACCGCTTCCACGTGGACGAAGGTAGTTCACAGATGATTCCGAGCGCATCACTGCCACGTCATTCATCGCCGGCAAGGCCTACAAGGCCAACGGCGGCACGCTGTTCCATTAGAGAGAGTGAAGGCTGGGAACGAGATGGCCTCCGGTCCCGGTCGGCGTCCGCTACCTCGTAAACTCGTAGCGGTCCCCTGCGAGTGCTCGGCCGGCCCGGCGGTCTGCGCAACTCACGCACTGCCGTCATTCTTGCGCGCACTATCTACGCGTACAGGCAGTGCCTATGGCCACGCTGGTGTGGTTCGACAGTGCTCGCCCGAAACCCCGGGCCGGCCTGCGCTCCTCGGACGCCTCCGACGGGCCCGAAGACCACCCCGCCCCCAGCCTTCTCGTGGGGAAAGACCTGAGCACCGCGGTCACAATCGGATGGTCGACGAATCACGTGGTTTTTAGGTCGTACCGCTACTAAAATCGTCTTCCCACCACCCCGCCGCAGGTCGAGCCGCGCAGCTCTCTTTTGGATGGGCCCACTAGACCGCCCCCACCGCCCGCCCTGTTCCATTGACACACTTCAGCGGACAAATTGAGAACGCGGGGTTAGGTAAATCAAGGACCTCCAATTTCCCTCTGCCAATAACGGAGAACGTCCTCGGCCAAAGTAAGCACGTGAACAGCCCGACCATTTTCGAGCCGCACGTTTAGTCCGTGCATCTTGAATGCTTCGGGACTGAAGGCGCGTGGGCTAAATGCTCGAGGATCAAAACCACCACTCTGCTGCTTTAGGTCGGCGACAGAATCGTGTTGCTTTGCTAGAGCTTGAAAGTGCTTAGCGCCATTCGCTATGTGCGATGTGATTTTCAATAGCTCTGACGATTCCCGCTTGGCCTTTCGAGCAGACGATTGATTGATTCCTGGCGAGTCAGGAAGCAGCCAATCTACGACGTGCTCAGCTGTAACAAAGAAGTCGAATGCGGCATACGTGTCCTCTGGGGCGGCACGAATCCTTTCAAAATCGTGGGCAAGCTTCGCTACCAGATCAGCTGGCTGTTGTAGGAGAGCGAATCCCTTGAAGCTTGCCATAGCAGCCTAATGTGTCCGCGTGAGGCGCGCGCGAGCGTCGCCCTCGACGCGGGGGTTAGGGCTCAATTTTTCGATTCTTGATGACATACTGGTTGTATGCCTTCGCGTACTCGATTGCCTGACCGATCAGGGTGCGATGCTCTTTCCCTTGGATCACGTCAGATGTGCCGTCAAGGTTTACTTCGACACGGCTGCAGTAGGCCCGGCTCCTTTCATCCGTAACCGCCGGGAAATGGCGACTAAAGCCATTTACGCTGTAACAGCGTGGCTTCGCAGCCGCCAGATCTCGTGCTGCGTCGCTTTCTGGTGCCTTCAAATTGAGTCCGGCTAGCTCTTTGCGTAGGATTGCCTCCACGTCAGCGCTCGCCGCTGAGCAAACATTCGCGGCGCAAATGCAGAGGGCAAGAAAGGCCGTTCTCACGTTGAGCCCTAAACTAGTACTAGTGGTCCGAAACATCGGCTTGCAAAGCACCATTGTGCGCGTGCACTAGCCTTCCCTCAAGTTGGTCACACAGTTGGTGCGCATACCTGCATAAAGAGTCATGGTTAGAATCCTTGACAACGCGGAGCCGGCCTGCAAGGGCGGGTGGTGGGGGAGGAACGGCGGGCACCTTCCACCCACATCAAGGAGTTCCGCGACGCAGATGGTTTGTTAACGATCAGCGGCCGGGTGGCGGAATGCCGCAGACTGATCGGATTCTCCCAGGTCCTCCTGTCATCCCAAGACAACGTGATGATGATGCAGCCGGTCAGAATCGAGGCGTCGGTAGCGGTAGCCCCCAAGATAACGCGATGGCCAAATCCTTCGATGGCGCTTGGGAGAATCGGGCAGGCAAGGCGTTCCGACAGGACCCGGTCAGCTGGTCGCCTAGAATGCTTTGCGGACGAAGTCAGCCGGAGATCTTGATATTCGCCTCCTTCACTACCTTCCGCCATTTTTCCACGTCGCTCCTGATCCGGTTCAGAAACTGCTCGGGCGGGCCGCCGACAATTTCCATTCCTTCGCCCGCGGCCCACGTCTTCATCGCCTCGCCGCGCAGCACTTTCGCAAACTCCGCGTTCAGCCGCTGGGCTACGTCCCTGGGCATCCCCTTCGGCCCCAGGATGCCGTACCACGGCACGACCTCGTAGCCCGGCACCGTCTCGCTGATGCTCGGCACGTCGGGCAGCGCGGGTATGCGCCGGATGGGCGTCACGCCGATCGGGCGCAGCCGCCCGGCCTTGATGTGCGGCATGCTCGGGACGAGGCTGCTGAAGCTGGAATGCACCTCTCCGGAGAGGAGTGCTGTCATCACCGGCCCGGTGCCCTTGTACGGAACGTGGGTGATGGTGACTCCGGTCTGGAGCCGGAACAACTCCTGCGCCAGATGCCCCAGGCCCCCCACTCCCGCGGAGCCGAAGAGTAGCTTCCCGGGGTTCGCCCGGGCGTGGACGATCAGATCCTTGATACTCATGATCGGGCTCTTGGGATACATCGACGAGACGAGCCCGGTCTCGCCGAGCAGGATGATCGGCGTGATGTCCTTCACCGAATCGTACGGCAGGTTGTGCAGCGCCGCGTTGGCGCCGAAGCTGCCCGATACCAGGATCAGCGTGTAGCCGTCGGGCTCCGCGCGCACCACCGTCCCGGCGCCCAGGCTGCCGCCCCCGCCCGGCCGGTTGTCCACCACGATGGTCTGTCCCAGCGCCTCGGACACGGGCGGCGCGAGGAGACGCGCAAGTATGTCCGTGCCACCGCCCGGAGCAAAAGGCGAGACGAGCCGTATCGGCTTGATCGGATACTTCTGCTGCGCCGCTGATTTCTGCTGCGCCGCTGCGCTCCCCGCGGCAAGTGACAGCGCCATCGCGACGACCGCGCTCGCGACCAATGTCCTCATGGCTGGTTCTCTCCTCCCCGAATCGGGTTCCGGATGATAGCAGCGACGGAACCACGCTGCGGAATCGCGTTCAAACCCGTCGAGGGACGGGAGACCGCCAAAGGAGATCGCTCATGACATCCGGGCCGCCGCGAATTCGTCTTGCACTGATTCTGCTCGCTGCAGGTTTTACGGCTCCTTTTGCGGCCCAGGCCGCGACGGCCACGCTCGAGCCTGCAAATGGCTCGAAGGTGAAAGGACAGGTGACTTTCATCCAGGATGGATCGCGCGTCCGGGCCATGGGCGAGATAACGGGTCTTGCGCCCGGCCGCCACGGTCTCCAGGTGCAGGAAAAAGGCGACTGCAACGCCGCGGACGCCGAGAGCGCCGGCGGGAAGCACGGCGGGGAGCTGGGCAACCTCACCGCGAGCGCCTCCGGCGCTGCAACCGTCAACAGCACGCTGTCCGGCATTTCGATCGCGAGCCTCATGGGCAAAGGGGTCGCGGTGGAGAAATCCGATACCTCGGGGAATGCCGGCGCGCGAGTCGCCTGCGGAGTCGTGAAGTAGCCGTCAGTCGAACCAGTCTCGCAGGCAAGTGAACGCCACCTCGCGGTGGCGTTTTCACTTATGGGGTAAAGTCGGCGCGTGAACCCATATACGCGGATGCTGGCTTTGCTGCTGCTCGTTTCGCCCGGCACGTGGGCGCAGCCGTATCCGGCCCGCACGGTGCGCGTGATCGTTCCCTACTCTCCCGGGGCCAACGCCGACCTGATCGCGCGCATCGTGTCCCAGCGCCTCGCGCCGGTCTGGGGCCAGCAGGTCATCCTCGACAACCGGCCCGGTGGAGCGACCAACATCGGTACGGCGCTGGCGGCGAAATCACCGCCGGACGGCTACACCCTGCTACTCGCCGGACCGCCGAACGCGATCAACATCTCGCTGATGGGCAAGCTGCCCTACGACCTCATGGCCGATTTCGCGCCGATCGTGCTCGCCACGCGCGTGCCCAACGTTCTTGCCGTGCATCCATCGCTGCCGGTCCGGACGCTTGCCGAGCTGATCGCGCTGGCAAGATCGCGTCCCGGCCAGTTGAGCTTCGCCTCCGGCGGCCTGGGTTCGGCCAACCAGATGGCGGGAGAGCTGCTCAAGATCAACGCGAAGATCAACATCGTGCACGTGCCCTACAAGGGAAGCGCGCCGGCGATCACCGACACGATCGGCGGTCACGTCGAGCTGCTGTTCGCGGGGATCTCCGCGCTGATACCGCACATCGGGAGCGGGCGGCTGCGCCCCCTCGCGACGGGCAGCACGAAACGACTGGCCATGATTCCCGACGTCGCGACTTTCATCGAGCTGGGCCATCCCGAAATGACCACCAGCGTCTGGTTCGGCTTCATGGCTCCGGCCGCCACGCCCCGGGACATCGTCGCGAAGTTGAACGCCGACATGGACGCGGCGCTGAAACGCAAGGACGTGCGCGACCAGCTGATCGCGGACGGTCAGGAGCCCGGCGGCGGCACGGGAGAGGAATTCGAAGCGTTTCTGAGGAACGAGATCGCGAAGTATGCGAGAGTGATCAAGCTTGCCGGCATCAAGCTGGAATAAGACCCGTCAGGGGTCAGGCGTCATGCGTCAGGCGTCCTGCATGCGCGCGCCCCCTAACGGTCCCGTCTGACTCCTGACCCATGACACCTGACGGGTTTTGGCACCCCTGACCCATGACGCCTGACGGGTGTTACTCGCCTTTAATCCCCGCCGCCTTGATCACCTTCGCCCACTTGGCGTACTCGCCCTGAACAAAAGCCGTGTATTGCGCCGGGCTCATCGTGGAGGGCTCGGTGCCGCCCTTGCGCAGCGCAGCGCTCAAGTCCGGCGAATTGATCGCGCGCACGATTTCCGTATTGAGGCGCGTGATGACCTCCGGGGCCGTCTTCGCCGGCGCCGACAGACCGAACCAGTTGCTGACCTGGTAACCGGGCACGCCGCTTTCCCCCACCGTCGGAATGTCAGGCGCCGCGGCCGTGCGCTTTCCCCCGGTCACCGCGAGCGCACGCAGCCTGTTCGAGCGCACGTGCGCGATGGCGGTAGGAATGTTGGCGAAGCTGATGGTGATGTTGCCGGCCAGCAGGTCGATCAGGGCAGGCGCGCCGCCCTTGTACGGTACGTGGACCCATTTCACGCCGGTCATGTACTGGAAGAGCTCGCCCGACAGGTGTCCGGATGCGCCTATGCCCTGTGATCCGTAGGTTACGCCGCCGGGCTTCGCCTTGGAGAGCGCGACCAACCCCTTTATCCCGGTAACAGGGAGCGACGGATGCGATGCCAGGATGTTCTGTGATTCGCCGGCCAGGGCGATGTAGCTGAAGTCCTTGATGAAATCGAAGTTGACCTTGATCAGCAGCGGGTTGACGGCGTCACCAAAGACGTTGACCTTGAGGAGATAGCCGTCCGGCACCGAGCGCGCGAGAACTTCGCTGGCGACGGCACCGTTCGCGCCGGGACGGTTTTCCACGACGATGGGCTGGCCCAGGCTTTCGGTGAGCTTCGGCGCGAGCCCGCGCGCGAGGAAGTCCGCGCCGCCGCCGGGAGGCGTGCCGACCAGGATGCGGATGGGCTTCGTCGGATAAGTCTGTGCATCGGCCACACTCGCGAGCAGCAGCGGACAGGTAATCAGCAGCAATCGGATTCGGTTCACCATGATTCCCCGGAAGCGATCTCGAAAACACCCCTTTTCATGCGAACGATAGAGGGCTGACTACACCAATGGTATGCGGAGGCTTGCGGGAACCATCCGGTTGTTTGATTCATCACACGTCCTGATCCAACGCATCAAGTGTTGTGGATCGCGAATTCCAGGTCCCGCGCGTTCTCCGGCAACTGCTGGCGACCGCGCGTACCGTCACCGTCCGATGTCCCGAACTTGATGGCACTCATTTCGTGCGGCATCGTAGATGAAAAGTCGTCCCGGGACTCGCGGATGTCTGGAGTTGTCGTTTATATAGCTTTGTAGCTACCAGCTGCCAGCTTAACTCGTGGCCCGCGGCTCATTGCGAACCCCGCACCATCGTGCGTGCGATCGTATCGTCGTACTCCGCCCGAACCGCGATCTCGACTACCACCACCGCGCCGGCGCGGGTCTTCGCCACGGCGTCGCGCAGCGCCGGCTCCATATCGCCGACGCTCGTTACCGGGCCGAGCGCCACCGCTCCCTGCGCGCGCGCCATCGCTGCGAGGTCGATGGCGGGTTCGTCCATGCGCTGTCCGATCCAGCGGTTCTCCACCGGCCGGCCGCGCTGCCGCGCCATGCGCTCCTGGTGCATCTCGTCATTGAAGAATGAGCGGTTGTTGGCGATCACGACGAGGAGCGGGATCTTCGCATGGGTGGCGGTCCACAGGGCGCTCACGCCCATGATGAAATCACCGTCGCCCAGCACCGCGAGCGGCAGGCGGCCGGTATCGCGCAGCGCGAGCGCGGCGCCGATAGCCAACCCCGGGCCGGCGCCTATGCCGCCCCCGCCGTCCCCGCCGAGATAGTCGAGCGGGTGGTCATAACGCGTCATGTCCGCGGGCCAGCCGAGATTCAGGCGGATGAGGCAGGTGTCCTGCTCCGCGGCGATCGCGTTGATCGCGCCGGCGAGCGCACGCACCCCGATGCCCTCGGAGGACGGTTGCGCGGGTGCGGGGCTCGATGATTTGGTCGCAACCGCCGCTCGCGGCCTGGCCGGTCGAATCGCGCGCAGTTCCGCGAGCAGCGCCGTAGTAGCGCTGTCCGCATCGGCGAGCAGATTCAAGTCCACGGCCGGCAGCGCCAGATGTTCCATGCCGAAGCCGCTGTGCACCTGGACGTCGACCGAAGCCTGGATGACGGCGGCCTTGACGGGATCGGATTTCCACGCGTGCGCGAGCAACCCGCCCAGGTCGACCCAGTCGAGGCTCAGGATGACGTCGGCGTCGCGCACGGTATCCCGCGCGAAATCGTTCAGGAACTTGATCGGCCTGCCGGCGTGCAGGCGATGATCCGATGGAAATGCGGCGGCCGTCCTCAAGCTCGTCATCACGCGCGCATCGAGCGCTTCCGCCAGCGCGATGCGGTTCTCCCACGCTTCGAGGGAGCGGCTTCCTCGTCCGGCGAGTATCAAGGGCCGCTTCGCCTGGCTCAACAGGGCAGCCGCCTGGCGCACCAGGTCCGGAGCGGGCCAGGCAGGAGGCGGGGCCTGGTAGCGCGCGACATCCGGAATGGCCAGCGGCTTTTCGAGCTTCTCCTCCTGCAGGGTGGAATCGAAGATCACGTAGGTCGGCGCGCAGGGCGGCGTCTGCGCGATCATGGCGGCGCGCAGCATCGCTTCCGCCGTCGCCGCGAGCGACGCCGGCTGGTTGTCCCACTTGATGTAGTGGCGTACGAGCGCCGCCTGGTCGGTGCAGGTATGCATCCAGTCGACCCAGGGACGGCGCGCGGCGGCGTCCATCGGGCCGTTGCCGCCGTAGATCAGCATCGGCACCCGCTCGCACCATGCGTTGAAGATCGCCATCGACGCGTGCAGCAGCCCCACGTTGCTGTGCAGCACGACGCCCAGCGGCTTGCCGGTGACCTTGGCGTAGCCGTGCGCAATCGCGACCGCGCTTTCCTCGTGCAGCGCGAGGAGCATTCCCGGGCGCGCGTTGCCTAGGTAGTTGACCAGGCTGTCGTGCAGGCCGCGAAAGCTCGCGCCAGGCGTCAGCGCGACGTACTCGAATCCCAGCGCACGCATTACGTCGGCGATGTGGTCGCTGCCCCATTGCGCGACGGCCGGCGCGGTCGCTATCAAACGGTCGACATCAGGTCGGGATTCGTTCATGCGGGCACCCTCTTCTTCCACGCCAAGGCGGTCGTTCGCATTTTAACCGCTTGCCCGACAACAAAAATCCACCGCGAAGGTGGCTTTTTTGCCGTAACAGGACCGGACTCAGGCCATCGGCCCCGGCTTCGGAATGTAGTTCTCCTTGATGCCGTCGGCCGCCCAGCAGGCGAGCATGCCGATGGTTTCCGTTGGCCCCTGCGCGGGATTCTGCGGAAACGCGCTGCCGCCGACCACGAACACGTTCGGCACGTCCCAGGATTGGCAGTACTTGTTCACGACGCTGGTCGAGGGATCCGTGCCCATTACGGCGCCGCCGATGTTGTGGGTGCTCTGGTAGGGAATGATGCTGTACTTGGTCGGGATGGGATGCGCATGGTAGTGCGACGGCTTCATCGCCTTCGCAATCTCGGTCACTTTCTCGTACATCCACGCCAGCATCTTCTGCTCGTTCTTGTGCCAGTCGAAGGTCATGCGCAGGAGCGGCAGGCCGTTGGCGTCCTTATAGGTCGGGTCTAGGTCGAGGTAACGGTCGCGATAGCTCATGCAGGAGCCGTGTATGTGGATGCCGAGCGTGCGCCGGTAGTTGTGCGCGACAGCTTTCTTCCACTCCGCGCCCCAGCGCGGCGTTCCGTGCGGCAGCGGTTTTCCCTTGATGGGCGAAGCCCCGGAGTTCGGCATGTTGATGTAGGCGCCGCCGACGAAGCCGAGCGGCCCGCGATCGATCACATCGCCGTTCAGCTCATCGATGGAAGTGTTCACCATGCCGCCGCCGATGAAGGGGTTGAACTCCTTGTCGTCGAAGAACACGTGTATTCTGCCGCCTACCTGATACGAGTAGTTGCGGCCGACGACGCCCTTGCCACTCTGCGGATCGTAGGGCTTGCCGATACCGGACAGCAGCAGCAGCCGCGTGTTGTTGAAGGTGTAGGTCGCCAGCACCACGATGTCCGCCGGCTGCTCGACCTCGCGGCCCTGGGCATCGATGTAGGTCACGCCGGTCGCCTTCTTGCCGGTGGAATCGGTGTTGACCTTGATGACGTTGGAGAGCGGCCGCAGCTCGAAATTCGACTGCTTGTAGAGGGCAGGCAGCACCGCGGTGAGGGGATTTGCCTTCGCCCCCTGCGAGCACACGTGGCTCGAGCAGAATCCGCCGCGCTGGCATTCGCCCAGGAACTGCTTGTAGAGATTGGTGTAGTCCCGGGTCATCCCGGCGCCCGGCCCCTGAAACGGCACGTAGCCCAGCCCGGTCACCGCGTCGGCGAAGATTTCGCCCTGCGGCGTGCGCTTCGTTGCAGGATTCGGATATTCGCGCGAGCGCGGGCCCTCGTGCGGATTGCCGCCCTCGCGGATCTCGCCGCCCAGGTTGCCGGCCTTGCCGTGCACGCCGTAGATGTGCTCGAACTGGTCGTAGTAGGGCTCGACGTCGTCCCAGGTAACGCCCCAGTCTTGGGCAGTGCAGTCCTCGGGAAAGAATTTCTTGCCGTAGCGCTCCTCTACCTTGCTGCGGATTTCGAAATCGTGCGGGAGAAAGCGCCGCGCGTTGCCGCCCCAGTGCGCCGCGGTGCCGCCCACCATCTCGCCCGGCTTGAACGAGCCCATCTCGCGCATCGGGAGCGCGGTCTGGCCCATGTTGTTACGGAAGGTGATCGTCTCGCGCGACAGGTTCTGGAAGATGTCGCTATGCCGGTCGTATTTGAGCTCGTCGTGCACGTACGGCGCGACGAAATCGGTCTGCGGGTCGATCATCCGGCCGCGCTCGAGGCAGAGCACCTTGAGTCCGGCGTTCACCAGCTCCATGGACATTATCGAGCCCACGACGCCACTGCCCACCACCACGGCATCGACGGGTTTCATCTTGATCGTCGCCATGCTACTTCCTCCCTTCCTGCTTCAGCATGATGTGCTTCGCGTATCCCTGCGCATCGACCTGCGCCTGCTTCATCTGGATGTCGAGGATGCTGACCGGCTCGGCGCGGTACAGCTCGGATTTGTCGAGGTGGTCCTTGTAGGCGCCGGACGGCACGCCGGGAAATCCCACGAGCTTCCATCCGACCTTGCCACGGTTGCCGCCGTACATCGGGTCGGCAAAGTAGCCTTCCTCGGTATTGCGCCAGAGGAGATCGAAGAAGAGCTTCGAGGACAGGGAGGGCAGCTTGAATTCGCCCTTCTCGAGGGCCTTCAGCACCTCGTCCTGCCTCTCCGGCTGCAGCTGATCGAAGGGCTTTTCGTACTGGGCGCGGCAGGCCGCGTTGATCTCCTGGATGCCGATCCGGTAGATCTCCTGCGGCGTCAACCGTGACTGGAATCCCTGCTCGGGCGTGCCTTCGAGCCACGGCCCCGAGCGGTAATTGCGGCCATGCGTGCCCCATGCGCTGCGGAGCTGACCATCGATGTAGCAGGCGACGCCGGCGTCCTTGCCGCCCGGCCCCAGTTCATCGGTCGGTATCAGCCGCTCGGCGGCCGCCTCGAGAAAGCGAACCTCCGGCCCGGTCAGGTAGCCGTAAGCGTGTAGAACCTCGGACTCCGCCATACTTGCCTCTCCATAATGTGAACATTTGCAGAAGCCGCCCGCGGTCGGCTGCTCTGCGCTTTTCGCAATTGTAGTGCCCAACGCCCCTTCGCGTCCCGTGGTCCAGTCCACAAATCGGGCGCTCGCCTGCAGTGCTGTTGTCGGTGGAGGGGCTTTAGGCTAGCTTAGGACACGGCAAGGAAAAAGGAGCAAATCATGCCAGGCGTTCTGGAAGGCGTGCGCGTCATCGATTTCGGCCAGTACATCGCCGGCCCCATGGCGGCCATGCTGCTGGGCGACCAGGGCGCGGACGTCGTGCGCGTCGATCCGCCGGGCGGGCCGCGCTGGAATACCCCCGCCAACGCCACCTGGAACCGCAACAAGCGCAGCATCGCCCTCGATCTGAAACAGGACGGCGACCGGGAGACGGCGCGGCAGCTCATCGCGGGCGCCGACGTGGTCATCGAGAATTTCCGTCCCGGTGTGATGGAACGCCTGGGGCTCGGCGCGGCGGCCATGACTGCGGCCAACCCGCGCCTCATCTATTGCTCGCTGCCGGGCTTCGGTTCGGACGACCCGCGCGCCCAGGTCAAGGCGTGGGAGGGCGTGGTGGGCGCGGCCACCGGAGCCTATCGCGCCACTCACGCGACCAACGGCCGGCCGGTCTACACGGTGGTTCCCTACGGCTCGATGTACGCGGCCTTCCTGTGCGCGGTTACCGTGGCCATGGCGTTGAATGCGCGGGCGCGCTCCGGTGTCGGCCAGCGCGTGGAGATTCCGCTGTTCGATGCGACCTTCAGCGTGGTCGGCGCGCGCGGCCTGCTGGTCAACGGCAAGCCCGTGCCCGAGCCCGAATTCAACTGGAGCCGGCAACTGCCGTGCAAGGACGGGCGCTGGCTCATGTACGTGGCCAACAACAAGCGGTTCGAGGCCTTCATCAAGTCGATCGGCATGGACAAGTGGCGCGACGCGAAGCTGCCCCCGAAGGAGCTGGCGCAGAAGTACGACGAGACGATGCGCGCCCGCACGTCGAAGGAGTGGGAAGACATCATCGCGGAGATCGGCTCCGAAGGCGTGATCTGCCATACCAGCGCCGAATGGCTGAAGCACCCGCAGGCGCTGGAATCGGGGATCATCGCCGATTACGACGATCCGGAGCTGGGCCGCTTCCGCGGCCCCGGCATCAATACGCGCCTGTCGGCCACGCCGGGCTCGGTGCGCGCGCCGCGCCCGAAGACGGATGCGCATCGCGCGGAGATCCTGAGAGAACTGGCCACGCGCAAGCCGGCAACCGCAGCGGCGGGCAGCGAAGTGCTGCGCGCGGCGCTCGAGGGCGTGAAGGTGGTGGACTTGTGCATCGTGCTGGCCGGGCCGACCTGCGGACGCACGCTGGCCGAGTTTGGCGCCGATGTCATCCGGATCGACAGCCCGCACGTCAAGACCGTGCTGCGGCACAACGACATCAATCGCGGCAAGCGCAGCATACTCGTCGATCTCAAGACCCCGGGAGGGCTGGAGATCTTCTGGAAGCTCGTCGATAAGGCCGACGTAGTGCTGCAGAATTTCCGTGGCGGCGTCGCCGAGAGGCTCGGCATAGACTACGAGCGGGTGCGCGCGCGCCGGCCGGACATCGTCTACGGGTCGATGAATACCTTCGGCCATATCGGTCCGTACGCGAACCGCCCCGGCCACGAGCAGCTCGGTCAGGCGGTGTCGGGCATGCAGGTGCGCTTCGGCTCCGCCAAACCGGCCACCGCGCCTTTCGCCGCCAACGACTACGGGACCGGCCTGATGGCCTGCTATGGCGTGGCGCTCGCCCTGCTCCACCGGCGCCGTACCGGGGAAGGACAATTCGTGGACAGCGCGCTGGCCTATACGGCCACCATGCTGCAATCGGCGCTGCTGCAGGATTACACGGGAAAAGCGTGGGACGAGCCGCACGGCCAGGAGGCAACGGGCAGCGGGCCGCTTGACCGCCTCTACCAGGCGAGCGACGGTTGGCTCTACCTCTCAGCGCCGGCGCCGGGCGAGCTCGCGCACTGCACGGAGCTGGCCGGCCTGGCGAATTTGCACGGTACGGAGCTGGAGCGCGCGCTGGAAGAGCGTATGAGAAGCCGCACCGTGGCCGCATGGGTGGAGTTGCTCAACAAGGCCGGCATCGGCGCCCACCGTGTCGTGCCGGATCTCCCCGAGCTGATGACCGATCCGCTGACAGTGGCGCGCGGCGTCGCCATCACCCGCGATCACGAGGGCTTCGGCCCGATCACCACCACGGCACCCGGCGTGAGGCTGTCGCGTACGCCGGTGACGCCCGGACGGCCGGCGGCAAAACCCGGATCGGACGCCGCCAGCGTGCTCGCGGAAATCGGCATGGCCGGTGACCTGGACCGGCTGATCCGCGAGAAAGTCGTCGCGGTGGATGGCGTGAAGGCGGGGTGTTGAGCCGTCAGTCGAGCGCGTTCGACGCAATCATGGGACGCTCACCGGGATCGGGCGGCTCCCGTTGCGGCACGACGTCCGGCTCCTGGTCGGGCGGCACGGGAGGCTCCTTTACAGCGGGTTCCTCATCATCGTCCTCGCGCGGATCGGGCACGGGGGTATGCATGAATCGTCCGTTTGAATGCATGATGGAGCTCCTGCACCTGTAAGAAGGGTCGGACCCGTGGTTACAGCAGGAAGTTCTGGGAAGCCGGGTATGCGGTCGCATCCCGGACCCGCCCACGCGGGACGGCAGAGTCCAGCTTCCGGATCGGACCGAATCAGCTCCGCGCTCTGGGCACCACCACCGCGGGCTCGACCTTCCAGATGTCCTCGCAGTACTCGCGGATCGCGCGGTCCGAGGAGAAATATCCCATGCGGGCGACATTGAGTATGGACATGCGCGTCCAGCGATCGGGATCCGCGTACGCATCGCCGGCGCGCTGCTGGCACTCGATGTAGGACCGGTAGTCCGCGAACAGCATGTACTCGTCGCGCGCGGTGAGCGAGCGCACCACCGGCTCGAATGCGCCGCGGTCGCCGCCCGAAAAAACCCCGTCCGCGATCATCTCCATCACTTCGCGCAGATCCGGATCGCGCGCGAGCTCCGCCTCCGGCCGGTAGCCCTCGGCCTTGCGCCGCACCACCTCCTGCTCGGTCAGGCCGAAAAGGAAGAAGTTCTCCGGCCCCACGTGATCGCGGATCTCGACGTTCGCGCCGTCGAGGGTGCCGATGGTGAGCGCTCCGTTCAGCGCGAACTTCATGTTGCCGGTCCCCGAGGCCTCCTTGCCCGCCGTCGAGATCTGCTCCGACAGGTCCGCCGCCGCGTACACGGCCTGTCCGCTCTTGACGTTGAAGTTCGGGTAGAAGACCACCTTGATCCGCTCCCTGACGCGCGGATCCCCATTCACCACGCGACCGACCGCATTGATGAGCCGGATGATCGTCTTGGCCATGAAATATCCGGGCGCCGCCTTGCCGCCGAAGACGAAGGTTCGCGGCGGAAAATCGAGCCCGGGCTCGCGCAGCAGGCGCGCGTAGAGCGTGACGATGTAGAGGACGTTCAGGTGCTGGCGCTTGTACTCGTGGATGCGCTTCGCCTGCACGTCGAAAAGCGAATCCGGGCTCACGGCGAGGCCGGTCGCGGCGCGGATGGTCTCGGCCAGGCGCACCTTGTTCGCGCGCTTCACGCGCCGCCACTCGGCGCGGAAGCCGGCGTCGTCGACCATGGTCTCCAGGCGGCGCAGCTCGGAGAGGTCGCGCACCCACGAATCGCCGATGGCGCCGCGGATCAGCCCGGCAAGACCGGGATTGGCCAGCACGACGAAGCGCCGCGGCGTCACGCCGTTGGTCTTGTTGCTGAATTTCTCCGGCCACAGCTCGTGGAATTCGTTGAGAACCGTGGCCTTCAAAAGCTCGGTGTGCAGCGCCGCCACGCCGTTGATCGCCCGGCTGCCCACGCAGGCGAGGTTTGCCATGCGTACCCGCTTGCCGCCGCCCTCGCCGATCAGCGACAGCCGCTCGATGCGGACGCCGTCTCCGGGAAAGCGCCGCTCGACGTATTCCAGGAACCGGCGGTTGATTTCGTAGATTATCTCCAGGTGGCGCGGCAGGATGCTCTCGAACAGGGCGACCGGCCAGGTCTCGAGCGCCTCGGGCAGCAGCGTGTGATTGGTGTAGGCGAAGGTCTGCCGGGTGATCTCCCAGGCCTGATCCCAGTCCATCGTGTGCTCGTCGACCAGCAGGCGCATCATCTCGGCGATCGCCAGCGCGGGGTGCGTGTCGTTCAGCTGGATCGCCCACTTGAGGTGGAAGCCGCTCAAGTCCTTCTGCCGCTGCAGATGCAGCCGGATCAGGTCCTGGAGCGAGCACGACACGAAAAAATGCTGCTGCTCCAGCCGCAGTATCTTGCCTGCGATCGGCTCGTCGTTCGGGTAGAGGACCTTGGTCAGGTTCTCGGAGGCGACCTTCTGGTCCACCGCGCCGTAATAGTCGCCGACGTTGAACGCCTTGAAGTCGAACGATTCGCAGGCCTCGGCCTTCCACAGGCGCAGCAGGTTGACGTTGCGCACGCCGTAACCGACGATCGGCGTGTCGTACGGGAAGCCCTTTACCACGCGGTCCGGGACCCAGTTCACGCGGTAGCGCCCGGCGCGGTCCCGGTGCGCCTCGGTGTGCCCGCCGATCTTCACGTCGAAGCCGACCTCCGGCCGCGAGATCTCCCAGGCGTTGCCCAGGCGCAGCCACTTGTCGGTCAGCTCCACCTGCATCCCGTCCTGGATGGCCTGGTGGAAAATTCCGAATTCGTAGCGGATCCCGTAGCCGATGGCCGGAATTGCGAGCGTCGCGAGGGAATCCATGTAGCAGGCCGCGAGCCGGCCGAGGCCGCCGTTGCCGAGCCCCGGCTCCTCCTCCTCGTTGAGAAGATCCCCGAGGTCGAGACCCAGTCCCGCCACCGCGTCTTTCGCCGCCTCCATGATGCCGAGGCTGATGAGATTGTTTCCGAGCTGCGGCCCCATGAGGAATTCGGCGGAGAGGTAGACGACGGTGCGGTTTTCCCGCTCGAAGTAGGAATGCGCGGTGTCGATCCAGCGATGCAGCATCAGGTCGCGCACCGCGTACGCAAGGGCAACGTAATAGTCGTGGCGGGTCGCCACCTCCTTGAACTTGGCCTGCATGCAAAACAGCTTTTCTTCGATGGCGCGGCGCAGATCGTCCGCCGTCATGCCCGGATCGCTGGCTGTCATCTCTCCCCCATGGCGCGGCCGAATCTCAAGTACGGATGATATGCCTTGCCGCGCGATCCGGTTTGCGAAAGAATGACCTGGACTGCCACAGGAGACGGGTCATGAAGATCGGGATGATCGGGCTGGGCCGGATGGGCGGAAACATGACGGAACGCCTGCGCACGCGCGGACACGAGGTGGTCGGCTTCGACCACGACCCGGCGGTGTCGAAGGTCGCGTCGCTGGCCGACCTCGCCGCCGCGCTCCCCGCGCCGCGCGTCGTGTGGGTGATGGTGCCCTCGGGCAACCCGACCGAGAAGACCGTTGCGACCCTGCGATCGCTCCTCGCGGCGGGCGACCTGGTCATCGAAGGCGGCAATTCGTTCTACGGCGATTCGATCCGCCGCGCCGGCGAACTGCGCGAGCGGGGAATCGGCTTCGTCGACGCGGGTACGAGCGGCGGCATCTGGGGGCTCTCCGAGGGCTACTGCATCATGGCGGGCGGCGACCCTGCGCACATCGCGATCGCGCAGCCGATCTTCGACGCGCTGGTGCAGCCCGGCGGGTTCGCGCATGTCGGCCCGGTCGGCGCCGGCCACTTCACCAAGATGGTCCACAACGGCGTCGAGTACGGAATGATGCAGGCCTTCGGCGAGGGCTACGAGCTCCTGCGCGCGAGCGAGCTAGGCATCGAGGTCGAGCGCGCGATCGAGTGCTGGCGCCATGGCAGCGTGGTCCGGTCGTGGCTGCTCGACCTGCTCGCCAAGGCGCTGGCCGAGGATCCCGAGCTCGCGGGAATCAAGGGCTGGGCCGAGGACTCCGGCGAGGGCCGCTGGACGGTGCAGGAGGCGGTGCGCCTCGCCGTGCCCGCGCCGGTGCTCTCCGCCGCGCTCTACGCGCGCTTTGCCTCGCGCCAGGACAACGCGCCCGCGATGAAAGTGATCGCGGCCCTGCGCAATCAGTTCGGCGGGCACGCCGTGAAGAAGTAGGATGACGGCGCCCAGGGGCGATCCCTGTGTAATCGTCGTCTTCGGCGCCGCCGGGGACATGATGCGGCGCCTGCTGGTGCCAGCGCTCTACAACCTCGCCTGCGATGGACTGCTCTCGTCGCGCCTCGCGATCATCGGCGTGGCGCGCGAGGCCACGGCCACGGCCGGGTTTCGCGAGCGGCTCAACACCGAGATCCGCCGCTACACGACGCGCAAGGATTTCGACGACCGGGTCTGGGCCGACCTGGTCGGGCGGCTGCATTACGTTGCCGGTTCCTTCGAGGAAGAGACGACCTACGGCGCGGTGGCCGACCTTCTCGAAACCCTGTCCACGCAGCATCAAACCGGCGGCAACGCGCTCTTCTATCTCGCCACGCCGCCGGCCGTGTTCGGCCTGATCGGGGGGAGACTGGCGGCAGCGGGCCTCAACGTTCACCCGCAGGGCTGGCGGCGCCTGATCGTCGAGAAGCCCTTCGGGCGCGATCTCGCTTCGGCCATCGACTTGAACCGCGCGCTGCTGGCGCGCTGGCAGGAAGAGCAGCTCTTCCGCATCGACCATTACCTGGGCAAGGAAACGGTACAGAACCTGCTCTCCTTCCGTTTCTCCAACGGCATCTTCGAGCCCCTCTGGACCCGGCACCATATCGATCACATCCAGTTCACGGTCGCAGAGTCGGTGGGCGTCGAAGGGCGCGGCCGCTATTACGACAGCGCGGGCGTACTGCGGGACATGATCCAGAACCACATGTTCCAGATGCTCGCGTACCTGTGCATGGAGCCGCCGTCGTCGTTGCGCGCCGATGCGGTGCGCAACGAGAAGGCGAAGGTGCTCGAGGCGGTGCGCATCATGCGGCCGGAGGACGTGCTGCGCGATACGGTGCGCGGGCAGTACGGCCCCGGACGCAAGCCCGACGGTACGCCGGTGCCCGGTTACCGCCAGGAGGAGCACGTCGCACCCGATTCCGTCACCGAGACATTCGCCGCGCTGCGCCTGCAGATCGACAACTGGCGCTGGGAAGGCGTGCCGATCTACCTGCGCTCGGGCAAAAGCCTGTGGAAGCGCGGCACCGAGATCCTGGTCCAGTTCAAGAAGGCGCCCGAAGTGCTGTTTCGCGCGGCCGGCGTCGGCAGCCTGGAGCACAACCAGCTCATTTTCCACATCCAGCCGGACCAGGGCATCGAGCTGCGCTTCCAGGCGAAGCACCCCGGCCCGCAGCTCGCGCTGCAGAAGGTCGACATGCGCTTCGACTACCAGGACGCCTTCGAGGCCGCGCGCAGCACGGGCTACGAGGTGCTGCTCTACCACTGCATGCGCGGCGACGCGACGCTGTTCACGCGCAACGACCTCGTCGAGGCGGCGTGGCGCATCGCCCAGCCCATACTAGATACCTGGGCCGCAAACCCGCCCCGCGACTTCCCGAACTACGAGGCCGGCACCTGGGGTCCCAAAGCGGCCTTTGACCTCGTCGAGCGCGACGGACGCAAATGGCTCGAAGTGATCAACCGCGCGGTCCTCGAAAAGGTGCCGCTCTTCGCCGGGTGCAGCGCGGTATTCCTGCACGGGCTCGCCCTGGTCCTGAAGCCCGCGGTCTACGCCGAGGGCGACACCATCGTCAAAAAGGGCGACGCCGGATCCGAAATGTACTTCGTGGCCCGCGGCGAAGTGGAGATCGTCGACGGCGACAGGGTAGTAAGTACCCTCGGGGAGGGCAGCTTCTTCGGCGAGAAAAGCCTGCTCCTTGCGGAGCCACGCTCGGCTTCAGCGCGCGCACTGACCCAATGCGACCTCTACGTGCTCGAAAAACCCGAATTCATGAAGGTGCTCCGCGACCACCCGGGATTCGCGCGATCCATACTGGACGCCTACCACCGGCGCTACCAGCTCGCGCTCGACGGAGCGCAGGCGTTCGACAGCTACCTGGCGGATTACCTCGACCGCGAGACGTAATACAAGACTGTGACCAGTGACCGGTGACCAGTGACCGGTCTAAATGCACATTTGGAATCCCCACGCCGGCTTTTGTCGTTCCCGAACGACAGTCGAAATGTAAGAGTTTGTATCGGTTGTTCACCGGCGCACCTCTCATCGTTAACCTGACCGAAAGGCAGGGTTTGACGAAGGAGACGCGTCGTCATGGCAACCTTTTTGCACTATTTGCCCTACATCCTGGGTGCGGCAATCGCGGTTCTGATCCTGGTTTGCCTGATGGGCGGGAGCGGTGAGCGGAGGAGCGTGGAACCGTGGCGGCCGAAGCAGAGGCACCGCCGGAAGAGCGGCGGCTTCCCGCACACCGGGCGGACGCCAGTCAAGCCGGCTTGACGGTGATCACGGCTTCCAGCACGTGCAAGTGCCCAGGCGCGAGCGTGCGGGCGTCCTCGCCGATGTTGGCGGTCTCGATGCATACCATGCCGGGCCAGGCGGCTTCACCCAGATCGGCCATGGCCCGGGCCTTTTCGCTCCATGGATTCCACACGACCGTCGAGCGGGAACCCGACTTCGCGACGATGATGCGCCGGTTCCAGTCGGGGTCCTCGATGGCGCAGGCGCTCGTGGTATCGAGATAGACGCGGTCGGTTTCGCCCGTTAAGGCGAGCGGCGCACCCCCCTCGCGCTTGCGCGCGCCGCCATCCACCTTGTCGAGATAGGCGGTGTTCTCCAGCCCGTGCACCCGGATGCGGCGCACGTCGGAAACGGCCAGGTAGGTGTGCAACGCCGCCTCGAACGTGAACCCCGCGGCGCCGGTGTTGCGGATTTCCAGGGCCATGCGTAGCTCCCGCCCGGCGGCTGCGACGAATCGCGCATGAAAGGCGTGCGGCCATGCGGCCCGGGTGTTCTCGTCGTCGGTGAGGGTCATCGCCACGGCGCAGGTGCCGTCGGGTTCCACCGACGAAGCTTCCAAATCCCAGTCGCGCACGCGGGCGAATCCATGTTGCGCCGCCCCCGCCCTGGGCCCGAACCAGGGAAAGACGAGCGGCACCCCGCCGCGGATCGCCCTGCCTCGCTGGAATGCGCTCCCCGGGCTCAGGAAGAGAACCGGGGGAGCGCCGTGTATCGTCCAGCCGGTCAGGTGCGCGCCTTGCGGCGACACTTCGAGACTCGACTGCGTCCCCGAGAGACGCAACAGGGAAAGCTCGTCACGGCTGTGGAAGCCGATCGCTGCGGTGTCATCCATGACAGAGAAATGTTACTCTGATCTGCGACCCTTCCACCTGAGCGCCTGACAGAATGCCCGTCAGGCGCCCTGATGTAGGGGAGCATGAGGGGAGCATCCCCTCATATCGTCAGGGACTCTCGGGAGAACCGCCGTGCCAGATCACGACACGCTCACCGCCGCTGCCCACAATACCCGCCTCGTCGGATTTCACGACCTGCAGGGCCGCGAATCGCTCCAGGTCACGCTGCAGGACGACTGGTGCTACGTGGGACACCTGCCCGGGTTTCTGCCCAACCCGCTCACCGGCCGCGAGGAGCACAGCGGCACGTCGATACTGGACGTGTCCAATCCCGCGAATCCCAGGCTGGTCTGGCACATCCCGGCGGCGCCGGGAGCCAATTGCCGTGCGGTGCAGATGATCAACAATCCGCGCGACGGCAAGCCCTATCTTGCCCGCAATCACGAGACGGCCGACGCATGCAGCTTCCAGGTGTTCGACATCACTAATCGCACGCAACCGAAAATGGTCGCCGACGTGAAAGAGACCCCGGCGGGCGCCATGAACATCGCGCACAAGGGCTGGTGGGATCAGGAGAGCGGGCTCTACTTCGGCTGCGCCAACGAGCCCGGCTTTCGCCAGGGCGGCCATCTCGTGATCTGGGATTTCTCCGATCCCTCAAGACCCAGGTACGTCGCCAACCACTGGCTACCCGGCCAGAAGTTGTCCGAGCCCTTTCCCCGGGATAGAGGACCAAACCTGCACCACCCGGTCGTGGACATCGCGAATAACCGCGTCTACCTGTCGTACGCGCGCGGCGGCAACGTCGCGGTGCTCGACATCAGGAACATCACCAGGCCCGAGGTCATCCTCGACTACTCCATCGAGCCCCAGTTCAAGGGCCCGCACACCTCGATGCCGTTTTTCGGCGTTAGCACGCCCAACTTCACGCCGGGCTTCGGCGACGTGCGCGACTACATCATCGTGTGCAACGAGGCGAGCGACGCGCAGTACAAGGGACTGGAGGTGCGGTGCATGGTCTACATGCTCGACGTGACGGCATGGAAAAACCCGATGATGGCGGATATCTTCCGCGTGCCCGACGCGGACTTCCTGACGCGCGGCGGACGGTTCGGCCCCCACCAGTTCAACGAGACGCGGAACAACAAGCTCTACCGGCCGCAGGACAACCGCAACCTGCTGTACGTCGCTTACTTCGCCGGTGGCATGCGCGTGCTCGACATCTCCGACCCGTACGACATGAAGGAAGTCGGCTACTACGTGCCGAAGGAGACCTCGACCACCATCCCGCGCCTGAAGACCGTGGTCCAGACCAACGACGTCGATCTCGACTACCGCGGCCTCGCCTACATCAGCGACCGCGCGGGGACGGGGTTACACGTCGTCGAGTATCTCGGCTGACAAAACCCGTCAGGGGTCAGGCGTCAGGGGTCATGCGTGCTCTGTGCCCCCTCCGTAAGCACCGGAGGGAGCACGGGTCACTGGTCACTTGGGGCCCCTGCTCCGCCCCTCGACGCGCTACTCCTCCGCGCTCGTGTGCCACTTGAACTGCTGCGGCTTGCGGCCCGCGGCGTGGTGCAACTGCACGTTCACGAGCGCCGGTCCGTTGAACTTCATCGCCTCGTCGAGCGCCCCTTTGAGGTTCTTGGGATCGGTGACGAAGAAGCCCTTGCCGCCGAACGCCTCCATCATCTTGTCGTAGCGGCAGCCGACCGTCAGCAGGCCCGGCGCCCCTTTCTGCAGGTCGGCGGGAAGCTCTGCGACCCCGCTGCCGATGCCGCCGTTGTTCAGCACGACGATCTTCACCTTCATCTTGTGGCGGCAGACCGTTTCCATCTCCATGCCGGAGAAGCCGATCGCCGAGTCACCGGACACCGAGATGATCGGCCGGTCCGGATGCACTGCGGCGGCTGCCATGACCAGCCCCATGCCGACCCCCATGGTGCCGTACGAGCCGGCGTCCAGGCGTGTGCGCTGATGCCGGTTCGGCATCTGGGTGCGGCCGATATCCATCGTGTTCGCGCCCTCGCCGACGATGATGGCGTTCTCGGGGATCCAGGGCGTGATGTCGCGGAACGCACGGTAGTAGTTCGTCGGCGCCGACTCGTCGTCGATCATCGGCTTGATCTGCTTCGCGTTCGCGGCCGACTTCTCCGCGATCGCCTTGTGCCAGTCGGTACCCTCGGGGTAGTGGTACTCGAAGCTTTCCAGCGCCTTGTTGAGCTGCCCGACGATCGCCTTGCCGTCGCCGACCAGCGCCACCTCCGCCGGCACGTTCTGGCTGATCGCTTCCGGCGCGATATCGAGCTGCACGATACGCACGTCCTTGCTGAACCGCGGCGGCAGGCCGAAATGCATGATCCAGTTCAGCCGCGCGCCCATCAGCATGATCACGTCGGCCTCTTGGAGCGCGTGGCTGCGCGCCGCGCCGACCGACAGCTTGTGGTTGTCGTCCATCACGCCCTTGCCCATCGGGGAAGCGAGGAACGGCAGGCCGGTCTTCTCGATGAAATCGCGGACTTCTTTCTCGGCGCCGGACCACGCCATCCCTTTGCCGATGATGACGAGCGGCCGTTTCGCGGTCTTGAGCACGTTGAGCGCCTGCTGGATGTTCTCTTCCGGCGCCGTGCTGCGCGGCGGCTCGGCACAGCGCTTGGGGAAGTGGACTTTCTCTTCGTCCACCTCGCCCTGGATGATATCGTCCGGCATGTCGAGATAAGTGGCGCCGGGGCGGCCGTAAATGGAATTGCGCACGGCCATCTCGACGTAGAACGGGATGCGATGGACGTGCTCCACCGCGTGCGCGAACTTGCAGAAGGGGGTCGCGATCAGCACCTGGCGCTCTTCCTGGAACCCGCCCATGCCGTTGTGCTTCACGTCCGAGGCGCCGCCGATCAGGATCATCGGCCAGCAGTTTTCCTTCGCGTTCGCGAGCCCGGAGAGGCCGTGCACGACGCCCGGCCCGGACACCACGAGGCAGGCGCCGGGTCGACCGGTCAGGTAGCCCACGGCACCGGCGGCATAGGACGCCGCCTGCTCGTTGCGGCAGCCGTAGTACTTGATGCCGACCTTCTGCGCCTCGCGGGCGATCGGTTGCACCGGGAAGCCCACGATGCCAAACATGTGTTCAACGCCCTGCTCTTTCAATGCGCGCGCCATGATCGCGCCACCGCTCAGTTTCGCCATATGTGTTCGAGACGAGTCCTCGATACGGACTGTCTGCGCCTCCCTGTGGATGAATTGAAAGTCATGCTAGCCCATGTGCGTTGAAGATTTCAACGGTAGTCGCTAAATTGGGGTCATTGCAGCTTTCCGTGAGGGGGAGGACCCGGTGGACAAGGAACTGGACTTTACCGGCAAGACGATCCTGGTGACAGGATCGGGCCGCAACATCGGCCGCGCGATCATTCTCGAGTTCGCCGGGCGGGGTGCGAACGTGATCATCAACAGCCGCTCGAACCGGGAGCAGGCGGAGTCCGTCGAAAAGGAAGCCAGGGCGCTGGGCGCGAAAACGCTCGTGGTCATGGGGACCGCGGGCGAATTGAGCACGGTCGAGGAGCTGAAGCGGCGGGCGGAGGAGACCTTCGGGCGCGTCGACATCTACGTCAGCAACGCCGCCCGCCGGCTCCACAAGACGTTCTTCGAGACCTCCAACGAGGACTGGCACTTCTTTCTCAACCAGCAGCTCACCGCCTCCTGGTACCTCGCCAAGGCGTTCGTGCCGGGGATGATGGAGGCCGGCTGGGGACGCATCATCCACATCAACGGTCCGGACGGCTACAGCGGCGGCTGGACGCGCGCCCCGCACTCCACGGCGAAGGGGGGCCTGCGCACGCTCACCAAGTCGCTCGCGGCCGGCCTCGGCGAGTACGGGATCACCGTCAACGACATCAACCCGGGGTTCATGGACACGATCCGCGACATGGAGACCCACCCGGGCGTCACCCCCGAATTCAGCGCCGCACGGGCGCGGGAGCTCCACCCGATCAAGCGGCAGCCACGGGTGGACGAGCTCGCATGGGCCTGCGTGTTCCTGTGTTCGCAGCGCGCCGCCGCGATCACGGGCTCGGCGATCCACGTCGATGCCGGGGCGCGCATGCTCGGGTAGGCCGGATGGCCGAGATATTCGATTTTCCGCTCGGCAGGACGCACCCCGTCCAGCAGGCGCATGACCGGTTCGCGGAGGCGATCGAGGCCGATCCTGATTCCGCCTGGGACGAAATTCCCCGGCTGCTCGAAGAGATCTTCGCGCCCCAGGTGGGCGTCGACGAGGCGCGCCGGGCGGCCGCGGCCGCCGCCGAGCGCACGCGGACCGATTGCATGCAGCGGGTGCTGGGCGGAGAGCCGATCGAGGAAGTACGTCCCAAGATGATGGCCATCGCCATGGTGGCCATGGCTGACGAGCTTCGCGGTAACGAGCTTCGCGGTGACGAGCTTCGCGGTGACGAGCTATCGCGGTGACAAGCACCGCGGTGACGAGCAGCGCAGTAGCAGAGACGTCCCACGCGAAGCGTTCGTCACCGGCGAGCCATAGCGAGCATCGTCACCGCAAAGCTCGTCACTAGCGAGCGACAGAGAGCGTCGTCACTGGGAAGCTCGTCAATCCGCCCTGATGTTGCCGGCGCGGACGACCTTGCCCCACTTCACGACATCGGCCTTGATGAGCGCGCCGAATTCCTCGGGCGTGCCCGTGCGGATGTCGAAAAGCTGATCGACGAGCCGCGCGGAGACATTGGGGAGCTTCACGATACGGGCGAGCTCGGCATTCAACCGCGTGACGATATCGCGCGGCAGCCCGGCGGGGCCCATGAAACCGAACCATATGTCCGAGTCGAAGCCCGCAAGCCCCGATTCCGCAATCGTGGGCAGGTTCCTGTCCACCGGAGAGCGCGTCGCGGAGGCGATCGCGATGATGCGCAGGCGGCCGCCTTTTGCCTGCGGATTCGTATTGGTAATGGTGTTGAAAAGAATGGGCACCTGGCCCGCGATGCCGTCCACGATCGCCGGTCCGCATCCCTTGTACGGCACGTGCGTCATGTCGACCTTTGCGAGCTGCTTGAAGAGCTCGCCCGCGAGATGCATCGCCGTCCCGTTCCCGCAGGACGAGTAGGCCAGCTTGCCCGGCTGTGCGCGGCCAAGCGCGATCAGGTCGCGGACGGACCTGACGGGCAGCGAGGGATGCACTGCCAGCGCCACGGGCGTCGAAGCGATCACCGCGATCGGCGTGAAGTTTCGCACCACGTCGAACGGAAGCGTCTGCGACATCGCCGCCTGAATGACGATGGTGTTGTTGGCGATCAGGATGGTGTACCCGTCCGCCGCGCTTTTCGCCACGAGCTCGGCCGCGATGTTGCCCGCCGCTCCCGGCCGGTGATCGAGAATGAAGTTCTGCCCGAAGGACTCGCTCAGGCTGGGGATGAGGTTGCGCGCGATCAAGTCCGTGCCGCCGCCCGGCGGAAACTGGGAAATCAGCCGCACCGGCTTTGCCGGCCACGCCTGCGCGGCCACTCCGGCCGTCGCGCCCATGAGCACCAGCGCCAGCGCAATCCGTCGCATGCCTCCCCCTCTCCTGCCTTGGGCTATTTAGACGTAACGGGCGCTTCTTCTTGAGAGCCGAGCGTCCGCCAATCCGTGGCTTTTGAAACGACGCCCTCGAACGAGGCGAGCTTTACGTGCGCGACACGCGGCTCCGTGGCGCCGATCGCCGGTCCACCCTCCCGGAATTTTCGCGCCGCCGCGACCATCATGCGCCTGAATTGCGCCACCGCGAGATCGCTGGAGCCGACGTGTTCTTCGCTGCGGTCGGTGATCGGCCCCATCGACTCCCACATCGCCATGTCCTGCGCGGGAATACCCTTGATGCCGGTCCAGTCGCCGCGCCGCATGGCGTCCCGGTCCTGCTGGTACCCATTGCGAATGTTTCTGATCTTCCGGTAATTCCCGTCCAGGTCCACGCCGACTTCCGCGGCGCAGAACCTGCGCCACGCTTCCTGCGTGATGCCCTTCGCGGGGTCGGGATGCCAGGCGATCCAGTAGAACATCGTGCTCAGGTCGTCGATCGGCACGAGCATCTGCGCGAGGTTGTACTGATCGTTCGGCGGAATGAGCACGGTAAAGGGCGCGACGTAAAGCGTCGTGCGCACGTACTGGTGCGTCTCGGGATTCCTGATCGGCGTGCGGAGGGCCGCGTAGCGAAAACCATAATCCGTCGGCTCGAACTGCAGGCGCGGCGCCTTGTCGTTCGACGGCCGCAGCCACGCGCTGCCGGTGGCCGTGGAGCCCTCCACCTGAGCAGGGGGCATGTTGGTCGAATGCAGGCTCGAGCTGTGCGCCGAGTCGATCGAGCCTTCCAGCACCTGCGCCCAGTTGCACTCGGTATGGATCTTGACGATCGCGTAGCGGATGCCGGGCTGCGGCGCCCAGGCCGGAGGCTCGAACTCGCGAATCGCCTCCTCCGGCCCCATCCAGATCCAGACGAAGCCGCCCGCCTCCCGCGCCGGAAAGCTCCTGGTCTTCTTTCGCAGGCGCTGCGCCGCGCCCGGCGCCTCCGAGGGCATGTCGACGACGTTTCCCTCGACGTCGAACTTCCAGCCGTGGTAGAGGCAGCGCAGCCCGCACTCCTCGTTGCGCCCGAACGCGAGCGACGCGCGCCGATGCAGGCAGTATTCGGCGAGCACGCCGAGCCTGCCGCTCGTGTCGCGGAATATCACCAGGTCTTCCCCGAGCAGGCGCGAGCGCACCGGCGCGCCGTCGCACTCGGTGACCTCTTCGGACATGCACACGGGAAGCCAGTGGCGCCGCATCAACTGGCCCATGACGGCATCGCGCTCTACCCGGCACAGGAGCTCGTTGTCTTCCTTCGTCAACATGGCGGGCGCGCGCGGGGATACACTTGAAACGCCTGTCAAACTGAAAATGAAGAATACCCTTCCCGGGGCCGTGAAGACAATCGCAATCGGCGTAGCCGGACTGGGCCGCGCGTTCAGCCTCATGGCGCCGACGTTCGCCGCGGACCCGCGCGTGCGCCTCGTCGCCGCGGCCGACCCCCGGCCGGAGGCGCGGCGGCAATTCGCGCGCGACTTTTCGGGGGCGGGCTATGCCGGATTCGACGAGCTGATTGCCGATCCCGGGATCGACGTCGTCTACATCGCCACACCGCACCAGTTCCATGCGCAGCAGGCGTGCCTGGCCGCTAGCCGGGGCAAGCATGTCCTGGTGGAGAAGCCGATGGCGCTCAGCATGCCCGAATGCCACGCCATGATCGCCGCGGCGCGGCAGGGCAACGTGCACCTGATCGTCGGCCACAGCCACAGCTTCGATGCCCCGATCCGCCGCACGCGGGAATTGATTGCAGGCGGCGCTTTCGGACGATTGCGGATGATCACCGCAGTGAATTTCACCGACTTCATCTATCGGCCGCGCCGTCCCGAGGAGCTCGATACGGCGCAGGGCGGCGGTGCGATATTCAACCAGGCGGCTCACCACATCGATATCGTGCGCCTGCTGGGCGGCGGGCTCGCGCGGAGCGTGCGCGCCGGCGCCGGCGCCTGGGATCCTGCGCGCCCCACGGAAGGCGCCTATTCCGCGTTTCTCACGTTCGAGGACGGGGCGTTCGCCTCCATGACCTACAGCGGCTACGCGCACTTCGACTCCGACGAGTTCTGCGGCTGGATCGGGGAGGCAGGCGAGCGGAAGAATCCGCTCGCATACGGCGCAGGTCGCCGCCTCCTCGCCAGGGACGAGCTGCAGCAGAAGAATGCGCGCAACTATGGCGGCCCGCAGCACGCCGGCCCGCCTGCAGCTCCCCTCCATCAGCATTTCGGCGTCCTCATCGCTTCGTGCGAGCGCGCCGATCTTCGGCCTTTGCCCAAAGGGGTGATGATTTACACGGACCACGAGAAGCACCTGGAGCCGCTGGCGCCGCCCGAGGTGCCCCGCGCCGCCGTCATCGACGAGCTCCATGCGGCCATCGTCGAGGGACTGCCGCCGGTGCACAGCGGTGAGTGGGGCGCCGCCACCATGGAAGCAGTCCTCGCCATCCGGCGCTCTGCGGCGGAGCAGAGGGAGATCCCGTTACAAGACCAGATTGCCTTGCCCGCCTGAGCCCGTCAGCGGTTAGGGGTCAGGGGTCAGGGGTCAGGGGTCAGGGGTCAGGGGTCAGGGGTCAGGGGTGTTGATCCATCCTTCATCGGCTTTCG
>Ga0075418_10000461_pt1 | contig 42847 bp, 45 predicted proteins | sample SoiMetdeltSBSDD2_FD_81776 | JGI IMG/M metagenome (GOLD analysis project Ga0075418, IMG submission 81776) | Bulk soil microbial communities from a Populus tree surrounding site in Tennessee, USA - Soil MetaG P. deltoides SBSDD2 | ecosystem: Environmental > Terrestrial > Soil > Tree plantation...
ACGCGGACCGCGCAGCCGTCCGTGCATCACGGCATCGCGGTATGGAATCGCCGTTTCGCCGCTCGTTCCGACGTCGATGGTGGACGTGACGCCGTAATTGAGGAGCGGCTCGGCGAGGTACCATTCGTACGACACCTGTGAATCGAACAGGCCCGGCATCACGAACTTGCCGGTGGCGTTGATGATGTGCGCGTTCGGCGGGTACGGCGCCTGGCCCCGGCGCGCGACGCTGGCGATGCGATTTCCGCGGATCACAATCGCGGAGTCAGGAAGGGGTACCCCGCCATTGCCGTCGATGAGCGTGGCGCCCTCGATGACCAGCAGCGGTTCCGGCTGAGGTGCCTGCGCGGATACCAGGTACGGGGTCAATCCGGCGAACAGAAATAGCGACACGCCCAGCGCAAGTCGATACGGTGGCAGCATTGTTGGCCTGGGCGCGGCGGGGATGACCTGGGGAGCCGCCGGCGGCTGGATTATGCCTTAAAGTCGAAGTCAGAGCCTCCTAATTCGTTCCGTCCTTCAGGCCCCATGTTTGCAGAATGGGCACAGTCGGCCTCCCCCAAGCCTGATTGTGAGTCGTTCCATGTACACCCGGCTCTCCAGGCCGTATTGTCGGTGTGCAGTCGGCGTGAAGGTCAGCAGACGTGCGTATTCGCATCCGCCGCGAGATCGCCGGGATCATTGACGGCGTCAGTCTCAGCCATTTCCTGCCCGGGTGGTGCTACGACGTCTCCGAATCGCTCGGGGGCTATCTCGTGAGCAGCGGCGACGCCGACGAAGTGCCGGCGTCCACTCCTGTTGCCGAGCCTACAGACGACTCGACTGACCCCGCCATTTTTGGCGGCGTCATTGTCGCCGGCCAGTTCGACCGCGCCGCAGATTGGCCACGGCCGAAACGGCCCCACCGGAAGCGTCGGTAGTTCATCTCACGCCTTTTGCGCCATTTCTGCGCGAAGACGATCCTCTTGCGCGCGCAACTCGGGTGTGAACTCCTTGCCGAAGTCCTCCGCCTCGAAGATCGGCCGGATCTCCACCTCGGTTCCGCCGTCGAACGGAGCGCGCTTGAGCCAGCTCACCGCTTCGTCCATCGACGTCACTCGCCAGATCCAGTAGCCGGCAATCAGCTCTTTCGTTTCGGCGAACGGCCCGTCGATGACGGTCCGGTTGGCGCCCGAAAACTTCACGCGCTTCCCTTTCGAGGTGGGATGAAGACCGTCACCGGCCAGCATGATCCCGGCGTTGACCAGCTGTTCGTTGAAATTTCCCATGTCTCTCAGAATCTGCTCACTCGGCATCTGTCCTGCTTCCGATTCCTTACTCGCCTTGACGATGACCATCACGCGCATTGGGATGTCTCCTTATCTAACAGCACGGGAACGCCCCGCCTGCCCTCTACTGACTGGTCGAACGCGACCGCAGCAAATCGACATCCAAGGTGGGTGTCGATACAGCTGATCCTGGATCGACCATGTCATAGAACAGTAACGCGTGAGCGTCAGAATGCAGGCTACAGGAGGTCGATATGGCGAAGGCGAACAAGGCAATTCCCGAAGGACATCACACGGTCACACCACAGCTGACCCTCGACAATACCGCCCGGGCGATTGACTGGTACAAGAAGGCGCTCGGCGCGGAGGAAGTCGCGCGCGCCGTCGGCCCCGACGGCAAGATCATGCACGCCGAGATTCGCATCGGCGACTCGCTGATCATGCTGAACGACGAAATGGGGGGTGGGAAGAGTGCGAAGGCGATCGGCGCCTCGCCGGCGTCGCTGTGGCTCTACGTCGAAGATTGCGACGCGCTGTTCAACCGCGCCGTCGCCGCAGGCGCACGGGTGCCTCCCGGACCGATGGGGCAAATGGCCGATCAGTTCTGGGGCGATCGCGCCGGTACGTTCACCGATCCGCATGGCTATCAGTGGACTATCGCGACGCACAAGGAGGATCTGACACCGCAGGAGATGAAGCAGCGCATGGACGACTTCATGAAACACGCGGCGGCCCAGCCGGCGCACCAGTAACTTTCGACAAGCGCCGCAGCTCGGACAGCGCCCCGGCAACAAAGGCCGCCGACCTGGAGCGTTACGGCCTTTGTTCGCCCTTTTGCTTGACACGGTTGGCGAAGCGAAGTACGGTCCCGCCCTCGGCCTCTAATCATGCAATCCGCCGGACCCCGGTTACGAGCCGCATTCTCCGAGGACGAAGTCTTCCGGTCTCAGGCGGCGCGTGTGCTGCCTGTCGAGCTCACTCTGGAATGGAATGCGGTTGCCAGCGAACACTGCAATGTCCTGGTGGAAGCGGTGCCAGCAGTCGCCGCGCCTGTCCTCGCGGTACTGCGGGGACACTTGCGCGCCCCGATTCACGAGTACAACCCGAATGTCGGAAGTCCCGTGCCGGAACCAACGGAAGGAACGCTGATCCTGTTAGAGGTCGCGAGCCTGGGTCCCAGACAGCAGGCGAAGTTGCTGCGATGGCTCACCGATCGCCACGGAAGCGTGCAGGTGGCCTCGACCAGCTCCGAGCCGCTTTTCCCGCTCGTTGAGCGCGGGGCCTTCGATGCAGCGCTCTATTACCGGCTGAATGTTGTGCGGATTGCGATCTAGGCTCTAGGCATCGGAGCACCGGCGCCCCCCGCGCGGGAGACTCCTCCGATCAAACGCCAAAAAACTTCGCCGATCTCTTTCAGGCAGCATCCCCCGCACATACGACGCGAGGACGCGCGGCAGCCTGTCCGCGCGTTCATAAAACGCTCCAGCAGCGACGACTTCCCGCGCCAGCATCTCGTCGTGGTGGGTCGCATACACGATGCAGCGCGTGGCGGTTCCAGCGGCGACGTGCACGAGGTGCAAGCCGTTGAACCGCTCGAGCCGAAGATTCGTCACCAGGAGGTCAGGGGGTCTGGAGGTCAGGCGCGCGCGCGCGGGGCGAAAATCGGAACAGGCCTCGACGATGGCGACCGACTTCAACGCAACCTGTGCAGCGAGAAGGGCTTGCGGGTCTGGATCGACGATGAGGATGTCGCGAAGCCTGCCAACCATCGGCGCCGGGGGCGACGCCGCGTCGTCGTCGAGGCATCCGATCAGTTTGAAGCCCCTCTCGACCGGACTGTGCCGCGCGTACGCTCCGTCCCGTCCTCGTCCAAAGGGTACAACCGATTCCGGGTAAGGGCCTTCGCGCAGTGGCATACAAGCATCCCCTCGTGTCCCGCCGTCGCCGGATCGATGGCGACGTGCAGAGAAACCCCTCGCGGCATAAGGGGGCCGGCCAGGGACGAAAGATATAGGGTCCCTTGAAAAAAATGTGATCGGGTACTATGCCGCGTATCGAGCGGAGGCTTCGCGGTCCTGACGTCACCTGGAAGGACGACCGGCTCGTCCGCGCCTGTCTGAACGGTGACGAACGGGCCTGGTCGGCCCTCATCCAGAAATACAAGAACCTGATCTTTTCGATTCCGGTGAAGTACGGGGCCGGTCAGGAGGACGCGGCGGACATCTTTCAGTCGGTCTGCATGGAGCTGTTCACCGAGTTGCCGCGCCTTCGCGATCCGGGCGCGTTTCGCAGCTGGCTGATCACGGTGACGGCGCACCAGGCCTTTCAGTGGAAGCGCAAGACGCGGCGCCGCGGGGAAGAAGCCCTTTCCTCTGAAGTGGAGACGCTCGCGAGCGCTCCCTTGCCTGACCTGGTCGAACAGGTGCAACAGGAGCAGGTCCTGCGCGAAGCCATTACGCGCCTCGCAGCGCGGTGCCAGACGCTGATCCGGCTACTCTTCTACACGCAGCCAAAGATGCCCTATCGAGACGTCGCGAAAACCCTCGGCGTGGCGACCGGGTCGATCGGATTCATCCGTGGGCGCTGTCTGACGCGCCTGCTGAAGGCGCTCGAGCAGGCGGGATTCTGAGATGGCGCCGTCGAGTCCAGTGGCGTCGCCGGAGCCGATGATCGATCGCCTCGCTGAATTCAGCACGGCCCGCCTGCGCACCTCTTTCCTGCTGCGGCACCGCGAGCTCTGGAATGCGACCGTCGTCGAAGACCTCTACGCGCGTATTGTGCGGGTGGCGCGGGTCGACCTGCAGCGGGCCGACCGCCTGGCGCGCGCGGCGAAATGGATCGCGGAGAAGATGGACGACGATGGGTGCCGGGCGCAAAGCCTGCGGGCATCCGGGCACGTGCGGTTTTTTCGTGGCAAGTACACGGCCGCACTCGAGGACTACGACGCCGCGGCACGGCTGTTCCGTCAGGCGGGACGAGAGGTCGACCTGGCGCGCACGCTGAACGGCGCGCTCCAAAGCCTGATCTCCCTCGGCAAGTACGACGAAGCGCTCGCGTCCGCCGCGGAAGCGCGGAGCCTCTTTGAGCGACACGGCGCGGCGGTCAACCTCGCGCGCCTCGACAGCAACGTCGCCAACATCAAGGGCCGGCAGGACCGGTTCGACGAAGCCCTGAGGATCTATCGCCGCGCATACGAGCAGCTTGCCGTGATCGGTGAGCCGCCAGACGTCGCGGCAGTGCTCAGCAACGTGGCGACCTGTCACATCAACCTCGGGGACTTCACCAGCGCGCTGGAGACCTACCACACCGCCCGGGCGTATTGCGACCGCCACGGGATGCCGCTCCTTGTGACGCAGGCCGACTACAACATCGCCTATCTGCACTACTTGCGCGGGGAATACACCCGGGCGCTGGAGTTGTACCGTACGGCTCGTGAGCACAGCGAGCGCGTGGGCGACGTCTATCACAGCGCACTCTGCGATCTGGATTGCTCCGAGATGTATCTCGAACTCAACCTGTGCGATGACGCCGGCGAGCTCGCCGAACGCGCGCGCTCGCAGTTCGGCACATTGCGGATGGTGTACGAACAGGCGAAAGCCGTCACCAACCTCGCCATCGCGGCCAGCCGACGGGGCAATCCGACGCGCGCAGGTCGCTTGTTCGGGCGCGCGCGGCAGCTGTTCGGCCGCGAAGGCAACGTCGCGTGGCTCGCACTGGTCGACTTGTATGAAGCGTTGGTGCTCCACCGGGACGGGCAGTACGTTCAGGCGCGAACGCTCGCCGAACACGCCCGCGACCTGTTCGCCCAGGCGGCTGTGCCCGCCAGGGCGGCGCTGTGCGACCTGTTGCTCGCTCGGCTGGAGCTGCAGGACGGCAACACCCAGAAGGCCGACGCTTTGTGTCGCGCGGTTGTCGAAAAGACCGTTGACGCGCAGACACCAATCCTGACGTACCAGGCGCACTTCATGCTCGGCCTCGCCCGGGAAGCGGGCGGCGATCGCGACAGCGCCCTCAACGCGTTCGAAACCGCGCACGCCGCACTCGAGAACCTGCGCACGCAGCTTCGAGGCGATGATCTCAAGCTGGCATTCCTTGAAGATAAACAGGCCGTGTACGAGAGCCTGGTCTCGAGCTGCCTCGCATCACGATCGGCCGGGCGGCTGCACGCGGCATTCGGCTACATCGAAAGCGCCAAATCGCGCAGCCTCGCCGACCTGATCGCCGTGCGCGCCGCGTCGCTGGCACCACGGGGTGCCGAGGATAATACCGTCGCTCCTTCGCTTCGCCAGGAATTGTCGTGGCATTACCGGCAGATCGAGCTCGACGACACGCGCCCGGACAAGCGATCGGCCGAGCGCATGGAGGCGCTTCGCGAGCGAACGCGGGAGCTCGAGAAACATCTCGGCAGGTCGCTCGACGAAGCGCGCCGAACCGATCAGGAGTTTTCGGCGCTTCAGACCGGTAGATCGTTTAATCTCGAGGAGATTCGGTCCACCCTCGCGCCGGGCACGCTCGTGCTCGAGTACTACCAGGCTCGCGGACAGACTTATGTGTGTGTGCTTGGCCGCGACCAGCTCGACATCGTGCCTCTCGGTCCGATCGCCGGCCTGCGGCGCCTGGTGCGGCTGCTGCAGTTCCAGCTGTCAAGGTTCCGTATCGGTCCGGAGTACCTGAACATGTTCGCGGCCCAGCTGCAGACCGCGACCGACGTGCATCTTCGCGAGCTCTATACCATGCTGATCGCGCCCGTCCGCGAGCGGCTGCACGCCGAGCATCTGGTCGTCGTGCCCCACGACGTGCTTCACTACGTGCCGTTTCACGCCTTGCAGGACGGCAACCGGCCTCTGATCGACGACTTCACTGTGTCGTACGCGCCGAGCGCCAGCGTGTACCGGCTCTGCCGGACCAAGCCAGCCGGCGCGTGCGAAGGGGCGGTCATCATCGGCGTGCCCGATGCCGGCACGCCATTCATCCTTGATGAGGTGCGCGCCGTGGCGGAGGCGATGCCGGCATCACAGGTCTTCGTCGGCGCCGACGCCACGGCACAGGCGCTTCGGACCCAAGGCGAACGCAGCCGGTTCATTCATGTCGCGACCCACGGATTTTTCCGTCGCGACAACCCGATGTTCTCGTCGGTCCGGCTGGGTGACGGTCCCCTGTGCGTCTACGACCTGTATCAGTTCCGTCTCTCGGCCGAGCTCGTTGCGCTCAGCGGCTGCGGCACCGGCTTGAGCGTCGTCGTCGGGGGCGACGAGCAGCTGGGTCTCGTGCGCGGGCTCCTCTATGCCGGCGCTCACGCCGTACTTCTGACGCTGTGGGACGCCTACGATGGAAGCACGGCCGAATTCATGGCGACGTTCTACCAGCAGATCACCAAGGGACGGACCAAGGCCCGGGCCGCGCAGGAAGCGATGCGGCAGCTTCGGCAGACGAGACCGCATCCGTTTTACTGGGCGCCTTTTGTGCTGATTGGGGACGCCGAAGCCCGTTCCGAAGCCGCCGGTCTCTGAATTCGTGCGGATGCCTATATTTTTCCCCGCCGGCTCGAACCCTCTATTAGCAACAGGGGAGAATCCGCAAGGGGCGGGAAAGAAGGCATGACACATTTCACGGCGTGGGAATGGGCGGATTTCGTGAGCGGCGTCGATGCGCCGGCAGTCCATTCTGCGAAGAATACCCATCTGGACGGCTGCTCCCGCTGCCGGCGGACGGTGGATGTGTTGCGCACGGTCATGGACCTGGCGCACAGGGAAATCGGATACGAGCCACCGGAACGCGCCATCCGGCACGCCCAGGCGATTTACTCGCTCTACCGGCCGGAAAAATCCGGTCTTGTGCAACTGATCGCGCAGTTGATGCACGACTCCGCCAGCGCCCCGCTGCCCGCCGGCATACGAGCCGAGGATCGGCTGTCGCGACATCTCGTCTACCGGGCCGAGAGCTACTTTCTCGATCTGCAGCTGGAATATCAGCCCTCAGGCCGCGTGACGCTGATTGGGCAATTGGCTAACCAGGAAGCTCCGGGCATCAGCACAGCCAATGTGCCGGTCTGCTTGATGGAGCGAACGACCCTGCTGGCCACGACACTCTGCAATCAGCTTGGGGAGTTTCAATTGGAATGCGCACCTTCGCGCAATCTTCGTCTCCACCTCCCCCTTCCCACTGCGGGAAAGCAGTTGGAAATCCCGTTGAGCGACCTTGACCCGGAGTCCCGCATACGGCTGCGGTCCTCCAAGGTCGTGCTTCCCAGGACGCCGCGCTCGCCGAGCAGCCGCTAACCGGCGCTGCTCACCGATTTTTTCGTGGGCGTAACCGCCATTCTGAGATAGTCTTGGCGGTCCGCACATACCCGGTACGGCTGTCCGAAACGTATGTGCATCAACACTCTTTTCTCCACCAGTGTGACGGCTCCGACGATGGGTGTGCCGCAGCCTCGTGTTCGTGCGCTGAAGTGGCGTCGCGTGATGTGTGTGTCGGTAGTGTGTCTTCTGATGACACTGCCAATGGCGCGTGGACGCGTGACCGCTCAGGCGCCAGACGCGGGCGCGCAGGAGCGGTTCGTCGAAGCTGTCGGCCGTATCCCGCAATCGGTGGTCGAGAAGAGAAACGAGTTCATTCTCCGCGCACCAGCGAACCGCGTTGACGCGATCGCACGGCGCCATGGCCTCACGATCGTTCGAACGCTCGATCCCCACGCGCATGACGTGTTCCTGGTCGAAGGTCCATCGACCTTCGGCACACGATTCAACCCGATCCGCGACGCCGATCTGCCGGCTCTCGAGCAACTCGTCGGCGAGGTGCAGGGCGATAGCGAGGTTCAACACTTCGAAGCCAACTCAGCGCTCGTCATGCCGGAGCTTCCCTCCGGCATCAGCCTGAACCAGACGACGGCGGCGATCCAGGCATCGCTCACTGATCGAACAATCGTCGACTATTTCGGCACGCAGGCATGGAGGGGATACGTTAACCAGCCGGCAGCGGGTGCGATTCATCTCTCCGCAGCCCAGGACGCTGGCGCGACCGGGGCCGGCATCATCGCGATCATCGATACCGGCGTCGATCTCAACCACCCGCTGCTGCAGGGATCGCTTGTCCCGGGCTACGACTTCATCACCGATTCGGAAGGCGGCGGGTCGGAATGGAGCGACGTCGATGGATCGCTGGTGTCGATCCTCGATGGGTCGCTGGTCTCGATTCTCGATGGAACCTCCGTGGTCGTATTGAACAGTTCCACCGTCGGAATCGTCGATCAGGATACGGGCGCTGCCCTCGACCCCAGAAAGCTGCCGGCAGCATTCGGCCACGGCACGATGGTGGCCGGCCTCGTTCACCTGGTCGCGCCGACCGCGAAGATCATGCCGCTCAAGGCCTTCAGAGCTGATGGCGCCTCGAGGGTGTTCGACGTCGTGCGAGCGATCTACTACGCCGTCGAACATGGCGCGCGTGTGATCAACATGAGCTTCAGCGCGACGGCAATCTCACCCGAAATCGCGCACGCCATCAACGTCGCGACCAGCAACGGCGTCACCTGCGTTGCGTCCGCCGGAAACCTGGGCCAGGAACTGCTCGTGTATCCGGGGGCGCTGAGGAACGTGCTGGGCGTCGCGTCGACGACGTCGACCACTCCCGCGACACGAAGCTCGTTCAGCAATTACGGCGCGGCCCTCGTGAGCCTGGGCGCTCCCGGCGAAGGCGTGATCACGATCTACCCGGGTGGCAACTACGCAGGCGCGTGGGGTACCTCTTTCAGCGCGCCGCTGGTAGCCGGTGCGGCTGCGCTGTTGCTGCAGGCGGATCCGGAGCGCGACCAGGCAAGAGCCGACGTCCTGCTGGGGAATGCCGAAAGGATGGACCCTGGCACCGGGAAGGGACGGCTGAATCTCGATCAAACCGTGAACAAGCTTGACGAAACGCCCCCGATCGTGACGGTGACGGCTCCGACCGACGGCGGCGTAGTGTTCGGCACTGTCGGCATAGCGGCCTCTGCGACGGACAACATGAAGGTCGCCGGCGTCACGTTTTTCGTGGATGACAACGCGCTTGGCCCCGAGAACACGGTCGCGCCCTACGAGGCGACGTGGTGGACGACAGGCACCACCAACGGCAGCCATCTACTAAAGGCTGTCGCGCGCGATGGTGCGGGCAACCAGAGTTCGAGCAGCATCATGGTGACCGTCTCGAACGACCAGGTGGCGCCAACCGTGGCTCTGACGAACCCCGCTGCTGGAATGACGCTGAGCGGGACGGTCACGCTGAATGCGACCGCCACGGATGACAACCAGGTGTTCGGCGTGCAGTTCAAGGTTGACGGCGCCCCCCTTGACAGCGAAGACGGCGCCGAACCATTCGAGGCAGTGTGGGATACGCTCACGACGCCGAACGGCACCCACACGCTGACGGCGGTGGCGCGCGACGTCGCCGGCAAGGAGACGACGGCGAGCACGGTCGTGACGGTCGCGAATGATCTGACGCCGACCGTCGTCCTGACGGAACCCGCGGCGGGCAGTGTGACGGCACCGTGACGATCGCGGCGACCGCCACGCCCGATATCGGCGCCTAGCTCTGGCGCTTCCTTCCCCGGCTGCGCGTCTTGCGGCGTTCCACCACGACAAAGTCCGCCGCAGTCCAGGTAAACGGGGTCTGCTGCCGCCGCTCGGGACGGCCCGGCTGGCGCTCTGCGTCCGGCTTCGCGGTGCTCGAGGGCGCGGTGCGACGGTCCCATATCACTTTGACAGGCAAGGCCTTGGTCGCCTGGGTGAGCTTATCGAATCGCCGCAACGCCCCTCGGCGCACGATCAACTCGATGGGTGGGGTCGGAGGTTTCCGCGCCTGTTTCTTCTTAACTGCCATCTTCCGGGATCTTATCGGCACCGCATGCGCGCACATTAAGCCCCTGCCGAACCTTCGAGTCAGGCCCGCATCGCGGCCACGCCAGCGCTGCCTTCAGTTACGCTATCGCGATGCTCGCCACCGAAATTCTGGACTACTACCGCCAGGGGATGGAAGAAGAACGGCTCAAGGCCGCCGTCGGGCGACTTGAACAGCTTCGCACGTGGGAAATCATCGAGCGGCATCTCCCCCCCGCACCCGCCAGAGTGCTGGATGTCGGCGGCGGCACTGGCGTTTACGCGCTGCCGCTGGCAGGACGTGGTTACCAGGTCCATCTCATCGATCCAGTGCCGCTCCACGTCGAGAGGGCTCGGGCACTTTCGGAATCGGCACCCGCGCCTCTGGCCAGTGCCGAGGTCGGAGATGCGCGACAGCTTCACGCGGCGGACGCGGCTTTTGACGTTGTCCTGCTGTTTGGTCCGCTGTATCACCTGATTGAGCGGCGCGACCGCGTCACTGCGCTCGCCGAAGCTCGAAGGGTTCTCGTTCCGGGCGGGCTTGTCATGTCCGCGCACATTTCCCGGTTCGCCTCAGCGTGTGACGGCATCCAGGAGGGTGCGCTCCGGCAGCCGGCGTTTGCGGCAATCGTCGATCGCGATCTGACCGACGGCGTCCACCACAACCCGACAAAGCGTCCGGAATGGTTTACGACGGCGTACTTCCATCGCCCCGAGGAGATCCGGCTCGAAATCGAGGAAGCTGGCCTCACATTCCACAAGCTCCTTGCGGTCGAAGGCCCCGGCTGGATGAATCGGGATCTGGATCCGTGGCTGGAGAACGACGTCGAGCGGGAGCGGCTGTTTCAGGTTCTGCGTCGCCTCGAGACAGAGCCGACCTTGATCGGGATGAGCGCCCACCTGCTGGCGATCGCCCATCGATGACAGCCGCCGCGCGTGATCACAGCCTCCACGAGAGTCTGCGCCGGAACGTGCGCGAACTCTGCAGCCGTTTTCCGGACGCCTACTGGCGGGATCTCGAGACGCGGCGCGAGTACCCCGAGGAGTTCGTCAGGACGCTCACCGGCGCGGGCTACCTCGCCTCGCTCATCCCCGAACAATACGGCGGCGCCGGACTGGGAATTACCGAGGCGGCGCTCATTCTCGAGGAGATCAACCGGTCCGGTGCAAATGGGGCTGCATGCCACGCGCAGATGTACATCATGGGCACCCTGCTGCGTCACGGGTCAGACGATCAGAAGCAAAAATATCTCCCGTCGATTGCGCGCGGAGAACTTCGCCTGCAGGCGTTTGGCGTCACCGAACCGACAACCGGCTCGGACACCACCCGGTTGACGACCACGGCGGTCCGGAACGGCGACCGCTACCTGGTCAACGGCCAGAAGGTATTCATCTCCAGGGCGGAACATTCCGATCTGCTGTTACTGTTGGTGCGGACGACGCCTGTCGAGCAGGTGAAGAAACGCGGCGACGGATTGTCGGTCCTGCTCGTCGACCTGCGGCAGGCAGTCGGCCACGGCATCACGATTCGTCCCATTCGAACCATGATGAATCACGCCACCACCGAGCTCTTCATCGAAAATCTGGAAGTGCCGGCCGGGAATCTGGTGGGCGAGGAAGGCAAGGGGTTCACCTACATCCTCGACGGACTCAATGCCGAGCGTATCCTCATCGCCGCCGAATGCGTCGGAGACGGCCGGTGGTTCATCGATCGAAGCAGCCGCTATGCGACCGAACGCGTCGTGTTCGGCCGGCCAATCGGTCAGAACCAGGGCGTCCAGTTTCCGATTGCAGCGGCCCACATCAGAATCGAGGCAGCCGATCTGATGCGCGTGCGGGCCGCCCGGCTGTTCGATGACGGCGAACCCTGCGGGCCGGAAGCGAACATGGCGAAGTATCTCGCGGCCGACGCCTCATGGGAGGCGGCGAACGTCGCCGTGCAGACATTCGGCGGGTTCGGGTTTGCCGAGGAATACGACATCGAGCGAAAGTTCCGCGAGACCCGCCTGTACCAGGTCGCTCCGGTATCGACGAACCTGATCCTGAGCTACGTCGCCGAGCGCGTCCTGGGACTTCCACGGTCATATTGATGCGGCCGCTGGAAGGAGTGACCGTCGTCGCACTCGAGCAGGCGGTTGCGGCGCCGCTCGCCACCCGGCACCTGGCTGATCTCGGCGCGCGCGTGATCAAGGTCGAGCGCCCCGGCACTGGAGACTTTGCGCGTTCGTACGACGAAACCGTCAAGGGCATGTCGAGTCATTTCGTCTGGTTGAACCGCACGAAGGAGTCGTTGACGCTCAATCTCAAGGAGCCGGAGGCGGAACAGATCCTGTCGAGTCTGTTGACTCGCGCGGATGTATTTGTCCAGAACCTTGCACCCGGCGCCGCTGCTCGCCTGGGGCTCGGCTCGGACCGATTGCGGCAGTCCTATCCGGCGCTCGTCGTCTGCAACATCTCCGGCTACGGCGACTCCGGACCGTATCGGGACAAGAAAGCCTACGATCTCCTGATTCAAAGCGAGGCAGGCGTGGTGTCCGTTACGGGTACCGAAGAGGAGCCGTGCAAGGTCGGCATTTCCGTCGCTGATATCGCGGCTGGCATGTATGCGTATTCCGGAGTTCTGACCGCGCTGCTCTGCCGGGAACGAACCGGGCAGGGCGCCACCGTCGATGTATCGATGCTCGAAGCGCTGGGAGAATGGATGGCATATCCGGCGTACTACTCGTACGGCGGACATGCGCCGCCACGGACTGGCGCGAGCCATGCCGTGATTGCGCCCTATGGACCGTTCCAGAGCAAAGACGGAAAGGCGGTCTTCCTGGCCGTTCAGAACGAACGGGAATGGGAGCGCTTCTGCCGTCTCGTCCTGCACCGTTCCGACCTGGCCGCGGATGTGCGCTTCGATTCCAACGCGACGAGGGTGGCGCATCGGCCTGAACTGCATGCTCTCGTCAACGAGGTCCTTGGACGCCTGGCGGCCGGCGAGATCATCGAGCGGCTCGACGCGGCGCAGATCGCCAACGCTCGAATGAACACCGTTGAGGAATTTATTGACCATCCTCAACTGGCAGCGCGCAACCGGTGGCAGACCGTTGATTCACCGGCCGGGCCAGTGCCGGCGCTCGTTCCGCCGGTGGATATCGAAGGCGTCGAGCCGTCGATGGGACCGATTCCGTCGCTGGGACAACATACCGACGACATTCTCGCCGAACTCGGATTCGATCCATCGACAGTCACCGCATGGCGCGCGCGGGGCGTGATCTGACGACATCGGGCCCTGACAGGAGGAGATGGCTGTGGCATTGAAGGAAGGGTGGACCGGGAGGGTCTTCGAGGATTTTGAGGTGGGCGACGTTTATACCCATCCACTTGGCCGGACGGTCATCGCCGCGGACAATATCTGGTTCACGCTGCTGACGCAGAACACCAATCCGATCCATTTCGACCATGCCTATGCGGCGAAGACCGAGTTCAAGCGGCCGCTGGTCGATTCGACCTTTACCCTGGCCGTGGTGACGGGCCAGTCTGTGTCCGACATATCGCAGAACGCCATGGCCAACCTCGGATGGGACGAGGTGCGGCTTCCGCATCCGGTGTTCGAGGGCGACACCATCTATTCCCGCAGCGAGGTCCTGGAAAAACGCGAGTCGGCGTCGCGGCCCAACGTCGGCATCGTCCGCTTCAAGACGACGGGATTCAATGAGCACGGGACCGTGGTGATTGAATTCAAGCGGACCGTCATGGTGTACAAGCGCGGTGAAGTGCCTCCGACCTCGCGTGTGCGTCCCCCTGAGCCGAAGTGACATCCTCGCCGCGGCCCGGCCGGCTGGCGCTGGTCGTGGGCATCGGCCTGCTCGTCTGGGCGCTGCCGCGGCCCGATGCGGTCGATCCGCGCGCGTGGAGGCTGCTCGCGATTTTCGTCGCGACCGTGGCCGGCATCATCGCCAGGCCGCTCCCGATGGGTGCGATAGCCGTCGTCGGGATTGCCGTGGCGGTCGGCACGCGCACACTGACCATTACCGAGGCGCTGAGCGGTTTCGGTAATGGAACAGTCTGGCTGGTGGTCGCAGCCTTCTTCATCGCGGCGGCCTTCATCAAGACCGGTCTTGGCGCACGGATCGCGTACACGCTCGTGGCAGCTTTCGGAGGAAGCACACTCGGCCTGGGTTACAGCCTCGTGGCGACCGACTTCGTGCTGGCGCCGGCGATTCCGAGCAATACGGCGCGCGCCGGAGGCGTGATCTTTCCCATCCTCCAGTCGCTCGCCAGGACGGCGCCCGGATCGGATCCGCTCCGCAGAGGGCGGACGAATGCCTTCCTGACCCTCGTGGCGTACCACGGGACCGTGATCACGAGCGCAATGTTCCTGACGGCCATGGTCGCCAACCCGTTGTCCGTGGGGCTGGCCGCGAACCAGGGCATCGCGATCACCTGGGGACTGTGGGCGCTGGCAGCCGCCGTGCCCGGGGCAATCAGTCTTGTTGTTGTGCCGCTGGTGATCTACCGGCTGTGCCCGCCAGGCGCCGTGAAAACGCCCGAGGCACCGGCGGCCGCGCGGACGGCGCTGATCGGCCTGGGACCAATCACGCGAAGCGAGCGGCTGATGGGAGCAATCCTGATCGTTCTGCTCGGCGTGTGGATACTTGGACCGACGATCGGTCTCGACGTCACGGCCGCTGCGTTAATGGCAGTCGCGGCACTCCTGCTCACCGGCGTGCTGACCTGGGAGGACGCGTGCTCTCAGCAGGAGGCGTGGAACACGTTCATCTGGTTTGCCACGCTCGTCATGATGGCCACGTACGTGGGTCAGTTCGGGTTCATTGCGTGGTTCACGACCCAGGTTGAGTCGATGTTCCCCGGCCTTGGCTGGATGCCCGGGCTGATCGGCCTCAGCCTGATCTACTTCTACAGCCACTATTTCTTCGCCAGCAACACCGCCCACGTGAGCGCGATGTTTGCGCCCTTTCTCGCGGTCGCGCTGGCACTCGGCGCTCCCCCGCTGCTGGCGGCGCTGCTGCTGGCGTTCTTCAGCAACCTGTTCGCGAGCCTCACGCATTACGGTACGGCGCCGGCGCCGATTCTCTTCGGCAGCGGCCACGTCACGCTCGGCACCTGGTGGCGAATCGGCGCCGTTGTCAGCATCGTCAATATTTCGATCTGGCTCGTTATCGGCGCGGCGTGGTGGAGGGTGCTGGGGCTATGGTGAGGGTGGCGATGCGCTGACGCCACTCCGCGGGGCCCGTCGTGTGAACGGCGTTGCCGTCGGTATCGACGGCGACGATCACCGGCATGTTCTCGACCTCGAACTCGTAGATCGCTTCCATGCCCAGATCCGGAAAGGCCACGACCTGCGAGGACCGGATCGCCCTGGAGACGAGGTACGCCGCGCCGCCGATCGCGATCAGATAGACCGCCTTGTGACGTTTGATGGCGTCGATCCCGGCCGGCCCGCGTTCGGCCTTGCCGATCATCCCGAGCAGGCCAGTGTTTGCGAGCAGCATCTCGGTGAACCTGTCCATGCGCGTTGCAGTCGTCGGTCCTGCCGGACCGATAATCTCGCCGCGGACCGGATTGACCGGCCCGACGTAGTAGATGAATCGGTTGGTGAAGTCGACGCCGGCCGGCAATGGCGCCCCCCTCGCCAGCAGGTCGGCAATCCTCTTGTGCGCGGCATCACGCCCGGTCAGCATCCTGCCCGAGAGGAGCAGCCGTTCGCCGGGTTTCCAGCCGAGGATATCTTCGCGAGCGATCGTGTCGAGGTTCACGCGCCTGGCGTCCGCCGCGGGCGTCCATTCCACCCGCGGCCAGTCGTCCAGCTTCGGAGGCGGCAGGGCCACCGGCCCCGCGCCATCCATCACAAACCGTGCGTGGCGGGTCGCCGCGCAGTTGGGGATGATGGCCACCGGCAATGACGCCGCGTGTGTGGGAAAGTCCCTGATCTTCACGTCCAGCACGGTTGTCAGCCCGCCAAGCCCCTGCGCGCCGATGCCGAGGGCGTTGACCTCGTCGCAAATCTTGAGGCGAAGCTCCTCGAGCGTTGTTCTCGGCCCACGCGCCTTGAGCTCGTGCATGTCGATCGGATCCATCAACGCCTCTTTGGCCAGCACCATGGCTTTTTCCGCGCTTCCACCAATGCCGATGCCGAGGATGCCGGGCGGACACCAGCCCGCACCCATCGTCGGTACCATCTTGACGACCCAGTCAGCAATGCTGTCGGAAGGATTCAGCGTTGCGAACCGCGCCTGGTTTTCCGACCCGGCACCTTTTGCCGCCACCGTCACATCGACCGTGTGACCCGGTACGATCTCCGTATGGATTACCGCCGGCGTGTTGTCCCCGGTGTTCTTCCTCGCACCCGCAGGATCGGCCACGATTGACGCCCGCAGCACATTGTCCGGTTCGAGATAGGCTCGCCGCACACCTTCGTTGACCATCTCCTCGACGCTCAGCTCGGCGTCCCATCGCACGTGCATACCGATCTTCAGGAAGACCACGACGACGCCTGTGTCCTGACACACGGGACGGTGGCCCTGCGCGCACATCCACGAGTTCGTGAGAATCTGCGCGATGGCATCGCGCGCGGCAGGCGATTCTTCCCGCCGGTACGCGTCGGCCAGGGCGGTGATGTAGTCGAGTGGATGGTAGTAGGAGATGTACTGCAGCGCGTCGGCCACGCTGCTGATGAAATCGTCCTGCCGGATGATGGTCGTCATGTATCCGCAGGTCGGACAGCCGGCAACACTGCTCACATTCCAATCAGGATGAGCACTCCAGCAATCAGCGCCAGCGCCGCCATCAGCACACCCGGTATCGGCAGCGCGGCGAAACCACTGATGCCGACCACGATCAGATAAATCCCCAGAAGGAGCATTCCCACGTTGCGTGTCGTCCGAATGGCCATAGCTGCACCTCTCGGCGTTGATGATACGTCCATGGGTGCGCGCACACCGTTCACCGCACAACGCACACCCGTCCGCGCGCACAGTCATCCCAGTAACGTATTCACGTACAACGACTTATGCCTCGTGGCACCGGTGGCACTTCCCTCGCTCTTCTCAGGGCATCCAGCGCATGCCGCGCAGGAGAGTTGACGAGGCTGCCACCATGAATCGCACGCTTGTTGCCGCCGCCGCCCTTCTTGCCAGCGTCATGTCTGTGCCGGTGCACGCGGCCGAAGAGACAACTCCCGCGCCTGTGGTTGCCCCGTTCGCGGCCGCGGAGATCAACACGGTTGCGCCCAACATCACCTGGTCCGACAACAAACTCTCACGCCGCCCGGCGCTCCTCCCGATGCTCTACGTGAGCTACGCGGCCCTGCAGGCCTACGACGTGTACTCGACGCGGCAGGGGCTGTCGCGCGGTGCGCGCGAGGCCAACCCGCTGATGCAGGGCGTCGTCGGCAATACCGGCGCCTTCGTCGCCATGAAAGCCGGCGTCGCCGTCGCGACGATTGCCGCGGCCGAGAAACTCTGGAAGACGAACAAGCCCGCGGCGATTGGCATGATGATCGCCGGCAACAGCGTGGCGGCCATCGTCGCTGCCCGCAACACGCGCACCCTCGGACAGCTTCGCTAAAGCCGACCAAGGAGCGTTCAATGCATCCCGCGTCGTTTACCGGTCTGTATTGGTCGATCCGCGGAGAAGTGGCGTGCGCTGACCATGCCCCTCAAATCGTCGATCCACGATGGGCGGTCGAGGGATGGGCTCCGGTGCCTGTCTCGGCAGGTCCTGTTCAGCGCTCGCGATACCAGTGTCAGCAGTGCGCGACCGATGGCCGCGCCCTCGTGCATGATCCCAGCACCCTCGCTCACTGAAGCGAGCAGGGCTTACTGTGCTCTGATTGGATCGATCCGAACCGGCGTGCGGGTAAAAGGACTGACCAGTTCGCCCTTCTTGATCGACCGGACTCGGCTCGGGTCAGCTGCGTGAGCCTGGCACGGACGAACAACCATCACAGCCACAGCCGCGCCCGTCGGGTGAGCCAGCAAACGCCATGCGCTGCATCCGCAGCTGAGGAACATGATCGCGCCGTCCCTGGTCTGCTCGACGGGTGTCACCGTTCGTCCTCGCTTTGCCGATCATAGTTCCAGCGAGACTAAGAGGCACGGCCGTCGCGCTCGTCGAGCCAATGCCCCAGATCTCTGCGCCGGCGAAACGCCAACACGCGTGACGTAGAGCCCGCATCACGCCGCTCCGCGACTGCCCATCCTTCGGCGATTAACAGACGGCCCTTTCGCTCCGGAAGGTCAAGCACGTCGCCGATCTCATGGTTGGAAAGATCGACTCCGTCCACCATCATTGCGAGTTTTCGGACGAGGCGAACCTTCATAGCAATAGTTGTTAGCAACTGCTATTCCTGAGGCAAATTTTCGGGCGAATGAGGTAAGGAGAACCTCCACCCTATCGTGCGCGGGACCGGTCGGGCCGGTCATCCTTGGCCGCGTTCGATGAAGCGGAGGTGTTCTCCGCGACCGTCCACTGGTTGTCGCATGCCCCACAGTAAAACGACCTCACCGCGGTATCTGCCTTGATGACTGTTTCGAGGCGAACGAATCCGGTCTTTCGGCACCGCGGACAAACAGTCTTATCTGGCATGGTACGGCACTCCTCTGAGCCGGCGGGAGCGGTGCTCAAGGAAATACCCGGCGATCGGAATCGTGAGGTTGTGCCGGAAAGCGCGCGATACGAGTCGCACAACACGTAACGTCAGGCTCGATTGGCGCTTATCCGACGAGGGCGGATCATCAGAGCCGCGCTCCTGTTCCCATTCGTATCCGCACGCAGTGCAGCGAAACGTCTGAACCGCGGAGTCACCGCGAATCACGTACTCGACGTGGACGAAGCCACTGCGAAAACAGTGAGGACAAGCCATCTCAGGTCTCAGGCCATTCATGCGGCTCAGAGAGGCACGGATCGGGCCTCACCGCTACCGTCGCGCTCAGGTCGTGTCGATGCAATGGCTTAGGTCGCCTCGTCGCCGAAGCGGGACCGTATGCATTTCAACGTAAGAATGACCCCGTCGTAGCACTCAATGACTCTGCTGGAAGCCTCATCCGCTGTGACCCTTCGATCTGTTTCCGCCCGAAATTGCTTAACATATCTCTTCCATTCCTCCCACGGGGGCCTCTCTTGCGGCTGGCGTTCCGACCAGACACGGGCGTGAGATCTGTTTCGCCGGCCATCGCCGGTGGCGTGATACGCCTGTCCACGCCCGCAAGGTACAGCGTCGCCGTCGCGGCCGCGATCACAGCCATCGTCCTCAGGTTCTCTTTCGACCCACTCTGGGGCGTCAAGCTTCCGTACATCACGCATTTCCCGGCCATCATGGTCGCTGCGTGGTTGGGTGGGTTAGGGCCTGGAATCCTGACGACACTGATTACGGCAGCAGCCACGCAATACTTCTGGATCGAACCGACCAACTCCTGGCGAGTGACGGAAACCAGCGAGCTGATTGGCCTGCTGGTGTTTCTGGCCGTCGGCGTCGTCATCAGTGCGCTCAACGATGCGTGGCGATCTGGCGCGACGGCTCTGTCCGAATCCGAAGACCGCCTGAGAGTCACGCTGACGAGCATTGGCGACGCGATCATCACGACGGACGAGCGCGGTTGTGTGACACGGCTCAATCCGGTGGCCGAACAGCTGACCGGATGGTCCGCCGCGGAGGCGACCGCGAAACCTTTAGACGAGGTGCTCGTCATCCTCAACGAAGAGGACCGTCAGCCGGCGCAGAACTCGGTGGACGAGCTCCTGTCTTCAGGCGTGGTCAGTGGCTTCGCCAACCACACGGTCCTTGTCGCCAGGGACGGCCGCGAGGTGCCAATCGATAACAGTGTTGCACCGATCAGAACCACGGACGGGCGCATGGTCGGCGCTGTGATGGTCTTCCGCGACGTGACCGAGCGCCGCCGGATTGAGCGGGAGCGTTCCAGCCTCATCGCTGATCTGGAAACGGCACTGCATGTCCGTGACGACTTTCTGTCGATTGCGTCACACGAACTCCGAAATCCCGTCAACGCCATGCAGCTCCAGCTTGCCGGCGTGCTCCGTGAGATCGAGCGGGACGACGGCGATGCACTGAAGAGAGAGTGGCTTCGCGATCGCATCGGTCAGGCACATGGTCAAGTCAAACGGCTCACCCGCCTGATCGATAACCTGCTCGACGTGTCGCGAATCACGGCCGGCGCTATCGTGCTGGAGCCCGAAGACGTTGACTTCCGGGAGGTGGTTCTAAGGGCGGTCGAACACTTCAGCGATGAGCTGAAACCTAATCAAGCGATGCTGCACTTGCCTGCCGAGCCCATTCGCGGCCATTGGGATCCCGTACGGCTGGAACAGGTTCTGACAAATCTCCTCTCGAACGCGATCAAGTATGGCGCTGGCAGGCCGATCGAACTCTCACTGCGGGCAGAGAGCGACGTCGTCCGGTTGTCGGTTGCGGATCACGGGATCGGTATCAAACCGGACGAGCAGCCACGACTCTTCGCGCGGTTCGAGAGAGCCGTGTCGGGCCGGCAATATGGTGGGTTCGGGCTGGGCCTCTGGATCACGAAGCGCATCGTCGAAGCGATGCACGGGACAATCGCCGTCGAGAGCCGGCCCGGTGAGGGTTCTACGTTCGTGGTCGTCCTGCCGCGTGGCTCACAATCAGCCCGGACGCGACTTACGCAAGCGGTTAGAGAAACGACGGGGGGAACGGGGTGAGTGGGCAGATTCTGATCGTTGATGACGACGCGGGATCGAGAACGGCAATGGCGAATGTGCTTCGTGATGAAGGTTTCGACGTTGTCGCTGTAGAGGATGGCGGCGCCGCACTGGAGCAGCTACGCGGCTCGTCGCCGCCTCGCCTCATCGTGCTCGACCTGATGATGCCTGGCATGGACGGCTGGGACCTGCGGCACGAACAGAAGCGTGATCCAAAGATCGCCGAGATCCCCGTTATCGCGGTGTCGGCCGCCGGCAAACTCCCGGATGCGGACGTCCACTTCCGGAAGCCGTTGGACCTCGATAAGTTTCTTGCCGCAGTGAAGCAGTACGTCCAACCGTCAAGACGACGGAAGTGAAACACCAACAGAGACCCCGGTGTGCTCTGCTGTCGAGGTAGCTTCGGGCGCGCTCCGTGGTAGTCTCTCCGCCGTTTGCCCCAATGAAGGCGTCCAAGGCCGAGTCTAAACGCCAACTCTCTAACAGTGCTGTGCGCAGTCGCAGCAACCGGCGGCCGCCCGTGACGAAACGCCTCGATCGCCTGGAGATGGCGTCTGAGGACGTTCAGGAGCGCTTACTGACGTTGGAAAAGCGCGTCACCGCCATGCAAGCACAATTGGATCATTTCAAAGCGAGATAGCGACCGAGCACGTCCAGAAACCCGGCGGCGGCTTCATCCGGACTGATTGGGACATTTGTCTCACCTCCGGAGGCGCAATCTTCGCCGAACCGGGACAAAGCGCCCATGGTGCCCTCGTCGTCGCCGGTGCATTCTCACCGCAAGAACAAGCGGGAATGCCCCGTGAGGAGGAGGATCCACTATGAAACGCAGTCGACTTGCCAGGCACGTTGCGTATGTGGCGATCGGCGTACTCATGGCCATCAGCCTGGGGGCGTCAACCGTGCGCGCCGCCGGTGATCAGGCGCACGCGCAACACACCGCCCAGAATCAATCAGACGGTCTTCTCAAGGTTGTGCGGGACTCGACGGAACGTTTCCGGGAGGTGACGGCAGCCGAAGCCGAGGGCTACGGGCTGCTGTTCGGCTGTGTCAGCGGACCCGACTGGGGAGCGATGGGGCTCCACTATGTGAACCTGCCGCTGGTGTTCGACGGCGAACTGGACGCCACGCATCCGGAGATCGTGATTTATGAGCAGCTGCCGAATGGGCGCCTGAAGATGACCGGCGCGGATTATCTGGTTCTCGCGGACGCCTGGCACGCGAACCACCCCGCGCCGCCCGAGCTCATGGGACAGCTCTTTCACCTGTTCGAGGCGCCCAACCGCTTCGGGCTCCCGGCGTTCTACACGCTGCACGTCTGGGCGTGGAAGGAGAACCCGAACGGCACGTTTGTGAACTGGCACCCCAAGGTGTCATGCGACGGATTTACCACGCAGGCCCCATGAGTCGCGCTACCGTGCGGTCGCCACGATGCGGCGGTCGGGGGTCGGGCGCGGATGCGCACGGCGGTCCGGTGCCTTACGCCGGTCAAAGCCGGCGTTGCGAGCGGCGTCGATCTGCTGGCGAAGCCTGTCCAGTTCGTCATGCAGCCTGTCAAAGCGTTGCACGTGACGATCGTCGGGGACCCGGGCCATAGGACGTCTCTACTTGCAAACCCCGGTAACTCAGCCGCCGCTCACCCAGCCTTGCGGCGGTCACTTCTCGGCGTTTTCCCCGTCCCACGACGATCAGGGACGTCGGAGCGGTCATTCCCGACCCCCACGTGATTACACCTGCCGCACACGCATTCCACAACGGCTCTATCGCCGTGGATCACGCGTTCCTTACGGACGAAACCCACGGCTCGACACTTCGGACATTGCGTATCAGGCATCGCGGAAGGCGCGTCCTGCCTCAACCATTGAAAGCACGCGTCTCTCTCATTCAGATTTCAGATGCAATCTGTAGGCCCGTATACGTGTGCGGTCAAGTATACATTTAGTTTTTAAAGAGGTCCGCTGCAGCCGCCTTCGCGGAGATCGACCGGCTGTCGTTCGACATGGGTGAGGACCTGTGCGCCGTCAGACGCGATGGAGTTACTGGGTTACCGATCAAGACGATCGGATCGTGCAGCTTGTTCCGGTATCCTAACCCCGAGGGTGATGCGAACTACTCATATCCTGTTCAGCGTGGGGATTGTGTTCCTGTTTTCTGGATGCGCGGGTCGTCCGAATGGCGCCGTTGTCACTCCTGAACCGCCGCAGACAACGATCACCGCGGAGCCGACGGCGGGCGTGAATCCCACCGTTCAATTCGACACCTTGCCTGAATGTGAGGGAGGACCGAATCGCGTCGAGGGGCCACCGCCCGGGCCACCAAACGGACAACCAGTGTGTCGCGCGAAACCGCCCCTAACAGTCCAGGCTGCCAAGATTGTCGGCGTAACGATTTTTCCGGCGGTGAGTGAGATCAAGGTCGGGGACACCGCCGAGTTCCAGATGCACATTCAGTTGTCGCCCCCAAACGGGATACCACCTAAGATCATTCCTCCACTTCGTGGAGAGACCTATACGTCGTGGGCAACTGACAATCCAGCGGTAGCCGCGGTTATCACGTCAACGATAGGCGGCGAGCCTCGCGGCGGCATCCTCACTGCGCGTGCGCCGGGCGAAGTAACGCTGAGCGGCCGCTGGGGCGAGCATATCGCGACACGGATGCTGAGAATCGTCCGGTAGTTTCGGACAATCGCATCAATCGGCGCCCCGGTCAGCACCATCTCGGACGACAACCGGTCGATCACGATCTTCTGCAAGGGTATCGGGCGACTTCACTCGTCGGGTGGCGTAACTTCCACATCAGACGTGCCAGCGACGTCGCATTTCTCAAGCTCTCACCCCCCACTTCGGGCCACCTTGGACAACGTCCATAAACACGAAAGCCGCAAATCTCTCTGAGAAATGCGGCCTATTGCGTTGATTTTTGGTCGGGGCGAGAGGATTTGAACCTCCGACCCCTCGGTCCCGAACCGAGTGCTCTACCAGGCTGAGCCACGCCCCGACTTCAAAGAACTGAAGGCTTCGACTTCCCAGCTTACCGTACCTCTACTGGGCTCACCAACGGGAGCCCTTCCACGAATTCCATCGCCTCGTGCGCCGTCATGTCCGGATGAAGCGGCGTCACCGACACGTAGCCGTCGCGAACCGCCTGGTAATCCGAGCGATCGTGCGGCTCCCAGTGGTCCTGCCCCTCCTCGATCCAGTAGTACGGACGATTTCGCGGGTCGATGCGCTCGCTGACGACGGTGATGTGATTGCGCCGCGCCTGCACGGTGGCCTTGAAGCCCTTGTTCGGGCCATAGGGCGCGTTGATGTTGAGCAGCGTGAACTTCGGAATGCCGCGCTCGAGCACCGCCTCGGCCATCGTCGCTGCGGCTCTGGCCGCCGGCGCGAAATCGAATTCCTTGTTGCGGTTCTGGGTCGACACGGCGATGCTGGCGATCCCCAGAAGCGCGCCCTCGAGCGCTCCCGCCACTGTGCCCGAATAGGTCACATCGTCGCCGAGGTTCCATCCCTTGTTGATCCCCGAGACGATGAGATCGGGCTTGCCGTGAAGCACGTGTGCAATCGCAACGTTCACGCAGTCCGTCGGCGTGCCGTCGACGGCAAAGACGCCGTCCCGCACGCGGTCGAGCCGCAGCGGATGCCACAAGGTCAGCGCATGGCCGATGGCGCTGGCTTCCTTGATCGGCGCCACGATTGTCACCTCGCCGAGCGGTGCGAGAACCTGTGCAAGAGCGTGAATTCCTTCGGAGTGCACGCCGTCGTCGTTGGTGACGAGAATTCTAGGCATTTGAACCTACGATCATAGCATCCCGGTTCGGCGGGGTCCGGATGCACAACAGCAACACCGCGGCGAGTGCTGCGAGTGCCGCACCGGTTGCAAACGCTGCGGGTGCGCCAGATCGCTCGTAGAGGAACCCAAATGCCACGCTCGCGGCGAGCGCGCCGATCCCGAGCACCGCGTTGTAAACGCCAAACGCAGTACCCTGCCGACCCGTCGGCGTGAGATCCGCGACGAGCGCTTTCTCCGCGCCTTCGGTGAACGCGAAATACGAGCCGTAGACGAGAAACCACGCGATCAGCGTCCACGCTTCGCGCGCGGTGGCAAACCCGAGGTAGACCACGGCGTAGATCGTCCAGCCGACGATAATCACGCGCTTGCGGCCGAGGCGATCCGAGAGCGCGCCCCCCCACGTCGAAAGCGACGCCTTGACGACGTGGAGACCGGCCCACAGCAGCGGAATGTAGGTCGCGCTGCCGAGCACGTCGGAGAGGCGTAAGAGCAGAAAGGCGTCGGCGGAATTGCCAAGGCTGAAGACCAGCAGCACGGCCAGAAACCCGATGAGCGGCTTCGGCAACCGCTCGGCTGATTTGTGATTGGCGATTTGTGATTTGTGATTGGCGATTTCCCGCTTGGGAGTTGGTGGTTGGGAGTTGGAAATGTCTTGAGAGTTGGTAATTGGGAGTTGGGAGTTCGCCGTGGGCTCCGGCACCAGGAACAGCAGCGCGACGGCAATCGCGCCGGGGATCAGCGTGAGGCCGAACAACAGCCGGTACTCGCCCGGTGCAAAGAACAGGATCGCGGTCGCGATCAGCGGGCCGAGGATCGCGCCGGTGTGATCCATGGCGCGATGGAAGCCGAACACGCGCCCGCGGGTAGACGAGGTCGCAAACCGTGCCAGCATCACATCGCGCGGGGCGCCGCGAATTCCCTTCCCGGTGCGATCGAGCGCGCGAATGAGCAGCACCTGCGGCCAGGTCGTTGTGAACGCGATCAGGGGCCGCGCCGCCGATGACAGCGCATAGCCGCCGATGACGATGGGCTTACGCCGCGTCCAGCGATCCGATGCCCATCCCGAGGCGACCTTCAGCACGCTGTTGATGGCCTCGGCGACCCCTTCGATGAGGCCAAGCGAAAAGGCGCTCGCACCCAGCACCCGCACGAGATACACGGGTAGAACCGGATAAATCATCTCGGTCGCCGCGTCGGTAAACAGGCTTGACCACCCCAGCAGCCATACTGGCCTCGGAATCCGCGACATCCTTTGACCGGTATCGTACGATCAGATCATGCCCACTCTGCAGGAGCTGCTCGCTGCGCGGACGCATGAGGCGGCGGCGGAACTGGTCGAACCGCTTGGTGGGGATCGCCTCCGCTGCCATGCCTGCGGGCACCAGTGCCGGATCCCCGAGGGGGCGTACGGCGTCTGCAAGGTGCGGTTCAACGAAGGCGGGCGCCTGCAGGTGCCGTGGGGCTACGTCGGAGGCGTGCAGTGCGATCCGGTTGAGAAGAAGCCTTTCTTTCACGCGTATCCCGGCGCGCTCGCCTACAGCGTCGGCATGCTCGGCTGCGACCTCCACTGCAGCTACTGCCAGAACTGGGTCACCTCGCAGGCGCTGCGCGACCCGCACGCTGGGGCGCCGCCGCGGGATACCACGCCCGCGTCGCTCGTCCAGGACGCGCTCCGCCAGCGCGCGAAGATCATGGTCTCGACCTACAACGAGCCGCTGATCACCGCGGAATGGGCGGTGGCGATTTTCAAGGAAGCGCGGGAACACGGACTCGTGACCGGATTCGTGTCGAACGGCAACGGCACGCCGCAAGTGCTCGAATACCTGCGGCCGCACATCGACCTCTACAAAGTCGATCTCAAGAGCTTCGACGATCGGCGCTATCGGGAGCTGGGCGGGCGGCTGCAGCCGATCCTCGACACAATCCGGTGGCTGCACGCCAACGGCGTGTGGGTGGAGATCGTGACGCTGCTCGTGCCCGGTTTCAACGACAGCGAGGCGGAGCTGCGCGGTCTCACCAGGTTTCTCGCCGCCGTGTCGGTGGACATCCCCTGGCACGTCACCGCGTTTCACCAGGATTACAAGATGACCGAGCCGGCCAACACCACCGCGGCGATGCTGCAGCGCGCAGCGGCCCTCGCCCGCGAGGCCGGCCTCCGCTACATCTATGCCGGCAACCTTCCCGGCCGCGTCGGCACCCTGGAACACACCCATTGCCACGAATGCGGCGAGCGGCTGATTACGCGCTACGGATACCTGATTCAGGACTACCGGCTCACGCCGGAAGGTGCGTGCCCACGTTGCACGACCCGCATCCCCGGCCGGTGGAGCGCCGCCTTTGAAGGCCAGCGCACCGCCTTTCCCTTCCTGCCTCACGATCGCACCAGACTCTCGGTCGTGTAGGAGATAATTACCGCAGTGCTCCTCGACCAGTTCGAGCGCCCGCTCCGCAACCTGCGGCTGTCGGTCACCGACCGCTGCAACCTCCGATGCAGCTACTGCATGCCGGAACCGGAGTACGTGTGGCTGCCGCGCGAGGACATCCTCCAGTTCGAGGAAATCGAGCGGCTGGTGGACGTGTTCCTCGATTTTGGCGTCGACAAGGTGCGTCTCACGGGCGGAGAACCGCTGCTGCGGCGCGACCTTCCGGCGCTGGTCGCCCGTCTTGCGTCGCGGCCGCGAATCCGCGACCTGGCAATGACCACCAACGGCGTGCTTCTGGCCGACCACGCCGACGCGCTGGCCCGCGCGGGGCTGCACCGGCTCACGATCAGCCTGGATACGCTGCAGCCGCAGCGGTTTCGCGACCTCACACGGTCCAACGATCTCGCACGCGTCCTCGAGGGGATTGCCGCCGCCGCCCCGCTCTTCCCCGGCCTCAAGCTCGACTCAGTCGTCATCCGCGGCACCAACGACGACGAGCTCGTGGCGCTCATCGAGTATGGACAGCGGTTCGGCGCGGAGGTCCGCTTCATCGAGTACATGGACGTCGGTGGCGCCACCCACTGGTCCATGGGGCGCGTGGTCTCGCGCACCGAGATGCTGGCGGCGCTGACGCGCCACTACGGTCCGATCGCGCCTGTCGAGGAGGCGTCTTCGGCCCCGGCCGATCGATACCGGCTTCCCGACGGCACCGTCTTCGGCATCATTTCGTCGACCACGCAGCCGTTCTGCCAGGACTGCGACAGAAGCCGGCTCACCGCCGATGGCATGTGGTACCTGTGCCTCTACGCGTCGCGCGGCGTCGATTTACGCGGCGCGCTGCGCCGCGGCGCGACGCCAGTCGAGCTGTCGGAGCTGATTCGTACTGCGTGGCAGGAACGCCGCGATCGCGGCGCCGAAGACCGTCTCGCCGCGCGCGATCGCGCGCCGCTCATCCCGATCGATACGCTGAGAAGAGATCCGCACCTCGAGATGCACACTCGAGGCGGTTAGACAAGCGTCGTAATCTTGTGGGTGTCGAGGAACGCCTCGACATGCGTCTTCAGGAACTTGCCCTCGAACACCTCGTCCATGAGGTGCCGCGCCGCCTCGTCGCCGCTCCACGCCGGGCGATACGGCCGATTCGAGGTAAGCGCGTCGTAGACATCGACGATCCCCACGATCTGCGCGAGCAGAGGCACTTCGTCACCTCGAAGGCCCTGCGGGTAGCCGCTGCCGTTGAGCCGCTCGTGATGGCCGCGGATGATCGGCCGCACGTCCTGCAGCGACTGCAGGGGGGCGCAAAGCATGTCGCCGATGTCCGGATGCCGCTTCATGAGCGCGAACTCGTCCGGCGTCAGCTTCCCCTGCTTCAGCAGCACGGAATCGGGCACACCGACTTTGCCGACGTCGTGCAGGTAGCCGCCGCGATGCAGCGCCTCGAGGTCTTCCCCCGGCAGACCGAGCGCGCGGCCGAGGACGACCGCGTGCGTCGACAGCCGTTCGCAGTGCCCGTTGGTCGTGGGATCGCGCGCCTCGATCGTCATCGCCAGCGCCATGAACGCGGCCTCGGCGGAATCGAGCGCGTCGGTGAGCTGCTTCATGCGCGAGAGCGACGCCACGCGCGCGCGAAGCTCGTGCGGATGAACCGGCTTTGAGAGGAAGTCGTCGGCGCCGGCTTCGATCCCCTTGATGCGATCCGACAGGTCCGACAGCCCGGTGACGAGGACGACCGGCGTGAGGCGGGTCAGCGGGTCTGATTTGAGCTGCCGGCAGACCTCGATGCCGTCTACTCCAGGCATCCCGACGTCGAGCAGGACGACGTCGGGCCGGTGGCGCCGCACCGCGTCGAGCGCCGCCATCCCGTCCTCGACGCTGACGACGTGATGACCCTCGTTGGTCAGCAGCTTGTGGAAGAGCGTACGAATGCTCTCCGTGTCGTCGGCGACAAGCACGCGAGTACGCCTGGGGGATTGAGACGCCGGAACGATCATCGTTTAGTCGGCCGCCAGCGCTACGCTCTCTGGTCTCCTCGACATCGGGATGCGCTGGTGCAGCCCGTGCCGTTCCAACTGGCGATAGAACGCGCGCCGGCTCACGCCGAGAATTCGCGCCGCCACCGCCTTGTTGCCCCGCACTTGCTCAAGCGTGCGGATGATGTGATCCCGCTCGACGTCAACGAGCGACGCCGGGTAAACCGACCTGACGGATACGCTCTCCTGCAGCCGCCCCGTCGCCGGAGCGCTGCCGTCGTGGAGGTTCTGCTTCAATGCGTCGACGGCGGCATCGAGGCTCTCGAACCCCGTCGTGAGCACTGCTTCACACTGCGGGCTCATGCTTCGAAGCGTTCGAAGAATGTCCAGGCAGGTGATGCCCGTGCCCACCAACGTCAATACCGCGCGGTCTTCGTCTACGACCAACAGATGGGGACGCTGCTGCATATCACTTCGCTCCAGTTGCGCGCACATCAAGGCGCGTCTGAGCGACACATGGTGGCAATTGCGGATCCAACCGGATGAGGTGTTCCGTCGTCGCTTCCCAATCCGCGGCTAACTGTCTGTATCGGAAGGTGTTGGGAGGAAGGTTAGGGCACCCCGCAGAGGGTGCGAAAGCGTTCCAAATAAGCACATGGGCGCACCACCATGTGCTGCTCTTGCACACGCGCCTGACAAATACGTGCGCCCTACCTGCGTCCGAACCGCACGCCTTCCTCGGACCGGTCCGCTACTCAATGCGTCGCGGACGCCCAGATCTCTTCGAGCCTGGCATCGCGCCCGCAACCGAACCGGTAGAACCGGTACTGCGCGCTGTTTTTCTTGTAGTAGTCCTGGTGATACTCCTCGGCCCGGTAAAACGGCCCGGCGGCCGTAATCGCCACGACGATGGGCTGCTTGAACATCTTCTGGATGCGTGCCTTGGACGCTTCGGCGGCGGCACGCTGCTCCTCGGTGTGGAAGAAGATGACCGGACGGTACTGGGTACCCACGTCGCAGAACTGGCGATGGGCAACGAACGGATCGACGTTATGCCAGTAGTGTTCGAGCAGCTTGTCGTAACTGACGATCGCCGGGTCGTAGACGACCTGGACGGCCTCGGCGTGCCCGGTTCGACCCGACGACACCTCCTTGTACGTCGGATTTGGGACGTTGCCGCCGGTATACCCGGAGGTCGTCGAGATGACGCCGGACAGCTTGTCGAAGTCGGATTCAGTGCACCAGAAGCAGCCGGACGCAAAGGTGGCTACGGACATCCCCGGCTTTGGCGTCTGTGTGACCAGGGTGCTCTGCCCGGCCTCGATGGCGGTGATCCCGACGAAGGCGCCGCCGAGCCACAGGTAGCCGGTGGCGAGCGCGAGCGCCGCGATGAGAACCCAGCGTTGTGGATGCATATGCGCCTCTCAGGTTTGTGAAATGAAGCGGAGTGCCACGCCGTTCATGCAGTACCGCAGGCCGGTGGGACGTGGACCGTCCGGGAACACGTGCCCGAGGTGGCCGCCGCACTGCGCGCAGTGAACCTCTGTCCGCACCATGAACAACGTGCGATCGACTGTCGTGCCGACGGCATCCGGAAGCGGTTCCCAGAAACTGGGCCATCCTGTGCCACTGTCATACTTCGTCGTCGACGCGAACAGCGGATGACCGCAGGCGGCGCAGGCGAACGTGCCGACGCGTTTTTCCTGGTTGAGCGGGCTGCTGTACGGCCGCTCGGTGGAGTGACCGCGTAACACCCGGTATTGCTCGGGCTTGAGTACCGCGCGCCACTCGTCGTCGGTCTTTTCTACCGGGAAATGGCGACCGGCCACGTCGGCCGGCGCTGTGTTGTCAGAGCGTTCGAGCCAGGCGATGACCGGCACGAGGCCCAGGGCGGCTCCGGCGATGGTCAAGAACTGCCGGCGATCCTGCATGTGCCTCCAATGGTAGCATTCGCAGTCGTGCTGATGCGCTGATGATGACCAAGGTCGTCCGGGTCGATCGCGACCGGCCCAACCCTGACGACATCGCGCGCGCCGCAGAATGCCTGCGCCGCGGCGGCCTCGTCGCCTTCCCTACCGAAACGGTTTACGGCCTGGGGGTGCATGCCCTCGACCGAGACGCCGTGCGAAAGCTGTTCGACGCAAAAGGGCGGCCGGCCACCGATCCGCTGATCGTTCACGTTGCGGAGTTCGGACAAATCGCCTTACTGGTGACGGCGCTGCCCGAGCATGCTGCGTCCCTGGCGACCCGGTTCTGGCCCGGCCCGCTCACGTTGATCCTGCCGCGCGCGCCGTCGGTCCCATTGGAGGTGACGGCAGGTCTCCAGACTGTCGCGATCCGCATCCCCGCGCATCCGGTCGCACGCGCGCTCCTCGCTGCGGCTGCAGTTCCGGTGGCGGCGCCAAGCGCCAACCTGTTTTCGAGGCCGAGCCCGACCCGCGCCGCGCACGTCGTCGAGGATCTGGACGGCCGGATCGACATGGTCATAGACGGCGGCGCGACCGACGTCGGCGTCGAGTCCACTGTCCTTGACCTGACGGTGAGCCCTCCCCAGATGCTGCGCCCCGGCGCGATCACGCTGGAGGCGCTGCGGGGCGTCCTGCCTGCGGTTCGGGTGGCCTCCTCCCCTCGAAGCGCGAATACGCCCATGCGCTCGCCTGGCCTGCTGGCCAGGCATTACTCGCCCCGGGTGCCGATGACACTGTACCAGGGACCGACGGACGCGGCGCGCGCCGCGCTCGTCACCGCGGCCCGTCAGGCGATCGCGGGCGGTTCTCGCGTTGGTGTAGTGGCGACGAGCGGCGATGCTCGTCTGCTCGACCAGATTCCGGTCGTCATCGCCGATCTCGGGCCTGACGACGATGCAAAAGGTGCCGCGGTGAGGCTCTACGCGGCGCTGCGCGAGCTGGACGCCGCGAGTGTGGACATCATCCTGGCGCGCGAAGCGCCGCATAACGACGGGCTGTGGCACGCGCTGCGCGACCGTCTCCGCCGCGCTGCCGCTCACGTCGTTGCTGTCGACTAGGCACACGGCTTGCGACGACCCGTGCATGCAGAAAATGACCACCGCGCTCGCGACGCCCCTCCGCGAACAGCTCGACCGTCTGGCTGCCTTTGAGCCGGTTGACGCCCCTGTTCTGAGCCTCTACCTCGACATGCGCGCTGATGAGCAAGGTCAGCACCGCTACGACACATTTCTACGGCGGGCCTGGCTCGAGCGCGGGCGGTCGTTAAAGGGCGACGCCCGCAAGAGCTTCGACCGCGATGCCGAGCGCATTAATGCGTACCTCGCGAACGAGGTCCCCAGATCGGTCAACGGCCTGGCGGTGTTCGCCTGCGCCGCCGCGGACAACTATTTTGAGGCGGTGCAGCTCGAAACGTCCCTCGATCACAACTGGTTGTTCATCGGCCCGGTGCCGCATCTCTATCCGCTGGCCCGGCTGAACGACCAGTACCCGCGCTACGCGGCGCTCCTGCTCGATACCAATTCCGCCCGCCTCTTCGTGTTCCACCTCGGACGCAGGCATTCCACCGAGCAGGTGAACAACGTCAAGACGAAGCGCACGTCGATCGGCGGCTCAGCGCAGGCGCGGTTCCAGCGTCACGTGGAGAATTTCCACCTGCACCACATCAAGGAAGTCGTCGAGGTGCTGGATCGCGTGGTTCGCGACGAGGTGATCAATCAGATCGTCGTGGCGTGCGACGAGGTGGCAAAGCCGCTCCTCATGGAGCAGCTGCCGAAGCACCTGGCTGAAAAGATCGTCGATGTCCTCAAGCTCGACATCAAGACGCCCGAGCAGCGGGTGCTGTCCGAAACGATGGACGCGCTCCGCGAGAAAGACGCCGAAACCGATGCGTCGCAGGTCGAAGCGATGCTGGGCGCATGGCGTGGCAACGGCCTCGGGGTGGCAGGGCCTGAAGACACCCTCAAGGCGCTCGAGATGGGCCAGGTCGAAGAACTGCTGATTGCGTCGCAGAATCTCGAGCAGATGGACCCGAAAGCGGTCACCCAGGTCAACGAGTTCGTGACGAAGGCGCAGCAGAGCGCCGCGCGGATCCGGTTCATCGAGGACCCCGATCTGCTCGCGGACGTCGGCGGCGTCGGCGCCCTATTGAGGTTCAAGATATGAGCAGACAGAACAAAGTCAACAAGGGCAACTACGATCAGGCCGGCCGCCTGACGCCCGACGACATGGCGCGCGAGCGCGAGAAGATGTCGGGCTCGCCCGATCGCGTCAGAAACCCGGAATCGCGTCCGCGGAAGCGCGGCGAACGGGAGTCCAGTCAGGACCGAAACGCGCGCGAAGAATGAGCGTGACGACGGCCCCGTAGCTGCGAACGCCCTCTTCTACGCGATTCGCCTTCAGATACTGGTCGTAGACGCGCCAGCCGGCCATGCGCAGCCACGGGCGCTGGCCGAGCTGAAGCCGTTCGACGATCGCCGCAAGATCCTGCCGGGCGCCCGGACCGAGCGCTTGCGACAGCCGGGCTCGGGCGGCGGTATCCAATTCGCCATTGATCTGCCAGTAAAGGAATAGCCATCCGCTGTAGCGCGCCGGTACGCCGGCGTGCATGCAGGTCAGCCATCCCACGAAGCTGGCCTCGGACTCGTCCGCGTAGCCTGCGAGGTGCGCCCACTCGTGTGCCGCGATGAACGGACGCTCGAAGTCCAGAAGGTCCGGATTGGAAAGCACCTCGAGGCCGAACGGATTGATCATGCCGTCCACGCCGGTCCATCGAAAGTACGGGCCGAAGAGCGTGGCTTTCAATCGCCCCGGCGTTGCGGCGGGCGCATCGGCCAACATGCGCTGCACGTCAACGAACGCCTGTCGAAGTGGCTCATCGTCCAGAGGCTGCATCCATCCCGCACGATGCGCGTCGGCATGAAGGGCGTTTAACTGAGTGGCGGCCTCTGTACCGAGCGCCAGCACCGCGTCTGCCGCGGGCGGGCCCGGCGTGACGAGGAGCCGCTCCGACATGGGCACTCGGCGGTAGTTGAAGCCCCACAGCAGCAGGAAGACGAGATAGACGGCCGCGGCCGTCGTGGCCAGCAACGCGAGGGCGCGCAGCACAGGCGCGAGCCGCCTGCTCTGCCGGGTGGCTCTCACCGCGCGAACGAGAACGAGGAGCACTGCCACACACGCAGCCGCCACCAGCACGTCGAGCCATGCGAACGGGAGCGCGTTGGCGAGCGGCGTGAGCCGCTGCTGAATCACCGGATAAAGGCCGGTCGAAAACCATCGCTCAATCGTGCCGGGGGAAACCGGCGCCAGCGCGGCAAGCATCGCCAGCGCGAGAATGGCGGTCTGCAGGGCGGCCTTCACCGTCAAAGTGTAACGTTCCCACGGTTGAGGCTGGCGTCGTAAAGGCAGCAATCTTGCGGAGATGGCGCCTACTGGGGGAACCAGGCTCGTGAATGGCCAGATCCAATACGGTAACGCTCGCCCCCTGACGTCAAGCGGAACACCCGCGGCGCCTTCCGAAGAGGCTGCCCGGCTTGGAACGTTCCGCCACGAGGTACGGAAGGCCGGACGGCAGCCCGATCGGCTGAGCCTCCTGAGGCTGATCGAACGCGCGGGTGAGCTGGGCCTGCGCGACGACGACATCCTCCTCGAGCTGCACGAGATCAGAGTGGCGCTCGACGCGCTCGACTTCGCCGAACGGCTTGCGCTCGAAGGCCTGCCGGTCGTGCCGTCCGTCGATCCCCTTCCCGCGGGCGAGCGTTGCCACTTCGCCGCGCCGGTCCGCTACGGACGCCGGCGCGGCGACCAGATCGGGCACGTGGAGTTGACGAGCAGCTGGTTGAGATTTCATGGGGCGCTCGACATGAGCGTGGTCTGGTCGGAAGTCGCCTCGATCGAGCGCGATGGGCGCGACATCCTCGTGTCGCTGCTCGAAAGCCGGCGTGTGCTGCGCTTCTGCTGTCACTCGCCGGAGGAAGCGGCGCGCGGCGCCACGGTGGCGCAGCACCTCGTGGCGGGAACTGCTTCTTACTCCTGAAACGGCTTGCCCTGCGACTCGAGCCACCGCTCGAGCCGTTCCGTGCAATCGCAGTCGCAGCACGCCCAGGGCTCGGTGCCGTTCTGATCTCGGCAGCGGCTGCGCGCGTGCGCGTCCTTGACCGCAATCAACTCGAAATACTTTTCCCAGTACGGGCGCTCCTCGGCGAGCGGCGTCGCGCAGAAGCAGGTCTCTACCCACTTCACGCGGCCGTCGGGCAGCTGGCGGGCGCGGGCCATGTCGCGAAGGTATTCTCCGCCGGCCACCGAACCTCGTCCGAGAGAACGGGTTCGGATGGCGTGGCGAAGCGAGGCAAGGCGGCCAGGTTTGAGCCTGGCCGTAACGAGATATCTCAGGTCTAAAATCTTACGCCGAACGCAAGACGCACCGCGCGCGCGCCGTTCTGGCCGGGCCACGGCTGCGGGAAGTGGTTCCCGGCCGTCGGCTGGCCGAATCGCGGACCCTGCAGGTAGCCCGTCGGGATTCCGTTGCCATCCAGCGTCGAGGCCGCGTTGGCCGTTACCGTGCGATCCCACGCAATCAGCTTCGTGTTGTTCAGCAGGTTGTAGATCTCGACCTTGAACCACGGACGCAGCGTTCGCCACACCGACAGGTTGTATGAGGTGGCGAGATCGAGGATGCCGTAGCCCTTGAAGTCATAGGCACCGCGATCGCCGAAGAACACCGTCTCCCGCGTGCCCGGATTGATGTCGGTCGTTGGATAGCCCGGGTTGCGCGCGCGCTGGACGGCGGGGAGCGCAATGCTGGCGGTCAGGCTGTAGACGCCGCCGGAATTGACCCGCCAGATCGGCGCCAGATCCACCGAGCCAAACCGCCCCAGCGACTGGGTGTACATCGTCATCAAACGCAGCTTGTGGCGCTGGAAGTTGTCCAGGCGGCCTTCCGGCATCAGGCGGTCGAGCGCCGGCCCCAAGATTTCCGGGTAGTTGCCGTAAATCGACGGAATGCCCGGATTGTTCGCGGCCTCGCCCGCGAAGTTGCCCTCGTTGCGCAGCTGCACGGTGTAGTGGCCGTCGACGCGAAGGTTGTCGCGCACGCGGTAGCCGCTCTGGGCGATCAGCGCCTGGTAGCCGCGATCGAGCCCCTCGACGTTGTCGTAGACCCGATTGGTGGCCGGACCCACGAGCGGGATGTTCGTGATCCCGCGCGACAGGTCGATGAAGTCCTCCACGAACCGCGTGGTGTTCCGCCAGACGTAGGTCGCTCGCACGTTGCCGCGCGGACCGATTTCGCGGCCGATGCCCGCGGTGAACTCGCGCGTCAGCGGCGACTTCACGCCCTCGGCGAGCGCGACGTTCGCCGTCGGAAACGCGGCGAACGACACCGTGCGGTAGTTGTTCAGGTCGAACGCGGGTGCAAAGCCGAAGCCCTGGCCTGCCGGACCTGAGTACGAGTAATCGACTTCGTCTGGCCGGCCGACGTTGGTGTTCACGCCGAACTGCAGCTGGCTGTACTTGCCGGAATAGTGTCCGTATGTCGCGAACAGGACGGTGGAGCCGTTCCCCAGCGCGTCGTAGGCGGCGCCGAGCCTCGGCACGATCGACGTCGTGCTCACCTCGGCCGACGTCCCAGTGGCGCTCGAATTGACGGTCTCGATGCGGGTGCCCAGATCGAGCGTCAGCCGGCGCGTCGCCACCCAGCGATCCTGCAGGTAGAACGAGGTCGTCGCAATGTCGATCTCTGCGCCGCGCTTGGCGATAAACGTCCACATCTCCGTCAGGCCGGGCGTGAAGAGCGGCACCGGCTTGCCGGTCGCGTCGCGCACCGGCGCGCCACCCGACGTCAGGTAGTCGGTCACGAACACCATCCCGGTGGACGACTGGGAGTTGCCGCCAATTCCCTCGTTGACAAAGTACTCGCCGCCGCCTTTCAGCTCGTGGCTGCCGAAGTTGCTCGTCGCCAGCAGGTACGCCAGGCTGCCTGTAAACTGCCGGTTGTTGCGGCTCTCGGGATCGGTCGCGTCGAGGTAGGGCGCGTTGTACACCAGACCCCCTGGCACGCCCGGCGACACGCCGGCTGTCCGGAAGGGTGAGTCGTGAATGTCGGCGCTCGTGCCGCCGTTGTTCCTCACACTCTGCTTCTTCTCTGAGTACTGCGCGTCGGCGTACAGCAGCGGCGTGATGCTGCCGTGATAGTTGAGCGCCATCAGCCGATTGGGCAGCTGCCTCGTCGTCAACATGCTCGCGTCGAGCAGCGCCGCCGCGTTGAGTGCGGAAGCGTTGACCTGCTCGGTCGCGTTGCCGATGAAGCTGGCCTGCACCGTCTGGGCCGCGGCGAAGGTGCCGGTGACCTTCAGCTCGCCGCGCCGGTTGGTATCGGTCCGCGTGTAGCCGGCCCCGTTCTGCGCAAACGTGTTGGGGATGTTGGCGGTTTCGTAGCGGCCGGCGGCGAACAGCCAGAGCTTGTCGCGCACCAGCGGACCCCCGAAGGTGCCCTCGTGCGTCTTGCTCAGGACGTCCACGTGCTTGATGTTGCCCGTCTTCTCGAGCGGCGTCTGTCCGATCCACGCCGGGTTCGAGAGCCCCTCGCGGAAGCTGCCGCTGAAGGTGTTGCCGCCGCTGCGCGTGACGATGTTGATCACGCCGCCGGAGAAGCGGCCGTACTGCGCCGAAATGCCGTTCGTCAGCACCGTTGTCTCTTCGACCGCATCCTCGATAAACAGGTTGTTCGGCGTGCCGAACAGGTTGTCGTTGATATCGACGCCGTTGACCATGAAGACGTTGTCGTAACCGAAGCTGCCCGAAAGCGTCACCTGCGAGATGTTGAACACGTTGGTGGTCACGCCCGGCGACAGTTCGGCGATGTCGAGCGGCCGCCGGCCAACCGGCAAGACGTCGACCTCCGCCTTGCGGTAGGTCTGGCTCGTCTGCGGCGAGGCGATCGTGAATGGCGCTTCCGCGTTCACCGTCACCGATTCGGATACCCCCGCCAGCGCCATCGTGATGTCGACGCTCGCAAGGCCGCCGGCGTTGACCTCGATATCTTCCCGCAAGGCGGCCTGGAAGGACTGAATTTCAAAGGTGACGAGGTACAGGCCAGGCGTCAGCCCGCGGAGGTAATAGACCCCGTTTGCGTCGGTAACGCTGCTGCGGGGGCCCTGAAGATTCGGCGACGTGGCGGTCACGGTCACTCCAGGCAGCGACAAGCCGTCTGACGAGGTGATGACGCCGGTAATCACTCCGGTCTGAATACCCTGCGCAGGCGCGGGCGAGACGGAGGCGAGGAGCGCAAAAAGGACCAGTCCGATCAGAGGGAGTCGACATGCGTTTTTCATGGATAGATAGCTCCATGTACGCAATCGGACCCCTCTAAGCTGAACTTTAGAGCAATGGCGGGAATCCAAGGGACGAGTGGGTTTCACCCCCCGCCTTCGCCAAGGCTACGGCTCGGCAGGCAAGTTGCACCTCCCAGGTGCATGAAATACCACTCATCCGTCATCGCGCTGGTCGGAATAGCGCCGCTTCTCTTTGCCGTGAACACGCTGGCGGCTGAGAAACCGCCCGATGTCGCGCGCGCGCAGGTGTGGAAGGCGACGGATATCCCGTCCATGAACATCAAGGTCGGGCCGACCGGACCCGGGGCGTTCGCCTTCCGGGCGGAAGTGGACTGCAATTACCTGGACAAGGAGCTCAGCGGCCGATCGCCGAAGTTCCCCTGCGTGAAAGCGGGCGACGATGAGCTGAAGGTCAAGTTCGGCGGCACCAATGGCGAGGTCTACGGCGAGATTGCCGCGAGCCGGCTGCTGTGGGCGCTGGGCTTTGGCGCCGACCACATGTACTCGGTCAAAGTGATCTGCCACGGCTGTCCCGCAGAGTTCGGCGGCATCCTGCGTGAGAACGGAGATCGCATCTTCGACCCGGCGACGATTGAGCGGAAGATGCCGGGAGGCTTGATTTCCGACAAGTGGTCGTGGAAAGAGCTCGACGCGATCGACGAGGAAGCGGGAGGCGCGCCGCTCGCGCATCGTGATGCGCTGAAGCTGATGGCCGTGTTCCTTCAGCACTCTGACACCAAGCCCGAACAGCAGCGCCTGATCTGTCTTGGCGTCACCGAGGTGCCCCCGGGCGGCGCCTGTGACAATCCCTTCGTCCTGATCCAGGACGTCGGCGTCACATTCGGGCGGGCGACGCGGTTCAACGAGAACACACCCAGCAGCATGAACCTGGCGGGATGGTCGAGTACACCCGTGTGGAAATCCACCACCGGCCCCTGCGTCGGCAATCTCTCGAAGTCGTTCACCGGCACGCTCGGCGAGCCGGTGATCAGCGAGGCGGGACGCCAGTTTCTCGCCGGACTGCTGCAGCAGCTGACCGACGCGCAAATCCGCGACCTCTTCGACGTATCTCGCGTCACGCTGCGCCTGCGCGAACCCGGGAACGCGAAGTCAGGCTTCCCCACCGTCGAGGAGTGGGTGACGGTGTTCAAACAGAAGCGCGCCGAGATCGTCAATCGCCGCTGTGCTTAGGTAGCTGGGTAGCTGGGTTGCTCGGGCCGCCCTAGCTACCTACCGACCTAGCTACCCAGCCACCTAGCTACCCAGCCACCTAGCGCCACCTAGTTACCCAGCCACCTGGTTGCCAGCTACTTCTTGAGTAGCTTCGCCAGGTCCTCGTTCGTCTCGGCGACGAGCGGGTTTTCACCGGGATTCGGCGGCTGGCCGGTGTCGAGATCGCTGTTTTCCAGCGATACCGGCGCTTTGCGCAGCGCCAGTACCCATCCCCGGAACCGCTCGCGCGAGGTCTCGAAGCTCCGGGCGAACAGCCGTTCTGCCTCCGGCGTCAGCGGCTCGAACGCGAGCGGCCGGAATGGCCCGACCTTCGGAATGATCTTCATGAAGTAGAAGAACACGCGCGTCATCAAACCCGGTTTCTTGTACTGGGTGCCGTACCGCGCGTCGTACTCTTCGCGCGTCAGCGTGAAGACGAACTTGTCGCGCACCGCGTCCGGAGTTCGCGCGAGGATTTCGTCCTGCTTGTCTTCCCATGCCAGCCGTGTCATCTCCGGGATGACCGTGCCGATGGCATGGCGATACGTGCCGATGGCCAGGTCTTCGTCGCCGAACAGATCTTTCAGCTCGAGGTCGTAGGTCGCACGAAACGCGCGCTCCAGCAACGGCTTTGCGACCTCGAATCCGATCCGGTCGCGGTACGCCTGCGCGGCATAACCGCCGCTCGCGACCTGCAGCACGTCGAACGCGAACTCCACCATGATGTGGCGTGCCGGCGAATCCGCGTAGAGAGCCCGCTTCCCCACCTTGGCGCGCACCTTCGGATACATCAGCGGCACGACCAGGTTGGTGGCGAGCGGATGGCCGGAATTGTCGCAGGCGTAATGCGCGAGCCCGCCGATTGCAAAGGCGAGCTCTTCAGGCGTTCGCGACTCGCGAATCAGCGCTTCAACGAAGTCCCCCGAACGTACGTAGTGCACAAGGTTCGTGAAGCGCCTGCTGCCGAACGGGAAGTAGCCAAGGTCCTGGATCACCGATCCGCCATAGGCGAATGCGCGCGCGGCAGCCATCTCGCCGGCCGTGATCCGCGGGTATCGCTGCCGCAGAAGCGGGACGATCGCGTCGTCCCAGGCCGCGTCGATAATCGCCTGGTGTGCGAGGACGGAGTACGCCTGGGCCGGTGGCGCCGCCGGGAACAGCATCAATACGCCGGCAATCAGGCTCGACCGTAGATAAGTTTTCACGCCTGATTCGCGTTGCACGTTCCGGGCCTGTTGAGTAGGATGCCGCCTTCGTCATGGCCCTTTTCCTCATTCATTACGAGCTGCTGCAGAAACCCGACGTCGAGTACCCCACGCTGATCCCGACGCTGACGCGCCTCGGCGCGAGGCGGCTGACGTCCTCGGCGTGGGCGGTGCGTGCCGACATGAAGGTGGCGCAGCTGCGCGACGAAATCCAGTTGTGCGCGCTGCAGGGGGACCGGTTCGTCGTCGCTGAGCTGAGCGAATGGCGCACCATGGGCACGCTCAATCGCATCGACGATCTGTAAACGACTGAGTACGTAGTGTCCGGCTTTAGCCAAACACCTACGTAGTGCCCGGCTTAGCCAAACACGTACGTAGTGTCCGGCTTTAGCCGGACCTTCACGACCGCCGCAGCTGACGGTTCAGGAAGTCGATCGTGCGCTGCCAGGCGAGGTCCGCCGACGGCTTGTGATAACGGGGGCCGTCAGCATCGTTGTTGAACGCGTGCTGCGCGCCTTCGTAGATGTGCGCAGTGTAGGTCTTTCCCGCGGCCTTGAGCGCCGCCTCGAACGCCGGCCACCCGGCGTTGACGCGTTCGTCGAGCCCGCCGTAGTGAATCAGGAGCGGCGCCTGGATCTTCGCGACGTCCGCGGCAGCCGGCTGGTTGCCGTAGTACGGGACCGCAGCGTTCAAGTCAGGTACGCGCACCGCAAGCGTATTCGTCATACCGCCGCCCCAGCAGAAGCCGACAGCGCCGACGCGCCCATTGGTCAGCGGGTGGGTCCGGAGGAAGCTGACGGCGGCGATGTGGTCCTCGACCTGTTTCTTCGAGTCCATCCGCGACATCATCTGCTGTCCCTTTTCCCGGTTGTTGGGGGCCGACTGCGAGACCGCCCATCCGCCGAGCGGCGAGATCGCGTCCACGAGAAACGCGACGAAGTTCGCCACCGCGAGGCGGCGGGTCACATCCTCGAAATGCTTCTCGGGTCCGGCCGCGCCATGGATCACGACCACGGCGGGAAGCCGGCCAGCCGGCCTGGCAGGATGTGCCAGGTAGCCTTTCATCCCCTCGTGCCCTTTCGGCGACGGAAAGCTCACATATTCGGCGCGAAGCCGGGCGTCATCGGGCGCCACCTGCTGGGCATTCAGGTTGGGAGTAAACGCGTCGAGAATCGCGGCGGCCGTGATGCCGCCGACCGCAAACCGGCTGACGCTCTCGAGGAAGTCGCGGCGATCGATGAAGCCATGCACGTACCGATCGAAGAGCTTGAAGATTTCAGGGTGCAGGTCTTTCGCTTGCAGCCGCGGGCCAACGCTCGATTCTTCTGCCATTTGAATCTCTCCCGTGGGCGAATTCTATAACTCTTTTCAGCGGGCCGCGCCTTGAAGCCACGAAATCGCCGTCGAGAACTCGAGCGGCCTCGAGCGGTCTTGGTGATTCGGACGGTGGATCGAGATGGCGGGCTCGCAAAAGCTGGCGTCGCGTTTGCTGTCGCGTCATGGAACACAGCTCCCCTCCCTTGCTCACTGGAGGAGACAATGCGACATGTTCTTTCAACCGCGTTTATCACGTCCTCACTACTGATCGTCGGCCTGGCGGCGCAGGGCCAGCAACCGCCGGCTCAGCAGCCGCCGGCGCAGCAACCGCCGGCTCAACAGCCGTCAATCCAGCAGCCGCCGGCGCAACAGCCGTCGGCGACTCCAGCGGCCGCCAAGGTGACGATAAGCGGATGTATTCAGACGCCCGCGGCTGAAGCACCCGCGGCGGGTGCGACGCCCGCGGCTCCGGCTAGTTCGAAGTTCGATCTCGCGAGCGCGAAAATGGTCGGCAACACTCCGGTCGGCACCACCGGTGCGGCGCCGGCAGCCACTCGTTACAGGCTCGAAGGCGACGAGAAGACGATTTCACCGCACCTGAACCATCAGGTCGAAATTACCGGCACCGTCAGCCCGGCGACGGCGGGAAGTGCTACAGGAGCGACAACGGCCGCGCCGACGCTCAAGGTCGAATCGTTGAAGATGGTCGCTGCAAAATGCGCCAGCTAACGGATGAGCAAACTTCTTTACGCGGTTGACGTTGATTAGAACAGCTCAGCAGAATGGGGTCCGGCGATTTCTCGGGTAGGTCGTCGGAC
>Ga0075418_10000463_pt1 | contig 42808 bp, 36 predicted proteins | sample SoiMetdeltSBSDD2_FD_81776 | JGI IMG/M metagenome (GOLD analysis project Ga0075418, IMG submission 81776) | Bulk soil microbial communities from a Populus tree surrounding site in Tennessee, USA - Soil MetaG P. deltoides SBSDD2 | ecosystem: Environmental > Terrestrial > Soil > Tree plantation...
CCGCCGTGCAGCAGCGAACCCGCGCGGCCGAGGCTGCCGCAGGTGCGGCCGATGCCGTCGATCATGCCGTCGAGCGACGTGGCACCGCTCGCTCCACCGGCCGCGCTGCTCGCGGCATCGCTCTCGAGGTCGCGCAGGCGTTGTTGCGAGCCGAGGTCGAGGCGCGCCGTGATCGCAGCGAGGCCGCGGCCGAGACCGCGCGTGAACACGAGATCCCAGAGCTTGTCGAAGAACCACAGCTCGCTGCAGAACGTGTGCAGCGGCCGCAGTGCCTTCGCGAGCGGCGAAGCGAGGTCGCGCCCGTTCCGCGGTGCCCACCAGTACACGACGAGCGCGAAGGCGGCACCGCCGGCCAGCAACGATGCCGCGAGCAGCATCGCGGTGCTGTGCGCGTGATGGAGTTCCTCGCTCTGCGGCAGCGACAACGCGGTATCGAGCCAGCTGCCGAGCGTCCAGGGCAAGCTCAGCGTGAACGGTGCGAACGCGAGCAGCACGAGCTTCGCCGCAGGTGCCGGATCGTGGGCGTGGTGCAAGAGATCGTGGTCGCGTTCGCCGCCCGCGAAGATGCGGAGCCACCAGCGCAGCATGTAGGCCGCGGTCAGGAGGCTGCCAGCCGCCGCGAGTACGAGCGGACCGAGCGCGGCGCCGCCGTGTTCGTCGGCATGCGCAACCGCGGCTCCGAGCACGGCGTCCTTGCTGAAGAAGCCGCTGAATAACGGCGCGCCGACGATCGCGAGCACTGCGGCGAGGCTGCACCACGCCGTGACGGGCATCTTGCGGCGCAGGCCGCCCATGCGATGCAGGTCCTGGCAGCCAGCGGCCGCGTGGATCACCGCGCCCGCGCACAGGAACAGCAGGCACTTGAAGAACGCGTGCGTGAACAGGTGCGAGATGCCTGCGGCGCGGCCGCCCGCGGATTCGCCCGCGCCGAGGCCCACGAACATGAGCCCGAGCTGGCTCACGGTCGAATAGGCGAGCACGGCCTTGAGGTCCCACTGCACGCACGCGATGGCCGCCGCGATCAGGCACGTGATGCCGCCCGTCCAACCGACCACCGCGAGCGCTTCGGGCGGGAACAGCGGGTAACAGCGCGCGACGAGGAACACGCCGGCGGCGACCATCGTCGCGGCGTGGATGATCGACGAGGCGGTGGTCGGACCCTGCATCGCGTCGGGCAGCCACGGATGCAGCGGGAACTGCGCGCTCTTGCCGACGGCGCCGCAGAAGATGCCGAGCGCCGCGAGCACCATGAGCTGGTTGCCCGAGGTACCGAGGAACGTTCCCGCGCGTTCGTCTGCGTGGAGCTGCAGGAGCTGGGCGAAGCCGAGCACGTCGCCGTTTCGCCCCGACGACAGCGAGAGCCACAGCAGCGCGCCGATGCCGATCAGGAAGCCCGCGTCGCCGACGCGGTTCATCACGAACGCCTTGAGCTGCGCGTGCGCAGGACTCAGCTGGTGTTCGAGCACGCCGCGCGCGCGCTTGCCCTTGTTCGCCTGGTATTCGGGATCCTCGCTCGCGGCCGGCTTGTCGAACCAGAAGCCGATCAGCAGGTAGCTGCCGAGGCCGACCAGCTCCCAGCAGCAGAAGCTCAGGAACAGGTTGTCGCTGAGCACGACGCCGAGCATCGCGAAGACGAAGAAGCAGAACTGCCACGGGAACCGCGCCGCAAGGCGGTCCTCGTGCATGTACCAGGCGTTGAACACGAGCACGAGCGTGGCCAACAGGCAGACGATGAGCGCCATGACGGCACCCATCGGATCGACGTAGACGCCGACGCCGAGCGTGAACGAACCGGCGTCGAGCCAGGTCGCGTGTGGACCGGAGAACGCCTCGCCGCTGCGCAACGACAGCACGGCCATCCAGCCCGCGAGGCCCGTCGCAACCGCCATCGCGGCGGCGGCGAACCGATGCGCGAGCGCTGCGGCGCCCCATGGCACGAGCGCCGTGAGCACGGCGACCAGCAGCGGGATGGCCCAGATCGCAATCGGCAGCCAGGGAGCCATCACGAGCGCAACTCCCGCGTCTGTTCGAGGTCGATGTCCTTGCTCGTGCGGTAGACGCCGAACAAGAGGCCCAGCGCGACCGCTGCCTCGGCCGCGGCGACGACGACGACGAAGACCGCCGCGGTCTGGCCCTGGGCATCGGGTGCCAGCGCGCGGAAGCGGCCGTAGGCCGCGAACTGCAGCGCCGCCGCGTTGAACACCAGCTCGAGGCCGATCAGCACGCCGATCGCGTTGCGGCGCGTCGTGATCGCGAGCATGCCCGCGGCGAACAGCATCACCGCCACCGCGAGGTAGCTCGCGAGGGACGTGGGGCCGAACTCACCCACGGAGCGCCTCCGCTGGCTGCTGCGGTTGCCTCGCGGGGCGGCGGAACCGCTGCACGGTCGCAACGGCGGCGACGAGCGCCACCGTGAGCAGGAAGCCCGCGGCCAGGAACGGCACGTACCACGACGTGGTCAGCAGGTCGCCGATCGACGTGCCGCTGCCGTCGATCACGTCGGGCACGCCGGGTTTGCCGCGCACGCGGTCGAGCTGCTGCGCGTTGGCCAGGACGATCTGCAGGAGCCGCACCGCGACGACCGCCGACAACAGCGCGCCGAGGCTGCCGGCCACTTTCAGCGGCCACGGCGTGCGCTGCACGAGTCCCATCACGTCGGCGCTGAACAAGGTCGCGAACAGGATCAAGACGAGGATGCCGCCGACGTAGACGACGACCTGCACGCAGGCGAGCCAATGCGCGCCGAGGAACAGGTAGAGCCCCGCGACGCCGACCAGCGAGAGCCCGAGCAGCAGTGCCGCGTGGAACAGGTTGCGCACCGTGGCCGCGCCGAGCGCGCCGACGCACGCGCAGAGCCCGCAGGTCCAGAACAGCAGCATCTCGATCACGAGGCACCTCTGGCGGGCGGAGCAGCAGGCGGAGTTGCGGGTGGAGTTGCAGGCGCGGCAGCGGGCGGAGTCGCAGGCGGTGCTGCAGGCCCGGCAGCGGGTGGTCCAGCAGGCGACGCAGGCGGCTTGGCTGCGGCTGCCTTCGCGGCCGCTTCCTTGGCGGCGGCCGCGGCGGCGTCCTTCGCCTTCTTCTTCTGCTCGCGTTCGGCGTCGACGCGCGCTTTGTCCCCGGGCGAGTAGTAGCCGAATCCGTACATGCCGATCAGATGCTGGCCGGCCGGGTCGATGCGGGCATCGAGCCAGGTGCGGTCCTCGGGGCCGAGCTGCTCGCGCGGCAGCTGGGCCAGCTGGTGCAGCCGGGTCATGTCGGCCTCGTCGAAGTGGACGTCGATCTGCGAGCTGTTGCGCATGAACAGGAAGCGCGCGCCCTCCTGTCGCGGGCTCAGTTCGAACGAGGAGGTCATCGACAGCGAGTCGGTGGGACACGCGCGCACGCAGAGCCCGCAGTAGATGCACTTGCTGAGGTCGATGTCGAACCTCGACGTGTGGATCTTGTTGTTCGCGTCGCGCTCGCCCTCCATCTTGAAGCAGTCGACGGGGCAGACGATGTCGCAGGCGTGGCAGACGATGCACTTCGCCGCGTCGTTGTAGAGGTGGCCGCGCTGGCGATTGCCGATCATCTCGGCGGGCTGTTCCGGGTACTGACGCGTGATCGCCGTGGCGCCGCCCTGGCCGCGCAGGTTCTCGACGAGGAAGTGGCCGGTCTGGCGCAGACCCGTGAAGAACGCGCTCACGCCGTCGAAGATGTCGTTGACCCAGGCGAGGATCATGCGCCGCCCCCGGTGAGTTGGCGCAGTGCCGGGTGCATCTGACCGTGTTTCCTGCGGGCCGCGCGCACGATCAGGACGCCGAGCAGCAGCGGCACGCCCCACGCGACGAGGTGGCCGAGCACGCCGAGGTCGGGGCGCGGGCGGGCCGGCAGACGCCCGTAAGCAACTCCCGGCGTGGTGCCGCCGGCGGCCAGCATCGTCAGCGCGATGCCGAACAGCGCGAGCAGGCACAGCGGCACGAGCTGCAGCCAGCACAGGCGCATGACCTGGTCGACGCGCAACCTAGGCAGCGTCCAGCGGATCCACATCATGAACAGGAACGTCGCGAGCATCTTCGCGACGAGGATCGCGCCGTGCACGAGCGTCTCGAGCACGACCGGCAGCGCCATGATCCACTCTTCGCCGATCGGGCTCTGGTAACCGCCGAGGAACAGCGTCGCGACGAGGGCGCCGATCAGCAGCATCTCGGTGTACTCGGCCATCGCGAACATGCCCCAGCGCAGACCCGAGTACTCGGTGTTGAAGCCGCTGACGAGCTCGCTTTCCGCCTCGGCCATGTCGAACGGAGTGCGCTGGCACTCGGCGAGGCCCGCGAAGAACAGGATGGCGCCGAGCAGCAGCAGGAACGGACTCTGCAGCGCATTCCAGCCGAGCAGCGAGAAGAAGCCGGGGTGGTACTGCTGGCCAGCGATAGCGTGCAGGTCGAGCGTGCCGCTCCACAACACGACACCCGCGACCGCGAGACCGACGGGGATCTCGTAGCTGACGAGCTGGGCCACGGCGCGCATGCCGCCGAGCAGCGACCACTTGTTGCCCGAACCCCAGCCGGCCATCTTGAGCGCCATCACCGTGATGCCGGCCGCGGCGATCGCGAACAGCGCACCGACCGGCGTCTCGAGCATGACCACGTGGTGGCTGAACGGCACGACGCAGAACGGCAGGAACGAGCCGATCAGCGCGAGGTACGGCGCGAGCCGGAAGACGAGGCCATCGGCGCCCGCCGGCACGATGTCCTCCTTGCCGAGCATCTTGACGCCGTCGGCGACGAGTTGGCCGAGGCCGAGCCGGCGCGCCATGTGCAGCACAGGCCGCACGACCGGCAGTGCACAGAAGCGCGCGAGCGCCTTGTCCTGGGCCGCGCGCGGCAGGAAGAACAGCAGCGCGCGGAACAACAGGCGCAGCGGGCCCTCGAGGCCGACCGAGTTCGGACCGTGGCGGCGCTGGATCGCGGCCGCGATCTTGCGTTCAGCGATCTGGCCCAGCGCCGCGATCGGGAACACGACCGCGAGCATCGGTGCTATCCAGACCACGAGGATCGCGACCAAGGTCGCGAACCACCCGGGCTCCGGGGTTCCCGACAGCCAGGCGGCCAGCGCGTCGACCGCGTGACCCAACCCTGCGCCGCTCGTCGCCTGCTGGCTCGCGGGCGTCACCGATCGATCTCCGGGACGACGACGTCGAACGAGCCGATGATCGCGACCACGTCGGCGAGGAACGCGCCGCGCATCACCTTGTGGAAGATGCCCGCGGCCGAGAACGAACCGGTGCGCACACGGACGCGCCACGGGACCTTGGTGCCGTCGCTGACGAGGAAGTAGCCCATCTCGCCGCGCGGCGCTTCGGTGCGGCAGTGCACTTCGCCCTTCGGCGGCCTCTTGATCACCTTGGTCACGTCGGCCTGCCAGCCGCCGACGGGATCGGCCGCTTTCGCGGCCGGTGGCGGCAGGATCTTCAGGACCTCGCGGCAGAGACGCACCGACTCCTGGATCTCGAGCAGGCGCACGAGGTACCTGTCGTAGCAGTCGCCGACGACGCCGTGCCGCCCGGCAAAGGCCTGGCCCACGGGCACACGCACGCCGAGCTTGCCATAGATGCCATACGGTTCGTCGCGGCGCAGGTCGAAGTCGACGCCGCTGCCGCGCAGGTTCGGACCGACGAGCCCCCACGCGATCGCTTCGTCGCGGCTCACGACCGCGACGCCGGCACAGCGGTCGCGAAAGATCGTGTTCGTCGTGATCAGCTTGTTGAAGCGCACCATCTCGGGCTCGAACGCGTCGAGGAACGCCGTGATCTGCTCGGCCGCGTTCTCGTACAGATCGAACGCGACGCCGCCGATCGTGACGTAGTTGTAGGTGAGCCGCTGGCCGCAGAGCCGCTCGAAGATGTCGTTGACGTGTTCGCGCTGCGCGATGCCGTGCAGGAACGGCGTGTAGGCGCCGACGTCCATCGCCATCGCTCCGACCGCGATCAGGTGGCTGCTGATGCGGTTCAGCTCGGCCACGAGCACGCGGATGCACTCGGCGCGCTGCGGCACCGTCACCGCGGTCGTGGGGCTCGTGTTGAGCAACTGCTCGGCCGCGATGCAATACGCGAGGTTCGCGTTCATCGCGCAGACGTAGTCGACGCGGTCCGTGTAGGGCACGAACAGCGGCCACTCGACGCATTCGCCGATCTTCTCGATCGAGCGGTGCAGGTAGCCGTGGTCGGGCGTGCAGGTCTCGACGACCTCGCCATCGGTCTCGACGACGATGCGCAAGACACCGTGCGTGGCCGGATGGTGCGGCCCCATGTTGAGCGTCATGCGCTCGCCGCTCGGCGTGGTGGCTTCGATCGTCACGGCGTGCTCTTCTTCGGGGCCGGGGCGACCGCCGGGATGCCGGGGCGCGCGGGCACGTGTTCGAAGTGCTGGCCGTCGCGCAGGTGCGGAACGCCGTGGTAGTCGACGGGGTAGAGGTAGTCCTTGCGCAGCGGATGGCCGGTCCAGTCGTCGGGACTCATGATGCGCTTCTGGCTCGGGTGACCTTCGAAGTGCACGCCGAGCAGGTCCCAGACTTCCCGTTCGAAGTAGAGTGCCGCGGGCCAGATCGAACTCGCGGTGGGTACGCGGCAGTCTGCGCGCGGGGCCAGCACCTTGACGGTCGTCTTGTGCCGGTGCACGTGGCTCCACAGCAGGTAGACGACGACGATCGCGTCGCTCGGCGGCACCATGGGGTACTTGAGCAGGTCGTATCCCGTCAGATCCATGAGCGTGTCGAAGCGCAGGTCGCGTTCAGAGCACAGGAACCGCAGCACCTGCTGCAGGTCGCCAGGCGCCACCTGCAGGAACGGCCTGCCGTTCTCGGTTGCGAGCGGCTGGACCTGCGGGAACGCCGCGCGCGTGCGCTGGCCGATCACCTCCGCGGTGAGCGCGCTCATGGGGCTTGCTCCGGCGGCTTGTCCTTTTCCGCGTGGCTGCCGAACGGAGCATCGGCACCAGCGACGATGTGCGGCGTGGTCGAGCGATGGCCGAAAGTGCGGTAGATGCGTACGCGTTCGCGCAGCGCCATGACGCCGTCGATCAGCGCTTCGGGTCGCGGCGGACAACCCGGGATGTAGATGTCAACCGGCACGTACTTGTCGATGCCGTTCAACACCGAGTAGCTCCACTTGCTGAACGGGCCGCCGCTGTTGGCGCAGCTGCCCATGCTGACGACCCAGCGCGGCTCCGTCATCTGCTCCCAGAGCGTGCGCACGCGCCCCGCCATCTTGTGGGTGATCGTGCCCGCGACGATCATCAGGTCGGCTTGTCGCGGCGTCGCGCGAGGGATCATGCCGAGCCGGTCGATGTCGTAGCGCGGGCCACCGGCCTGCATCAGCTCGATGCCGCAGCACGCCGTCGCGAACAGCAGGTAGAACAGCGAGTTCTCCTTGCCCCACGCCAGGAACTCGTCGACCGCGGCGAGCTGTACCTGCTCGTCCTGCCGGTTGCCGGGCTTCTGGTTGCCGGGAGTCTGGGTCGGGTCGCGCGGCGCTTGCGGAGCGGGTGTGATCGGTTCAGCCACGGCGCACCTCCGGTGCCCTCGCGCTGCTGCGGTCCCAGACGAAGCCGCCGACGGCCGCGACCCACATGAGCCCGATCGCTAGCGAACCCACGAACGCGAGGATCTCGAAGAACACCAGCGAACCGCGGCCCGCGCCGAGCCAGTCGAGGCACCGCGGCAGGATCGGCCACAACAGCGCGAGCTCGGCGTCGAACACGAGGAACGTCAGCGCGACGGTCGTGAAGCGGTTGTTGAAGCGGAACCAGGCCGAGCCGACCGGCTCCTCGCCGCATTCGTAGGTGGTCAGGCGCTCGGACGAATCGCGGATGCGGTCGAAGACGCGCGTGACCAGGCGCACCACGAGCAACGCGCCGCCGACGACGGCGAACGCGAGGGCTCCGACCACGGCGACGCTGGCCCAGGCGCCGTAGGCACCCTCGGCGTCGAGGGTGGCGATCGTGCCGACGGTCGGTTGCCAGACGGAGTGAACGTGCATTTCGGGCCGATGATTGTTCGCAACGAGCGGACAAAGTCAAAGAGCAAAGAGCAGACGCCTAAACGAGCGTGGCAAGCAGCGCCACCGCCGGCGCCACGCGGATCCCGTCCGGCGTCCGGTAGTCCTTGCTCCCCGTTGCGTGCACCTGCCGCGCCGCGCAGTCGGGGAAGCGCTCGTGCATGGCGCGCAGGCTGCGATCCACCTCGTCGTCGCCGAGCTTCGCCTCGACGAGCAGCACGGGGCGGCGCCTTTCCACGACGACGAAGTCGACCTCGCGGCCATCGCGGTCGCGGAAGCCGCGGCTATTCTCGCATGGTGGCTGGTTCAGCCGGAGTCGCAGTCGGGACTCACTCGACGAGCCGCAGCACCGGATAGAAGTCCGCCGTCTGGCTCTCGAAGAAGTTCCACGACGATAACGAGTCTTCGCTCTGTGGCTCGAGCAACTGCGCCGCGAGCCTCGCGAGCGGCTGGCGCGCGGTGATGACGATCGCGCCCTTGCCCAGCTCGACCGGGGCTGATGGCTGCCACTGGCCGTCGAGCATGAGCTCCTGATGCCCTTGATAGGGGCGCTTTGGTTTCCTCTTCGCGGTCACGGCGAATCGTTCGGCGATCACACTGCGGCCCGCGTCGAGCTGCTGGAACTGGATGCCGTGGCGCCGCAGCCGCTCGACGACCTCCGGCGTCGGCTCCGCGATGGCCCAGGCCTGCGGCAACGCGAGCTGCTTCTGCGCGCGGAACGAACGGCACACGGGCATCGTCTCGGGCACGCCGTCGCCCTTGCGCACGAAGCGGTGTGTGCCTTCGCCGGTGGCCTCGATGCGATCCGCTTCGCCGACGAGCACGGGCAGCTTCTCGACCTCGCCGTATGTCGTGTCGAAGCCGAAGGACACCGGTTGCGCGGGTTTGACGAGGCGGCGGTCGGCGGCCGCGCACGTACCGAGCACCTGGTCCGCGGACCGCGCGAGACCATCGAGCAGGCACAACACGAACGCACGCGTCGCCGCGATGCGCGTCGCGAAGTCGCAGTAGCTGTAGGCCTCGCTGAGGATGCCGATGCGGTTGCGCAGGCCGAAGTAGTTGACGCCGTAGCGCGCGCGGTGGTCGTAGGAGTACCAGCCGCGCACGCCTTGCGGCGATTCGGGCGCTCCGCCGCCGTCCCAGTCGTGGGTCTCGAAGTTGCCGTAGTCGAACGTCGCGAACTTGTGTTGGTCCTTCATCGCGACCGTCGCCGCGTCGAGCATGGCGCGCGACAGACGCGCGACCTCCGGGTCCACGTTCGGCGACAGGCTCGGCGCGTAGGTCAGGTGGTAGCCGTGGAAGGAGCCGTTCGTCGTGTGCAGGTCGACGAACAGGTGCGGATCGATCTCGGCGAACAAGCCCACGAGCGTGCGCGTCTCGGGCGCGTCGAGCTTCACGAAATCGCGGTTGAGGTCGAGGCCCTTGGCGTTGGCGCGCTGCCCCGTGATCTCTGGTCCGTTCTGGCCGGGGCGGTTCTTCGGACCGACCGCTTCGTTGCCGTCGACGTTGTAGATCGGCAGGAACCAGATCTCGCAGCGCTGCAGCAGGTCTTCGTGCTCGCCGTTCGCGAACTCGCGCAGCAGCAGCTGCAGCGCTTCCTTGCCCTCGACTTCGCCCGCGTGGATGTTGCCGATCACGAGGGCCCGCACGCGCTTCACGTCCGCAAGCCGCAGCGCAACCTTGACCAGCAGCTGTGAGCGGTCCTGCGTCGTCTTGCCGGCGACGCGCACCGCGAGCCGGGCGCTGTGTGGCAGCTTCCGCAGGGCCTCGCAGAACGACTCGACGTCGGCGGCGCGCGAGGTGGCGGTGTGGCCCGTGGCCTCGGGCACGGTCTTTGGCTCGGGGGGTGCCTGGGCCGCCAGCAACGAGCAGAGAGCGAACGCCGGGAACTGCATGCAGCGCATGCGGGAGTCGTACGCACGAAGCTCCTCGATAGCCAGGGGGGCAGGTAGGCTGCGCAGCAGACCTGTCCGCGAACCTCGTGAGCGATTCCCCTGGCAAGCCTGCCGTGCCCGTCGTGATCCGCCTCGGCGATCAGCCGATCACGCGTTGGCGGAACGGCGGTGGCTCGACGCGACAGATCGCGATCGATCCCCCAGGAGCAGGCCTGGCCTCGGAGTTCCGCTGGCGCGTGAGCCGCGCGCAGGTCGCGAGCGACGGTCCGTTCTCGGTCCTGCCCGGCGTCGATCGTTCGCTCTGGCTGCTGCGCGGCAACGGCATGCGGCTCGACGTCGGCGGATCCGACGTCGTGATCGACCGCGTATGGCAGCGCTTCGACTTCGCGGGCGAGGCGACCGTCATGGCGCGTCTGCTCGACGGACCGTGCGAAGACCTCAACGTGATGACGGCGCGCGGCAAGGTCGCCGCGGATGCGCGTGTCGTTACGGTGCTGTCGCAGCAGAGCCTCGAAGTGCCGGCGGCGGCGCAGCGGCTCGTGGTCGTGCTGGTGGGGACGGTGGACGCAGAGCGTGGGTGCGTGCTCGGCGGGGGGGATGCCCTACGGCTCGACGGCCCCGGCGAGCTGAGCGTGAGGTCGATGGCGGAGCCTGCTCGATTGCTCGTGGTCCGCTTCGCTGCACTCGCAGGCTGAGCGGCGCATCAGGGCGCGCGCTCAGAGGCCGAGGACCAGCAGAGCGGCGTCCGAAGTCGGCAGCGCATCGAACGTGCATGGCGGGATGATCCCGCATTGCACGACGGTAGCGAACCACTGCGCGTAGGCGGTGAAGCCGATCAAGCCGGGAATGTTCGGCACGGCGATGTTCACCTGGGTCGCGAACGGCCCCGTCGGCGTGGGCAGCATGACCTCGATGAGCAGCGGCATGACCCACACGGTGCAACCTGCGGGCTGCAGCGGCAGGATGCTCGGTGGGATCGGCGTGGCGTCCGGCGCGAACCCGAGGGCCAACGCCGGCTGGATCGTGAGCGTCGAATGGAAGTTCGGCCCCGAGTAGGTGATCGTGAACGTCGTGCCGAGCTGGGCAGTCCCTGGACGCCGATGGCCAGGTTCTGGCCCGCGTAGGCGCAACCGGTGCCGTAGAACGACACGCCGGCGGCCTGGGCCGGGAGCAGCGGGACGGCGGTCGACAACAGAGTCGCGAGGAGCAGGATTCGCATAACGTGGTGCCTCCGGTGGTGGAATAGCGAAGCCTACCCGCCCAGTTGCACACGGTGGACGATTTCCCGCGCGCGGGCGGAACGGGCGGGCATCGGGATCGCGTCTCGTGCTAGCGTCCGGCCAATGAGCGAGGAGCGAGCCATACCGCCTGCAGAGCCGACCCGAGCACCTGCGACGGGGGACCCGGCGCCGAGTCTCGGCGCGTTCGACGTCGGCTGCGTCGTCGTCGGCGGCATCATCGGCGTCGGCATCTTCTTCACGCCGCAGAAGGTCGCCGCGCGTGTCGACAACGCGGATCTCGTGATCGCGGCCTGGGCCATCGGCGGCGTGCTCGCGGTGCTCGGAGCGCTCGTGTTCGCGGCCCTGAGCACGCTCGTGCCCGGGCACGGCGGCATCTTCCGCTACATCCACGCCGCGTTCGGTCGCTGGCCCGCGTTCCTCTATGGCTGGGCCAACTGGCTCGTCATCCAGTCGGGAGCGCTCGGTGTCGTTGCGCTGGTCCTGGTCCAGAATCTCGAAGTGCTGTGCTTCGACAAGCCAGGCCTCTCGCCCGACGCGCAGGTCGGCATCGCCGCCGCGGCCATTTTGCTGTTCACGGCCACCAACGTGGTCGGTCTGCAGGTCGGCAAGCGCGTGCAGAACCTGCTGACCGTGCTCAAGGTGCTGGCGCTGGTGTTCCTCGTCGCGCTGTCGTGGTGCACCGTCGCGCGGCCCGAAGAGGCGCCGCCGCCGCCCAGCGGCAAGAATGTGGTGGCACAGCTCAGCAGTGCGCTGCTGCCCGTGTTGTTCGCGATCGGCGGCTGGCAGCAGGGGTCGTTCCTCGCGGGCGCCGTGCGGCGGCCCCTGCGCAACCTGCCGCTCGGCATCCTCGGCGGGGTCGCCATCGTCATCGTGACATACATCACGGTGAACCTCGCCTACCTCGACCTGCTCGGGTTCGAGGCGGCGCGCGCGAGCAAGGCGATCGGGACCGAAGCCGCGCGCGCGGGGCTCGGCGAAGCCGGCGGCCGCGTGCTGGCACTGATGGTCGTGATCAGTGCTGCGGGCATCATGAACACGATCTGCATGGCACCGCCCTACGTGCTGCTCGCGATGGCGCGCGAAGGCCTGTTTCCGGCGGCGTTCGGCCGCCTGCACGCGCGCTTCGGCACCCCGTTGCTCGGCGTGCTCGGACAAGGCCTGTGGGCCGTGGCACTGGTGTTCGGCGTGCACCTGTTCGCGCGCGCGGCCAACCAGACGACCGACACGCTGGACTTCGTCTGCGATGGCGTGGTGTTCGTGGACTGGCTGTTCTTCACGCTGTGTGGTGCCGCGCTGCTGCGGCTGCGGCGCAGGGCGGTTCACGGCGCATTCCGCCTGCCGGGCGGTGACCTCGTCGCCGCGCTGTTCGCTGCGGGTGCTTTGGGTGTGACTATCGGTGCGTTCGTGGCGCAACGCGAGGCGTCGTTGACCGGGGTGGCGATCGTTGCCGTCGGGCTCGTGATCTACGCGTCGTGCATGCGGGGTCGCGCGGTGCCTGGCTCGCGGGGCTAGTAGCTCACCAGTCCAAGCCGAACGCAGCTGTCGGGAAGCGCCCCGCCTCACGCGACGTCGTTGAGCCGTCGGTCGAGGCCGAGCCGCAGGTTGATGCCATGCATCAGCCAGGCCTTCAGGCAGCACAGGAAGTAGCTCCACCCTGCCGCCTGTCCGAGGGCGCGTTGCACGCCGTCAGCATCCATCGGCCATCCGGCCTCGTGGATCGCGACCGAGGTGGTGCCGGGCTCGTCCGCGGCCAGCGTGATCGTGACACGCGTCCGCGTGCCACAGCCCGCCGACTCGTAGACGACCTTGCGGGCCGGTTCGACCTCGATCACGTCCACCGCGATCCTGGCCCCGACGTCCGCGAACTCCCATTCGACCGTGGTCCCGGCGACCATCGGCCCGCTGCCGCCGGTGATGAAGTACTGCGACATCCGGGCCGGGTCGACGATCGCGGCGAACACCTCGTCGGCGGGCCGCAGGATGCGTTCTCGCACGTTCACTTGCACGTCCATGGTTTTCTCCTGTTCCTGTCTACTTCGCCTCGCCGTCGAGGAAGGTCTTGAGCCGGTCGAGGGCGATGTCCCACTGCCGAGAGATCCGGTCGAGGTACTCACTGGCCTCGGAGAGTCGTCTCGGCTCGAGCTGCCAGATCCGTTCGCGCCCGCGTCGGCGCGCGCGTGCGAGGCCGGCCCGCGCGAGCACCGTGAGGTGCTTGCTGATCGCCTGCCGCGTGATCGCATGGGTCGCGCAGAGCGCGGTGATCGACTCCGGCCCGTTCGCGGCGAGCCTTGCTACGAGCCGGAGCCGGACCTCGTCGCCGAGCGCGGCGAACAAGGGAGCCGCACCGCGCGCCGGCGCCACGGCTGTGCTAGACCTCGACATGGCGGCGCAGGCTCTCCGCCTGGGCGTCCCATCCACCGCTGTTCATCCGGAACGCCAGGGCGCGCCGCTCGGCGGGGATGCGGTCGAACCCCGACTCGACGACCGTCAGCAGCGTGCCGCCGTCCTGCTCGGCGAGGCGGAACTCGACGAGCGTGGTCGGCTCCTTACCGTAGTCGACCTTCGGATCGATCGCGTACGGGTGCCAGCGGAACGAGAACAGCCGCTCCTTGTCCATGCGTTCGACCGTCGCCTCGAACGTCACGTGCTCGTAGCCCGGGTGCGTGATCCTGCCGGTCGTGCGCCGGCCGACGGCGAAGCCCGTGTCGAGCTTCACCTGGAACCAGCGGCCGAACTCGGCGGCGTCGGTGAGCGCCGTCCAGACGCGGGCCGTGGACGCGCGCAGGTGGATCGTCTTCTCGATGCGGTCGGTGTGCTTCATATGCAACCTCATGGTTGCATTTCTAGCCGGGCTGCCAGGAAAGGCAACCAGAAAGTTGCTCTTGTTCGGGCGCCGGGGCAGGTGGGCCGTCGGCGGGCGGCAGACCGCGTGTACTGCCGCCGCTCAGCGCCGCGCGAGCTCGATGCTGGACTGGTCGGCGCGGTCCGCGTTCGCGAGAGCGCGCATCCAGCCGGCGAACTTCGCGGCCGGCAGCGTGCCCGCCTGCAGGCGCACGCTGCGCGAGAGACGCAGATGGTCGCCGTGACGCGTGCAGGTGAGCTCGTAGGCCAGCATCGCCTGCTGGATCGAGACCGGCTCCGGGACGGCGACGAAATGCAGCTCGGAGCCCGGCGCGAAGTCGATCTGCCAGTCGGTGATCATGTCGGCGGGCAGGTGGTAGGGCAGCGTGCGTTCGGTGCGATCGCCGTAGTCCGCGACGTAGCGACCCGGTGGCATCGGCAGCGGCACGACGAACTGCTCGCCGCGAGCCTGCACGCCCGTGCGCGTGAGCTTCGCCTCGAGGCGGAACGGCCCCGTCGTAGGTACGATCTGAGCGCTCTCGACGCGCCAGTCCGGGAACAGCTGCTGCGCGATCTGGCGCGCCGCGAGCTTCTGCACGTTCTCCTTGAGCTCGCGTGTCCGGTCCGCGAGGTCGAAGCCCTGCACGTCGCCGACTTCGGCCGTCGCATGCAGCTGCACGTCGTTGCCGGCGACCGTGGCCTCGCCGCGCACGTGCAGCGTCTGCACCGCGTCGGGATTGCCCGGCAGCGTCACGGCCTCGATGTCGTCGCCGCGCAGCACGTAGGCGCGGCTTCCGGCGCGGCCCGCCGGTACGGCACCGAGCGGCCAGTGGCGCGGTGTGTCGACGAACAGGAACACGCGTTCGCCGTTCCCGAGCGTGACGAGCGCGCCGGGGATGTTGATGTGCTCGGTGTTGGCAAACAGCGACTCGGCGCCCGGGCCGAGCTCGGGCCGGACTTCGGCGCACGCCATCGGCACGACGTCGATCTGTGCTTCGCGCAGCAGGGCCACGGTCAGCAGGAAGCGGCTGCCCTTCTTGCGCAGCAGGACGTCCAACGCGGTGTCGGCGGGCCCCTTTTCGATCGTGCGCTGGCAGAAGTCCCACGCCGCGGCGAGGCGTGCGCGATCGTCCGTGAGGCCGGCGAAGATCTGCGCGGCGGCGGCGGTGATGGGTGCCAGCGGCTGCGTGCGCACGCCGAATTGCGTGCAATGCTCGCGCAGCGTCGCGAACGGCGGCGTGTCCTCGCCGAACTCGGCGAACGGCAGCAGTTCGGGTGGCGGCGGCAGGTGCTGCTCCTGCGGCAGTGCTTTGATGTCGGTGCGCGTGAACACGAGCGCCTTGCGACCATCGGGCAGCTCGTGGCTCGCCGTGGGGGTGTCGAAGTCGTGCGTGCGCAGCTCGCCGCGGGTGCGCAGTTCGCCCGGACCGCTCTTGGGGAGGATCAGCACGAGCTCGCTGCGCTGGCACGGCTCGTCGGTCGAACCGAAGTAGAATGGCGCCGTCGACAGAGGAGCCGCGTCGGGGGCGCCGCCGCGCTCGCGGTAGCGCCACTCGATGAAGGCTCCGGGTTCGAGACGCTGCATCGCATACTCGCCTTCGACGCGATGCGGCACGTAGGAGCGGCCGTCGACGCCGATCGTGCGCACGAGCAGCACTTCGGAAGCACCCGCGAGTGGAGGCGCGGTGCGCCAGGCCTCGACACCTGCCAGATCGTTGATGCGACGCAGCTCGTGCGACTCCGCGAGCCAGCCGCCATCGGGTCGGAAGGCGACGATGCGCTGGTCGTACAGCACGGTCGTCGACGCACCGCGTTCGCGCTCGCCCGCCCGGAAGGCGGCGCGCACGGCGTCGACATCGACGCGGAAGCGCGCGAACTCGGTGTCCTCGGGTTGGGTCTCGCCGAGCTGCGCGAGCCAGGTGCGCACGTGGGGCTGGTCGGAGTCGAGCTCCAGCGAGCGGCGCAGACAGGCCACGGTCTGCGCGGGGGCGCCGTTCTTCGCCCAGAGCGAGGCCAGGTGGAGCAGCGTGTCGGGATCGACGTCGGGGTGGGCTGCGATCGTGTGCATCAGGTCGGGAACGGTCGGAAGGCCCCTCTGCTGCGCAAGCTCGAGCTCGGCACGCAGGTGTGCCACGGTCGGAGCGGTTCCGAAGGAAGGCGCGATCGCGGGCAGCAGCTCGGCGGCGAGATCGTGTTCGCCGACGTCGAGAGCCGTGCGGAAGACCTGCTGCGGCAGGCCCGGCTGATCGGGTCGCAAGGCAAACGCCTGTCGTTGCCAGCCGAGCACCTGACGAGCGTCGCGCGCCGAGCCGCCTTCGTTGGCCAGCGCCAGCAACGGGCGGGGGTCGCGCGGGCACGCAGCAGCCCAGGCCTGCAGCAGCGGCACGACCTCGGCGTCGAAGCGCAGCTTGCGCACGAGCGCGAGTCGCCTCGAGTACGTCTCGGGGCCGGCGAGTCGAGACTCGGCGAGCAACCGCAGCGCTTGCTCACGCTGGTCCTGTTCGTCGAGCAGGCTCGCCTTGGCGACACGGGCTGCGTGGTGTTCTGCGGGCAGCGAGGCAATGGCGCGCTCCTCGAGGGCTCGCGCTTCGGCCTTGCGCAACTCGTCGGGCAGACGCACGGAGCGCAACAGCCGCGCGAACGCGAGCGCCTCCTGAGGATCGCGCGGCGGATCCCTGCGCAGCAGCTCGGCGAGGTCGACCGCGAGATCCTGGTCCCCGTCGCGTTGGGCGCGGTGCAGCGCTGCGATGCGCACGGCGGCCGGCGCGGCCTCGGCGCGCGCGGCGCGTCCGAAGACCTCGCGCGGGCTCAGGAGGGTCTGTTGGTTCGGCGTCGCCGGCTTCGTCACCGCGGCCAACGGCTCGGTCGCCGCGACTTCGCGCAGACCCGCCGGCGAGTTGCCCTCGGCGTCGAGCCAGCGCAGCGACAGCTGGTCGTTGTTGGTCGAGCACGTCTTGACCAGCACGTGGTGTTCACCGGCCGGAAGGTGCATGCCGAGGCAGTGGTATTGCGGCTCGGTGCCGAGCTGCTGTTCCACGCGCAGCACTTCGGCCCCGTCGACGAAGACCTGGTGATCACCCTCGTGCACGACGACGAGGAACGCGTCGTTGTCGGCCGCGGCCACGACCCGGTGCAGGGCGTACCAGCAGCCGGGCCGCGGTCGGCCGACGGGACCGAGGCGGAACTGGCGCGACTCGCGTTGGCGTTCGACGACGCGCACACGCGCGACCGTGCTGCGGCCCGGCAGTTCGGCGCCGAGCGCCGGGAAACGCAGTTCGGGCGCGAACGGGACTCCGACGTAGTGATCGCCCGAGTCACCGAACGGACCGACGACGAGCAGTGAGGTCGCGTGGTTGGTGGGCGGCGGCGGCCCGGCGCGATGAATGCCCAGGATCGCGCGGTCGAGCGTCCAGCGAAGGTCCGCGAGATTGTGGGCCAGCAGTCCGTGCTGGCGTCCGGCGCCGTCGGCTTCGAGCAGTTCGCGCAGGCTCTTCGGATCCTGGAGCCAGCGCACCAGGTAGCCGGCTTCCTCGATCAGGAAGCTCGAGCCCGGCGAGCGCGGGTGCGCGAGTGCCTGCGTCACGAGGTCGCGGGCCGTCGCGTCGGGGTCGTCCGCACTCGGAGCCAGGGCCCTCGTTACGGCGGCCGCGAGCGTCTGGGTCTCGTCCTGCGCGCGAACCGGACCGGCGAGCGCGAGCGCGAAGCACCAGATGACTCTGCTCGAGGCAAGATTCATCGGTGGCTGTCCTTCGAGAGCAGCACGAGCTGCGTGTCGGCCGCGTGAACCGCGGCCGCGAAGTCGCGGAACGCCGCGTAGTCGCGCGTCGTGATGCGAGAGGCCGTGAACGCGAGGTGACGCTCGATCACGACCTGATCACCTTCGGTGCGCCACTGCATGTGGAAGCTGCCGAACGGCGCCTGCCGCTGCACGGCGGGCGGCAGATCGGCGGCATGCAGGCCGGGCGGCAGCACATAGCGCACAGTGCGCACTGCTCCGCGCGGCACGCCGAGCAGGAGCGGCGTGCGCCGTTCGGGTTCGCCGGCCAGATCCTGCAGGTCTTCTTCACCCCAGGTGCTCGGCAATTGCCAGCCCTGGGCCGTCCTGTTGCCTAGCTCGGGCAGCGAGGCCACGGCGACGAGCTGCACGGGTGCTTGCAGGTCCAGCACCGGACTGCAGTCCAGCGACTCCAGCGAGAGCTTGCCGAACGTGTGCACGAGCTGCCGTTCGACGACTTCGTTCCTCCGCGCCGGCTCGGTCGCGAGCCTCGCACGCAGATCGACCGCGAGGTTGCCGATGGGCCGATACTCGACGCGCAGCTGCGCGGGCCCCGCAGGCTGCAGCGTGATCTGGAACTCCTCGCGCTCCGCGTTCCGTTCGGGCGTCGTCTCGGGCACCGTGCGCATGACGGCGCGCCCGTTGTCGACGATCAGCACCTTCGCCCCCTGGTCCATCTCGGGCAGCGTGTCGGTCGGGTGCCAGGTCGCAGTGCCGTCGAGGAACTGCTCGGGCCGGTCGCCCGCGGCCGGCAACCACGCGATGCAGTGGTTGAACTGCTCGACCATCGCGAGCTCGAGGTCGTCGAGGCTGCGCCGATCGTCGGCGAAGATCAACACAGGGTGAGACTCGACGCCGATCTCGCCGAGCAGCGCGCAAAGCAGCAGCGCCTTGTCCTTGCAGTCGCCGTGGCGGCGTTCGTAGATGACGGGCGTGCTGTAGGGTTTGTAGCCGTGCACGCCGAACTCCCAGGCTTCGTAGCGCACGTCGGTCGTCACGAAGCGGTAGATCGCGGCGATCTTCGCGCCGGTGGTCGTGCAACCTTCGCAGAGCTGTGCTGTCTTCTCGCGCATCGCCGGCGTGACCTCGAGCTGGTTCTTGATCAGGTTCCACCACCACGAGGCGAAGTGATCCCAGTCGCGGTAGGTCGTGATGCGAACGATCGGATCGAATTCGCGTCGCGAGGGGCGGCGGATCTCGGGCACGTCGCGCGGCAGATCCGCATGTGCCAGCGGAACATCAACGTGCCGTCCTCGAGCTTCGTCTTCGTCGGCTCCGGCGCGCCGTTGCTCTGCTGGGTGCGGTAGTTGCGGCCCGGATCGGCGAGCACGACGAGCTCGTTCGATCGCACGGGCGAACCGTCCGCTGGCTCGAACTCGTGCACGTAGCCGAAGTAGTCGCCGAAGAACGACGGACCCGTGTCGTCGATGCGGCCCTCGACCGCGACGATGTCGCCGGGCCGCAGCTCCGGCATCGCGACGCTCGCGCCCTGCAGTGCCGGCCGCTGCACGGTGCCGTCCTTGCGATAGACGGCGCAGGCCAGCAGCCGCGCGCGTTGTTCACCCTGCCACCAGGGCAGCCGGTAGCGAGCGAGCTGGCGCGCGCCCTGTTCGGTCAGCACGCGCACGATCTCGTGCTGATAGGTGTTCGTCGTGCCGTTGCCGTTGGCCCGCACGACGCGCTGGCGCAGGATCCAATGCAGCGGGTCCTTGGCCGCAGCGGCGTCGGCCGGGGGGCCCGCGTCGGCCGCGATCAGCGCAGCGGCGTCGTGCCGATACGGCGTGTAGAACGCCGTAATGACGGATTGGGGATCGCCGTGTTCGGCAGCGACCAGATACTCGAGGTAGCGCTCGTCGTCGCGGCGGTTCGGCTCGACGGACAGAGCCTGCCGCAGGAGCTCCTGCTGGCGGCTGCCGGCATCGGCGCTGCGTTCGCCGAGCAGCCGGCAGCAGCGGCTCGCGGTCACCATGACCGCGCTGTCGTCCGGTGCGATCTCCAACCACGTCTCGCAGACGGCGAGAGCCTGTGGATACTCGGCGCGCGCCAGGTGCATCGCGGCGAGTTGCTCGGAGACCTTTGCCGCGAATGGGTCGCCCTTCAGCGTCTTGGCGAGCAGATCGATCGCCGCGTCGGCTTTGCCGGTGCGCGCGAGCAGTCCCGCGGCGGCCACGACGTCGTTCTCGGTCGCGCTGACGGCAGGCACCCTCGCGCGCAGCTCGAGCGCGCGGGTCGGCTCTCGATCGTCCACGATGTCGGCAGCCGTGCGCAGCAGCTCGGGGGATGCTTCGGGCAGCGCTGCCGCGGCGAGCACTTCGACCTCGGCGAGCGCGGACACTCCCTCGTCGTGCCACGTGGCGGCTCGCAGCATCACGGCGGCTGCGTGGCCCGGTCGGACCCGCAGCGCGTGATCGACCAGTTCGCGCGCCTGCCGGAACAGGCCACTGCCCGAACGCAGCAGCTTCGCGAGGCGCAACAACGCCTCGACGTGGTCGGGGCAGAGCGACAGCGCTTGCTCGAGCGATCGCCGCGCGTCGTTGTCGTCGCGGTCGGCAGCGCTTCGCACCTGGCTCTCGCGCGAGATCGCCATCAGCACGTGGGTTTCGGGGAGCGTTGGCAGTTCGGTCGTGGCGCAGAGAGCGGCGGCCTGGTCGCGGCGGTTCAGGTCGCCATCCGCGGCGCGAGCCCGCCAGAGCCAGGCGAGGCGCAGCGCATCGGCTCCCTTCTGCTTGCCGATCTGCCAGTGCGTGCGGGCACCGAGACTCGGCAGTGGCAGCGCCTCCGCGACGACCGGCGCCGTCTTCGCGGCTGCCTGCAGGTCGTCGACGTCGGTCGAAACACGCACGCCGCCGAGCGGACTGCCGTCGAGCGCGCGCAGGCGAGCCGCGGCCTGCCACTCGACGCCCTCCTGGTGGCAGAGCTTCCACACGAGCAGGTTCGGGCCGGCAGCGAGCGGCAGCACGACCGCGTCCTGGTCATACGCGAACGTGCGCTCGACCTCCCTGCTGCCGACTTCGACGCCGTTGCAGAAGACGCGGAAGCTGCCGGTGCAGCCGATCTCGAACACGGCCGTCGTAGGGGTCGCGGCGACGATGGCAACGGCCGCGTAGACGAGCGACTGCTCGTGGGGGTGCACGATGCGCGAGAGCGGCAGCACGTGCGAGCCCGTGAGCGGCGGCAGCCGCCGCCAGCGCACGGCGCGCCGCTTGCCCTTCCACTCGGCTGCAGCGTCGAAGCCGCGCTCGGGTGGCAGCGCGCTGCGATAGCCGACACCGCGTTCGTTGTCGAACGGGCCGACGAGCCAGTATCGACTCAGGAAACCGAGTGCTTCGGCGCGGCGGCCGGCGTCTTCGCCGGGACCGGCGGCGATCAAGCCGGCGATGCCGACCCGGTCGCGCAGCAACGGCAGCGCCGTGGCGAGCTTGCTCTCGCGCAGTGCATCGAGCTGCTGCAGCTGGTCCGGTGAGCTGCGCACGCGCAGGAGGCGCGAAGCTTCGGTGGCCCAGGCTTCGACGCGCGCTGCGGCGTCCTCGTCGTTGGCCTCGCGGGCGGTGTCGGTCGCCAGGGTCAGCAGCGCTGTGACGGCGCTGCCGGTTTCTCCGGCGGCCTTGTGGCCGAGTGCTTTGGCTTCGAGCGGCAGCAGTTCCTGCGCGCGGGCCGCTGCGGCGAGCAGCAGGAGGGACAGCAGGGAGCGGCGGATGCGCCCAGTCTTGGCGGGAATCACTGACTCGTCTTTAACGCACCGGCCCTTCTGACGGCAACTGCGCAGGCGTCGCCGCCTGCGCCGTGCCGATGTCGGGGCTCGACAATTCTTGCCGGTCGAGGCGCTTGTCCTGGTTGCGGTCGAGCCGCTGCATCAGCGTTGCGGCCCAACGGCCGAGGCTCGGGTCGAGGCGCTGCAGCATGTGGGTGAGCTCGGGCTCGTCGATCGTGCTGTCGCCGTTCTCGTCGCCGACGACCGCGGGTGCCTCGGCACCTGCGAGCAGACCCGGTGGCAACAAGGTCTGGACCTTGTGCTGCTTGAACCAGGGAGCGAGCTCTGGTTCTTCGACGCGGCCCGTGCGGTCGAGATCGAGGCTGCGCAACTGCTGAATGGCTTGGGGGTTCACGAGGCCGATCCGCGCGAGCTGGTCGATCTCCGCCGGGTCGAGGCCGCCGTTGCGATTGGCGTCGAGCAGCTGCAGGAACACCTGCAGCGGCGTCGGCGCAGTGGCCTTCTGCTGCTCGGGCGCCTGCTCGACGAGACGGCGACACGGGTCGACGCGGAACGGGGCGCCGCGCTTCACCGTGGCCTGGAACTGGCGATCGAACTCGGGCCAACCGACATAGCCATCGCGGTCCTGGTCGAGACGCGCGAATCCGGCGTGGTCCTTCTTGCCGCGCAGCCAATCGAACGCGGCGCTGGCTTCGAAGAAATCGAGACGATCGTCGCTGTTGGCGTCACACGACGTGAACAGACTGCGACTCTTCGACTCCGTGTAGGTCTCGGCCGTGGCGCCGGCCGTGCCCGCGTCATCGGCGGTGGAAGCGCTGCGCGACGTCTGGGCGAGCAGCGTCGCGGTCAGGAACCACAGGGTCGCGAACTTGGTCCAAGGAGACATCGTGCCAGGGCAGCAGGCGCTTCGCGGGTCGGCGCCTCCGACTTTTTCGTCACTCGTTCTGCAGGACTATAGCGCCTCGCCGTCACTTGGGTCGCCGCAGGTCGGAAGCGTCAGGGAACGAACAGGCAGTCGCGCCCCAGCCGGCGCGCAGGGGCCTCGGTCGCAGAAAAGCCCGTCAGTTCCACGGTGTGGCCGGCGGCACGCAGCGCCGTTGCGAGCTTGCGGATCGGATCGGACGTGGGCGCCATCACGAGCACAGGGGCTACGCGCAGCAACTCGACGGCTGCTGCAGCGAACTGCACACCCGCTGAGAATCCTCCGCTCGAGACGATGAGATCGAAACCACTGGGCGCGGCACCGGCCGTCTTGGCGATGGCAAGGGCCTTGGCCACGGTGCGGCCGCTGCAGAGACCGGAGCGCAGGCGGTGCATGGCCAGCTCACCCTGCTGAGCCCGGGCTTCGGCTTGAAGGCCCTCGAGGTCGACGAGCAGGCCCACGGTCTGTGGTGCCACTGCGGGCGGGGAGGTGTTGCGTTCGATCGGTCGCACCGGCTCTCGCCCTGTGGACGCGCGCTGGGGGCGGCCTTCGCTGCCTTCGTGACGGGAACGGAACTCCGTGTGTCGCTCCCTGTGCTGCGTCTCCACTGGTGGTTCGGTTCGACGCTGTGCCGGGTCACGCTGGTGGTCGGCCGGCTCCCGGGGCGGCTGGCTCGGAATCCGCTTCGGGTCGTCGCGCCAGCGCGACCCCGTCTGTTCGGGACGTTCGTCCCGGTCGCGCCGATCCTGCTCGCGAGCAGGCCGGACCTCGCGCGGGCGTGCGAGATGAGCCGGCACCTGCTGCAGCGCGCCTGCTTCCGCGCGCGGTGTTTCCGGAAGCCCGGGAGCGACCGCCCTGGTTGCCTGGCTGGCCGCCTGAAGCGGAGACGCCTTCGCCACGGGCTCCTTCGCACCAAGCTCCTTTCTGACTGCGGCCGGCGGCGACGCCGGGCGTTCGTCCTCGGATCCGCGGTGCTTGCCCTTGGGACGGTCCTGGTCGAAGACGTCGGCGCCGAAGTCGCTCATTGCAACCGCCAAGGTTAGCCGACCCCCGCGGGGATGGCCATGGTGCTGGCTTTTTGAGCCAGGAGGCTTGTTGTGGCGGGGCGTCCACGCTTGCATCAGGCCCCAGTCCCCCTCTCTTTCGAACCCAACGACTGCGAAGATCGCGTGCCGCGCCGTCATTGGCGCCTCACGACGGGTCGCCGTCTCGACATAGGAACCAGAGTGAATCGCCCTCTCCTCACCGTCTCTGCCCTCCTCGCGACCACGTTGGCATCGTGCGGCACGCTGAACCGCGCCGGCAAGGACGCCGTGCTCGGCGTCGCCACCCCGTTGCTGATGATCTACGGCGGCGCGACCGACGGCGCGTCATCGGCCAAGAGTGTGCGCACCGGCATGGATGCCGGTGGCGTGGTCGAGGTGCTCTCCTTCCCCTTCACGTTCACCTACCACGCGTTCGAGCACTTCATGTATGGCGCGATGCACATCATCGACCTCCCGATGTGCCTGTTCTGGGGCGCCGCGGAGTTGAACCCGAACGGGCCAGAGGTCAAGCCGCTCGACATCTACCAGGGCACCTGGTTCGACACCTGGGCCGGGAGCGGCAAGAAGACGGGCACCGACCCGCAGACCGGCGAACCTGGTTCGGAGACAGGCCCCGGGTCGAAGTGACCTCGCGCCTCAGCGGATCGCGGGTGCGGGCAGTCCGAGCAGTTTCTCCGCGTAGATCGGCAGGCGCGCGACCAGAGCGAGTGCGGCCGCCGGGTCGGTGGCCGCCCTCTCGTTGACCGTGTCGCGCAGCGTGTTCAACAGGCTGCGATACTGGGATTGCTCGGGGTCGTGCAACAGGGCCTCGAGGTTGGTCTTGAACTTCTCGAGGTAGGGCTGGGGGTCGCCCGGGAGCTTCGGTGGCTGCCAGTTGGAGAACCAGAGGGCTCGCCGCGCATCGGCTCCGGTCCGCCAACCTCCGAGTTCCGCGCGCAAGATGTCCACCGCGTTGGCCTTGTTAACCCAGGAGTAGCCGTTGCCGCCGGAGCGGCGACTGTTCTGTTCGCGGTTCTTCAGCAACTCGCGCAGGCTCGGGATCTGCATCTGCGCGAGTCGCCATTCCTCGGCCACCAAGGTGATCGGGTGCAGCGGCGGCAACAGGGCCGGGTTGCCCTGCACTCGCTCTAGCAGGTCGGCAACCGGCAGTGGCGCCGAGTTGTTTTCGAACGGGGCGCGCAGCGGCTCGGGGACCTCCTTGGGGTCCACGCGCAACGTCACGTCGACGCCGAGTCGCTTCAGCTCCGCGAGTCGGGCCACGGCGACCCAGCGATCGAGGTTGGCGGGGCGTTGGTCGGCAGCCACCTTCTCATAAGCAGCAACGGCCTTCTTGATGTCGAGGTCGAGCACCTCGAAGAGCCAGGCGTCGTGCAGCGTCGGCGACGCGGGCTGGTTGGTGGGATTGGCAGGAACAAGCGCGCGCTCGGGCGGCGGAGTCTGTGCTCGTGCGTCGCACAGGAAAGCCAGCAGCATCACGCAGCACCAGGGTCGCAGGACCATCACGGTTCCTCCGAAAGCAGCGGGGACTCGAAGCGATAGCCGAGACCGTGCACGGTGATCACGTGCACGGGGTTCTCGACATCGCGTTCGAGCTTCTTGCGCAGCCGCGCGATGTGGTTGTCGACGGTGCGCGTGGTCGGCAGGTGTACGTAGCCCCAGACCTTGCGCAACAGATCCTGGCGGCTCACGACCTCGCCGCGATGCTCGATCAACATGCGCAGGATCTCCGCTTCGTAGCGGGAGAGCTGCGTTTCGGCGCCGTCGCGCACGATCGAGAACCGCTTCCAGTCGACCACGAGGTCCGGGAAGCGCATCACGCCGCCGACGGCATGACGCTCGCCGACGCCGGCCTTGGCTCCGGCCTGGGTCCGCCGCAGCACGGCCCGGATGCGGGCCGTCAGCTCGGTGAGCCCGAACGGCTTCGTGAGGTAGTCGTCGGCCCCGAGCTCGAGCCCCTGCACTTTGTCGCGGTCCTGGCCCTTCGCCGAGATGATGATGATCGGCGTCTCGTGCCCCGTCTCGCGCAGGTGACGCAGCACTTCGAGGCCCGGAATGCCGGGCAACATCAGATCGAGCAGGATCAGCGCCGCGCGACCATCGCGCGCCTTGCGCAGACCCTCGCGGCCGTCGGCGGCCGTCTCCACCTTGTAGCCCTCGAGCTCGAGGTTGTGCAGCAGGCCGGCGCGCAGGTCGGGCTCGTCTTCGATGACGAGGATGTTCGTGTCGGTCAGGTTGGTCATGTTCTCTGGGTCGGGGTCCCTTCGGTCCGTGGGCGTTCGGCGGACGCTCGGGCGGCCTGGGCAGCTCGGTCGGGTGCTGTGACCTTGGGCAAGGAGAGGCGGAAGACGGTGCCGCCGCCTTCGCGCGCAAGCGCGGTGATGTTGCCGCCGTGCGACGTGACGAAGTGGTGCACGAGGCTCAGACCGAGACCGGCCCCGCGGACTTCCCCCGCGTTGCTGGCGCGGTAGAAGCCTTCGAACACGCGGTCGAGCTCCGCGGGCGGGATGCCGCGGCCGTGGTCGCGCACTTCGATGACGACCTGGTCGGCGCGCGCAAACAGCTCGAGCTCGATCTCCTGTTCGCGGTCGCCCTCGCGCGCGTATTTGGCCGCGTTCTCGAGCAGGTTCACAACAGCGCTCTCGCACGCGTTGGCGTCGCAGTGCACGAAGATGCCCGGGGGCAGCGTCTCGACGAGGATCGCGCCGCTGGCTTCGAGGTGCGGCGTGTAGGCGTCGCAGACGCTGCGCAGCAGCGGGCCGAGCTCGATCGTCTGCGGGGAGTAATGGAGCGTGCCGGCCTGTTGTCGCGAGAAGTCGAGGATGCGTTGGATCAGCATCGTCAACCGTTCGGACTCGCGCGAGATGATGCCGCCGAACTGCTGGGCTTGCTGGCTGTCGCGGGCCCGGCCCATGCCGAGCGTCTCGCCATACATGCGGATCAAGGCGAGCGGCGTCTTGAGCTCGTGCGAGACGCGCGACACGAGATTGATCTTGAGCGCCGCGAGCTCCGCCTCGCGCGACACCGAACGCCACGACCACAGAGCGCCGCCGAGCGCCGTCACGAACAGCGCCACGACGAGCAGCGTGCGCGTGCGCGCCGCCGCTTCGGTCGACGCGATCAGCGCAGGGGCGTCCGCCGGATACGCGAGCAGCTTGAGGCCGTTGGTTTCGGTCGACGGTGGCGCGAACCCGACCGGCGTCGTGGTCGGCGGAGGCACGATCGGGTAATCATCGGGATCGAAGATCGCGAGCACGAACTCGCGCCCGGTGCCGTGGATCCGGCGGCGGACCGGCTCGAGCATCTGGCCGAGATCGATGTGCAGTCCGACGTCGGTGCACCGATCGTGTCTCTCCTTCTCTTCTGGAGTGGCGCTGCGCACGCACAGCAGCGAAGTCACTCCTGCCAGCGAGCTGATCAGGCGCTCGTCCTGGTTGCCGGCCCTCTCGTCGGGGTTCGGCTGCAGGTTGCGACGCTTGAGCAGCTCGAGCTTCAACGCGAGGTCGTAGTTCTCCGCCACGAAGGCGCGAGTTTGCGTGCGCTGGCGATTCTCGGCCAGCAGGGTCTCCTCCTCGGCGCGTCCCTCCCCGGTGCCGATCCTGGCGGCGAGCAGGCGGGCGACCGACGACAGCAGGTCGTCCGAGAGCCACCAACGTTCGCCCTGCGCGATGGCTTGCAGCAGCTTGAGCCGGGCCGCAGTCGTGCCCGTGTCGGCGAGCTTGTACTCGCTCAGCAGCACGAGCGCCTTCGCGCTGTTGCCGACACCCCTGTTCTGCCGCGCGGGGTCCGCGAGCCGCACCACTTTCTCGAACTCCGCGCGCGCCTCGGCAATCTCGCCGAGCGCGTTGTGCGCCGTGGCCAGCTCGAAGCGCGCGTGCAGCTCGGCTTCGAGGACTTCGAACCGGAGCCGGTTGTTCTGGGGCGGCGTGCTGGCGGCTTCGAGCGTCTTGAGGAAGTGGTCGAGCAGGTTGATCGCGTCCCGGTGCTTGCCGTGCAGGAGCAGCAGTTGTGCGGCGTCGACGGCGCCGACGATCGGGCGCTCGGTGCGCAGCAACGGGAGGCTCATGGTCGCAGACGCCAAGGGTGTGGGCCAGACCAGGTCCACCCTTTCGTCGAGCAGGATGATGTCGCGCAGTGCCGAGAACGCCGGCTGATGCCGCAAGGTGAGCGCGGTGAGCGCGGGCCCGCGCTTCGCGAGCATTTCCTCGGAGGCGGTCAGCATCTGCGGCAGCAGCTCCCCGAATTCGCGTTCGACCGCGCGGCTGGCACCGCGCAAGAACTCGCTCGCGGCGAGCACGAGTGCCGACTGTGCTTCCTCGCCGCTGCGCCGCAGTTCGCTCTGGCCGAGCATGGCGAGCACACCGAGCGGCACGAGGAAAGTACAGAGTGCCAGCAGGTGCCGGTGACTGAAGCGCTGGCGCGTAGGCTGCATCGATGAACTGCCGCTCGGAGCCGACCCAGTCTAACGCCGTCCTGCGATGGCGGATAGCAGCCATTGCGGCCATGGCCGCAACCAAGGTCGTGGTTGCAAGCCACGCCCAGGCGATCTCAGGCGTATCCCGACCATGGCGGGGCCGCGGCGAACGCGGCGTGGATCAGACCCACGTGCGAATAGGCCTGCGGGAAGTTGCCGCACATCGCGCCGGACGCGGGTTGCACACCCTCGGACAACAGCCCGAGCGGAGCGCGCACGCTCTGCAGGCGCCCCATGAGACTGCGCGCCTCGTCGATCCGGCCGATCGTGGCCAGCGCCTCGACGAGCCAGAAAGTGCACAGCGTGAAGGCTGTGGTCGGTACGCCGAAGCCGTCGTCGGTGCGGTAGCGGCGCAGCCAGCCGCCTTGGTCGAGCTCCTTCTGCACGACGTCCACGGTGGCGTGCATGCGCGCGTCGTCGGGCGGCAGCAGGCGCAGCGTGACCGCCTGCAGCAGCGCCGCATCGACCTCCTTGCCGCCGAAGTCGGCGACGAGGCACCCTCGCGCCGGGTCCAATGCCTGCGCCATCAGCAGCGCGCGGATCCGCTGCGCCGCGAGCTCGAACTCTTCGACGAGCCCCGGGCGGTGGTGGGCCGCGATGCGGCTCATGCGGTCGGCGGCGGCCCAACACATCACGGCACTGAAGGTCTGCGGCCGCCAGTTCTCGCGATACTCCCAGATGCCGGCATCGGGCTGGCCTGCGACGAGCACGGCCTTGCGCGCGAGCCTAGTTACGAGATCGAGCACGGGTTCCGTGACCTGTTCGCGGAACCGCGCGTCGAGAAAGAACGGCGCCAGCGCGATCACCATCTCGCCGAAGACGTCGTTCTGGCGGTGCGTCGCGGCCTGGTTCCCGACGCGCACCGGCCGTTGGCCGCCGAAGCCGGGCCAATCGTCGAGGACCTGCTCGGCCGGCACCGCCTTGCCGTCGATGCAGTAGAGCGGCGCGAGGTCGAGCTCCTTCGTCGAGCTCGCGACGTCGAGCAGGTATTGCAGGAACTGTTCGAGCTCGGCGAACTGGCCGAGCAGCCGGAACGCGCCGAGCGCATAGAACGAATCGCGCAGCCAGCAGTAGCGGTAGTCCCAGGTCCGCGTCGTGCCGGGCGCTTCAGGAATCGAAGTCGTCAGCGCCGCGACGATCGCGCCCGTGTCCTCGTAGCAATGCAGCTTCAGCGCGAGTGCCGAGCGGATGACTTCCTCCTGGTAGATCGACGGGATGTCGCACTGCTTCACCCATTGCCGCCAGTGCCGCACGGTCTGCTGCAGGAACCTGTCGCACAGCGGCTCGAGCGGTTCCTCGACCGGCGCCCCCCAGGACAGCACGAAGTGGCGGCGCTGGGTCAGCGCGAACGGCTCGCCGTCGAGATGCGCGAGCGCCGCATCGGTCGTCAGTCGCAGCTGGGCCGGATAGCCGTGCCACGCGATGTGGTGGGAGCCCATGTCCGAATGCGGCTGCTGCTTGGTCCAGCCGAGCACGGGACGGCAGTGCACGCGGATGCGCGGCGTGCCCGCGAGCGGCTCGATGATGCGGACGAGCTTGGCCGGACGGAAGACCCGCTCGTGCTGCATGAAGCGCGGCGCGAAGTCGAGCACGCGGAACTCGCCGTCGGCGGCCTTGAAGCGCGTCTCGAGCACGTTCGTGTTGCCGAGGTAGCTCTGGGTCCCCGACGAGCGGTCTGCCGGCGAGACCTCGAAACTGCCGCCATCCTGCGCGTCGAGCAGCGCGCCGAAGACCGGAGGGGAATCGAAGCGCGGCATGCAGGACCAGACGATGGCGCCGCTGCGGTGCACCAGCGCGGAGATCTGGCAGTTGCCGATGAGACCGAGGTCGGCTAGATCCACGCCGCCATTCTGCGCCTCGTCGGTCCGCTCGCAAGGCTTGCCTTCGTGGGCATGTGGGGCATGATGGATCGATGCGCCGCGCAGTGTGGTTCCTCGTGCTGCTGCTCGCGGGGCTGGGAGTGCTGGCGCTCGCCGGCTACTTCGTCCTGGCGCAGACGACGGGCGCATGGTTCGAGCGCGATCTCGAGCTGCGAACGCGTCTCGCAGTGGCCGCGGGTAGACGCAGCATCCTCCACAACTGGGAGGACCCGAACAGCCTGAGCGGTGTGCTCGAGGACATCACGCGCGACGAGCGCATCCTCGGCGGTGCCGCGTGCTCCCCGACCGGGGATCCGCTTGCCGCGACAAGCAAGTTCCCGCGCGATCTGTCGATCAAGGCGATTCTCGGCACCACGGAAGACGACGGCTCTACGCACGCCGAGTCCTGGTGGAGGATCCGGGATCTCGAACACGGACGCGTGCACATCAGCGTCAATCCGATCCGGTCCACCGAGGGCGACCTGCTGCGCGGCTACGTGATCCTCGTGCACGACCTGACCTTCGTGGCGCGACGCGAGTCGACGACGCGCCACCTGCTGCTCGCGGCGTTCTTCGTGCTCTCGATCGGCGCGGCGCTGATCACGATGGTCGCGGCTCGCCTGGCCTGGCGCCGGTGGACCGACGAACTGCGCGCGGCGCTGTCGGGCGGGCCCGCCGGCGGGTTCAAGCCGCTCGTGCGCGACGTGCGCTCGCTCGTGGCCAGGCTGGTCAGCGAGCGCCGCAGCGAAGCCGGTGCGGGGACCTGGAACCCGGCGCGGCTGCGCGCCACGCTGCGGCAGCACCTGCACGGCGAACGCGTGGTCGTCCTCGCCAACCGCGAGCCATACATCCACGAGCGCGTGAAGAACGTCGTGCACGTGCAGCACCCGGCCAGCGGCCTGGTCACGGCGCTCGAGCCGGTCATGCGCGCGTGCTCGGGCACCTGGGTCGCGCACGGGAGCGGCGGCGCCGACCGCGACTATGTCGACGACAAAGACCGGTTGCGCGTGCCGCCGGGCGAAGAGTCGTACACGGTGCGGCGCGTGTGGCTCGATGAAGCCGAGGAGAACGGCTACTACTACGGCTTCGCGAACGAGGGGCTGTGGCCACTCTGCCACCTCGCCCACACGCGCCCGGTGTTCCGCGTCGAGGATTGGGAGCACTACATGCAGGTGAACCGCAAGTTCGCGAAGGCGGTCACCGAGGAGGTGGACTCCGACGATCCGATCGTCCTGGTCCAGGACTATCACTTCGCGCTGGCGCCCAAGATGATCCGCGAACGGTTGCCGCGCGCCACGATCCTCACGTTCTGGCACATCCCGTGGCCCAACGCGGAAGTCGTCGGCATCTGCCCGTTCCGCGAAGAACTGATCTCTGGGTTGCTCGGGTCGAGCATCCTCGGCTTCCACACCAAGCAGCACTGCAACAACTTCATCGACTCGGTCGACGCCTACGTCGAGAGTCGCATCGACCGCGAGACCGAGGCGATCGTGCAGGGGGCACGGCGAACGCTCGTGCGGCCCTACCCGATCTCGATCGACTGGCCCGTGCGGTGGCTCGAGGGCATGCCGTCGGTCGCCGAGTGCCGCGCTGCGGTGCGCAAGGAGCTCGAGCTGCCCGACGATGCGCTGCTCGGCGTAGGCGTCGATCGGCTCGACTACACGAAGGGCATCGAGGAGCGTCTGCTCGCCGTCGACCAGCTGCTCGCGCGTTACCCCGAATACCGCGGCCGGTTCTCGTTCGTGCAGTTGGCAGCGCCGAGCCGCACGAAGATCCAGCGGTATCGCGAGCTCGACGAACGCGTCGCGGCTCTCGTGACGTCGATCAACGACCGCTGGGGCACGGAGACCTGGCGGCCGATCAGACTGCTGCGCACGCACCACGAGCCGCCGGCCGTGTACCGACAGTATCGCGCCGCAGATTTCTGTTTCGTGAGCAGTCTTCACGATGGCATGAACCTCGTGGCCAAGGAGTTCGTCGCCGCGCGCGATGACGAGCGCGGCGTTCTGATCCTCAGCCAGTTCACGGGTGCCGCGCGAGATCTGACCGAAGCCCTCGTGGTCAATCCGTACGACCTGCAGCAGTCCAGCGAGGCGATGGCGACCGCGCTGCAGATGCCGGTCACCGAGCAGACCGAGCGCATGCGGTCGATGCGGCGCCTCGTGGGGGAGTTCAACGTCTACCGGTGGGCAGGCCGCATGCTGATCGAAGCGGCCGAACTGCGGCGGCGCGAGCGACTGTCCGGGCGCATGATGTCGGTGTTCCGCTCGTCGGTCGCGAGCTCGTGATGACCCGGTTGCCACGGACGCTGGTGCCGGTGCTCGAGCGGCTTGCGCGCCGCCGTGTCCTGCTGGGTTTCGATTTCGACGGCACGCTGGCCCCGATCGTCGCCGACCGGACGGCCGGCCAGATGCGTGCTGAGACGCGGGCGCTGCTGGCCCGGGTCTGTTCGCTGTATCGGTGCGCGATCATCTCGGGGCGCAGTGTCGGCGACCTGCGCGGGCGGCTCGCGGGTGTCCACCCGCGGTATCTGTTCGGCAACCACGGCATCGAGCCGAGTCCGAGCATGCAGCGGTTCCGGCCGGCGATCGCGGCAGCTCGGGCACACCTCGTCGCCGCGCTGCAGTCGTGGTCCGACATCGACATCGAGGACAAGACCTATTCGCTGTCGCTGCACTATCGCGATTCGCCCCGGCCGGCCAGCGCGCGCCGGGCCATCGTTCGGGCCCTCGCCGCGCTGCGCCTGCCGTTGCGCCTCGTCGCGGGCAAGCAGTTGGTCAACGCGGTGCCGCTCGGCGCGCCGCACAAGGGCGACGTCATGTCGGCGCTCTGCCGGCGCGAACGCGTCGAGGCGGCGCTCTACGTCGGCGACGACATCACCGACGAGGATGTGTTCGCGCTCGATCGCAAGGACCTGGCAACCGTGCGGGTCGGGCGATCGCGGCGATCACGCGCCCGGGCCTTCCTGCGCGACCAGGCCAGCGTGGATTCGCTGCTCGAGCTGCTCGCGGAGCTGCGCGCGGGCGGTCTGCGCCGCGGAATTGCGCCGGCATGAGGCGTTGCGCTGCAACCGGGCGCGCGTCCGGTGCACATTGCAGCATGCACGAAGTGAACGACGAACGGGCGCCGCCGCTGCAGCACGGTCCGCGGGAGCGCATCCTCCAGCTCGGCGAACCACGTCTCAGCGATGCCGAGTGCCTCGCATTGATCCTGCGCACGGGCAGGCGCGGCGAGGGGGCGGAACAGGTCGGGCAGCGCTTGCTGCGGCGATTCGGCGGCATGCCGGGGCTCGCGGCGGCGAGTGTGCGCGAGATCGCGGCGACGGCCGGCGTGGGGCCGGTGCGCGCGGCGGCGCTCTCGGCCGCGTTCGGGCTCGCGCGCCGGCTCACGGAGGCCGCGCTGCGGCCCGGCACGGCGGTGCGGCGCGGCGGCGACGTGGCGCGCATCGTGCGCGATTCGGCCCGCGGCACGCGTCGCGAGAGCTTCTTCGCGGTGCTGCTCGACGTGCGCCACCGCGTGTTGTCGCTGCAGGTAGTCAGCACGGGCAGCGTCGACGGCGCCCCCGTGCATCCGCGCGAGGTCTATTCGCCGGCGATCCGCGACGGGGCCGTCGCCGTCGTCGTCGCGCACAACCATCCTTCGGGGGATCCGTCGCCGAGTGCCGAGGATCGCGTGGTCACCGACCGCCTGCGTCAGGTGGGGGTCGTCGTGGGCATCCACCTGCTCGATCACCTCGTGGTCGGCGCCCAGCGTTACTACAGCTTTGCCGAGGAAGCGTTCTTCCCCATGACGTGACGGTTGCTCGCGTTCGCAAGGCGAATGGGATATGGAACGCGGTGCGCGGAGCCCACTTGCCGTCATCGCATCGAGCCCTCGAGCCCAGGCACGGAGCAGAGCCGGATCACGGCGAGAGGTTCGAGCGTCACCACGTGTCGTGCCTGCTGCTCGTCACGGCGATCGCCGCCGCGCTGCGTCTCTGGCACCTCGGCGAGTGGTCGATGTGGGTCGACGAAGCCCACACCTGGCGCGACGCGACGATGCAGCTCGTGGGCGAACACGGGCTCCTGCGCGAAGACCGCGTGTTCTACGCGCTGACCTTCCTCGGGCTGCGAGGCCTGCTGAACCTCGGGTGGATCGGCGGCGACGAGTTCTCACTGCGGCTGCCGTTCGCCCTGGTCGGCATCCTCTCGGTGCCCGTGATCGCGATGTGCGGACGGCGCCTCGTCGGGGCCTGGGCCGCCGTACTGGCGGCGGCGTTCTGCGCCGTGTGTCCGTGGCACATCTACTGGAGCCAGAACGCGCGCGGCTACATCCTCGTGTTCCTGTTCGCGGCCATCGCTGCGAATCGGGCGATCGTCGCGATCGAGACGGGACGCGCGCGCGACCTGCTCGCGACGTTCGCCGCGATCGGCGTTGCCACGCTGTTCCACACGACCGGAGGCCTGCTGGCGGCCGGGTTCTTCGGGTTCCTGTTCTTGCGCCGGTCTGCCCCGCGCGGTCGCGCGGTCGCGCGCGTCGCGGTCTTTGCACTCGTCGTGGGCTTGGTGCTGCCCTGGCTCGTGCAGCACTCGCCGTTCCAGGACTTCGTGAGGTCGAAGGGGGAGGAGCTGTCCGTGCTGCATCTCGTGCAGACGACCGCGTACTACTTCCGGCCGCTCGTCCTGCTCGTCGGCGCGGCTGGGCTCTGGCTCGCGCTGCCCGTGCTGGGCCGCGACCGCACGCTGCTGCTCGGTTGCCTGCTGCTCGTGCCTTTCTTCGTGCTGGTCGCCGTAGCGGGCCAGGTCGCGAAGGTCACCGCGCGCTATGCCTTCTGCGCGCTGCCCGCGCTGCTGTGGCTCGCGGCGTTCGCCTGCACGCGGCTCGCGGCCGCAGTCACCCAGAGCAGGATCGACGGTCAGAGCAGCGTGCGCACGCACCGCGTCGCGGCAGCCCTGTTGCCCGTGCTGCTGCTCGCCGAGTATGGCCTTCACGACGTCTGGTATCACGGCTCGCAGCACGGCCAGCGCGGTCTCTGGCGCGAGGCCTGCGCGATGGCGAGAGAGCGGGCCGGCGCCGGTGCGCTGCGTGTGCTGAGCACGAACGAACCGACGTGCCTGTATTACCTGCGTCCGCGCCACTGGTCGTCCGGCAACGTGGACGAGTATCGGAAGCTCTCGGTGTGGCCGCTGGAGCGTTGGCTGATCGCTCTCGAGAAGGTCCATCCACCTGGCGGCGAACCCCATCTGCGTTGGCACATCGACCAGGCACAGCGCGACGTTGCCCAGTTCGTCGTGCTCGTGACGCTGCCGGAACTGCAGGCAAAGGACCAGGACGGCTCGGTGCTGGCCACGCTGCGGCGCGACTTCGAGCTCATCGCGCACCTGCCGTGCTGGGTCGGGCCGAAGGACGAGAGCATCTACGTCTACGTTCCGAAGGGAACCTGACGTTGCCTTGGGACCGGAAACGGCCGATCATCGCGCCCATGCAGCCGTCCGCGATCTTGTGCGCCTTCTTCACCCCGCTGATGGTGCTCGGCGCACAAGAGCCGCCGAGCGATGCCCCGAACAAGGTGCCGAGCGACTTCGCGCGCTTCGTCGCGGTCGGTGACGGCGGCCACTTCGACACCGCGATCACCACCTACAAGAAGGGTCCGGTCGAGTTGGTGCTGTTCGCGGCCGTGCACATCGCCGACCAGGCCTGCTACGCGACGCTCAACGATCGCTTCACGACCTGCGATGCGCTGCTCTACGAGCTCGTCGGCCCGGCCGACTACCGGCCGACGAAGGACCGCGAAGAGGGCTTCAATCCGCTCTCGATGCTGCAGCACGGCATCAAGAACTCGATGGAGCTCACGTTCCAGCTCGACGAGATCGACTATTCGCCGGCCAACTTCGTACATGCGGACATGACTCCCGAGGAGTTCCAGGACAGCATGGACGAACGCGGCGAGACCATCCTCTCGATCATGCTCAACATGATGATGTCGGGCATGAAGCTGCAGCAGGAGCAGGCCGAGAACCCCGACGCGACACCGCCGCCACAGCTCGACCTCGTGAAGGCGTTCCGCAGCGGCGAGGGCCGGCACCAGCTGCGCATGGTGTTCGCTTCGCAGCTCGAGGCGATCGAGACCCTTGCCGTCGGCGGCGAGAAGGGCAGCACGCTGCTCGAAGGTCGCAACGAGAAATGCCTGCAAGTGCTGCAGCGCGAGATGGAGGCCGGCAAGAGGAAGCTCGGGATCTACTACGGCGCCGCGCACCTGCCGCACATGGAGCGGCGTCTCGTCGAGGACCTCGGCTTCCAGAAGACCGGACACGAGTGGCTCGTCGCGTGGGACTGCACGAAGCGGCCCGATGCGAAGTACGACCGCGCGCTCGTGAAGCTGCGACAGCAGTGCAAGTCCGAGCTGCAGACCCTCGCGGCCGCAGCGCGCGCGTTCCGCCGCGCGCAGGACGCCCCCGCCGTGCCGACCGTGCGCGAGCTCGCCGCCGAGCGCGACCAGCGTTGGTACACCGGTCCCGTGCAGGATCCGTGGGGGCGCGACTACGTGGTGCGCAAGCGACCGACCGGCCTGCGCTGGGAGGTCATGAGCGCCGGCCAGGACGGCGCAGCGGGCACCGCGGACGATCTCGTCGCGCAGGAACCACGCGGGAAGTGAACGTCACCAGTCGGACTGCACGCCGAGCTCCTTGGGCCTGCCCTTGGCCGCTGCCACCTGCCAGCCTGTCCAGAACGCGAGCCGCGCCACGGCCTCCATGCGCACGTAGTCGAGCTTGTCCGCCGAGTCGCTGACCTGGTGGTAGTCCGGGTGCTCGCCGTCGCAGAAGAACACGACGGGCACACCCTTGACTGCGAAGTTGTAGTGGTCGCTGCGCTGATAGTACTGGTCGCCGCTGATGAAGGTGATGCCGAACCTCGCTCCGAGCGCCACGCCATCCTGCACGATCGACGAGTACTTCTCGTGCTGAAAGCTCGGCGTCACCTGCATCAGCGTCTTGCCGTCCTTCTCGGCGGCGCGCCCGATCATGTCGATGTTGATGTCGGCGACGATCTTGTCGAGCGGCCACGACGGGTGCTCCGAGAACCACTTCGAGCCCCACAGGCCGAGCTCCTCGCCGCTCACCGATAGGAACACGATCGAGCGCTCGGGACGCTCGCCGCCCTTGGCGAACGCTTCCGCGATCTCGAGCAGGCCCGCGGAACCGCTCGCATTGTCGTCGGCACCGTTGAACGCGTCGCCGTCGAGCCGTTGGCCGATGTGGTCGTGGTGCGCCGAGAAGACGACGCACTCGCTCTTGCGGCTCCTGCCTTCGAGCACTGCCACGACATTGGACGAAGTCGCCTTGTCGTCGACCTTGATCCCGATCACGAGTTTGCCGGTCACCTTGTCGTTGGTCGGCGCCGCCGCTCCGCCCTCCTCGCGGACGACTATGCCGATGCGCGCGAACAACAGCTGGCTCTGCTCGGCCGACAGCACGAACAGCGGGATTGCATTGCCGGGGTCGCCGCCGCTCGCGTCGTAGCGCAGCAACGGGTGGTCGGGCAGCAGTCCCTGGTTGTTGAGCACGTCGCCGTACGAGGTCTTGTCGTCGAGCAGGCAGACGACGCCGGCCGTGGCACCGCGGCTGCCGAGTTTCTGCGCGACGTCGGCGAAGCGGTTGGTCGCCATCGCGCTGCCGGCCAGCCCCATGGCCTTCGGCAGCTTGTGCAACACGACGAGCGGGAGCTTGCCTGCGAGATCGCTCGTGATCTGGCCGGCGGTGCCGTTGCCGCACCAGACGAACTTGCCGCCGAGCGCGATCTTCGCATCGCGCCGCGGCGCCAGCACCGCGAACCTCGTCGCAACCTTGAGATCGCCGACCTGCAGCGACGTGCTCGGATCGAGTGCCGTTCGGATCAGCGGGTAGCTCTGCAGGAAGCCCTTTTTGTCGCCGAGCGGCCTGAGCCCGAGCTTCTGGAAGTGCTCAGCGACGTACTTGGCGGTCGCCTGTTGGCCCTTGCTGCTCGTGTAGCGTCCTTCGCGCGCATCGTCGGCGAGCCAGTAGGCGTGCGTGCGCAGCCCGTTGCGCTCGACGAGCTGCAGATGCGGGGGTGCGCCTTCGGGCAGCGCCGCAGGCGCGCCGAGGTCCGGCAGCGAGGGAGCGCTCTCGGTGCCGCCCGGCGCCGGCGCCGGGGCCGGGGCCTGGGCCGACAGCACGCAGGCACAGGCTGCCACGACAACAAAGGGGATCCGCAGCATTCGTGCGATCGTAGCGCGTGTCATTGCACCGGGGTTTCGGGACCGTGCAGGTTCACGGGTTTGCCGCCCTTGCGCAGGCGCAGATTCAGGCACTCGACGCCGACGCTGAACCCCATCGCGAAGTAGACGTAGCCCTTCGGGATGTGCATGCCACAGCCTTCGCCGACCAGCGTGAAGCCGATCAGCAGCAGGAAGCTCAGCGCGAGCATCTTCACCGTCGGGTGCCTCTCGACGAACGCGCAGATCGGGTTCACGAACACGACCATCACGCCGACCGAGATCAGCACCGCGATCACCATGACCGCCAGATACTCGCTGGCCATGCCGACTGCGGTGATCACCGAGTCGAGCGAGAACACGAGATCGAGCAGCATGATCGAGAAGATCGTTCTGCCGAACGAAACCGCACGGTGGCCGCCGCTGTTCGGGTCGCTGTCGTCGCCTTCGAGCCTGTGGTGGATCTCGGTCGTGCTCTTCCACAGCAGGAACAGCCCGCCGGCCAGAAGGATCATGTCCTTGCCCGAGAATGCGTGCTCGCCGATCGAGAACCATGGCTGCGTCAGGCGCATGATGAACGTGATGGCGAACAGCAGCGCGATGCGCATGGCCATCGCGAGCAGCAGGCCGATCCGGCGCGCCTTCGACCGCTGTTCCGGCGGCAGCCTGCCGCTCTGGATCGAGATGAACACGAGGTTGTCGATGCCGAGCACGACCTCGAGAAGCGTCAGGGTCAGCAGCGCGACCCAGGCGTCGAGTTGGAAGATCCATTCCATGGCGCGGGGACGGTAGCGGGGGTGCCGCGGCGGTGCGAGTACACTTGCCGGGCAGACCTGCACCGCGGATGCTCGGCGGGGCGAGACGCCGCTACCATGCGCCCGCTCGATGCTCACGACCTTCGCCGAACCGACCCGAACCGGCTGGCGCACGCGGACCGCGTTCTTCGGCGCGCTGTTCGCCGCGGCCATCTTCGGCGCCTGCCGCCTCGAGTTCATCCTCGACGATGCGTTCATCGCGTTCCGCTACGTGTCGAATGCGCGCGACGGTTTCGGCCTGGTCTGGAACCCGCCGCCGTTCGAGCCGGTCGAGGGCTACACGAGTTTCCTCTGGAACCTGCTGCTCTGGGCGACCTGGAGCTGGTTCGGCGTCGAGCCGCCGGATGCCGCCAACGTGCTGTCGATCCTCTGCGGCCTCGCGCTCCTGGCGGTCACCGCGAAGGCGGCGTTGGGTCTGCGCGACCGACATGGCAGTCGGGTCGGTGACGCGGTCGCGTATTGCACCCGCCGCGGTCATCGGCAACCACACCTTCCTGCAGTGGATGACCGGCGGACTCGAGACTGCGCTGTTCAACCTCGGATTCGCGGTATGGGTCGTGCTCGCCTTCCGGCGACGCGAAGCGCGCGCAGGGCGCTGGCACTTCGGCTGGTCGGCAGCTGCCGCGATGGTCGCGTTGACCCGACCCGACGGCCTGTTGCTCGTGGCTGCCACGGTCGCTACGGCACTCGTCTCACTCGCGCGCGGTGAACGCAGAGCGCGCGAAGTCCTGTTCGGTCTCCTGCCGCTGCTTCTCGTGGTCGTGCACGTCCTGTGGCGGCGTTGGTTCTACGGGGCGTGGCTGCCCAATACCTACTATGCGAAGGTCGGGGCACCCTGGCCCGAAGCCGGCCTGCGCTACCTTTTCTGCTTCGCGGTCGAGAACGGCGTGTGGCTCGCAATCGGGGTGGCCTTCGGGTGGCTCGTGGTCGAGTGGAGGCGCGGGCCACGGACGTTCGTCCGCGGTTTCACTGACAACGTCCCGTGCGTGGCTGCAGTGAGCGCTCTCTGCGTACAGGTCGGCTACTACGTGCTCTGGGTCGGCGGCGACACCTTCGAGTTCAGGGTCCTGAGCCACCTGATCCCGATCTGCACGCTGGGCGCAGCCGCGATGGCGGCGCGCCTGCGGGCCGGCGCAGCCGTGCCGATCGCCACCGTGTTGGCGATGGGCCTCTTGTCGTCGACTGGCTGGATCCAACTTGCGCTCACGAGGCCGGTGGGGCCGCCGCAGTACGATGCGCTACAGCTGCACGTACCGTCGTGGGCACGGCCGCTCGTGCGCTGGTACGACCGCCACCGACTCTGGCTGCAGCTGCACTACGTCGCCGTCCGGCACGGCTGCGATCCGACGCTGCAAGAGGTGCTGCGCAACATGCCGGAACGGCGCCGGACACCGTTCGATCGCGCGGACGTGCCGGTGATGTTTCTGGGTGCAGCTGGTCTGCCCGGCTGGCTGCTGCCCGATTGCGCGGCGATCGACCTGTATGGCCTCAGCGACTGGGTCGCGGCGCGCACGCCGGCGCCCGATTGGAGTGTGCCGTGGCTGCCGAAGACCGTGCTGCAGGCCGCGCTGGGTGCGGCCGACGCGGACCGGGACGGCCGCGCGACGCGCGAGGAACTGCAGGCAGCGTTCGCGGCGCCGGGCAGTCCCGCCGAAAGCTCCGCGTGGTTCGTCGAGTACCTGCTGCTGTTGTTCGCCGACGAGCAACCCGACTCCCTGACTGCGCGCGAGGTCGCGCAGATCGAGTCGTTCTTCACGAGCCTGCGGCTCATGTCGCACGAGCGGCATCCGCCTGTGGAGTATCTGCAGGCATTCGACGCCAACGTGACCATCGAGGGTCGCGAGGTGAGGGTGCGCAAGCGCGCGGTGCCTCTGACCGAAGAACGCGTCCGGGCCATCGAACGCGAGTGGCGCGAGAAGATCCGGCGCGGCGGGTCGCCGCGCTGAGCCTGGCTACTCTGCGTCGCCGCCGGCCGAGTCGAGCAGTCGCTTGAGCCGCGCCTCGTCGAAGTGGACCGAGATGGTCTTCGTCTGTGCCGGGACGACGGCGCCGGCGGGCAGCCCCTTGGGTTTCCGCACGTGCTTGCGCTGCGTGTAGACGACTTCGATGCGGGCCTGGCCACGCGCCTTGCTGAAGTGCACGGCGAGCGTCGCGGCGTCGAGCAGCGTCTCGAGGCTCGCCGTCTTCTGCTTCGGCAGGCGCACGATCACGTGGGAACCGGCGCGGCCGCCGCCGACGTGCAGCCACAGGTCGTTGCCGTTGGCGAGGCGCATCGTGAGCTCGTCGTTCTGCTCGTTGTCGCGGCCGACGAGCACCGCGTAACCCTCGGCCGAGACGAAGTGCCGGAACTTGTCGCCGCGCGTCTTCTTCGTGCTCGGTTTCGGTGTGGCCTCGCGTCTGGTCTTGGGCAACACACCGAACGGCCGCAGCGCGCTCCGGATCGCATCGAGCCGCTCGGCATCGCCGGCATCTTCGCGCGCGACGGCGTCGAGATCGGCCAAGGCCTGTTCGAGCACCGCGACCGCAGCCGTTGCCTCGGCGTGTCGGTGCTCTGCGATCGCGCGGCCATCGTCGAGGCGGCGCGCCTTCTCGTAGAGGCTCTGCGCCTGGGCCACGACGGGCTTGCTCGGGTCGAGCTCGAGCGTGCATGTCACTCCGTCGCGCTCGGGATCCGGCACGGTCATCTGCTTCGCACCACGCTGCACGGTGTGGGCATACGCGAGCATGAGGTCGGCGCGCGCGCGCATGGTCTGCGACCGGCCCGCGTCGGCCAGTTGTTCGCCGAGCCCCTTCTTCTTGTCGCGCTGCTTCTGCAGCGCGCGCTGCGCCGCGCGCAGCAACTCGTCGTGTTCGCGCGCGGCCTCGGCGGCGAGATCGAGCGCGGTGAAGGACGCATCGACGGCCGCGAGCACGGGCGCGTCGAAACGGTTCACGGCCGCGACGCGCTCGGCCCGTCCGGCAGGAGGCCGATACGCGTCGCCGAGGCGCAGCGTGCGCGCTTCCGACTCGACGGGCCGCGACAGCGCGAGGACCCTGCCCTCGGCGTCGAGCAGCGCCAACAAACCGCGCGCGCCGAACAACTCGCAGACGAGCCGGCGTTCGCCGTGTTTCGTGCGGAAGCCGAAGGTGCAGCAGCGTTCGCCGGCCGGCTGACCGATGTGCCACAGCGTGGCGCCCAGCAGTTCGCGCTGCAGCACGTCGCGCGCGGGTCCGCGGCCGAAGTCCTCCTTGCCGAACCGCCGCGCTGTTGTCGTGACGCGCGCGCGTGCGCCGCCCGGTACGAGGTGCACGAAGCTCTTCGCGCCGCGTTCGCCCCCTCGCTGCAGCACGAGCAGTAGGTCGTCTCCGGGGGTCGGCTTCGCGAGCGGCGCGACGTCGATCACGACGCTACCGGTGAGAGCCTGCAGCTCGGCCACGACGACCGCGAGCTCGGCGGGGGACAAGCCGCGCTGAGGCTGGCCCGGCGTGGCCATGAATCGCTACTTCTTCTTCAGTTCCTCGACCGGATCGTAAATCCAGCCGTAGGCGGCGTAGTCGTAGTTGACGATGCCTTCGGGGAAGAACAGGCCGATCTCGCGCGTGGCCGCCTCGGGCCCGTCGCTGCCGTGCACGAGGTTGTAACTGCGGCTGCTGCCGAAGTCGCCGCGGATCGTGCCGGCCGCCGCATCGGCGCCGAAGGTCGCGCCCATGAGCGTGCGGCAGATCTTGATCGCCTCGATGCCCTCGAGCACGAGGGCCACGACCGGGGAGCTCGTCATGAACTTCACGAGGCCAGGATAGAACTTCTTGTCCCGGTGGGCCTCGTAGTGCTTGGCGGCCAGTTCCGGCGTGATCTTCATGAGCTTCATGGCGACGATCTTGAGTCCCTTCGCTTCGAAGCGATTCAGGACCTGGCCAACGAGGCCGCGCTGGACAGCGTCGGGTTTCAGCAGGATGAGCGTGCGTTCCATGGATTCTCGGCGAGACAGATCGTGGTCGAGGGCAAGC
>Ga0075418_10000465_pt1 | contig 42730 bp, 31 predicted proteins | sample SoiMetdeltSBSDD2_FD_81776 | JGI IMG/M metagenome (GOLD analysis project Ga0075418, IMG submission 81776) | Bulk soil microbial communities from a Populus tree surrounding site in Tennessee, USA - Soil MetaG P. deltoides SBSDD2 | ecosystem: Environmental > Terrestrial > Soil > Tree plantation...
ACCTTTCTCCGGAATGCCCATGACCTCCTGAATCTGTGGTTCGGTTTGAAGCATGAAATTTTTTGGCGAGCCTCCGCCCAGGATGAATACCGACGATTTGTGGCCAGATGACTTCGCTTCGTAAACGACGGCAGCGGTCTGGTTCACATCGCGATTCACGTCGAATGCAAGCTGCGAATCGCGCAAAGCCATCGCGGCGACGTTCATGCCAATGGAGCTGTCGCCAGGGCTGCTCGTGAAGATTGGAACGCCGCATTCATACGCCGTCGCCAAGACAGAGCTGTCCCTCAGCTTTAATTTGCGCCCGCGTTCCGCAACGTACTTGCCCAGCAAGTGATGAAATTCATCGGTGCCCATGGGCCGCTGGAACTCCGGTCCACGAATCACCTCGCGCACGAACGCATCGGTATCGAGGAGTACGTTGTAGTCGAACAGCACGTCGTAAATCCGAATGACGCCGTCGCGATGGAGCACCACGTCATCTAGAAACGGCGAACCGGCATAAAGCTTCATGTCCAGGCCGTAGTGCAGGTCGTGATAAAGGTTTGCGCCGGTGGAGACGATCCAATCCACGAAGCCGGCCTTCATCAGTGGAATGAGACACGACTTGCCGAGGCCCGCTGGAGTGAGCGCGCCAGTGAGGCTCATGCCGATGAACCCGTCGTTCGGAAGCATCTTTTTGGTGAGCAACTGGGCCGCTTCGCGCAACCGTCCGCCGTTGTAGGCGAGAAAGGTCTTGTCGATGAGGTCCGCCGCCGAGATGTCCTTGCCGACGCCGAGCGGATTGAGCCGCGGATATGCTGCGAACTTATTTTTTGCCATGTCGTTCCCTAAATCGTGCGCAGTTCACGGAGATTTGCCGAAAACGTAAAGCCAAAACGGCTATCCTTGCTCTTGCCGCACACGCTTTGGCACACTGCGCCCATTCATGCGCGAGCGCATCCGCATCTGGACGGAAAACGTCGAGACCTTCGTCCTGGAAGTCATCACCGAGCAACGGCGCGACAGGAAAGCGGCAGTGGTTCGGTTTTGCCTTTTCGTGCTCTCAAAGGTCTTTGCAGTCGCCGTGAAGATCCGGCGGTTTCTGTACAATGTGCGCATCCTCCGTGACTCCACCCTCGGCGTGCAGGTCATCGCAATCGGCAACCTTACCGTCGGCGGCACGGGCAAGACGCCCGTTGTCGAAAAGTTCGCCCGCGAACTTCAGGACCAGGGACGCACGGTGGCGATCCTGTCGCGCGGGTATCGCTCGAAGCCGCCGCCGTTGACCCGGCGGCTCGTCAACAAACTGCTCTTTCGCGATGACACCACGCCGCCGCGGGTAGTCTCGGACGGCAAATCCCTCTTGCTCGATTCTGAAACGGCAGGCGACGAGCCTTACATGCTCGCCTCAAACCTAAAGGACGTCATCGTACTGGTGGACAAGGACCGCGTGAAGAGCGGACGCTACGCCATCGAAAAATTTGGCTGCGACACGCTGCTGCTGGACGATGGGTTCCAATACTGGAAATTGGCGGGCCGGCGGCGCGACATAGTGCTCATCGATTGCCAGCAACCTTTTGGCAACGAACAATTGCTCCCTCGCGGAACATTACGGGAGCCGCCGTCTCATTTGGCGCGTGCCAGTACGATATTCATTACCAAGAGCGACGGAGCGACAGGCCGCTTGCGCGAGCGCATTGCACGACAGAATCCGACGGCTGGAATCATTGAGTGCATTCACCACCCGCTGTACCTGGAGGATGTGTTTACAGGCGAACGAAAGGAACTGGACTTTCTAAAAGGCAGGAAGATCGCGTCGTTCAGCGGCATCGCGCAGCCGGAGAGTTTCGAGCGCAGCCTCGTGCAAATCGGCACTGAGCTGGTTTACACCAAGCGCTTTGCGGACCATCATCGCTTCACGCAGCAGGAAGTGCTCAACGCGGTGAACCGCAGTAAAAAGCGCCAGGCCGTTGCGATTATCACCACGCAAAAAGATGCGGTGCGGTTTCCCAAAATCGACCGCCGCGATCTGCCAATCTACTTCGTGCGCGTGGAAATCAAGATTTTGAAAGGCGCAAAGGACTTTCAGGATTGCGTACGTCAGATTTGCTTCCGTTGATATGGACTGGGTGCTCTACATCCCTGTGCTGGCGCTCATCAAAGTGCTCCAGGCACTGCCCTTGCGCGTGGTGGCGCGAATCGGGCGCGCGGGCGGTGCCCTGGCGTATTGGCTGGATGCGCGCCATCGCGGCGTGGCGCTGCGGAATCTGGAGATGTGCCTGGGGCGCGAGTATTCGAGGGAGGAACTGCATGGCATCGCGAAGGAGAACTTTCGCCGGCTCGGCGAGAATTACGCATCGGCGGTCAAGACCGCGGCAATGACCTCGGAAGAACTGAAACCGCACCTGGAGTTTGTGGGGATGGAAAAAGTTTATCCGGATCGTTTCGGGGAGACGCCGCCGCGGCGTGTCGTCGCAATCGGCCACTTCGGAAATTTCGAACTGTACGCGCGGGTGGGGGACTACGCGCGGGGCGTCAAAAGTGCGACAACTTATCGCGCTTTGCGGCAACCCGGGTTGAATCGGCTGATGCAACGCATGCGCGAGCGAGCCAATTGTTTGTTTTTCGAGCGCCGCACTGATGCCGAAGCGTTGAAGGCCGCCATGAGCACACCCGGTATCATGCTGGGGTTGCTGATGGATCAACACGCGAGCGCTGGGGGCGTGCGCATTCCTTTTTTCGGCAAGGAGTGTTCCACGAGCGCATCGGCGGCCGTGTTCGCGCTGCGATACGATTGCCCTCTGCACACTGGGATTTGCTATCGCACAGGACTGGCGCAGTGGCGCATCGAAGGCGAAGACGAAATCCCGACTCGAATTAACGGTCAGGCGCGGCCCATCGAAGATATCACCCTCGACATCAACCGTGCCTTCGAAGCGGCCGTGCGACGCGACCCCGCTAATTGGTTCTGGGTTCACAACCGCTGGAAAACTCCCAAAACGCCCCAACGCTCCCGCCGGGCGAAGACCAGTCCCGCACAACCGGCGGAGCAGCCCCGCTGATGAGCACCGCGCGGATTCTCGTCCGGGGAGTGAACTGGCTTGGCGACGCCATTATGACAACGCCCGCGCTGGTCCGCTTGCGTGAAGCACATCCGAACGCGCATATCGCGTTGCTCACGGCGGCAAAGTTGGCGGAACTCTGGCAACATCATCCCGCGATTAACGAAGTAATTTCGATCGACCGGGGTGACACGTTGTTGTGCGTGGCAAAGCGAATCAGACGTGGCCAATTCGACACGGCGCTTTTGTTTCCAAATTCTCCACGCGCGGCGCTCGAAGTTTGGCTGGCGCGCGTTCCCGAACGGATTGGATTCGGGCGCCCGTGGAGAACATGGGCGCTGACCAAAGCAGTCGCATGCCCTTCGGAAGTGGGGACCTCCAGACGCAGTGCAGCGGAAGTGCAACGGCTGGTTCGGGAAGAGCCCGCGAAGCCGCGAGACACTTTTCCGAAAACGGCACACCAGATTCACGATTACCTGCGAATAGCCCAGGCTTTCGGCGCGGATCCCACACCGTTACCTCCGATGATCAGCGTCGCCGATGAGGAAGTGACCGCAATTCGCAAGCGATTCGGCGCGCGCGAAGGCGAACCCCTGCTCGGCCTGAATCCCGGCGCGGAATACGGGCCTGCGAAACGTTGGCCGGAAGACCGTTTCATCGAAGCGGCGCGCCTTCTCACAGCAAACACTAATTGTCATTGGTGGATATTTGGCGGGCCCGGCGATGTCGCCGTCGCGGATCGGATCGCGGCGAGTTTGCCGAGAGGCGGCGCGCAATCACTCGCCGGAAAGACGACGCTCCGCGAGCTCTGCGCAGCGTTGAAAGCGTGTACGGTTGTGCTCACTAACGATACCGGTCCCATGCATGTCGCGGCCGCAGTCCGCACTCCGGTGGTCGTGCCCTTTGGCAGCACGTCTCCTGAGTTGACGGGCCCGGGGTGGCCCGCGGGCGACGGCCACCGATTACTTCATGGCCAGGCGTCATGTGCCCCCTGCTTTCGCCGCACCTGTCCGATCGACTTTCGCTGCATGACGAGCATTGCAGTCAGCGATGTCGTAGGCGCGGTGCTCCAGCTAACGGCTAAAATGCGCACGTAACCTGCTTCTACCGTCTCCGTCGTTACAGGTAGACTGGAATGGGTGCTCGATGCCGCAGAATACCACAATTTTGAGGCGCGGTGTCCAGAAAGTCGGCACTGAAACGCAACTTACATTTATGAAGAAAATACTACTGATCGCACTGAGCCTTAGCCTGACGGGTGTCCTGGCGTTCGCCGCGGACGGCGAAAAGAAGGGGACGCCAAAGCGGGAAAACCCTCGCGACAAGATGCTCGAAAAATACGACAAGAACGGTGACGGCAAACTCGACGCGAGCGAGCGCGAAGCCTGGCGCAAGGACCGCGAGGCTGAAGTGATTAAGAAGTACGACAAGAATGGTGATGGCAAACTCGACCAGTCGGAGCGTGAAGCCGCACGCGCGGAACGCCGCAAGACTGAGGAAGAGGCCAAGCCCAAAGACGCGAAGTAGCCTCACGTGCGCCGGTAATTCGGCGCATTCCGAGTGACAGGGCGCTGAATTTCAGCGCCTTTTTTGTTTTCCTCCCTTCCCAGGTTTGCATCCTATGCGCGAACCGAGTGAAGATTCTCGTCATATCGCTGGCCGGCATCGGTGACACGTTGCTGGCAACGCCGCTGCTCCACGAGCTGTGGCTGAATTTCCCCCAGGCACAGATTGATGTGCTCGTGAAGGAGGCAGGCGCGCGCGATCTCCTGGAAGCAAATCCTCACCTCACCTCGGTCCATTACGAAAATATGCTCACACAGAGCAAATTCACGACGTTGCGCGCGCTGCGGCCCTTGCGGAAACAACGTTACGACATTTCAATCAACACCTACCCACAGAGCAAAATCCATTATCGGCTGGTCACTCGCTGGCTCGGCGCCAGGGACCGCCTCAGCCACACTTACGACAACTGGACATTTTGGGACGGGCTGCTGGTGAACAAAACGATTCCCCAGAACTACTCGCTGCATTCAATCGAAAACAATTTGAACCTCTTGTCCCTGGTGGGCGCGCAGCCCAAGCTGCCGAAACACGACAGCGAAATTTTTCTTTCCGCTGCGGAACAGAAGTGGGCCGATGATGCTGTGCGCGACCTTGGACTGAGCGGAAAGCAAGTCCTCGGCGTGCACGTGGGTTCGGGCACAACGAAAAACCTCGCCCTGCGCCGCTGGCCGCTGGAAAATTACATTGAGCTCTTTCGCCAGCTCGGGACACGCCGCCCCGACATGCGCGTAGTGCTCTTTGGCGGACCCGGGGAGAAGGAGGACCATGATCGAGTGGAACGCGAGCTCGGTCCGAAATACATCGCAGTCGCGCCGAGCAAAAGTCTTCGGCAGGCCGCTGCTCTCGTCGGTCGTTGTCACGCGTTCCTCAGCGTTGACACCGCCTTGATGCACGTCGCCGCCGCCATGAAAGTGCCCCAGCAAATCGTCATTGAAACCCCAACGTTCAACAAGACCATCGAGCCGCACGCCCGCCTCTACACGCTGGTTCCCAATCCGGCCGTCAAAGGCCGCAACCTGGAGTTTTACCGCTACGACGGTCGCGACATCCAGGGCAGCGCCGAAGAGCTTCGCCAGTGCATGCGCGCGGTAACCGTCGAGGACGTCCTCAAAGCGATTGAAAATACCCTGAGCTAGGCCAGCACCGGCTTGACCGCATGCGCTTCGCCTTCAACACCGGTGAGCTTCATGTCCAACCCCTGCACCCTCACGGTAAAACGGCGGTGATCGATGCCAAGCAGATGCAGAATTGTGGCGTGCAGATCGCGCACATGCACCGGGTTTTCGACGATGTTGTAACTGAAGTCGTCCGTTTGCCCGTAAACGGCGCCACCCTTGATTCCGCCGCCGGCCATCCACATCGTGAAGCAGCGCGGATGATGATCGCGCCCATAATTTTCCTTCGTTAGTCCGCCCTGGCTGTAGATCGTCCGTCCGAACTCCCCGCCCCAAATCACCAGTGTGTCCTTCAGCATGTCACGCGACTTGAGATCGTTGAGCAATCCGTACGTGGCCTGGTCGACATCCTTGCACTGCATCGGCAGGCGACCGCTGACGTTGGAGTGATGGTCCCAGTTGTTATGATAAATTTGCACGAAGCGGACGCCGCGTTCAACCAGGCGGCGCGCCAGGAGGCAGGTATAGGCGAAGGTCCCAGGTTTCTTCGCATAATCGCCATAGAGTTTGTAAGTGGCGTCGGATTCCTTTTCCACGTCCATCAACTCGGGCACGCTCGCCTGCATGCGAAACGCCATCTCGAATTGTTGAATGCGCGTGTGCGTTTCGGGATCGCCGACTTTTTTGTAGTTCAGCTCATTCAGCGCTTTGAGCCCGTCGAGTTGCGCGCGACGGAGATCGGTTGTTACGCCCGGCGGATTGTTGATGAACAGGATCGGGTCGCCCTGGCTGCGGAACGACACACCGGCGTGCTCGCCTGATAGAAATCCGCTGGACCACAGGCGCGCGCTGATCGCCTGGATTTGTTCCTTGTTCGAGGGCTCAGCGACAAGCACCACGAACGTAGGCAAATTCTGGTTGAGCGAACCCAGTCCGTAGCTCACCCAGGAACCGATGCACGGCCGGCCTGACACCATGTTGCCGGTCTGCATGTGGCAAATGGCCGGCTCGTGGTTGATCGCTTCGGTGTGCATCGAGCGAATCACCGCGATTTCGTCCACGCACTTCGCCGTCCACGGCAGAAGCTCGGTATTCATCCACAACCCGGACTGCCCAACCTGAGAGAACTTGTACTTCGTGGGCGCGATGGGAAATCGCTTCTGCCCGGAGGTCATCGTCGTGAGCCGTTGACCCATGCGAATCGAATCCGGCAGGTCCTTGTCATACCAATCGCCCATGACCGGCTTGTAGTCGTAAAGGTCCATCTGCGACGGTCCGCCCACCATGTGAAGGTAAATGACGTTTTTGGCTTTCGGCGGAAAATGGGGCAGGGTGGGCTTGCCTGCTTCTTCACCCCAGAGGCGCATCGCGGGGCCGAGCAGCGAACCCAGCGCGGCGTAACCCAATGCATTTTTTCCGCGGGCGAAAAACTGCCGCCGCGTTTCCAGCTTTGTGTAATCGTTGAATGGGCTCATCGATTCTATTTGTTGAGGACCTCGTCCAAATTCATCAGTTGATTGGCAACCATGGTCATCGCCGCGAGCGGCGGGGCCGGCACTGCATCGCTCGCCTTTGATTCGCCGACGTCGAGAAATTCTTTTGCAGCACCGGGTTGCTGTTCGTAGAACGCGCGCATTTTTGCGAGCGTCTCTTTGATTACCACTTTCTCTTTGGAAGTGAGCGGGCGCGCGAGCAAGCGCATCGCCATTTCATCAACCGCCTCGTCTTCGTTTTTGCGGCACGCGAGCGCGTCTTGGGCGAGTACGCGCGCAGCCTCGACGAATTGCGGATCGTTAAGCGTCGCCAGCGCCTGCAGCGGTGTGTTCGTGCGCTCCCGGCGCACGGCGCACACTTCCCGGCTCGGCGCGTTGAAGATATCCATCAACGCCGGCGGCGCCGCACGCTTCCAAAACGTGTAGAGGCTCCGGCGATACAAGCCCGTGCCACTGTCCGCCTTGTACTTTTTCGTATTGCTCTCGGGCATCGCGACGGCTTCCCACACGCCTTCGGGCTGATACGGCTTTACGCTCGGGCCGCCGACTTTCTCCGAAAGCAGTCCACTGGCCGCAAGCGCATAGTCGCGCACCATCTCGGCATCCATGCGAAAACGCGGACCCCGGCTGCACAAGCGGTTCTGCGGGTCTTTGTCCAGCTTCTCCGGCGTGACTTCGGCGCTCTGGCGATACGTCGAGGACGTAACGATCAGTTCGAAAATGTGCTTCACATTCCAACCACTCTCGATGAACTCCACCGCCAGCCAGTCGAGCAATTCGGGGTTCACCGGCGGCTCGCTCGTCGTCCCAAAATCATCCGCCGACTTCACGAGCCCCGTCCCGAAGACTTCCTGCCAGAAGCGGTTGACCGTCACGCGCGCCGTAAGCGGGTTGTCAGGCGAGTTGATCCATTTCGCCAGACCAAGACGGTTCGTCGGCGCGTCCGTCGGCATGCGGTGCAGGACACCAGGCGTCGCGGCTACAACTTTGTCCTTTGGCTTGTCGTACTGCCCTCGGAAAAGTATGGCCGCCATCGGCATCGAATCCTTCTTCTCGCGCTGGACGTGCGTGACCGGATTGCGCTCGCGAATCGCGTCCTGCTCTGACTTTAGAGTGGCGTGCGCTTTCGCAAGCTGCACGTAAGTTTCATCGCGCGTCGTGAGCCAATAGTCGTAAATCGCATCTTTTTGTTCCGGGGTGCGCTTGTCGGAGGTGACCGCCAACGCCTGCCGGATCGGTACGACCTTCGCAAGAGCCACGATTTCTTTCCCGGAGAGCTTGCGCTCATAAACACGCACGTCCTGGACTCGGCCGCGCTCAAACTCCAGCCCCTTGCTGCGCTGGCCGATGCGGAACGAAGTGCCCGTGCGAATGGAATCTGTGAGCGCGTCCTTGTCGGTTGCCAGCGGCGTATCGACGCCATCGATGAACATCTTCACCCCTTTCGCCTTGCCCGACCCGTCATACGTCACGAACACGTGCTGAAATACTTTCTCCTTAATCACATCCGCTTTTGTCGAGACCTTGATCGCATTGTCCGGCCACTTGTGGACGATGTGGACGCTGAACTTCTTCTCGCTTTGCATCAGGTCCCAGCCGCGGAACTCGGCGCCCACGTCCATGCGGGCGAGCACCCCGGAACTCCCCGACGCTTTGCTCACACGCACCCACGCGCCGTAGCTGAATGCGTTCGTGCGCTCGAAATCACCCACGTCACCGACATCAATCGTCTGATCCTTCTTCAAAACCAGCGCCGGACCCAGCTTCCCGTCCTGGAATTCAATTTCCCCCGAAAGGGGAATCGTTTTGCGCTCTCCGACAATCGCCACCACCTCGTTGCTGTTGCGCTCGTTGAGCGGCACGTGCGCGATCATCTGGTTGCCGGGAATGTCCTTGTCGAAGTCATCTGCTTCGGCGTCGGCGACCCAAATGTTGAAGGAAGGTCGCGCGGCTTTACGGCGGTCGTCCACCGTCGCTTTGGCGGTGTCAAGCTCGGCAGGAAGCGCCGCCCAGCGAGCGACATCCTCGGGTGTTTGGGGCACCAGCAAGCTCGGCGTCGAGTCCTTTACGTTGCCGTCTTTCGCCGGTTGCGTTGTGTTGCGAAAGAACGCCTCCATCGCGTAGAAATCCCGCTGCGTAAATGGGTCGAACTTGTGGTCGTGGCACGCTGCGCAATTCAACGTTGAGCCCAGCCACACCCAACCCGTCGTGTTGACGCGATCGTTGGCGTAATTGGCAAGGTTCTCTTCATCGATCGTCCCGCCCTCATTCGTCGTAATGTTGCAACGATGAAAGCCCGTTGCGACAAGCTGGTCCGAGTCCGGATCATCCAGCAAGTCACCCGCCAGTTGTTCCAGCGTGAAGCGGTCGAACGGCATGTTGCCGTTGAACGCTTTGATAACCCAGTCGCGATACGGCCACATTTCACGGTAGTTATCGAAGTGCAGCCCGTGCGTGTCGGCATAACGCGCCGCATCGAGCCAGTAACGCGCGCGGTGCTCTCCCCACTGCGGCGAATTCATGAGATCCTTCACCAGTTTTGCGTAAGCATCAGGCGAGCGGTCCTTGAGAAACCGTTCAACCAGTTCCGGCTTCGGCGGCAACCCGGTAAGGTCGAGCGACACACGCCGCGCGATGGTCCGCTTGTCCGCTTCGGGTGCTGGTTTCAGGCCTTTGCTCTGAAGCTTCGCAAGGATAAACGCGTCGATCGGGTTGCGGACCGAAAAACCGGACGCTTTAACGTTCGGCACCGATGGCCGTTCGGGCTTGATGTATGCCCAGTGCCCCTGCCAGGGCGCTCCCGCCAGAATCCACTTTCTGAACAACTCCTTTTGCTCCGCCTTCAGCACCTTGTGCGACTCCGGCGGCGGCATCATGTCATCTTCGTCCGTCGCCGTGATTCGCTGCCAAAGTTCGCTCTTCTCGAGATTGCTCGGCACCACCGCCGGTTCGCGCTTCGGCGTTTTCTCGAAAATTCCATCTTTGGTATCCAGCCGCAGCTTGGCCTTCCGAGCGTTGGCATCCGGCCCGTGGCACGCAAAGCAGTTCTCGCTCAGGATCGGCCGAATGTCCCGGTTGAATTTGACAGATGCATCGGCCTGAGCCGCCCCGCTGCTCGAAGCGAGCGACACAAGCAAACAGGCCGAGATCAAGCTGGCTAAATGAGTACCCATCGAAACAATACCCTACACTTTCCTGACGAAGAACGCGACTGCCGAGTTCAAAAGTTCAGCAGAAATCAGCCACGAAGCCGGTAAAACTCAACCGCCGTCCCGCCAAACACCCTCTTTTGCTCACCCGAGGACAATTTCTGGCAATAGTTCGCGACCAGTTCGTACACGCGCCGATAATTTGCGCTCAGCAAACAGACCGGCCAGTCCGAACCATACATGATTCTCCGAGGAGTAAATGCCTCAAACACAACATCCAAGTACGGAGTGAAGTTGGTCTGCTTCCACCGGCTCCACTCGGCTTCGGTGACCATGCCGGAGACTTTGCAGAACACGTTGGGAAACTGCGCCAACTCGCGGATATGCGCCGCCCACGGCCACATCTCTCTCCGCTTGAGGTACGGCTTCGCGATGTGATCGAGCACAAAGCGTTGCCGCGGAAAATTCCTGACGAGTTGAATCGTCGCCGGGAGCTGGCGCGGGAAGATGAGCAAGTCGTACGCAAGATCGAAGAACTGCAGTTCGGCAATCCCACGCACAAACTTCGGTTGCAAGAGGAAATTGTTGTCCGGTTCGTCCTGCGCCACGTGGCGTACGCCAACGAACCCGGGATTGTTGGCAAAGCAGATCAATTGCTCCGTGAGATTATTACTGCGCAAATCGACCCAGCCCACGACCCCTTTGATGAAACTGTGCTGCGCCGCAAGCCCGAGCAGCCAGCCAGTTTCCTCAAGCGACTGCCGCGCCTGCACGGCCACGCATCCATCGAGCTTTGCCGAGCGGAGCAGGGGGGCCAGGTGCTCCGGCAAAAAATCGCGCCGCAAGGGCCAGTCAGCGCGAATCCACGGATATTGCGCCGGTTCGTAGCGCCAAAAATGCTGATGCGAATCGATCCGCATCACTCGACGACGACCATGGCCTTGATGACGCCGGTCTCAGGCTGTGTGTATTTCGGAAACACATCCGGCAGTTGATCAAACGTGACCCGATGCGTGATCCATGGACCCGTATCGAGACGGCCGTCTTCGATCAGCTCAATGATGCGCTTGAAGTCCGGCGCCAGCGCGTTGCGGCTGGCCAGGAAAGTCAGTTCCCGCCGGTGCATCAGTGGGTGAGGAAAGCTGATTTCGTTCGTCGTAATCCCCACAAACACCAACCGCCCCGCGAAGCCGACATAATTCAGCGCGTGACTCATGCTCTTGTTGCTCCCGGTCGCGTCCACAACCACCGTCGGCAGCGAACCGTCGTGAGTCTGTTCGCGAATCTTCTCGACCTCAGAGCCATCCCCAGTCGAGAGCACAGTCGAAGAGACTCCCATGACCTTGCGGCAAAAATCCAAACGCTGTTGATTCAGGTCCATCACAATCGTTTTCGCGCCCGAAAGCTTCGCAAACTCAATGACCGAAAGGCCAATCGGCCCGGCCCCGATCACCAGCACGCTCTCGTTCGCTTGTGCGTTCGCCCGGTTAATGGCGTGACACCCGATGCCGAGGGTTTCGACGAGAGCAAGCTGTTCGAAGGTGAGCTTGCGCGAGATATGCAGCTTACGCGCCGGGATGATGAACTCGGGGCGCAGGCCGCCATCGCAATGCACGCCGAGCGTGAGATGATTCTCGCAGCAGTTGGTGTGACCCCGGCGGCACGACGAACACTTCTGACAATTGATGTACGGCTCAATCGAGCAACGATCTCCGGGCTGAACGTTCGTAACGCCCTCGCCTACCGCGACGACTTCGACCCCAAGCTCGTGACCAGGAATTCGCGGATAACTGAAAAACGGCATCTTGCCCAGGTACCCCGAGATGTCTGTGCCGCAAATGCCTACGCGATGCACGCGGACAACCGCGTCTCCAGGCCCAGGCGCAGCAGGCGCCTCAATTTCAATCCGCCGCCACGCCTGCGGCTTCTCAAGTTGCAGAGCTTTCATCGAGAAGTTGTCCTGTAACGAAGCCTGAGGTTACAGCGCGCGGAGAGCGAGTCGATAAGGAACCGCTCTACGGCTCAAGACGGCGGGCGCGCAAAAAACTTGTCCCTCCGCCGAGCGGCACGTCGAAAGTAGTGATACCGTCTGGTCCAATAGTATTCGTCGAGAAAGCTGTCCACGAGCCACTTATCGATGGCGCTCTGTGCACCTCATAGACATCGCCGGCGCGGCCCGCGAGGACGACTGTTTGCCCCTGAGCGGAAACAGCGTCAATGGTCAGTCCATTAAAGCGATAAGATTTGAATTCAAACGCACCCACGTCACACGCGACGCCCGACGGGCGGGGACGTCCCCGCTGATCGGTCGGTAAACAATGACTCGACAAGCCAGCGTCGATCGCCGGACTGCCTTCCAGCAGGGCCATCGTGGGTGTAGGACCGCCAAAGTCAGCCAGAGGACTTAGTATAGGATCGACGTTGCTGCGGCTGCCCGGTTGCGTGAATGGAACGCTCTCATCCGAACTGAAATTGTTGCCTTGATCCAGAATGGCACCAAACCCGTTGCTGCCTGCAGTGCTGTGTGCGACAATGGAGTTGCGAAGCGTCGGCGCGTTGGTACCGGAGTACAATCCGCCCCCACTCCCGGAGCCCGGCTGCGTTTGAGGAGGACCCCGGCCGTTGAGGGCCAAGTTGCTCGCGATGGTGACGTGCGAGAGAGATGTCGCGCCTGCCGTCGCCAAGGCCCCTCCGTTGCCGGCTCCGCCCAGTGGGGCCGTCTCATGATTTCCGCCCCGAGCGGCATTGCCGACAAAAGTACTGTTCGCCACCTCTAGCGTTCCACTGGTGTATACACCGCCGCCGTGAGCATCGCCGCCGGGTCGGGCGCCGCCGATGCCAAGAGAGGCGACACTGATTCCGCCCTCAGCGTCGTTCGAATCAAATGTGCAACCCGTAACGGTTAACGCTCCAGCGGTGTCGTTGTCCACGGCCCCTCCAAACGCATGCGGGCCACCCCTTTCGGCAGCCCTTCCGATGGCCACATTTCGGCGGAAATAGTTTTCGGTCAAAATTAATGTGCCACGATTTGCGACTGCACCCCCGCGTGCCGGACCTTTGGTGCCATTTCGCGGGGCCGTGCCCGACTCCGCACGATTTGAGGCGAATAGACATTGACGTGCTGTAAGCAGAGCATTTGAGTTATATACTGCGCCGCCACATCCTTCGCCGGAGTACAGGACGGCCGACAAGTACCCTCCCGTCGTTTTGTTGACGATAAACTGCGACAGCAAAACAGACCCAGTTGAATTCAGGCTGGCGATCGCTCCACCGTAGCCAGCCCCGGAGTTGCCTGAAGGGTTCGATGGGTTCTGTCCGGCGCCGGAAGATCCTCCCACTACGATATTGCTTACAAACTGACAACCGGAAAACCCATATGTGCCCGCTTTGCTGAAGAACGCTCCCCCCGAGGCCTCACCGCCGTTGCCAACTGGGACCGCAAGTGCCCCGCTTCCTCCGCTGCCACCGGTGCATGAATTCGCACTAAGCACACAGTTTGTCGCCCACACTTCTCCTCCATCGTTATCGATTGCCGCGCCGTGAACGGCCCCTCCGCTCCCGCCGCCAGGCATGCCGGGACTTACCCAGGCGCCGCCAGTTCCGCCCGTCACGACGTTGCTTCTGAAGAAACAGTCGCTCAGCGTGAGAATGCCGCGGTTCAGAATTCCTGCTCCAAACGCCTCTTGACCCGGACTTCCTGCAGCTCCGTTAGTCCCCACGACGGCGCCGTTCGCAATTGTTAATCCACGAACCGAGAACCGGACGCCGGGACGCACTTCAAGCACTCTCACTGTATTTGCCCCACTAATCGTCACTTCGCGTCCACTGCCGTCGAGAACGGTGTCTCGCTCCACGATCAGGGTAGCTGAGAGCGTGATAGCGCCGTCGCAGGCGAAAGTAATTGTTCCGCCATTGCTGATGGCCTGGCGCAACGAGGTTTCGTCGCAGTTGGAGAGGGTGGCAGCACCGCCGACCAGTGGACTGATCAGCAATATGTTGGCGATGAGGACACAGCGGCGACAAACGAACTGAAGAAACGCCCTCCAATCTGAAATCCGTAACCTCCTGCGAATACTCATAAGTCCCTTGATGCGCTGGCTACATAGTGCTAGCACGAGTACGCGTTTCGTGCAAGTCGCGAGTCGTCCGAAACTGCGAGGAATCTACATCGACTCTCTACATCCCATCGTCAGCAGCACGTTGGCCCAGAGCGCCTGGTCGCCAGTCTGAATGGTCAGCACGTGGTCCGGCGACATGACGCGTTCATAGAACTGCCACTTCTGGACCGCTTCGAGTTTCGCTTTCATCTTCGACGCGCGCAAAATCTTTCGGAACTCCTCCCACACCGGTGGCTCGCCTTTCTGGGCGTAGGGATCGTCAGGAGGAATGCCCATCGTGTTCACGTGATCGATCGGCACCGCGCTCAGCAGCGTTTCGAGCACTTGCGCGCAGGTGACAATTCCCGGCGCGAGGTTCAGGCAAACCAATTCAGCATTGGGCCCGCGCTTGGTCGACACTGGATAATTCCCGTCCGCGATCAGAATCAGAGCGTGATGGCCGGCGCGAGCAAGCACCTCATTGATCTTTGGGTGAATGAGGCGGTGCTTCAGCATTAAGCGGCGGTGTATTGTTGGAAAGCGCGAATGGTTTGCGCCGCCGCCGTCTCGCTGTCCGGCAGCGGAAGGATTTCCGCCGACAGCCACCCCTTGTAACCCACCTCGCGCAACGCCCCGAAAACCGCTTCTACATTGATATGTCCAAAACCAATCGCGCGCCGATTGCTGTCCACAAAGTGCACGTGCCCCAGACGTCGCCCCGCGCTGTGGATGGCGGACGCCAAATCCACCTCCTCGATATTCATGTGAAACAAATCGCACAACAGCTTCACATTTTGCGCCTCCAGCCCTTTGATAAATGCGATCGACTCCGCGACGCCATTCAGCACGTTCGTTTCGTAACGGTTCAACGGCTCGACGAGCACGAACGTGTCGTGCCGTTCGGCCCGCTCCGCCAGTTGCTCCAGCCCCTCTCCGAGCCACTGCAGCACCTGGTCCCGCGGCGTTTGCTCGTCCCATCGCCCCTGCATCGACCCAACGATGGCCGGTGCGCCCAACTCCCCGGCCCGGTCGATAATATCGCCGGCAAACGCGATTGCGATCTTCCGGACCGCCTCGTCCGAATGGGTTAGCCGCAGTTTATGGGCCACCCATCCGGCCCCCGTTCCTACTGCAGCCAGCTTCAATTCGTGTTGCGAGAGCAGTCCCCGCAATTTGCGCCAGTCGACCTCCTCCGCCGAACGTGGAAAAACCTCGATGCCATCGAAGCCCAGTTGCGCCGCGCACTCGCAGGCCTTCGTAAGCCCCTCCCAGTACACGAATGGACCTCCCCGCGCCTCGGGTACGAGCGAGACTGTGACCGCGGATTGCATGACGGCATGCTTAACAGCCAGAGAGAGTCCGTCAACGCGATACGACGTGATCGCGCCCGCGCTCCCTTCTACGGCTTGTGCAAGCGATAGAACCTGCGCTGCGGCGTAATGTTGTTTGTCACGTAACGCAACGCGCCGATATTCACTGGTAGAGTCGGCACAGCGCTCCAGGTCGAACCCACGGCATCGCTGGATTGCAGCACGTAACCCAGAGAGTTCGTCGGCCACGAAACGATGAACCGCGTCCCGTTTAAAACACCGCCGAGTTGCGGTCGCACATCAACATTCGTCACCGTGATCGACACACCACCCGGGTATGGACTCTCGTCCGCGTCGTCCGAAGTCACTAAAAGACGTCGCGTGCTCTGGCCAATGGGCGCCAGAGCCGGGTTGATTGAGACCGCCACAATCTGCGCGCCGCCCGCCGGCACTGAAAACGGCGCCGGCGGTGTCAATGAAATCCACGGCGCCGAAGCCTCTGCCACGATTGAGGTCACGTTCAGCGCGGCGTTGCCGTCGTTGAAAATCGTAAACGTTTTGCCCTGGCCCAGGCTTTCGATAGCACGCCCAAGATTCACGCGCGGCTTTGTGATCGTCGTGTTCTTGGTGTCGCGCACCAGATCACCTGTCGTTGTCAAAATCATTCGCACTTCCGCCGGAGTCAAAAATTGCCCCCGCGTGGCCCGCGCCGCTGATTGCAGCGCCGCGACCGCTCCCGCCGCGTACGGGCAAGCCGCCGATGTACCCCCGAAGCCCTGCGCGTAATCGCCGGTCCCGTACCCGCCAGTTCCGACAATGTCCGTCGTATCGCAACGATGCGAAGGCGCCAGGACGTCCAGGAAGCCGGCCGCATTTGAATAACCAGTGACCTTGTCGGCCTGCGGCGCTTCACTGTGCGACCAACCGCTAAAGCACGAGCCGTCGGGCGATTTCGAGACGCACGAAACATCCTCCACGCAAAAAGTCGTCGTTGAAGCGTAAGCGGCGTCATACACCGCGCCCACCGAGATCACACTTGAAATGCACGCTGGCGAGGCAAGCGAATTGCAATACCCTTCGTTGCCCGATGATGCCAGCACAGTGATACCCGCCGCCACGGCGTTGTTCGCTGCCGTGAAGTAAGCGCTCTGCCCCGCGTCACAAGCAGTTGTATATCGATCTCCCCCGAAGCTCGTGCTGATCACCAGGATCGGATTCGCAGGATCATCGTTCTTGTGCGTCACGCACCAGTCCCACGCCGCGACAATATCCGCGTCCGACGCGCTCCCACTCGAACCCGAGGTGATTTTCAACGCATAGATCTTCGCGTTCGGCGCCACCCCTCCAATATAATCTCCCGTCGTGCCAAGGTCTCCGGCGGCGATCCCCGCGCACGCCGTCCCGTGCGCGTTCCCACCGGGAATCGGATTGCCGTCGTTGTCTCCGAAATCGTGTCCACCGATGACCTTCGTATTTGGGAAACCACCGCCTCCCAGACGCGGATGCGTGTAATCAACGCCCGAATCGACGATCGCGACCGAAATACCGCTCCCGTTATACGTTGAGCGGTAGATCGCCGCATTCATCAGTGGAATTCCTTGTGCCAGATGCTCGCGCCGCTGACGCGACAATTCGATCGACGCGACCCGTGGGTGCCGCGCCAGCTTTTCCAACCCCCGCCGCGTAACATGTCCGGAGAACGCGCTCAGGTTCTCGTAGCGCCGTCGCACCTTGAAATCACCTTCTCCCAACGCGCCAAGCACCTCATCCTGCCGGGTTTTGATATTGCGATGCCACTGTGCCAGCCGCGGCTTCGAATCCCACTCATGGCGCACGGGCTTGCCTGCCGGCGAAGCCAGATTGACAATCACTTCCGCTTCCGCCGCGCCACCGTCCAGCACTTCTACGGCTTCGTGCGCAGCCTGCAACTTCTGCTCCGCCGACAAACCAAAGGCCACTTCTTCTTCGGTAACCTCCGGCGCGCTGGCACTCGCCGCCAGCCCACTAATCCCGTTGGTCACATTGAACGTCAACTCCAGCGGTGTGATTCGAATCTCCGGTTGCCCGCCGATCACGATTGTTTTCGTATACTCATTGTCGTTCTCGTTGCTTTCGCTCACCGTGTTGCCTGAATCCGCTACAATGCGCAGCGTGTGCGTGCCTGCGGACAACGGGCCAAGGTTATAATCCCTTACCACCGAAAAAAAGTTCGGCGCCAGATTTCCGCCGGACCACGAAGTGCGCAGCACGTCGTCCACGTACAGTTGCGTCGAATACGTAGACGTGACCTCCACCGATCCATTATTGATTACCGCCCAATCCAAATACAGCGTGTCGCCGCCCTGCAAATTGGAATCGTCCGTCGTCGTGCCCGTCACCTTCGACACCACGATCTTGTCCGACCAACCCGCCGGCTGATGCGGTGTCAAATTTGGCCGGTTGCCTCCTCCGCCGCCGTCGCCGCCCGCCGTCAACTCGATGTCGTCCAAGTACCAGCCCTCTCTCTCCTCGGAAAGATCGCTGACGAATTCAAAGCGCACCGTGACCTGCCCTCCAACATACGGCCTGAGGTCGATGCTTGACTGCGTCCAGGCGAAGTTCTCGCTACTGCGCCGCCACACCTCGGTGCCATTGATGCGCACCAGACAATAATCATAAGGCTCCCCTTCAATCGACGGAATCAGGGACCAAAAGGTGAGCGCGGCATTTGTATACCCCGTCAAATTCGCCGTCCGCTCCATCACCGCCCGCATGTGCGGCTGGTAAATCGGATCGAAAAACTCGTCCTCGCCATAACCAAACCCCGCGCAATAGCCCATCCAATCTCCCCCGTGTGGAGAGCGACCGTGAAACCCGCGCGAGACGTCATCCCAGTACGCGTCAAACTCCAGCGGATTTAAGTCCCCCACCGTCCAGTTCGCTCCCGGAAAGTCCCCCTCAAAATTCTCCCGGAAGATAACCGTCTGCGCCGGAGAACTGACCGCAGAAACCAACAACCACGCCAATATTAAACACGAGAAACGACACGTCGCAGACACAGCGCTGCGACAAAAATGCAAAAAACTGGAGTGCTTCATTGCGATTATGTGCACAACCTAGCCCAGACCGGCACGCTGCGAAAGAAGAAAGGATTCGGTTCTCACCCCGAAAAGGAGGTGAGCCAGCCTTGGGCGCACGAGATGCCCCGCTCTTCGAGTGTCATTTGGTATTCCATCTTCCCGGGGGGAGGGGGCGGGTACTTGGTTCGAGCTTACCGAGGAGGGCTGCCGTTATGGTCTCCGGCGCGGCATTTACGCCTACAAGCGCATGCTCAAGCGCCAGCAGGAAACTAAAGATATGGGCATTGCCGTCTTCGCCATCATCATTCTCATGCTCGCCTTCGGCCTCCTCGCCATCGTTCAGTGCCGGTTTTAGTTTCACAGGCGCGCCGACCACACTCCGACAGGAATTAGCGCGCCTTTCCGCTCACACCGTTTGACGATCTCCCGCCAGATTGCAACACTTGCCCGCCCATAGCTGGGACGGTCGCATCCATCACCGAAGACGATCCGGAAGGAACAGAATGAAAGAACTTCCCATGTCCTTCCCTGGTTAACCGGGACAGCGCCACGAGGCGGGCAAGGCGTTTGGATGTTCAGTCTGATGTAGGTGAGCTTTGCTTCGCTTCCGGAAGCGTTCGTAACCGAGACCACATTTCGCGAAGCGAACGTCGTCCATGGGGAAACACTTTGCGTGGAGCTTGGGAAGCCTAACCTGTTCCAGCGTCTGAATTCACTGGCACCGCGCGTGCTATGGTTGGCGCGTACAGTTCCGATATTGAATTAGACGGTGAATCCCTTCCAATTAATCCATATGAATCCACCCGCGAGTGGCTTGAACGACAAGGCATCAAAGTTCCGCAAGGTGCTCACATCATCACCGCTCGCTGATGATTTGCATTCCTCTGTTACCGACTTCTAATTGTCTTTGCGGCCAGGCACGGAATATTAACACATCGCAAAGCGTACAGGAAACTTTCAAAAGTCCCTCGCTTCAGGTTTCATGTGGCAGACGGAAACATGAGCATTCGTAGTTATGTATTGATCCTGGCTGTCGCGCAGGCGTGCTCTGCGCCGGTCCTCCTTGCGGCCGACGTCGAGACGAGCCCGGTGTTTTTTGACGCTACGATACGGCCGGTCGTGAAGGAGTTTTGTTTGGGTTGTCATTCCACGGAGAAACACAAAGGTGATTTGGACCTCGAGCGGTTTGCGTCCATCGCGGACGTGAAGCGGCATCCGAAGGTGTGGCAGCAGGTGATCGAGCAGTTGTCACTCGGCGAGATGCCGCCGAAGGAGAAGCCGCAACCAACGCCCGCCCAGCGCGAGCAGTTGGTCGCGTGGGCGAACGCGGTGCTGGATGAGGTCGCGCTCGCGCGCGCGGGTGATCCTGGGCCGGTGGTGTTGCGGCGGCTCTCGAACGCGGAATACACCTACACGATCCGTGACCTGACCGGCGTAGGGTCGCTCGAACCCGCGCGCGAGTTTCCCGTAGACGGCGCAGCGGGCGAAGGTTTCATGAACGTCGGCAACGCGCTGGTGATGTCGCCATCGCTGATCACCAAGTATCTGGACGCAGGCAAGGAACTCGCCAGCCACGCCGTATTGTTGCCGGATGGAATCCGCTTCTCGCCGAAGAACACGCGGCGCGATTGGACCGAGGAAATTTTGGATGAAATCCGCCGGTTCTACGGCCGTTACACGATTCCGGGAGGCGGCTCGGCGGTGAATTTGCAAGGCATCAAATTCGACACGAAAGATGGAGGCGTAGCGCCGCTGAATCGTTACCTCGCCACCCTCCTCAAGGAGCGGGATAACCAGCCGCCAGATAATTCGCAGCGCGGTCTGAGTGAGAAGTATTTGAAATTGTTGCGCGACACTTTGGAAAGCAAGGAGCCTTCAATCCTGTTGGACCCAATCCGCATGCGCTACCACGCTGCCCACCCCGACGCGGCGCCTGCGATTTCCACCGAGATAGAGCAGTGGCAGCGGGCGTTGTGGAAGTTCAATAGCGTCGGTCACCTCGGAAAGGTCGGCGGCCCGAAGGAGTGGCTGGAGCCGTTCAGTCCCGTTGCTTTTCAACAGGAGGTGCGGATGAAGCTGCCCGCCGATGCGAGAGGAGAGGCGACCCTCTATTTAATGGCGAGCGATGCGGGTGATGGGAACACCAACGATTTTATTGTATGGAAGGAGCCGCGTCTGGTCATGCCCGGCGGCTCGCTCCTTCCGCTGCGCGATCTGCGGGACACGCTGGAACATTTGACAGTGTTGCGCGAACGGACGTTTGCCACGACGGCCAAAGCCTTGGCGGCGGCTGGCAGCGCCAATTCTCGATTATCCGAAGCCGATATTGCCGCGCTCGCAACAAAGCATCGCGTAGAACCGAATGTGTTAAGCGCGTGGCTCAACTATTTGGGGATTGGGGGGGACGGCGTGAAGATCGATTCATATTTCACAAACACGTTCAAGAGCGCATCGGGTTACGACTTCATCAAAGGCTGGAACAGTGGCGAGTTGCCGAACCTCGTCGCGAATTCCTCCGACCAGCACGCGCGCATCCCGGGAAACATGAAGCCGCACAGCGTCGCCGTACATCCATCGCCGAAGTTGCGGGCCGTGGTCGGGTGGCGCAGCCCGGTTGGCGGAACAGTGCGTGTCGCGGCGACGATCCAGCATGCGCATCCGGAGTGCGGCAATGGCGTGACATGGTCGTTGGAAGTGCGTCGAGGCTCGACCCGGCAACGATTGGCGGCCGGGGTTGCGCAAGGCGGCAGCGAAGTGCAATCCCCGCCTGAAAACGTGACGATTCGCCAGGGGGACCTCATATCGCTCTCGATCGGGCCGCGCGATGGGAATCATTCCTGCGATCTCACCGCGATTGAATTGATGTTGAGCAACGCGGCTGCCTCACAAGAGTGGAGCCTGGCGAAGGACGTCTCGCCGGATGTGCTGGTGGGGAATCCACACGCGGATCGATTTGGCAACGAAGCCGTATGGCATTTTTATACGGAACCGGATAAGGCGAGTGAGCTGACGGTCATCCCGGCAGGCTCGCTGCTCGCGAAATGGCAGGCCGCGAGTGGCAACGAACAACGCGCCCTCGCCGACAAAGTGCAGGAGTTGCTGACGTCGGGTCCGCCGACGAACAAGGAGAGTCCAGATGCAAAGCTGTACCAACAGTTGTTCTCCTTGAGCGGTCCCCTGTTTCGCAGGAGCGACCTTCGGAGGGGCGAGCTCCGTCGAGCCCGTGATCTTTCTGAGATGTGGGGCCTCGATCCCTCTCTCTTTGGCAGACATCCGAATGGCCGCGCCATCGAACCAACGAGTTTGTGTGTTAAAGCTCCATCTGTGATCGAGGTTCGATTGCCCGCCGACCTCGTTGCCGGGAGTGAGTTCGTGACGACGGGGCTTCTCGACCAGGTAACCGGCGCGGAAGGGAGCGTGCAGTTGCAGGTGTTGACGAACAAGCCAGCGCGCGCATCCGGGCTCGTGGCGACTGTGGCGACGGGCGGCGGGGGCAGGGGAACGTGGACCGATGCTGACAAGCCGTTAATGTCGGCCACGCCCATCATCGTGACGAAGGGAAGCGTGGCGCACAAACGGATCGAAGCGAACCTGAACGAGTTTCGACAATTATTCCCCGCCGCGTTGTGTTACACGAAAATCGTGCCCGTGGATGAAGTCGTGACGCTGACACTCTTCCATCGCGAGGACCATCACCTCGCCCGGCTGATGCTGGACGAGGCGGAGCAACTGAAACTCGACCGCCTGTGGAGCGAGTTGCGCTACGTCAGCCAGGACGCTCTGACGCTGGTCGATGTCTTCGAACAGCTCTGGCAATACGCCACGCAGGACGCCGATCCGAAGGTCTTCGAGCCAATGCGCGAACCGATCCGCCAGCGTGCGGCTGCCTTTCGGGAGTTGTTGACGAACACGCAACCCAAACACGTCGAGGCAGTGCTGGGATTTGCGGAGCGCGCGTATCGGCATCCGCTGGGCGATGCTGAGAAAACGGAACTCCGCGAACTGTATCGCAAATTGCGCAAAGAAGAGTTGAGTCACGAAGAAGCGATCCGATTGACTCTCGCGCGCGTGCTCGTCGCTCCGGCATTCTTGTATCGCGCGGAAAAACCCGGTCCCGGAAAGGAGCAGGTTCCGGTGAACGATTGGGAGCTGGCGAACCGGTTGAGTTACTTCCTCTGGTCGTCGGTGCCGGATACCGAACTGCGCGAAGCCGCGGCCAAAGGGGAATTGCGCAACCCGGCAATGCTGGTGGCGCAAACGCGGCGCATGTTGCAGGACGCCCGCGTGCGGCGCTTGGCTATCGAGTTCGGTTGCGCGTGGCTGCACATCCACGCTTTCGACGAGTTGGGTGAGAAAAGCGAGCGCCACTTCCCAACCTTCATCGCGCTGCGCGGCGCGATGTATGAAGAATCGATTCGTTTTTTTACGGACCTGTTTCAAAACGATCGCGCGGTCCTTAATATTCTCGACGCGGACTACACGTTTTTAAACGAAGACCTCGCGAAGCATTATGAGATGGCCGGCGTGAAGGGCGTGGCGTGGCGGCGCGTCGAGGGCGTTAAGAAATTTTCGCGCGGCGGGATTTTGGGACATGCGACCACGCTGGCGAAACAGTCCGGCGCGTCGCGCACGAGCCCCATCCTGCGCGGCAACTGGGTGAGCGAAGTGCTGCTCGGCGAAAAGCTGCCGCGCCCGCCCAAAGACGTCCCGCAATTGCCCGGGGACGAAGCAACCGAAAGCCTGACCGTGCGGCAATTGACCGAACGCCACACGACCGACCCGCGCTGCGCCGGCTGCCACGCGCGTATCGACGCGTTCGGTTTCGCCCTGGAGAAATTCGACGCAGTCGGACGCAAACGCGAACGAGACCTCGGTGGACGGCCAATCGACACCCGAGCTAAAGCAATCGACGGCTCCGAGTTCGAGGGCCTCGATGGCTTGCGCAATTACCTGCTCACGAAGCGACGCGACGCATTCCTGAAACAATTCTGCCGAAAACTCCTCGGCTATGCCCTGGCTCGCGCCGTGCAACTTTCCGACGGCCCGCTCCTCACAGAGATGAGCCAGCAACTTAAAGCGAACGACTATCGCATCGGCGCCGCGGTGGAAACAATCGTGCGAAGCAAACAATTCCGCGAGATTCGCGGCCAGGAAATGGCCGACGAGGAGTAATTCCAACGACGAAGTCGCCGCGCACCCCCCAACCGCAGCGCGGTTGACCTCTATCTCAAAACTTCCGTAAAAAATGCCTTCATCGCTTCCCACGAACGCTTGTCGGCCTTTTCGTTGTAAGCGGACCCTTTCGAATTGTCGCCTCCCGCGTTCCAATCCGTAAACGAATGCACGGCGCCTCCGTAGGCAACCAACGACCAATCGACCTTGGCGTCACGCATTTCCTTCTCGAATCCAGCCACTTCGGTCGGAGGCACATTCGGGTCATCCGCGCCGTGCAGCGCAAGCACTTTGGCTTTGATCTGTTTCGCGTCAGCGGGATTCGGTGTGCCTAATCCTCCGTGGAAACTGACCACCCCCGCCACATCCGCCCCACTCCTCGCCAGTTCCAGCGCGGTCGTGCCGCCAAAACAATAACCGATCGCCGCAATGCGCCGCGTATCCGTGAGTTCCTGCTTCTTCAGCACTTCCAGGCCGGCATTCACCCGCGCGCGCAATAACTTCCGGTCATTCTTGTATTTCGCAGCCTCCGCAGATGCGTCCTTCGGATTATCGTGGCGCACGCCCTTTCCATAAATATCAACCGCGAAAACGTTGTAGCCGAGTTGCGCCAGCATCTCTGCGCGCTTCTTCTCGTAAGCACCGAGCCCTTTCCACTGGTGCACCACCAACACGCCCGGCCTTTTCCCTTGCTTAGTGGTATCGTATACCCAAAGCCCCTCCAGCGTCGTCTGCCCTTCTTTATACTCAATGGCGTTCGAAACAATTTCGCCCCGCGCGGCAATCGTGAGCAACAATCCGCAAACACAGATGCAATAAACCCTCATGCAAACACTGTTACACCTGTTCTGCGCCCGGACAATCCCAAAGGGATCGCGCATGCCCTGCGTTCTTGACCGTCGTCACGTCTTTATCTTCAATCCGTGGCGCACCGTCGACATGCGACATTTGATTCGTTATCTCGCAACCCTCACCACGGGGCGCATTATCCTTTGGTGCTACGCGGTTTGGTACGTCGTGAACGTGGCGTATCATTTTGATGCGCGACCGCGCATTTGGATCACTTCCATCGGCCTGAGCGCTATTATCGGCACCGCGCTCTTGATTAGCACGCGCTCGGCGACGCACGGCACGACGGCGCTGGACCGCTGGCAAATCTTTCGGCTGTATTTGATGCCGTTCTGCGTGTCGAGTTTTGCCGCGCTCGTCAAGGATGCCGGCTACATTTTGGTTTTCCCGCCCACGCTGCGCGAAAATCTTGTCGGCTTCGGCTTGATCATCGTCTTCGTCGCGCTGGTTTTCGCGCTGAAGGTGGTGCACCGCAAAGCACCCGAGCCGGCGGTGATCAGCCGTTGAGCGCCGCGGCGCGATTCGGCGGAATTTTTCCGAGATGATAAATCAGAAAGCCGTGGAGGAATTGCCGCAATTCGCGAAGCTCATCTTCGGAGAAGTTCAACCCACGTACTTCATCCCAGTCCCGGACCCTCAACTTTTCAGCGGCGCGCGCGGTCTTGCCTTCCTGCGGGCTCAATCCAAGTTCAGCCAGGATTTTTACTTCGAACGCCAGCACGTTAATCGACTGGGGATCGCCCCCGAGCAACGCGTCCAGGAAGCTGGCGAACAGTTCGTAAATTTCCGGCAAGGGCGTTTCACTCTCGGTGGTTTGCTCGATGAGCCTTGCGCAATACGCCGCCTGGTGAAGGTAGCCAAGGTCACGCCGCAACGCGTCGCGCGTTTTCAGCAGGTTTACCTCGCGCAAGTTGTGCAGGTCCGATCGCCGGCTGCGGGCGAACGTAAATTCCGCCGTGTAAAACAAATCGATCTTTCCGCGCAACGGCGATTTCGGTCGGCGCGCTCCTTTGCCCACCGTGGCAATGCGCCCCAACTCGGGCGTGAGCCAGTTAACGATCAGGCTCGACTCGGTCAGCAGTCGCGTGCGCAACACGATGCCTGTGGCTCGTTCGTCCATTCTACTTCACAGGCGAGCGGGCCAGGCGCGCGAGTGCAAACTGCTTTGTGAGTACCTTCACCAGGCGGTCTTCCTCACGTCTCATTTTGCGGCGGTCCGCCGCGCGCACATCGTCGTAGCCGCGTAAGTGAAGAAGGCCATGCACGCAATACCGCACGATTTCCTCCTGCCACGATGTGCGGAACTCGCGTGCGTGCGCGACTGCAACTTCGGGGCAAATGAAAATCTCTCCGTGAAGCCGGTCTCCATTCTCACTGTGATTGAAAGTGATCACGTCGGTAGGGCCGATGTGATCCAAAAATTGCTCGTTCACTTTGGCCATCTCTTCCGCAGGCACGAAGTGAAAGCACAATTCGTCATCCGAAACCTTCATCAGGTTCTCCAGCGCAAATCGCAGAATGCGCCGCAACAGGCGAAGGTCAATCGGGCAGTCTCGCTGGCGGTTGCGAAAGCACAGCGTCATTTCTGGCGATGCTCTTCGTAGGCGGCAATGATCCGCTGCACGAGGGGATGGCGCACGACGTCTTTGCGCTGGAATTCAACGATCGCGATCCCGTCGATGTTCTTTAGCGCGCGATGCGCCTCAACCAGGCCGGAATTCTTGTGCGGCGGCAAATCGATCTGGGTAATGTCACCGGTAATCACCGCCTTCGAATTGTGGCCCAGCCGCGTAAGAAACATGAACATTTGCTCCGTGGTCGAGTTTTGCGCCTCGTCGAGAATGATGAACGCGTGATTGAGCGTGCGGCCGCGCATGTAGGCGAGGGGAGCGATCTCGATGATGCCGCGCTCGGTGTGCTTTTGAATCTCCTCCGCCGGCAGCATGTCGTGCAACGCGTCGTGCAACGGGCGCAAATACGGCGCGATTTTTTCGTACAAATCGCCCGGCAAAAACCCGAGTGCTTCGCCGGCTTCAACCGCGGGCCGCGTAAGAATAATTCTGCCAACTTTCTCTTCGCGCAAAGCCGACACCGCCATCGCCATCGCCAAGTACGTCTTGCCCGTTCCGGCGGGCCCGATCCCAAACGTCACATCGTGCTGGCGAATGGCTTGCACGTAGCGCTTTTGCCCGGTCGTCTTGGGCGTCACGTTCGCTTTTTTGGGGGACGTATGAATACGCTCGGAGTGCAACTCTTTCAGCGCCTCCACGCCTTCGTGTTTCACCATCGTGACGGCCTGGTTGAACTCGCGGTTCTTTACCGGCGTGCCGGACTTCAGCGAGCCTTCGAGAATTTGAAAAAGTTGTTTGGCCCTCTCGAGGTCTTCGGCCTGTCCTTCCAATTTTATCCAGCCCTCGCGCGAGGTCGCGCGCACTCCCAGGTGCTCCTCGATCAGCCGCAGATTGCCCGTGTCGTTATTGAAAAGTTGTTGCGCAAAGCGCGCGCTTTCGTAGTGCAACGTTTCGGTAGCCATTAGCCCTCACTAAATGCCGCGCGCAATTTTCCTGCAAGATCGGTCAGCGCTTCCGGCACAACCGTTGCGCCGGCGATCACCGGCATAAAATTGGTGTCTCCATTCCATCGCGGGACGATGTGAACGTGGAGGTGCTCCGCGATGCCCGCCCCGGCAACGCGCCCGAGATTGATCCCGATGTTGAACCCGTCCGGCTTCATCACGCGCGTCAACACGTTTTGCGCGCGCCGCGTGAGTTTCATCAGGTCCAACAACTCCTCATCCATCAATCCATTGAAGTCTTCGACCTGTTTGTAGGGAGCGATCAGCAAATGCCCTCCTGTGTACGGATACGCATTCAACATCGCAAAGCAAGTGCGGTCGCGCGCGACGACGTGATTCGCGATGTCGTCATTGGATTGCGCCACGCGCGCGAAAAGCGAAACGTCCGACGGCGGCGCTTTGGGCGCCAGAATATATTGAATTCGCCACGGAGCGTGGAGAGTGTCCATCCGGGGCAAGGTAGGAGCAGCGCACCGGCTTGTCAAAGCAGCGGCACGGAGCGCTTAAGCGGCGGCGGCAGTAGGCAGGCTCGCGGTCTTGGTCTTCATCAAGCGGGCGCGCAGGACGTAGGTGAGCGCCTTGACGCTGAGTTCGATGAACATGAAGGGCTTGGCGATCAAATCGTTGCCGCCGCTCAAGCTCGAGCGGGCGCGGCTCTTAAAGTCGGTGAGACTCGTGACGAAGATGATCGGCGTGGTCTTGTTATTCGGCAGCGCGCGGATTTTGGTGCACAACTCGAAGCCGTCCATGCCGGGCATTTGGACATCCAAAAAGATGAGGTCGTAATGCGATTCGGTGACGAGGCCGAGTGCGACGTGTGGTTCCTCCACGCTGGTGGCCTTGAGGTTGGCCTTCTCCAACGCGTAAGTCACGGCGCGACGCGAGAGAATTTCATCGTCGACGACGAGGATGTTGACCGGGCTGCCCTGGATGAGTTTGCCGTCGGTGCCTTTGGTGATGAGTTCGCCGACGAAGTCGATCGAGGCGGCGACGGTGCGCAGCGTCGAAGCGTTGATGTTCTTGGGCTTCTCGTACAATTCCTTGAGGAGCACTTCCAGCGCGGCGGCCATCTGGGCGATGTCGTGGAGTCCCGCGAGGCCGGCGCTGCCGGTGAGCGCGTGGACTTTGCGATAGAGCTCGAGCACGTGGGGCAGGCGCGAGGCTTCGTCCTGGGTCTTGGTAAATTCCTGCATCCCCTTGCGCAGTTGGGAAAGAGTGTCGGGCGCGGAGTCGAGAAAAGTTTTGAGTAACTCGGCCTGGAATTTCGCGTCGCCTTCGACTTCGGTGATCGGGACGATGTTGGAGACCGGGGCTTGCCTGGGTGTGCCCTCGTGGAATGACGCTTCGCCGGGGGGCGCCGCCGTGGCGGTCGCGGCCAGGGGCAAGTCATCACCGCCCGCCGCGGCTGTGCCGTTCGGCATCGGTTGGCCGGTTGCGAAGGCGATCGCGTTTTGCAGCGCATCGATGATTTGTCGCGGAGTCAACGTCGCCTTGTTGAACACCTGGGTCGCGCCGGCCCCGAAGGACTCGTGGATCATGTTGGGGACGTACGCGTTGGTGAAGACGATGATCGGCGTCTGGCCGAACTGGCTTTGCGCGCGAATCTTCTTCAGAATCTCGACACCATTCATTTTCGGCAGCATCAGGTCGAGCAACACTGCGTCGGGCTTGAACTCGTGAATGCGATAAAATCCGCTCTGGCCGTCGTGGGCGATCTCCACCTGATAGCCCTCCTTTTCGAGGCGCGTCTGATAAATATGGGCCACGATCGGGTCGTCCTCGATGATCAATATCTTCTTCATGGCATAAACTCGTTAAGCGGCGGAAAGGAATTTGGGATGGGTTTGTAGAAACGTGCGGATGCGATCAAATTCCGCAGTCACGCTGAGAAAAATTTCGGGAGCTCCGGCCAGGTTATTATCGGCGCCGAGTTGTTCGAGTTCGCGCAGCAAGGGAACGATGGCGATCATGCCGCAAGTCGAGCTGGCGCCGGCGCAACTGTGGGCCAGACGATTGACGCGTTCGGCGTTGCCGTTATCGACGGCCAAACGCAATTGCTCGAGTTGCTGCGTGGTTTGCGTCAGATACAGATCGACCAGTTCGCGGAAGCCATCGTCCATGTCGCCGGAAAATTCACTGAGGCGCGCCATGTCGACGGGGACGACGTTAGAAAGTTGAGTGTTGAGAGTTGAGAGTTGAGAGTGGGCGGCAGGGGCCGCGGGGGCTGATGGGCTCGACGGAGCGCGCCCCTGCGAGGCAAAAACTTTTTGGCCGGCGCGTTCGATCACTTCCTGGACGGCTTCCGCGCGGATGGGCTTCGGGATGTAATCGTCCATTCCGGCAGCGACGCATTTTTCGCGGTCGCCGTGCATGGCATTAGCTGTCATGGCAACAATCATGACGGGACGATGAAAGTTGTCCGCTGCCGACGGATCCTGTTGCCGCCGGCGAATTCGCCGCGTGGCTTCCAGGCCGTCCAGCTCCGGCATTTGTACATCCATGAAAATGATGTCATAGGGTTGCCGTTCGAGCGCACCAATCGCTTCGAGGCCGTTATTGGCAATATCGGCCTTAAAGCCAAACTGCTGAAGCAGTCGAGAGGCCACCTTCTGGTTGATGGGGTTGTCGTCTGCCAGAAGGATGCGTAGCGGATAACGGCTGGAAAGGTCCTTCGAAAATTTGCTGGGAGTGGCGGCTTGTCGGGGTACGACTTTGGTCTCGCCGATGATCCGGAGAATGGCAGCCTGGAGTTGGGCAGGCTTGACGGGCTTGCTCACACAGGCGGTATTTGGTTTCGCGTCGGCCCTGGAACCCACCGAGGTGAGGAACAGGATCGGGACGCTCTTGGTGGCCGCGCTCCGTCGCAGATCGCGCACCAGGCCAGCGGCTTCGTTTCCGGGAAGTTGTTGGTCAAGGAGGACCAGGTCGATGCCGGCCTGGGCGCGCTGAAGCGCCTCCGCGGCGTTGGCAGCTTCGGCCGGGCGCATCGCCCATTTTTGGAGTTGGCGAGCCAGGACGTGCCGGTGCAAGGGATTGTCTTCCACGATCAGGACGCGCACGCCGTTGAGTTCACTGCGTGGGTGATTGAGGCTCGATTGGCTGTTGGTCGACTGGAGCGGCAGGACAAAGTGAAAAGTGGAGCCCTGGCCGGGAACGCTTTCGACCCAGAGCCGGCCGTGCATGAGTTCCAACAAGCCCTTGCTGATGGCGAGCCCAAGGCCCGTGCCGCCGTATTGCCGGCTGATGGAATTGTCCGCCTGCGAAAAATTCTGGAACAGGCGATGAAGTTTTTCGGGCGGGATTCCGATGCCGGTGTCGCGCACGGCGAAGTGAAGTTCCCACCACGATCCCGCCGTGGCCCCGGTATCGGATGGCGGTTCGCTTCCATGGGGCAGAGGATGCGTGTTCACGCTCACGAAGACTTCGCCCTCGGAGGTGAACTTGATAGCGTTGCCCAGGAGGTTGACGAGAATCTGGCGGAGCCGGGTGACATCGCCGATAACCTGCGCTGGAGTCTGATCGTCCAATTCGTAACCGAGATCGAGTTGCTTTTCGGCGGCGCGGGAGGCGAGCAAGTCCAGCGACTCTTCGACGCAGGCGCGCAGATCGACGGGACGATGCTCCAGTTCCAGTTTTCCGGAATCGATTTTAGAGAAGTTCAAAATGTCGTTGATAATGGTGAGCAGCGATTCACCGCTGGCGCGGATGGTCTCGACGAAATCGCGTTGCTCGGGATGGAGATCGGTCTGGAGCAACAAACCCGTCATCGCGATCACGCCGTTCATGGGGGTCCGGATTTCGTGGCTCATGGTGGCCAGGAAGCCGGCTTTGGCGCGGGCGGCTTCTTCGGCGACAGCGCGGGCCTGCTCGAGCTGACGATTGGCACGCGTGAGTTCGTCCTGAAGGCATTTGGCGCGCAGCGTGGCGCGGACGCGGGCCCGCAGTTCGACCGGCTCGAAGGGCTTGGTGATGTAATCGACGGCGCCGAGTTCGAAGGCGCGGAGCTTGTCTTCGGTGCTGTTCCAGGCGGTGATGATGATCACCGGCACGTCACGGGCCTCCGGACTTTCCTTGAGCAGTTCGAGGACTTTCAGGCCGTTTAATCCCGGGAGACCAAGGTCGAGGAGAATTAGGTCGAATTGTTGTTTCTCGAGGTGGTTCGCAGCCTCCCGTTCATTGGGGGCGTGCGTGACGAAAAGGCCGTCTTCGGCCAGGGCGGGGGCAAGAATTGCCGCCATGTCCGGGTCATCTTCGATAATCAGGACGCGCGTTCCGGGCAGGGGACGGCCACCGCCGTGCGGGGGCGGACTGGGCGGGTGTGGCGCGGGGCCACCCCGGTCATGGTTCGTGTTTTCGAGCATTACGGCCAACCCGTTCGTAGCAGGAGTATTGCCGGGTAGCGGGAGAAAGAACGGGGTCTGGAGAGCCCGGGGAACGGTCGTCCTCACTCCCAGGGAGCGGAAAGCATGTGGTTTGGCTTCGACGAGAGTTTGGGTGGAAGTCGGAAAGGGTGCCGGTCGCCGGCGGATCGGCGTCCCCGGGGGTCGCAATCTCGTTCGGATCCCGTTGGGATTGCCCGGTTTGTCGTCCTGCCGTAAAATTGCGCGGCATGCCGAGCCTGGCCGAAAAGATCGAGAGCAACGCCGCGGACCGATTGTCGGTGCCGCCGGGAACACTTCCACGCCAGGAAGTCCCGCGTTACATGCGGTTCATCAAGGTGGAATCGCATCGGCTCAAGATGATGCACCGCGCGGGAGCGGCGGGCCGGCAGGTTTGCCAGGGGCGCGCGACGCTGGTGGACGTGCTGTTGCGGTATCTTTGGAAAACGGCGAAGAGCAGTCTTTCGGAACAGGCGCAAAAGGAGTTTCCACCGCTGGCGTTGATCGCGCTCGGGGGTTATGGCCGCGATGAACTCAATCCTCACAGCGACATCGATTTCATGTTTCTGCACGCGGGGCAGGTGGTCGCCAGTCTTAAGCCGCTGCCGCACCTCTCGAAGTTGATGGATAGCATCCTGTATCCGTTATGGGACCTCGGCTTTAAAATCGGCCACTCGGTGCGGACGATCCAGGATTGCGTGCAAGTGGCCAATGCCGACATGCAGGCCAAGACGTCTCTCATCGAGGCCCGGTTTATCGTCGGCGACGAACGATTGTTCGAAAAATTCCAGCGCACAGTCGAAGCCCGGTGCGTCGATGGGCATGAAGATGAATATCTGCTGGCCCGCGTGAAGGACCAGGCAGCGCGGCATGAAAAATTCGGGAACTCGGCCACGATGCAGGAGCCAAACATCAAAAACGGCTGCGGCGGTTTGCGCGATTACCAGAACCTGCACTGGATGGCTTTCTTCAAATATCGCACGCGCACGCTCCTGGAGATGGAGCAGAAGGAATTCATCTCATCGACGGAGCGCAAACAACTGGAGGCCGCTTACGACTTTCTGTTGAGCGTGCGCAACGAGTTGCACTACCAGGTGAACCGGCCGGTGGATGTTCTGTCAAAATCATTGCAACCGACGGTCGCGACGCATCTGGGCTATACGGAGCGCTCACCGAGCAAACGGCTGGAACATTTCATGCGCGACCTCTACAACCACTCGCGCAATATTTATCTCACCACGCGCACGCTCGAGGAACGCCTGGCGCTGTTGCCGAAGCCCAAAGTGCTGCCCGCGATCGGCCGGCTGATTCGCGGGAAGTTTCGCAAGCAGGAAGAACAAATTGTGGACGGATTTCGTTTCGTGGACGGGCAAATCCGCGCCGCCACGCCCCGGGTTTTCAAAGAGCAGCCTCGGCGTCTCATGCGCGTTTTCCTCCATGCCCAACAGCGCGGCCTGAAGCTGCAGCCGGACCTGGCGCAGTCCATTCGACACGATCTTTCGCTGGTGAACCGCGACTTTCTCCACGATGAGCATGTGCGCGAAACGTTTCTCGAAATTCTCAATCAGCGCGGCAACGTCTCACCGGTTTTGCGGCGCATGCACGATGTCGGATTGCTCGGCAAGTATATGCCCGAGTTCGGCAAGCTGACTTGCCTGGTGCAGCACGAGTTTTATCACCAATACGCCGCGGACGAACACACGCTCATGTGCCTGGAACAACTCGACCGTGTGTGGGAAGCCAATACGGCTCCGCACGACCGCTACGCGGAAATATTCCAGAATGTGGAGCGCCCCTTCGTACTTTATCTCGCTTTGTTGTTGCACGATGCGGGCAAGGCGCTCAACAGCGGCAATCATTCGCAAGTCGGCGGCGAACTGGCCGCGCGCGTGGCGAAACGCCTCGCGCTCGACGGCGCGACCACTCACTCCCTGCGTTTGCTCATCGAGCAACATTTGACCATGGCCGTGGTGTCGCAGCGCCGTGACCTCGAAGATCCGGTGGTCATCCGCAATTTCGCTGCGCAGGTTCAGACGCAGGAGAATCTCCGGATGCTAACGTTGCACACGTTCGCGGACTCGATGGCCACGAGCGACAAACTCTGGAACGGTTTCAAGGATTCCCTGCTGTGGGAGATCTATCACAAATCTCTCAAGGTCCTCAGCGGCGGCACGGATTTCATTCGCGCAGAAGAAAAGCAACGGGAGTTGCTCGCCCAGGAAGTCATTGAGGTGCTCCCGCGCAATCTCAGTGAGGAGGAGGTGCACGCCCATTTTGCGGCCTTGCCCGCGCGCTACTTCGATACGCACACGGCCCGCGACATCGTCATGGACCTCACGCTGACGCACCGGTTCATGCACAATCAGTTGGCGGAGGAGGAGCGGGCGCTCGAACCGGTCGTTGCATGGCATAACGAGCCGGACCGTGGTTACACGACCGTCAAAGTCTGCACGTGGGACCGCGCGGGCTTGTTCAGCAAGATCGCAGGATCATTTGCCGCCGCCGGCCTCAACATTCTCAGCGCGCAAATTTTCACGCGGAATGACGGCATTGTTCTCGACATGTTTTACGTTATCGATGCTCGCACGGGCGGGCTCGTGAACCGCGGCGAGCGCGAGCTCTTCGAGAGCACGCTGGCGCGCGCGCTGGTGGAGGAGGAGATGGATTTCCGCGCGCTCATCGCCCGCCAAAAAATGGCGCGCCCGCTGTACCAGGCGCTCGAGGGGGATCGCATGCCGACGCGAATTGATTTTGACAACGACACTTCGGCCAATCGGACCATTTTGGAAATCGAAACCGAGGATCACGTCGGGCTGTTGTACGTGATCTCGCAGGCACTGACGGAGTTGAACCTCGATATTTCGCTGGCGAAAATTTCAACAGAAAAGGGCGCCGCTATCGACACGTTTTACGTGTGCGAGCAGGACGGGCAGAAGATCGTTTGGCCGGAGCGGCAGCAGCTCATCGAGCAGCGGCTGCGCGCCGGCTTGAGGGACGCTTTCGGATCATAAGCCAAACAACTCCGTCACGGGCATCTCGAATTCCGGCAGCAGTTTTTCAGTCAACGTTTGGCGCCCCGCCAGCATATGCCTGAGGGACAGCCCGTAAGGCGTGCCGTGGTAAACCTCCACGTTGTCGTAGCGCGGATCGATCATCCAAAGCCGCGGCAGCCCAGTCTCCTCATAAATCATCTTCTTCGTGACGGTGTCCGAGCCGTGGTCGTACGAATCGACAATTTCGGCGATGAGCCATGGCTTGTGGGTGAGTTTGGTTACGAGGACGAGGTCTGGCCGCACCAGCGTTCCCGGCGTTAGTTCGATGATCGTCCGCCGTTCGAGCAAACGAGACGTCGGCGGAAGCGCTTTGCCGACAGCATCGTGGAGCCGTTCGCAAATTCCCTCGTGCCGTTCGCCCGGAGGCAATCGTTTCAATGCCTCGCCGCGAATGATCTCTTCGTAAAACCCGGTCATGAGCGAGGCTTCAGTTTAGCCTTGGGAGTGATTAAAAGCGAGTGGCAATCATGGCGCTCCTCGGATAATATTGGGCCGTGAGCAAAGCTGAGATCCTTGCCGAATTGCCAAAGCTCAATCTCCGCGATCGGGCGGAGATTCGTCGGAAACTCGCGGAACTCGATGGCGATGAATGGCTCGATGGCGATGAACCGCTTACAGATGCGGAGAAGGCTCTGCTCGACGCCCGCCTGCTCGCTTACCAGAAAGATCCGGAGGCGGGCAGTTCGTGGGAGGAAGTGGAAGCTCGGATACGCGCTCGTCTTAAAAAATGAGCCTGCGGCTAATTGTCCGCGACGAAGCCGAAGCCGACATTACCGAGGGCGCACTCTGGTTACGACGAGCGCGAACCGCGCCGCTATTGCGCGAGCCCTCAACAATCCTTCAGGGTATCGGCGACTGCGCAAAACTCCCGAAGTCCGACGCATCCTGGCTCGGCGGTTTCCTTATCGTATCTTTTACATCGTCCGAGCGGATGCAATCGTTGTGTTCGCCGTTATCCACGCAGCGCGGCGCGATCGGCACTGGAGGAGACGGTTGTAAACGCCACGCACGCTGCTGCGCGTCTACTGGAGAATTGCCTTGAGAAACCGGCCGGTGTGCGACGCGCGGGCGCGCGCCACCTGCTCCGGAGTGCCTTCGGCCACGATCTCCCCGCCGCCATCCCCACCTTCCGGACCGAGGTCGATGATCCAATCGGCTTCGGCGATCAATTGCAGATTGTGTTCGATCACGATGACTGAGTGCCCTGCCTCGACCAATCGCTGCAACATGTCCACGAGTCGTTGCACGTCGCACATGTGCAGGCCGATGGTGGGCTCTTCCAACACGAACAGGTTCCGCCTTTGCTTCGGATCGAAGAGCGTCAGTTGCTCCTTCAATCCCGTGAGCAGATGCGTCACCAGCTTCACGCGTTGCGCTTCGCCGCCGCTGAGGGTGGGGCTGGTCTGGCCGAGGCGCAGGTAACCGAGGCCAGTATCGCAGAGCGCTTCGAGGGGACGCCGGATTTTTGGGTGCGCGCTGAAGAACTCCAGCGCCTCCTCGACCGACATCTCGAGCACCTGCGCAATGTTCTTGCCCGCGTACTCGATGTCGAGCGTTTCGCGATTGAACCGGCAGCCGTCGCACGCCTCGCACTTCACGAACGCCGGCGGCAGGAAGTTCATCTCCAGCTTGATGTTGCCCGCGCCTTCGCATTCAGGGCAGCGCCCTTGCGCGCTGTTGAAGGAGAACCGCCCCGGCCCATAACCCCGCAGACGCGCCTCCGGCGTTTGCGCAAACAACTGGCGAATGTCGTCAAAAAATCCGACGTAGGTTGCGGGTGTCGAACGCGGCGTTCGCCCGATGGGCGATTGGTCCACCTCGTAAATCGCCTGGATTGATTCGAAGCCTGCAAGGTTCGCCATTGCCTGGGGCGCGCGCCTTGAACGTTTCACGGCTTTCTCCACGGCGGGAAGCAGGCACTCGTGCACCAGCGTGCTTTTGCCCGAGCCACTCACTCCCGTCACCACCACGAGCCGACCCAACGGGAACTCGACGGTGATGTTCTTCAAATTGTTTGCCGCGGCGTCGCGCAGTGTCAGCTTTGCCGAACCGTGCGGGAGGGCAGGGGAGAGCTTGCCGTTTTTGTTCCCATAAGGGATTGCGACCTCACGCAATTCAAAACGACCGCCGTTGTGTTCCGAGCCCATGGGCCGCCGCGAACCGCGGCTCGGATATTTTCGATGCTGCCGCAGGCAGTTTCCGGTGATCGAATCACTGTGCCGCATCAATTCGCGCAATGTCCCTTGCGCGACCACCTGGCCGCCGTGCACGCCGGCGCCGGGGCCGAGATCGATAATGTAATCCGCCCGGCGCATCGTCTCTTCGTCGTGCTCCACGACCACCAGCGAGTTGCCGCGCGCGCGGAGTTGCGCCAGCGCCGCGAGAAGCTGTTCGTTGTCGCGCGGATGCAAACCGATCGTCGGCTCGTCCAAAATGTAAAGAACCCCGCTGAGGTTCGAGCCAAGCTGCGCCGCCAGCCGAATGCGCTGCGCCTCCCCGCCCGAAAGCGTCGGCACCGCGCGATGCAAATGCAGATAACCGAGCCCCACTTCATCCAAAAATTTTAGCCGCTCGCGGATTTCCGGAAGGATATCGCGCGCGATCATTCCTTCGCGCCCTTTGAATTTCGTGCGAGCGAAAACCGTGCAGGCTTCTTCCACCGGCAAAGCCGTCAGCGCATCGATTGTGAACGGTGCCTTGCCGAGTTGGAGCCGCACCGCGCGCGCGACCGAGTTCAGCCGCGCTCCGTGACACTCGGGACACAGTTCGCGCTGGCCCTCCTGCCACTCGAACCACGACTCCTCGATCGCATCCGCGCGCGCCCCGCGGTCCACGTCCGGCAGGTAAAACAATTCTCCGAAGCCGCGGCACTTCGGACACCAACCCTGCGCGGAGTTGTAGCTGAAAAATTTCGGATCGAGCGCCTCGAACGAGCGAGCGCACTTCGGGCAGGCGCGCTCCGTGGAGTGGATCGTAATCTTACTATGATTATCCAGGGCGAAAAGCGTCCCGCGCCCAAGCTTCAGCGTCTCGTCGACGAGTTGCTGCGGGGTTTTCCCGTTTTGTTTCTTGCGCTTGCGATCCAGGATGCCGGTGACGATTTCCACGTCGTGCTCGCGAAACCGGTCCAGGCGGAATGGTTTGCTCGTATCGTAAATCTTTCCGTCCGCGCGAATTTCCGCGTAACCGTGCCGCGCCGCCCAGTGCGCCACGTCCGTGTGAAAACCCTTGCGATTTCGCACCACCGGCGCGAGCAAAAGCAGATCGCCCCGCTTCTTCGAATCGCGCAACAAGTGTCGGCCAACCTCATCCCGCGTCTGCGCCTGCACCGGCAATTGACAGTCGGGACAATGCTGCACGCCCAGTCGCGCGTAGAGCAGTCGCAGAAAGTGATAAATTTCCGTGACCGTCGCGACCGTGCTCTTGCCCCCGCCGCGGCTGGTGCGCTGCTCGATGCTCACCGTCGGCGGTAATCCGGTGATAAGGTCCACATCGGGGCGCGCCATCTGCTCGACAAACTGCCGCGCATACGCGCTCATCGAATCCAGAAACCGCCGCTGCCCTTCGGCAAACAACAGATCGAACGCCAGGGTGCTCTTGCCGGACCCGCTCACGCCGGTGATCACTACGAACTTGTCCCGCGGAATGGAGACAGTGAGATTCTTTAGATTATGTTCGCGCGCCCCAAAGATGCCAATCGCATCCTCAGACACTTCGCGCACCTTCGACTGCATCCGCTGAGTATATCAGCAGGACCTTTGTAGCGCTAATGAAAGCTGGATAGAGGAGGCGGATTACGGGATGACAAGGCGTATTGGCTGGTTGGTGATTGCCTGAAGTTCGCCGTCGGCGACGATTCGGGCGCGGTCCGACGCCAATTGTGCCACTGAGCCATCAGACATACCGATGTTGCCGCATTGATTGTGAATGTCTTTGGTGAACTGCAGTTGCCGTGTGTCCTGGACAGTGAGTAGGCCAACCATTATCGACCCATTCGTGCTGATATTCCGATCTCCGGCGAGCATTGTTGCCGGTTGCGTTTCATCTGCGTTCAGGCCCGCGAAGTAACTCAGACTCAGGTGCAGCGGTGCCTCCCAAACATTAGTCCGAATTCGGTTTGTATCCGTCGGACAGGTCAAAATTTTCGGACTATTGAATTCATTCGAAGCGACAACGTAGTGCAGCGCCGCGTAGGGCAGGTGAGCAAACTCTTTCGTCCCACCATCGGCCGCGGGCGACTGCCAGGGGAATTGTTCTCCGTGGTCGTTCGACCACATCCGAAAGCCAAGGCCGACCTGCTTCAAGTTGGACGTGCAATTGATTCGCGCCGCGCCGCGGGGACGCCCGAAACGTCCTCCTCGTTGTGCGTACACCAACCAGAAGGCGAGCAGAACCAAGGTCCCGACCAGGATGAGAACATCCAACTTCGTGAATCCCCCGAGTGGCTTTGCTTTCATGCTTTTCCTTAAGCATTCGCGATGCCCCCGCAATTCAGGGCGAAACACGGCGTCGCCGCTGCAGATTTCGCGTGGATCCCACGCGACCATCACGATCTTCACGCAATCCGGTAAAAATTTCCCTCCCCCGAATCTACTACTTTGGTCGTACTGACAGGGTGCGCGGGGGCGTTAGTATTGCCTCAACTCTTACGAGATAAGGAACCAAACTAAAGGAGTGGGTTGCGGCGGGCGTCATGTTCGATTCGAAGAACTGGCGTCCGCTTTTCTTTTTGCCTTCGAAGAGCGAGCAAGCACGCTCGACGTGTCTCACCAGTCTTCGTAAGCTTCGGCCATGGCCGATTCCACTCCCGCGAACGCACCTGACACGTCGTTGTCTGCCGGGTTGATGCTCTTCGGCCGCTACGAGCTTAAGCGCCAACTTGGCCAGGGCGGGATGGGCGCCGTCTGGTTCGCGCGCGATGAAAAACTCGACCGCATCGTGGCGCTCAAATTTCTCTCCGGCGAAGTGCTTGAGCATCCCGTTGCAATCGAGCGTCTGAAGCGCGAAACCAAACACAGTCTTAGCCTCACGCACCCGAACATCGTTCGCATTTACGATTTCGTGCAGGACGATCAACACGCTGCCATCGCCATGGAGTACGTCGAGGGCTGGTCATTGTGGGCCATGAAAGTGGATCGGCCAAATCGCTGCTTCACGGTCGAAGAAATTTCGCCGTGGATTCAACAGCTCTGCTCCGCCGTCGATTACGCCCACAACGCCGTAGGCATCGTTCATCGCGACATCAAACCGCCCAACCTGCTCATCGACCAGCGCGGCCAGTTGAAAGTCACCGATTTCGGCCTCGCGCGAAATCTTACCGCCACGCCTTCACCGCATACCACGCAACTGCCAGTGCTAGGCACGATGGGTTACATGAGCCCGCAGCAGGCCGTCGGCGAAGAACCGTCCGTGCTCGACGATGTCTACGCGATCGGAGCGACCATCTACGATTTGCTCACAGGCACTCCGCCGTTTTACAAGGGCGAGATTTTCGCGCAGATCCGGGAATCAACGCCGCCGACCATGGTTGAGCGATTGCATGAGCTCGGCATTCACGATGTCCACATTCCGCTTTCGTGGGAAGAAACCGTGGCTGCCTGTCTGGAGAGGGAACCACTGCGCCGACCCAAATCCGCCGCTGAAATTTCCCGCCGGCTCTTTTCCGAAACGCGCCGCTCCGAACGACGCGCTGCTCCGGTGTCGCCTGAGCGGCCCCCGCCCGCAGACGAACCGCAGCGAACCGAAACCGTTTGGCGGCCCGCGCAACGCTCGCATCTCACCTACGCGCTCGTGTTCCTCGCTATCGCCGTCATCGGCAGCGCCCTCTACGTCGGATCAAAAATCAGCAACTCGCGAGCCGCACGCATATCGTCCGGCCCAAGAGGACCGCAAGTGATCGCCACTGCCGTCTATACCGCGGCAGATGATTTCGTGGTGGACGTCTATCACAACGGCGAGCGCGTGCCCGATGCTCAGCGCAAAGTCCTCGCTGAAATTTTTGGCGCGATGGGCGAGAAGATTGAACTCACGGTGCGCGAGGGCGACTGGCTGGTCTTCAACGTGGTCAACAATCGCCTGCGTTGGAACGGTGCCTACTACTTCGCGGTCGGCGGTGTGAACACGGACAACTCAATCGGTTTTGTAAGCGAACTCGAAAGTGGCCGCTGGTCCGCCTGCGACAACCCTGGCGACGTAGCGCGCTTCATCAAAGACCGCGACTTCCTCGCGGACCGCCGCGCCGTGGCCGTAACTCAACCGTGGCCGCACGGTGACGGCATCCTCAAACAAGCCGTTAAGGATTGGAACGGTCAGGCTGTTTGGGGCACGAACCGCAACACGTGGATAAAATTCCGCGCCGTAACAACCCCCGGCAATTAGAGGCTAAGCCGCTTTCGCTTTGGTGCGCTCGTCAAGCCAACTCACCAGGCTTTCAAAAATGGCGCGACCATCGGCGCTGCCCAGGAGCGGCTCGCTGGCTCGTTCCGGATGCGGCATCAGGCCGGCCACGTTCCGTTTTTCATTGCAAATGCCGGCTATGTTTTCCACGGAACCGTTCGGATTCGAGATTTCCGTGGGCTCGCCATTCGCGTTCACGTACCGGAACAGTATCTGGTCGTTGCTCTTCAGCTTCCCAATCGTTTCCGGATCGGCGAAATAGCAGCCTTCGCCGTGCGCGATTGGCACGCGCAGCAATTTCCCATCGGCAATTTTGTTTGTGAACGGTGAGTTGCGCGTCATCACCTTTAGGTAAACGTGCTCGCAACGAAACTGCAGCGAGCGATTGCGAATGAGCGCGCCCGGCAGCAGGCCCGCCTCACACAGAATCTGAAACCCGTTGCAGATGCCAAGCACTGCCCCGCCGCTCGCGGCAAATTGTTGCACCGCCTGCATCACGGGGCTGAAGCGCGCAATCGCGCCCGTGCGCAAATAATCGCCATAACTGAACCCGCCCGGCACGACCACCGCGTCCGCGCCGCCGAGGGATGTTTCTTTGTGCCACAGCAACCGCGCGGAGTGCCCAAGCACATCCTTCAACACGTGGACGGCATCCTGGTCGCAGTTCGACGCCGGAAATTGCAGGACCGCGAAGTTCATTCCACCTCTAATTTATAATCTTCGATCACCGGATTGCTCAAAAATTTGTGGCACGCTTCGTCCATTTGCTTGCGGGCTGTTTCCTTGTCATTGCCCGAAAGCTCCACTTCGAGATACTTGCCCACGTGCACGGCGCCGATGCCCGAATAGCCCATGTGTTCGAGCGCGTTCTGCACAGTTTTTCCCTGCGGGTCGAGCACGGCCTTTTTCGGAGTAATAATGATCTTCGCTTTCATCGTTGCGCCGCAGGATGTTGCGGCAACCGCCGACTCGGCGCGAGAAGTTTTTGCTCCCCGAATCCGCAAACTTAATAGTGGCACGGAAAGTGTTGATAATCGCGTATCGGGTACGCCCGATGGCATGAAAAAAGCGCGCCGCACCAAACGCAAACTGAGCTTCCAGTGGGTTGAGGAAAGCTACTCTCCTTCGCTGGTGTTGCGCACTGCCGCGCACACGGGCGAGACGAAGATTCTGCCGATTCACCTGCTGAAGCAGAACGCCCCGTCGTCGCAGCCCAAGCGCCCCGCCGCGTAAGTATTCGTCAGAGCCATTGCCTCTCCCGCGCGCGTTGTCTACTTTCGGGGCATGACCCCGTTTAGTCGCAGGAAATTCATTCGCTCCGCCGCACTCACTACGCTTGGCGTGGGAACGATACCTCGGCGTGCGCTTGCCGTGAACGACGATTTCACGGGAAAGGTCATGACGGTGCTCGGGCCGATTGCTCCCGGTGAACTCGGGCGCACGCTGACCCACGAGCACGGTGTCGTCGATTTC
>Ga0075418_10000466_pt1 | contig 42667 bp, 86 predicted proteins | sample SoiMetdeltSBSDD2_FD_81776 | JGI IMG/M metagenome (GOLD analysis project Ga0075418, IMG submission 81776) | Bulk soil microbial communities from a Populus tree surrounding site in Tennessee, USA - Soil MetaG P. deltoides SBSDD2 | ecosystem: Environmental > Terrestrial > Soil > Tree plantation...
CGGGCACGGGAGATCTCGCGGGTGAGGACACGCTCGTATGCCCATGTGGGCAGGAGCTGCTGATCTCTGTGACCGCGGCGGACCTGAAGCGGCTGGCGTTCAAGTGCGCCCGGTTCGGTCAGTTCCCGGGTTGCGGTGAGTACCTCATCGTTCCCCCTTGATTGACCAATAATCAACGTTACAGAATCATCGTGATTTCTCGATGGATTTGCACGAGTCTGTCCGGTACCGGATTTATCTCGTGAGATAAATGCGCGGCTGAGTGCAGTAACACTGGGTTTGCCCGCGATAAGCACAAAATAATTATTTGCGCAATCCGGTTGACTCCGAATGTCGTGTGGCGCAAATTCCCCCACAGGTGGGTGAAAAAAACTTCCTATTGCGTCAGCGGCCGGCCGCTCGCGATGGATTGCGTCATAAGATTCAGGGGGCGCCCACATGTCAGCCTTTCCCCTTGGTAAAGGCGAGCTGGAACAGCCGCTCGTAATCAGCCACCTTCTGGCGCAACTCTGCGTTCTCACGCTCCTTGTCGTCCTGCACCTTTCTCAGAGTCGTCAGGTCGTATCCGTGGATGTGGTTCAGGTAGAGCAAATACGCGTCGTTGTTGACGGCGCTGTTGAATCTGCGAATGTCCCGCCCATCCAGGTCAAACTCCCCGCTCATGATTCGCGACCAAACCGTCTTGTCGCAGTCCATGTGCGGATAGACCTGTTTCGGCGCCAACCGCGCCAACTCCATGCCGTATTCGAGCGCTTCGTGCGTGTTCGCCAGCCTGTAGATGCGTTCGACATCCGCCGGCCGACTGACGGCCCTCTGATCCGGGATCAGCGGCAGTTGCTCAGCGTCCCGATGCTGTGCTGAAACGTCCTGCAACTTTGTTGAGCGTCGTTGCATATCGATTCGCTAGGCAAAAAAACACTGGATGGGCAGCATGGGGAAAACAACGAAACGAGCGCGAGCAAACAATGTCATTCGATTTCCGTTACACACTTCGACGGCGGCTATGCATCGCCAAGAGCGTATCTGCGGACAGCTTCTTGCCTTTCCGGGACAGCGCCGCTTGGACGGCGGGCCAATGAGCGGCCGGGATACGCCCCCGCTGGCGCCACTTCTTGGCCTGCCAGACGCTCGCCCCGGTATCGCTGGCCATCTCCGGTATGGTCGACCAGGTCTTGAACAGCTCATCGAGGGTTTTCATGACCCCCTTATAGCCGGGTACAAATTGTCCCGTCAAGTGATTCCTATTGTTCCCGTGACCCAAAATGAGGCTCACCGGACAATTGGCGGCATGGGACGCGCCAAAACTCCGGTCCAGTTCAACAAGGACCTAGCCATGCGACTGAGGGCGGCCAGGATCGCCGCCGGCTATGACACCCAGGGTCCATTTGCCAAGGCCCTAGGGATCGAGCTAGAGCGCTATAAGAAATGGGAATCTGGCCGTACGCCAATTCAGCATGAATATCTGCCCCGCGCCTGCGAGCTCACCGGCAAGGATGCAAACTACTTCTATGCCGTAAGGCCGTTAGAACAGGTCCAGGTTATCCGCCGTACCGGCACGTAGTAGAATCCGCCACTGACACCAGTACTGAAAAGCCCCGGCCGATGCCGGGGTTTTCATTGGTTCGTCTTGGGGACAAATAGTCCTTGACATACGGGACGGATTGTCCCTAAAGTACGCCCATCGCATCCACCCACGGATGCAAAGAGGGCGGCAATGGCAGACGCAGGCGGAAACGGGCTCGGCACGCTGGGCGAGCGATTGGCCTATGCCATGGAAATGCGCGGGGTCACCACGCGCCCACTTGCTGATGCGGTAAGCGCTCGCGTTTCCAGGTCAGTCTCATACCAGACGATCGTCAACACGATCCGCCGCAAGTCCAATGGCTCTCGCTACTCCGCTGACTTGGCTCGCATCCTCGGTGTGAACCTGCAGTGGCTGGTTACTGGCACTGGCGAGATGGACGCGCAGCCTTCAGCGCCCGACGCAGTCGTCAAGCGGCTCGAATCTCAGCTTGGTCAATACGTCCGAGCTGAGCGCGTCCTGATCGCCGCCGGTCTGGTCACAGAGGAACAGGTTCGGGCCGCTCACGAGATGGTCGAAGGGAGCGCGTCATGAGCGGACTCACCGGACAGAGCAACATGTTTCGCCCTGGCAAGTTCTATGGTCAGGCGAACGACGACGGCCGTTCCTTCTACTTTTCCGTGGAGAGTACTGGCGATACCTGGAACCGGCTGAGCGGGTACGTCTCTGCTGAAGGGTTTGACGCCTTAGCCACTCGCCTCGATCTACCTCGCCTCGCAAGCGTCCCGCAAAAAGACAGGTCCACGGAGAAGGCCCTTCAGCGCGCCATGGATCGCTTCCAACAGGCGCTGCGCAATGTGAAGAACGGCACCTACCAGACCCCTGAGTGGATGGCGGATCTCTCACACGATCTGGAGAGACGCTTCGAGCCCACGGGCCATCCCTTTCAGACGAGCGACGAGGCGGACTGCTGCGGCGTGTGCGCGCAACCGCAGCTGGGTCACAAGGTGGAGGAGCGCTCGTGACCTCCTGCCAAGAAATCAGTGGCACCCGTAGTTCTGCAGCCGGTGGCAACCGCGGTTCTGACCCCGGCGCGGGCGATAGCGAAACCAATGCTGGTTCAAGCCCAGCCGGGAGCCATACCCACTGTGTAGAAGAACGAGGAGCCGCGTGAATGTCCTCGACATCTTCAGTTGTGTCGGCGGACATGCGCTCGGACTCCACGCTGCCGGCGACTTTCGCACCGTCGCTTTCTGCGAATTCAACCCGCAGCGCCAGGAGCTCCTGCGTCACCAGTTCCCTGGTGTGCCCGTCCACGGCGACGTTCGCACCCTTCGTGCAGAGCGTGGCCAGGCAGACATGCTCATTGGCGGACCACCCTGCCAGCGCACCAGTGTCGGGGCAGCTATCACTGGCAATCGAACCGGTGAAACTCTCTGGCCCGAAATGCTCCGTCTCGCCGACGAGCTGGCATGCGAATGGATTGTCGTGGAGCAGCCCCCCGGTAATGCGGCGTGGGAAGCCGCGGTCGCACGTGATCTGGCAGGAGCTGGCTACTTCAGCGCCCGAGCTGAGTTCTCGGCTGCAGATCTTGGTGCGCCTCATATTCGAAGGCGCGTGTTCATTCTTGCCAACCCCTGTGTGTCGAGACTGGCGCTCGCCTGGTCTGCGATCCCATCCGAGATTGAACGGTTCGCGCGGTCAGCCGCTGCCGGAAACCATTGGATCGAGGGTCCACCCCGAGCTCTGCGAGTGGCTAATGGGGTTTCCCATTGGCTGGACCGCAATGCTGCCGTCGAAGCGATCGGCGATAGCAACCCGCCAGGAATGGCGACTGTCATCGGCCGAGCAATCCTGAGGTGCACGCAGTGAACGAGGTCGAAGAACTGAAAGCCGCGCTCCGTGAAGCCATGGAGTGGAACTGGCTCGACGAGCAGGAGCTGCCGCCACGCGAAGTAATTGAGCGTTGCTACAAGGCACTCGGCGAGCCGGTGCCGGACGACGTGCAACGGCGCTGGGGGTCCTGATGGCGACTACCTCACACACCGCCACCACTCCTCTGCAGCACGTATACCCGCAGTGGGAAACGCCGGGCGATGACCCGTACGGTGACGAGCGCCAGGTATGGCGTGGAGAAATGCGGATCGTACATGCCAAGCGTGCGCGCAAGTTGCGGCGCCGTGGGGTGCCGCTGATGAATCTGCGACCAAGGATGCGTGAAGGCTGCGGGACCGGCAGAGGTGCCGCCGCGGGATACGACGGGCGCGCGAAGTACGCGTGGTTTGTTGAGGCGCGGTAACCCGCTCACGAATTCTCAGGAAAGCACGACATGACATCAAAGCTCGCGAACTGGCTTGGCATACCCGGACCAACGTGGATGGGCATGTTCGAGCGTATGTGCCCGTACCCGTTACGAGCGGCGCGACTCTCCATCAGCTTCACCCTCTTCCCGTGGTTGCGTCCGCAGGCGCATTGGAGCCGCAATCTCACTGAATCTGCGAAACGAGATGGCGAAACGATTTGGTACGTACGCTGGCTGTGGGTGCAGATCAGCTACTCCCGCTGGGCGTAACTACTGACGGAGGGCCAGGAAATGCAACACGAACTTTGCGCGCCCGAGGGCCTGCTACGAGCCGAGCAGCTCGAATATTGGCGAACGCTTGCGCAGGAACTGTTCAACGCACTCAACGACGCAATCGGCAGCTTTGAGCGCCACGGTACGTTGTCAGACTCAGTTGTAAAAACCTCGTGCGAGACGCTTGCAAAAGCACTCGGCGAGACCTGATGACTGGAGTAGAGCACGTCATGCGCCCCTTCACCATCCGCATCCGCAAAGACAAGCACGGTATAGCGCGCGTGCAAATCCTGTGCGGTCGGACGTGGCGGGTGCTGCTGGTGGTTAACGACCTGATTACTGCCGGGGAGCTCGTGCGATGAAAGAGTTTGATGACCCGAAGATCGCCCTTGCAGTGGCTGAGTACATGACACGCGAGTCCGGCTGCAAGTACACGGTCACAGGCGGCGTGAACAAGCTTTACGCAGTACGGAGGCAATCGCTATGGGAACCGTCCTTTCTCGCTTGGCGTCGCAGTTTCTATCGAGAGTTTGGGCTTGTGCCGTAAGGCGCGTGGAATTCCGAGTCATTGACTGGAGCAAAGAGTGGCGGACCCAGGCACAGATCGACGCACTGAAGCGAGCCCAGACCAAAGCTGGGAAGTGAAGTACGTGGACGACCCCGAGCGGTTCGCAACGTGGGACGAGATTCAAGCCGATGAAGCCGGAATGCCGCAATTCGGCCCGATTTAACTACTGGGACGCCATGGTGCGGCCCGTGATGAAGGATGAACCTATGAACGCAGTCGTCCAGAGAATCGATCAACCGCTCGCGCTAGCCGAAGGCTCCACTCTGCTGGAGATCATCTCCCGCGCCGCGTCCGATCCCAACGTGGACGTGGACAAGATGGAGCGGCTCATGGCAATGCATGAGCGCATCACCGCCCGCCAGGCTGAGGCCGCCTTCAACGCCGCTATGGAAGCATGCCAGGCCGAAATGCACCCAATCTCAGCGGATGCTACGAACCCCCAGACCCGCAGCAAGTACGCGACATACGGGAAGCTGGATCGGGCCTTGCGCCCAATCTATACCCGGCACGGGTTCTCGCTTTCGTTCAGCGACGGAGAAACGACAAAGCCCGATCACGTCCGCGTTCTGGGCGTCGTGCGTCACAAAGCCGGTTACAGGGAAACGCACTGGAAAGACATGCCCGCCGACGGCAAGGGCGCGAAGGGTGGCGATGTCATGACCAAGACGCATGCGGCGGGAGCGGCCCAGCAGTACGGCATGCGCTACCTGCTGAAAGGCATCTTCAATGTGGCGATCGGCGAGGACGACAAGGACGGCAACGAGGCGGAAGCGACGCTCACCAAGGAGCAGATCGCGAATGTCGAAGCGCTCCTGACCGAAGTCGGCGCGAACAAATCCGGATTTCTCAAATGGGCAAAGGTCAATTCCCTCGATGAGATCCCGGCCAAGAACTACAAGGCCGTCATTCAGGCGCTCGAAGACAAGAGGAAGCGGTAATGCTTCAGGTATTCGACTTCGAGCAGGGTTCACCCGAGTGGTACGCGGCGAGGCTAGGCATACCGACGGCCAGTGAGTTCGCAACCGTGATGGCGAAGGGCAAGGGCGGAGCCGATTCAAAGACGCGGCGCACCTATCTTCTCAAGCTTCTTGGCGAGCGGATCACCGGCGAGCCGATGTACTCGTACAGCAACGAGCACATGGAACGCGGGAAGATCATGGAGGATGAAGCACGGGACTTCTACGCTTTCATGACAGACAACGAGCCGCGGAGGGTTGGGTTCATCCGCAACGATTATGCGGGCGCGAGCCCGGACTCTCTCATCGGGAATGACGGCGCGTTGGAGATCAAAACGAAGCTCGCGCACCTTCAGATGGATGTTCTGCTTTCGGGGGAAGTCCCGAGCGAGCACGTTGCTCAACTTCAGGGTCAACTCTGGGTAGCTGAACGCGAATGGGTGGATTTCGTCAGCTACTGGCCGAAGACACCGCCGTTCATCAAGCGCGTCTACCGTGACGAAAAGGAGATCGCCAAAATCGCTGGTGCAGTAGAAGTCTTCCTCAATGAACTGCAAGCGATGCTGAGGCAAATCGACAGCGGCTACAGCCGCTCTGATGACCGCGCGCTGCACGACCAGCTTCGCGAGTCTCTGAGGGGCGCAGCATGAGCAGCCTCAACAAAGTCCAGATCATCGGTCATCTCGGCGCAGATCCTGAGACCCGCGCTATGCCATCGGGTGAGACCGTGGCAAACATGCGGATCGCCACCACCGAGAAGTGGAAGGACAAGAAGACCGGTAACCCGCAGGAGCGTACGGAGTGGCACACGGTCGCGATCTTTGGCCGATTGGCAGAGGTTGCCGGCCAGTATCTGGTTAAAGGCTCTCTGGTCTACATCGAGGGCCAGCTTCGTACGCGCAAGTGGAAGGACAAGCAAGGGAGCGACCGGTACTCGACAGAGATCGTTGCACGTGAGCTGAAGATGCTGGGCGGAAAGCGACGCGAGGATGACGATGCGCCACCACCAGTTCAGACGCCGCCCGAATCAACCCGTGACGATTTTGACGACAATATTCCATTCTAGCCATGCGCTCATTCCTCAGAAAACGTCTTGACGGCTCATTCGTCCCGGTCTGCGAGATGAGTGAACACCTTGCGCGCAAGATCAGCGTCGATGAGCTGATCGAGATCGACTGGCCGTCTCGCAAGACGAGATCCGGTAAGTGGCACAAGCGTTACTGGGGCCTGCTCCGGCTGATCTACCAGAACACCGAGCGGTTCAAGTCTGAGCAGGACGTGCACTTCTGGCTCAAGCGGGAGACGGGTCTATTCGATGGCTGCGTAGATCTGCCGGACGGGAGCAAGGCGTACTTCGTGAAGTCCATCTCCTACGACGAAATGACCGCAGACGAATGGGCGGCCTATTGGCCGCGCGCAGTGGACGTGGTTCACCGCGAGATTCTGCCGACAGTCGATCTGCCGGTGATCGAGTACGAGATCGAGAAGTGCGCGGGGTTGGCGGCGTGAAGCACTCGACCGGCAACCGGACAAAGGCAGAGGCGGCCCGCCGAGAGCGCATGATCGCCTTGGGCTGTGTCGCCTGCCGCGTTCAATTCGGTGTCGTGGACCAGCCGGCCGAAGAGCACCACATCGTGGTCGGTAATCGCCGACTTGGGCACGGGTACAGCCTACCCCTTTGTGCTGGCCATCACCGCGGTGTCTGGCCGGATTTCGAAGCGCTCGGCACCAACCTGGTAGAGCCGCCTGTTTCTATCGCGTCTGGCGTGCCGTTGTTTGAGGAAGCCTACGGAACCCAGCGCGAGCTCTGGGAGATGACTCAGGACGATCTGGGTCTGCCGAAGGATTGGCCCGAATCAAAGATCGTTCCGAGAGTAGTTGCATGATCGGGGCCGGCACTACCGAAAATCACGTGACCCGTGACGAGACCGTCAGTCCGGTAAGTGTCGGCCCTGGTCTCCAAGGCGAGATACGACCATGAGCAACGAAAAGAAAATGAAAACGGTAAGCGCTATAGAAACTTTGCTGCATATCTATTGGTCGCCTGAGCCATGTCCATCAGTCCGCGACCGCGAGTTACAGTTTCTACTGGACGAGGGACTGATCGAGAAACACGACACGTGGTATAGCGCGACCGAGCGCGGCAAAGTCTATTGCGAAGCGATCTGGGAACTTCCGTGGCCCGTGCAGAAATGGACGATGCCGTGAGTTACCGGACATGACCGACGAGAAGCCTCTCGACGATGGAGATGATTTTGAAATCGACGAGTTCGAGGACGAGCACCAATGGCTCGATGCGTGCGCGAGCTGCGGGGCTGACGTTGATGACGAGGACATTACATGCTGGTTTTGTGGTGAAGATCTATGAGTGAGCAGCGTATGGCCGAACAGCGCGTCGTTAGCTGGTTCTCGTGTGGCGATGCCTCAGCCGTCGCATGCGCGATGGCACTGAAGAAATACATCAATCGGGACATTGTGATCGCGAGAATTGTGTTAACCAGCGAGCACCCAGACAATGATCGCTTCGCCGCGGACTGCTCACGCCTGTACGACCGCGAGATCGTCAATCTGATGAGCGCCGAGTATCGGGATACCTGGGACGTGTGGGAGCGCCGTCGGTACATTGCAGGCATTGCCGGTGCGCCCTGTACTACCGAACTAAAGAAGGCCGTTCGTTTCGCGTTCCAGCGCGCTGACGACCTACACATCTTCGGGTTTACTTCGGAAGAACGTAGCCGCGCGGAGCGCTTCCGCCGATCCAACCCAGAGCTATTCGTTGAGTTTCCGCTTATCGATGCTGGTTTGGGGAAAGCCGACTGCCATGCACTGATTCGCGCGGCTGGCATTGAGTTGCCGGCGATGTACCGCCTCGGCTTCGACAATAACAACTGTATCGGCTGCCCCAAGGGCGGGGCTGGCTACTGGAACATGATACGGCGACATTTTCCAGACACGTTCAGTCGCATGGCGACGCTGTCGCGCGAACTCGGCGCCAGGCTCGTACGCCAGAATGGCGAGCGCATATTTCTCGACGAGCTCCATCCGGAGACAGGTCGCCAGAAGGACGAAATTGCAATCGACTGTTCGCCATTCTGCGCAAGTGCTGCTGAGACCTTAGATCTTCACGTAGGAGACGTCGCATGACTGACCCGCTCTCCAGTGGAACGGTAGCCGACATCACCGAGCGCCTGCGATTCCTGCGTCCTACGACGAAATTCAAGTTCGCCAAGGATCAGTTCTACATGGTCGGCCAGGTGATGCACGAGGCTGCCGCCGAGATCGAGAGCCTACGCAGGCCATGGATTCCAGTCACCGAGCGATTGCCCAAAAGCGGCATCAAGGTGCTGGTGTTCTGGAAAAACGAACTCGGGAACGGCCGACGTACCTGCGCTGAATACGTCGCCCCGCGCAGCCGCGCCGCTGATGATTTTTGGGACGATACACCGGACGACTGGTTCGACTGCGACGAAACCGGGCAATCCTGGGTCCCTGAAGGCTGGTACGAGCGCACCGAAACACAAGAGGAGCGCATGTACTGCGCGATCAATGTCACGCACTGGGCACCACTTCCGGAGATGCCTGCATGACCGCAGAAACCGTGACGCAGCGCCAGCTCGTTGAGAAGTTCCGCCGAGGCGAGCGCATTACGAAGGCTGACACCGAGCATTCGCTGGTTGAGGCCATCGACGAGGAACGTCGAGAGATCTGCCGGGCACATGGCCATCGATGGCGCGTGATCGTCTGTTGGGACTCGGAAGCCGACATCTGTGAATGCACCAACTGCGGAGAGCAGATCGAAACGAGTTGCTCACTCGATGAGGAATGCGCATGACCGACTCCATCCCTACCGAAACCTATCTCGCTGGCAATTGCGCCTCATGCGACACCCGCACCGATTCTCGTGAGGGGACGATCAAGGATGGGAAGATCTACTGTCCGCGATGCCTGACTCGGCCGCTGTCCTCAAATGAGGAGTGCACTGGACGGCATGGATCACAGGTCGAGTGCGGCATCGTCGGCAGGCTCCGAGCCGAGGTAGCACGCCTACGGCAAGCGCTGGACGACTTTGGGCAGCATCAACAGAAGTCGTGCCTCGATCTTCCCGCAAGTGAAACGAAGTTTTGCTATTGCGGCCTGAACTTCGCGCTGAACGGTGAGCAATCCGCCGTCGAGACGCCAGCGCTTCACATTGACCAAACTGCTGGCGGAATCCGTACAGAGGGATTCGAGCGCACTGGGCCGCTCGCATGTCCAGATTGCGGCGTCACTCCGCAGGAGTTTGTCCGCCAAGGATGTCCACGCAATCCGCACTGCATGCGCAGTGTCACTGTGAGCACTGCCGGGAAAACGGCTCCACCACAATTTCCGCCCACGGCTCGGCTGCCATCGCTGACCCTACCTATCGTTGGCGTGATCAACGTTGATAACCCGCGGGACCTACGGCATAAAGAGCTGGTTCCCGAGCACGCTCAGAAAACGACCGGCGACCTTCGATACGACCAGGACTACACGGTCGCAGAACTCGCCGCGCTCTGCCGTACGAAAGATCGGCACATCGCTCGAATTGAAGCGCAGCGAGCACAAGTGAAAGTGAAAGCGCCTAACTGCGCTCGCCACGGCCAGATTGTCGAGACCGGATGCCCCACGTGCGAAGCGGCGCTTAGCCGACTCGCTCCCCCAAGGACATCTGAGCCATGACCGAGCAGGAGTTGCAGCAAGGTCTCGACGCCCTAACCCGCGCGTACGAATCGGGCGACCTGGAGCAGATTGAGTACAGCCAGATGCGTAGCCAGTTGGATTGGGACTTCGAACACGGCATCGATCTCGCTAACAGCTTCGTGGTGGATTTCATTATCAGTTCACCGGAGAGCGAGCGAGGTGAGTGATGGACATCGTTAATAGCCGTCGACTGAGAGTGACGCTGCGCCGTTTCAATCCTGGCTACGGGGAGCGATTCCGATGGTGGATCTTCGGAACCTACAAGAGCCGTGACCACGGTAGGCCGCGAGCGGAAACGAATCTGCATGGCGCCATCGCTGGCGTGCTGTGGCACGTGAAGTGGCGGCCAGACGGCCGCACTGGCGATGGCTACGCGGTGGGCAAGGACGGTAAGCCATGAAAGAGTGGGCACTAGCGCATCCGTGGATGACGTTTTTTATTGTGATCTTCGCGCTGATGGTTCTCGACAGCATCCAGGTCAATGTCGCCAATTACTTCTTTCGACGGCGAAGCGCTCAGACTGGGAACGGTAACGTTTTAAAAACGGAGAAGAACGATGGGACTTGATACGACTCACGACGCATGGCACGGGGCTTATAGCGCGTTCATGCGGTGGCGAACCGAAATAGCCCGTGCGGCCGGATTGCCGCCTCTGGAGCTCATGGAGGGCTTCTTTTGCCCAAGGAATGGCGGACACGGAATTCCAACCATCTACGTCGATCCGAATTCGAGCGAACTGGCACTGAGGGGTATCGCGCGTATCGAAGAGCGGCTACCAATCAAGTGGGAATGCTTAAAGCCATCACCACTGCACGAGTTGCTGTACCACTCCGATTGTGATGGAGAGATTCCGGCTGAGAGTTGCGGGCCGATTGCGGACGAACTGGAAAAGCTTCTGCCGCTACTCCCGGAAGGCGAAGCCGGCGGTCATGTCGGGGATTGGCGTGCCAAGACCCAGCAGTTCATAGACGGGTTGCGTCGCGCCGCTGCTGCGAGTGAGCCGCTCGGATTCCACTGAGCTGAGTTGATCGGATCAGAGTAATAATTGAATGCTCACCGTTCAGAAAAACAGTGGAATCTTGCGCACGGAAGGATTCAAACGAAGAATCCTTCGTATGGCTGCACAAATACTCACGCTTGATCAGATCCATTGGATTCGCACGAGCGGTCTCACCGATGCTCATATGGCGCGAACCCTTGGCGTTGGCTATGTGACTGTTCACAACGCGCGGCGAGGAATCACTTTCAAAGATCATCCGACCCCACCGGATACAGCGCTGCGCAAACCAGGCGGAAAGGGTGGCGGATCTTTGGCTCTCAAGAGCACAAAGAATTGTGGTGTTCGCGCCCTGACAGACGACGCCGTCCACTTCATACGAACTAGCGGGCTGCCAGACTCAATCCTGGCCACTATGTACGATGTGTCACGTGCGCTGGTTACAAGAACCAGACGGGGTCTCGCGCGACAAGACCACTCCACGCCACCAGACCTGTTTCCGAGGACACGGGGGCAGCATACCTATGCTGGCAACGAGGCCCTTCTAAGGGCGCCGACAATCGACCTCGGATTCGAGCCGGCCAATCGAACCCTATTCGATCGCCTTCGCACGTGGTGCAGGATCGATACGGATGGCTGCTGGATCTGGACGGGATCAGTTACCGGAAGCGAACCCCGTCCAAGCGGTCATCACGGCCGGACATCCATAGATGGCCATGCCGTCAGCACGCATCGCGCTATGTGGATCGCCGTATACGGCGAGATCCCGGATGGACTCTGCGTTTGCCATGAATGCGACAAGCCGCCCTGCATCCATCCATTGCATCTGTGGCTAGGAACACACTTGGACAACATGCGCGACTCGATAGAAAAGGGTCGTCACGTTAACGTACGGGGCCGACGCAAGTGACGTCATGTTCCTGACCGAGACTGAAATCGAGCGTTTAACCGGCCTGAAGCGCTACAGCGCTCAGGTTCGGTGGTTGCGCAAAAAGGGGTATAGACTCGAAGTGAATGGGCTCGGTCAGCCTATTGTCGCCGTGGCCGAGTACAACAGAAAGAATGTCGGCGGCAGCGCGGTACGAGAACAAGAACCAAACTGGGGAGCCATGCAGCATGGGTAGACGGCGGCGCAGTGATCTTCATCTGCCCAAGCGCATGTATCAGCGCCGCGGCAAGTTCTACTTCGACTCGCCAACCTCCGGAAAGTGGGAGCCGCTGGGCGAGGATTATGCGTCAGCTCTGACACTCTACGGGAAACTTGCCGGCCCGATCTGGGCGGGACGCACGCTTGCTGATGTGTTCACGCGGTACAAGACAGAGATTACACCGCTGGCGATCAGAGGGCGCGAACGCACCAGCGAATCCATCGTCAACGAGCTCCGCACACTCGACCGCTTTACGCGCCTCTTCGGCCACATGCATCAGGACAACCTGACGCAGCAGCATCTATACAAGTACATTGACACTCGCATCGACGAGCGTGTGGAGTTCAAGGGGCTAAAGAAGAAGGCCCCATCAGCCGCACGTCACGATGTTCGATTCCTAAAGAAGGTGCTGGCCAAAGGAATCAAATGGAGCTGCGGCACAGTCAATGCAGTTCTGGGATTGGAGTTCGACCCCGATCCCGACGACGCTCGGGATGTCACACCGGCCGAGTATGACACCGTCTACAAGATGGCGAACGTGCGCGTTCAGATCGCAATGGACCTGGCCGACATCACTGGCCAGCGCATTGGAGACATTCGCCGCATCAAGCTCTCAGACTTTAAAGACGACGGCATCCTGATCCGACAGGGAAAGACTACTACGCCGGTATTGATTGAATGGACACCCGCCCTGCGCGCCGTTGTGGACCGCGCCAAGGCGCTGAAGCCGGACATCCCGAAGGAGTTTCTGCTCCGCAACCGCGTGGGCCAGCCTTACACGAAGAACGGATTTAAGGCGATGTGGCAAAAGCTGATGCGCAAAGCCACTCGACCAGGTAAGAACGGCGAGCCGCCGGCACTGGCCCAACGATACAAGTTCCACCATTTGCGCAAGAAGGCCGCCACCGACGCTGCGGAGCAAGTGAGCGAAGAGGCGGCGCAGAAGCTGCTCGCGCACGCCGACATTAAAGTCACGCGGAAGAACTACATCCAGCCGAGGGGTCGAAAGCCCGTCCGTGCGAGGCCCATCAAGTGAAGAATTCTGGACAACTCGCGAAATTCTGGACGCCAGATGAGTGTTTTATGGTCGGAGCGCCGAGATTTGAACTCGGGACCCCTTGCACCCCATGCGAGAGTTCTATCGCACGTAAGTGCCTGACAGACCAGCTAAAATTACCCCTCGAATCGTCCAGAATCATCTCACAATCAGCGCGTCTAAGTCTCGGATTTGCCAAGAACTGGCTCGGTAATTCTGGACGCCTTTTGAGCTCCGCGCAGGTCGAGTATATCCGCGTCTCCGGGCTCACTGATGCAGCCGTCGCCAGGGTGCTGCGCAGGTCGCTTACCACCGTCCGCAGGGCCCGCATCGGGCTGACCCACTCCCAATACCCCGTCCGACCTGATCGCGCCCCACGGGAAGGCGCAGGCCGGCGGGCATCCCCTATCGCGCGCCCTGCCCGGGTGCGCAGGAGCTATTTCGCATGAGCATCGAGATTATCCGCCAGTCACCCATCCGGCTCACACAGGGCGAATACGAGCGCCTACAGCATCAGTACCAGCAGGAAACCATGTACCACGCCGGGCCGCCCATCTCGTTCGAGACGTGGCTAAGGGAGCGCCGCAAACCACGACCGTACACGTACGTGCCAATCGGCGGCCAGCCGGAGTACACATGACCAAGCAAGCCACACCCGAAACCCTTGAGCAGCGCCAGCAACGCGCAGCCGACTGGCTGTTCCTGGACTACATCAAGCGCACACGCCCTTGGTGCACGCGGGCCATTGCCGAGATGGAGCAGCGACTTGGTTCTGATTCCTCAGAGGTTCGCACATGACTCCATACAAGCAAGCGGTGGACAAGTTTATGGGCTCGCCCGAATGGGAAACCTTAAGCGAGCCTCGCAGCCTGCGCGCGCCACCGGAAGTACGTCAGTACCTAGAGAACCGGCTCAAGCGTGCCTTCGAGGCAGGCTGGAATGCGCGGCTTTCTGCCGACTGCGATGAGATCGCCAAAAGGCGCGGCTTACCGGGCGGTTCCACAGCGAGGCATCCATGAGCACAAGAAAACGAGTCTCCTACAAAGAGGTTGGAAACTGGAACGTCAACACCGGAATCACGGTGGAAGACGACGGATCCCAAACGGCCGATACAGACACGATCATCATGTGCATGCTCGCCACTATAAGGGACGAGCTGCGGCGGCTGAATAGCGTTCTGCAATGCCCCAACTTCATCGCCGTCCCGGCGAAGCTGGATCGGATCGAGCGCAACACTCGCAAGCGCCGAAAGCCGAAGGTTGCGGGCAAACCAAAACTCCGCGTAGTCCGCTCCTAGTGCGAGCGGTGATGCATGAGACGCGCACTTAATCTCAGATTCCATCAATGCCTGAAATGGCCCAAGCCCATCCCGCCGCGGGGGCCGGAACGCAGGTTATACAAGGGCGAGTGGCAAGTAGGAATTGCCCCGAGACGGGCCGTGTCGTTTTACGAAAACAAGGCGTTCCATCTTGGCTCAAATCCAGTACCGCCGCCCTGCAAACACGCGATCCTCGCGGATAAAGAATACGTGATACCGCGTTCTCTATTCGCTGGACATGAATGGGCAACTGGGGATCGGCAAGTCGTGTGGTTATGCGTCGACTGTTTGGCTGAGTACATCAACAGACTATCTGCCAAAGCGGGTGCTGAGCATGCGTCCTCCTGATTTCATCATCGGCGGCAATGACAACCCGTATCTGCTGCGCTGGTGGGTCATTCCTCGCAACCGATGGTTCAACGTCTATCTGCACAAGATCCTGCGCGATGACGATGACCGTGCCTTGCATGACCACCCGTGGTGGAACGTCTCAATCGTTCTGCGTGGCGGGTACGAGGAGATCACACCGAAGGGACGCAAGTGGCGCGGCCCCGGCTCAATCGTCCTCAGGCGCGCGACAAGCGCTCACAGACTCGCCCTACCCATCCGCAATGGCGGCATCCGCTACTGCTGGACTCTGTTTGTCACCGGCCCACGGGTACGCGAGTGGGGTTTTCACTGCCCGAAGGGCTGGCGTCCGTGGTTCGAGTTTGTCGATGCGCGCGACTCCGGGGCAGTCGGAAAGGGCTGCGAATGAGCAATATAGAAATCGCGCTCATCGCGGCCTGGGCGTTTCACGTCACCGTGATGCTGTTTGCACTCATGTACGTCTACCGGCTCGGCGTCAGACATGGGCGTTCGGGAAATGGAGACAGTAAGTGATAGGCACCCATGAATGTCCGGTCTGCCGTAAACCAATGGTATTTGAGCCCGCTGACGAGCATCAGCCAGCAGGTTACGTTTTCGACTGCGATTGCCTCGATAAGGTGCCCGCTGACAGCGCAGGAGTGCAGCATGGTGACTGAGGACTGGAGACCGACAGCCCATCTGCGCTGGTCGATTGCTGGAAAGCTCCAGCAGAAGTGGGCGCGTGTCGTCGTCACCTACCTGCGCGAGTATGGCGGACTCAAGCTCAATAGTCCGCTACGGCAGGAGAAGCACGAGAGCGAATGGCGTGACGTGCCATCAGAAACCGTGGAAGGAAGTCGCAATGCCTGACATGAGCCTGCCCGGTGCGCACTTTGAAGTGCTGCTGGATGAGTTGAAGTTCCGCGCTGAGACCGAGGTCGAAGAGGCGCGCAAGCATTCTTTGTGGGCGGAAGCTTATAGCGATGCGGCCAGAAAGTTGGAGCGCGCCATGAAGGAAGAAGCGGCGAAAGCGAAACCGTCCCCCACGACACCGAGTCACACGAATGATTGACCAGATTGGAATTGCCCTCACGGGTGTGACCGCGATCTTCCTATCGCAGTCAAAACACGAGTGGCTACGCGAGTATGCCTGCCTCTTCGGTATTGCCGGACAACCGTTCTGGATCTACTCAGCATGGCACGCGGCGCAATGGGGCGTGCTGACGCTCACAGCGCTCTACACGCTGGCTTGGGCCAAAGGTGTTTGGACACACTGGCTGAAGCCTGTTTTACCCACGACCGGTGACGCATGAACGTTGAAGATCTCGTAAAGAGTCCCGCGAAGTGCGACGAACTCCTCGAAGTGCTCAATGAGATCGCACGAGACATCTGTGCCTACGAGTATGGGCTGCCGATCCATGACGATGGCTCCAAAGCTCGGCTACGTGAGGCGATCTATCAGTGGTCGTGCGGCGGCCTCGTGCAGCCACCTCCACCACAGCCAGCACCTCATTCTCCGCTATGGCACATGTCGGAGGAGCATCGGGCCGCGTGCCACACCTGCAATCCTGGCGGATCGTCGTCGCCGCAGCCCGGTGAGCTTTGATGCGACGCACACGTATGAGGCGGAATCCGCCTGAAATACCTGTTGACTTACGCAAGCGCTTGCGTATACTAGGTCCCATAGGCTGGATAGCCAAGCCGGGAGAGCAAGATGACCACCGCCCAGATCGCCGCTGACAAGTACATCGTGATCAATGACAGCCAGTTCAAATTCCCCGTACTGGTGGAAGACGTTCGCAAGTCCGGAAAGACCCTGACCGACCTCAAGGCGATGGACGGTGAGCAGTACGGCGCCTGGTGTGATGCCGTCCAAATGGACCGCTCGCACGGCGATGTTGGCTCACAGGGCTGTATCGACTTCTGCAACGAGCTGGTCGAGGCTGGTGCGACCGTGTGGAACATCGGATGAGCCGCAAGAGGAAATCCGGCCGCGAGGTGACTTCCGCTGCTGCTCTGCTCGGGGCGGCTGGCGGAAGGGCCGGCAAGGGCGATTCGAAAAAGAGAGGAGATCCGGAGTACTACCGGAAACTAGTAGCCAGACGAAAAGACCGTAACAAGAAAAACGATGGTAACTAAGACCAAGCAACGAGCGATCCGATTCCCTCCGGAGCCATTCACGACGGAACAATTTCTGGCGCTAAACACAGAGCGATTTCGCTACATGAAGTACGCATACAGCACAGCCAATCGCGTCCTTAAAGACAGTAGTTATGTGCGGGACGCGCCACCTGTCAGATTTGCGCCTCCGGGCAACTACGCCAAGCGTTGGCGTCGCGCTGACAACCAAGGAGCGAAGCCTTGATCTCGAAAGAGCAAATGCAGGCCGCTGGATTCACGTGGGACCCTGCTCGCGGCTATGAGCGCTGGACGCATTTCGGCAAGGACATCACATGTCTGCGCCAGCCCTTCATGGATGATGATCGATGGGACCGCGAGAAGTCTGAGGCGATTCAGCGAGCCGGTCACCAACTAACAGGCGAGCCATGATCGAAGTCCGCATAAACATGCCTGATAAGCATTGCCGAGACCCCGGGATCTGGGAGACGGCTTTATTCGAGAAGCTTACACAAGCAGGCATTCCGGTCCGCCCTGACGGCTCTGTGCCGGGAGCACTAAAGCGCTTCTTCGACTCAGGCGACTTCGGGGTGATGATCTACCAGTGGATCTCGCCTGCAGAGTTGTACATGCAACCGGATCAACCAAACGGTGACGTATGACAGAACAAGACTATATCGATGTCACGAACCTCGCGAAGCTGCGCATGATGCAGACGATCCTGCGCGATGTCCTGGCCATGCGTCAGGAGGAGCAGTCCATCGAGAAGGATATCGGCATACCGCTGGCAAAGTGGATCGAGCGGCTGGAAAAGACCGGACCGAGGATCACCGGAAACATCCGCTCATAACTCATGAGCACGTCAGAACAACGAATCGCGAACGCGCTGGAATTCATCGAGCGCTATGGCGGGATCGATGGGGCCCACCACAAGTGCTGGGTCATTGATCAGGTTGCTCGCACTCTCCTCGAAGAGAGCTATCCGCAATGGGTCATAGAAATGAAGGACGGCGAGGATGGTCCGAACACCTACGATTGGGATGAAGGAATACCGCCGTGAGCGATAACCGTTTGACAAAACAGATACGCATTAGCCAGCTTCGTGAGGCAGTTGAGGCCGGCAATCACGTTACTCTCTACCCAGGAGCTGCAGCTGAATTGTTGGCTGAGATAGACGGATTGCGCTCTCACGAGCCGTCCGCATATCAGAAGCGTCTGGCTGAGCGCGCTAAGGGCAAGCCGATTGACGTTGACGAGATCGGTCAACCACATCTCAAAGAGACCTTGTGAACCGGATGTGACGCATGACAAACCTTCGCCTCATCGAAGTTTCTGGCGATATTCCGGACGACGGCCATTGCTTTCAGATTGTTGACGATGACATAAAGGACCGTACCTTTATTGCGGCCTCCTTTCATGGAAAGGAAGACGCGGAACTGTTTCTTCGGATGAAGCGCGCTGCCGCACCGAGCGGTGAGAGCCCAAAGCAACCGGTTCAGTTATACCTTTCCAGTGATGACATGTACAAGGTATCCGCCGAAGATGCCAAGAATTGGTTCTATGAGTGCATCTTCGTGCTAGCCGCAGACATCGGGGCCTACCCCGGTGAGATACCTGAAATACCAAGCCATGACTGATCTAGTCACCGAATTACGCAAGGCCGCGGAGTGCGGGCCACTCTGGTTCTATGATCGCGCTGCGAACATCAAGCGGCTGCTGCTGGAGGCTGCTGGTGCATTGGAGGCGCGGGATCGTGCAATCCCTCCCGGATTCCACGCCCTGTCAGACGTGATCGCCGAAACCGAGAAAGACCCTGAGCGCAAAGCACGGCTCGATAGTGCGCGCGAGCAGCTCCGGCGGCACGGCCTAGTGGAGCGAATCCGTCAGGCGCAAGTCGAGGCGGGTGAGCAGGTCGTGGATGAGTGGATGCGCGACAAGGGGCTGACGTGAACACTGGTAGGTGCTTAGGCGGCGATCCCGCAGACGAGCGTGAGCACTTCGACACGTGCGACGAATGCGGCCAGAGCTACGACATGCGCAATCTGGGGCACGTACTGCATCATGGGGAGCCGGGGCATGAGCCGTTTCCGAGGAATTGAGGGAGCCGTATGACTTACGCCGCAGTGTTCCTGTCTGGTCTGCTGGTCGGCTGCGCCATCACGGCATGGTACGACTGGCGCTACCATGGGGCGCGATGGTGACATGAACAAAACCAGTCAAAAGATACTGCAATACATGCAGCTGCATCCTCGGTGGCATCACACGCTAGATCTTTGCGAGAAACTCTCGGTATCGCTCTCTACCATCCATATCAGGCTTACCGACTTGGAAGATGACGGATATGTGGAAAGCCGATGGGACCCAGATCCGCCACCCCCGGAGCGCGGCGGATATAGGCGGCGACAGTACCGTGCTACCGGGAAGCGTGTCGAGGAACTGCCTTCAGACTTGGTGCCTGCCTGAGAGAACCAACGATGGTCAGTGAACCGTTCACGAAGCCTGGATGTGTACACGACATCTTCCGGTCCGACACGACTGTCGTGATCGAAAGTCGTCCGCACGTGACACTTAGCCAAGTGCGTTGCAATGTGTGCCGTGGTTATGTGGATGTGCGGGACTTCAGCGGCCGAACCGCTCCCGCGTCGAAACGGTGAACTATGAGCGCATCGACAGACCAGCGCGAAGCACAGTTAGACCGGGAGGTCGAGCGGATCATGAAACTCACGCCGAAAGAACTCGAGGCCGAGCTACGAGCTGAGGGCCGCGACCTGCACGAAGAAGCAGAACGCGCGCGGCGCATCATTGAACGGGCGTTGGCGAGCGTGAAGCGCTGTTAGCGGAGCAGCGATCCACAAATGAGAGCACCAGACGAATGCGTGCGGCAGGCCCTTCAGATTCGGAAAGAAATCATTCTGAGCGGTCGCGCCCCTGAGGATGGGTGGTTCGCGATGACCCTGAATGAAGTCGCCGCATTTACTCGATTCGCGGGATGGCCCGATGGAGCGGAGCCAAAGAGAATTGCGGGGCTCAATATCGTGAGGCTCGGTAGCGGATCGGGTGACGCATGAACGAACCACAGAAAACAGAGCTGATCGAGGATATGCTGGTCACCGAGCACGACTTCGGCTTCCGCGTGCGCTGGCGCTATAGCGAATACTGGGCTGACGTGGAAGCCTTCGAGTACATCGGATGCGAAGTCAATCCGGACGGCTCAAATGGCGCGAAGTTCTTCAACCGCAAGGATCACTTCGGCCCTGAACCCGTCCCTTCGATTGACGAAGCAGAGCCGTACCTTGCCGGGTTCATCAAGTGGGACGGTTGCTCGGAGTTTGACTTCGGTCACCCGCATTGGTGTGGACCGGATGACTACCGCAAGCATTTCCGGTTGCTAGAGACGCTGTACCGGCGTGCGCAGGAACTAATGACACACGGAAATCATGATCCGTGGGACGGGGAGACCGCATGAGCTGCGATTGCGAGAAGCTACGAGTCCTGCTGATAAAGACCGCTCACGAACTGGACGGCGCATGGCTTGGGGAAGATAGTCAGTTTCGGACATCTTCAAGTCCGCCGGACGCTGAACGGGCCAGCCTCGTAGCCGAGATTGAATCCGTCGTAGCCTACGAGTTCACGACCCGTGACTAACGGATAACCAAGTCGATGAAGCCAGCAGAGGAAGCGCTGGAAGCCCGGGGCATTACTCATCCTGGGCTTCCAGCGCCGCCCTCAGAACCTCAAGACTTCCTCGGCGCATCCAGCGGCTTGCGCAACACGAGTGTCAATGCAGTGCAGCCGAAATCATCCTTCGGGAGATGGCGGAATTGCGGGTGAATCAGAGATAGATCAATCTCTTTTTTTGGCGCGATACGCTCCAAAATCTGAAAGCCGGCATCGGTAAACAGCCGGTCCCATTCGGACGCCTGCAATCGATTGATGTATTGCAGTTCGTTCTCGAACAATGTTTGCCAGACGCGATCAGAGTATCTCAGATACTGTTTCGAGCATGCGCTGCGGTCGTAATGAGCGAGATGATCATCGATGCCAATCTGGTGAATCATGCACGCTCCGGGCTCCAGCGTGCGATACATGTCGTTCACCAGTGTATAGACACTGCCTCGCGGGACGTGTTCTAGGACGTGGAAGCTGATGATCGAATCGAAACTGCGGTCAGAGAATTGCGTGATCGCCCCCTTGGGGTGAATCACATATTCGAAATGGGTACGCTCGTACACGTCCTCCCAGTTGCGGGAGGTCGTGATCCGATCGAGCCGCGCGATAGTGTCAGCGCTCTCGCCCCGTGAGACCATCTCGTCGCGCAGCTTACGTGCGGTTGCTATCAGCCCCGCGAATTGACGGTTGTCCCAGATATCCAGGCCGGTAAGCTGCAGATCGAAGTACAGACCCGCGTACAGGGCGTACCAGTGCATCCATCCGGTTCCGAGCTCCAGTAGTCTATCACCGTGTTTGATGGCTCGATGCTTGCGAGCCAGAGCCATCAGCAAGTCGCCACGCTCGATACGATAATTCAGACCAGGGGCACTTCGACGTCGTAGCTCGTTATACGAATTGCCCAACATTCGATAAAAACCGCGGGTTAACGCATTGGCTGAAAATGTTTTCAGCGCAAGTGCGGCCATGGTGTATTTGATCATGCCCGATACCCCCTGTTGTATTTTGCGGGACTATACCGAGCGACTCAGCGGTGCGCTAGCGAAACTACCTGGATAGGTTCTATGTAAACATAAGACCTAAGTGTGCGAGTAATAGTGTTAGAGGCGCACTGCGCGCGATGTATCCGGCGGGTGATCAAATTCAACGACCAATTCGCCGTCTACCATCAGAAACCGCGCGCCCGTCGGGGCCTGGCATTGAATCTTGGCCAGGCGAAAATTCCGGTCGATGTACTCGAAATGGCCGAATGTGGCGCAGCTTTGCAGGATCAGAGCCCCGACGCGGGATTGCTGATTGGTCTGGATTGAATACCGCCCGCCAACGAAGGCTGCGATTACGGCTGCTGCTGCTACGGCGTAGGTATACTTATTCATGCCGCCCCCTTATTCGATGGATGGGGCATCCTAGCCGGGCATGGTGATTGCGAGCAACAGGCGAATTCAATTTTGGAGTATTCGCCATGGCAAACTTTGATGCAGTACTCAAGCAGGCCAAGGGCCTACAGGGTCCTCAGGAGCGTGCAGCGCTCGTGCTGCAATCCATTGAGGAGCAACTTGGGGCAGCTGGGGAAGACAAGGCAGCCCGGCAGCAGTTTCTCACCAACCTGCACACGAATCGCGCTCAGTTGGCCGAAGCGATTGCGGGCGACGAGTAAGTGAGCCGCGCCCTGCCAGGGACGGCGGGGGTGTTCGTCAGGTACCGAGGTGCAGGCTCCCGTCCTGCACGACATTCAGAAGCCACAGCAGCAGGACAACGCCCACAATGACATACACAACTACTTTGACGATGGGCGGTATGCCGGGGATCTGCTGAATTCCCCATAAAATTAATCCAACGATGCAGAGCACTATCAGCGCAGTGATCAACAGCGTAATCATGTCGAGCTCCCGCAGCCGAAAATGGCTGGTTTGGGTGAGCAAGGAACAGATCCCTATCTCCCCTGAGGCGATACGCCCCGGACCCGCTCGTAGGTGCGATATGCCCCGAGGCCCAGCATGCCAAACAGCAGCGTCAGAAGCGTGTCGAGCTCCAGCGCCGGGAAATCGGTCCCGGAGAGCCCCACCGCGATAGGCCGCACCACGAATTGATACGCGAGTCCTGAGGCGCAGATCCAGCCAACCGCGGGCCTCCATCCTCTCGTGAAGAAGTCCGGTGCCTGAGCCTCCTGCTTGTTCACTTCGAGCTGCGCGAGGGCCAGTTGCACATCAGCTTCGAGCGCCCGACCTTCAGTTCCTTGCAGAAGCTTGAAGGTCTCGAACTGCATTTCCGCCGCTTTGGCTTTGTCCGGAACTACCCGGTCTATGACCTTCCCGAGTACTTCAAAAATAGGACCAATAATCGCAGGTGCCATTAATCCCCCGTCAGCTCGATGTGCGGACCGTCTATGAATCGTTCATCGGGGTCATGTCCGGCCGTCCGCCAGTCACCGTCCCAATCTGCCCCCCATCGAATCTTTACGCCCTGTTCGTCAGCAATCCGCTGGATGTACCCCGCCAGCCGTGCGAACGCGGGCAAGTCCTTCCAGTCGATCTTGATGCCGGGAAAGTACGGGGCAATGTCCACGGCTACAGATGGGGAACGGTTGTGCTTTGAATTGGGCCAGCGCTTCGTAGTCGTACCACGGCGGAACGCGTCTTCTTGTTCCTCCTCGTTCCGATGGCCGCACAGGACCACGAAGTCCACCTGCTTGATCGCCTCGCGCAATAGGCGCTGCAGGCGCTCGTCACAGGTAGACAGACGCTGCTCAGAGAGCTGAGAGAATTGCGGCATACCTACTTCCCCCGACAACCGCCGATCATTTATCGATCGCCGCCTCTTAGGCGCCCTTCGAGTCTTGCGACACGGTCGCGCCAATCGATGTCGTTCTGGATGTGTTTGTACAGCGCGCCCACCATAGCGACGTTGATCACGATGGAAAGGCCCAGCGCCCAGCGTAGAAATTCAAGCTGAGCGCTGGCGTCCATTATTCGTCCGGACCGTCGGCAATCGCCGGCAAGCGCTTCATGATGCGCGTGACGGTCTGGCCGACCTGTTGCGGAGTTGCGGAGTCGCTCGGGCGATAGGTAATGCTCGCCTCGACTTCCGGGTGATGATCCTCGGCGCCAGGAGCGGCGGGCACAACGGTCGAAGAAATAATGATCGTACTGTGGCTCATTTATCATCCTTTCGGAGTTGATCTTCGTTTACCGGAATCCCGTGTGCGATCATGGTTGCCTTGAGCAACATGGCGTCCTGTGCCGCAAGACGTGACTCGCGCTCTGCCTTTTCTACGCGATCCTTGAGGTTCACGATCTGCTCTTCATACAGCCTTGGCACAACGATCACTACGCCGATGGCAACCGCTGACAAAAGAGCTGCGATGATGCTGAGATACAGCCCCGTGCGATCATGGATTTCCGCGTTTGATCTCGATCCGCTCGATCCGTCTTTCAAATCCATCGACTCGTTTTTCGAGTCCTGATATGCGACCTTGTACGGTGTCGATTCCGGCGCTGAAGTCGGTCTGTCGGACATATGGTTGCCCCGTGAGCGTATTAACGGACGCAGCAAGGTACTCAAACTTCGTCTTGAGTGCCACCAGTTCGCCCTGTACCGCAACCAGCGTTGCGCTGTCGTCCTTGTCTTTCGCCAGGAGGTAGTTAGTCCCCGCCACCAGGACACCAACAATGAGCGCGCTGACGATGCTAGCGACCCAATCGTTTCCCTTGACATTCATCGGACCCCCATCGTCATCATCGCCTCTTAGTTCTGTTGCAAACCCATCACTTTCTGGCACGACTCAATCGCCCGTTTCGGGTAGCGGGGAGTCGGTCACGACTTCTCCCAATTCACTCCGCTGATCTGGACAGGGTTCAGATCGGATGTTCCGATAATTGAGCCCTTTATTGAACCTACTATCACGTTACCCTTGATCACGCAGCCTTCGCCGCTGGTTTCACACTGAATCGCCTCAGGCTCGCTCATATCGGATTGCCCCGCCGATCATGTAATCGCGTTGTACACAGGCAAGTACCCGAGACTTGCGCCGGTCTGATCGTAAACCTGAATCTTCTTGACGACGGTACCCGGCGTCGTTGCAGCAGCAGAATTGCCTACCCCAAGCACGTCTCCGTACACGTAACCATCTGTCACAGCAGAGCCCATCCGAACCGCCGCGTTGCTCCAGTTGGTCGCCACGTTCGCCAGGCACATGGGATTGGTCGCTTGGTTGTATACGCCGATGAACTGGTTGGGCGAGGCTGAGCCGATGCAAAGATTGAATGCCGCAACAGCGTCAGTGGTCGTGGTGTCAATCTGCACGCCGTTAAAACTGCTGTTGGCGAGATTGGCGTTGTGTACGTGATTTCCGATTACGGTCCCGTGTACGGTGGTGCCCGTCAGACGAATCCCGTGTTGCTGGGTATCCCTGACCGTATTTCCGGTGATGGTTGCGGATGTCGTGTTGTTCGTGACAATGCCTTCCTTGCCGCTCGTGTCCACCGAATTTCCGGTGATCGTCACATCTTCACACTGAGACGCTTGAATGCCCCCCGCGGCCGAGAGATTCCCCGAGTTATAGACACTGTTACCGCTGATGGTAACGGCCTCGGCTACCTGCCCCGAGATCCCCGTAACCCAAATTCCTTGCTCGCCCGGGTCGCGCACCACATTCCCAGTGATGGAGATGCGCTTCATCGGGGATGTGTCGCCGGTCGTTGACGCAACGGAGATGCCGTTCTCCAGCTGTCCTTCGCAGACATTTCCCGTGATAGCGACATCGGAAACTCGTTTCTCAACACCAATACCCTTATTTCCCTTATAGCATTGGTTGCGCGCGATTCGGACCTTCGCGCAGTCGGTTCCAACGTTGATCAGCGGACCGTCCGTTGCGCCAGTCGCGGCGCAGTAGATCTGGTTTCCGCTGATGTCCATATCCTCAGACGTGCTGGCCTTGATCGCTTCTTTTGCGTGGTTATAGATGAGGTTGTCGCAACATGAAAACTTCTTCATGTAGTAGAAGTTGATGCCCTCGTCTACCTGATCCTCGATGTAGTTGTGATCGACGCACGCGCCATAGCTGTACGCAGACGCCCCGCCCTGATTGCCGGCAAATGTCACGCACCAACTATAGAAGCCCGTGAATCGACAGTGATGAACGTGGCAATTCTTTTCCACGCCGTCGGTCGTGTCCTCGCTCTTAACGGCGCAATTGGAGTACGTGGAAAGCACGTTTCCTTGGCCATTGCCGTCTACCCAAATACCGGTGATTTCCACATTCACAGCGTCATCGAGTACGAGAAAGTTGATGTTATGGCCGCCTTGCAGGAACTTTGGCCAGCCTTGCCCGATGATGCGCCTGTTGGACGGTACCGTCACCGACGCCGTGTATGTGAATGACGTTCCCAGATTGACGATGTAGACGACGTTATTTGCCGCAAGCGCATTGGTCAGCGCGGTATGCGTGGCGGTCGATCCATCGCCAAGGCCGTAGCGTCGCGCATCCCCCGGCTCATACGCATAGTTGCTGGGCGTGACGCTGGCATTGGTCTCGGCCGTTGTACGCGGATAGAGAATTGCGCCAACTTGCGATTGGGTCAGTGGCTGAACCGGAACATTGTCATCCGAGCTGATTTGTACGCCGTTCGCATCCTGCAGGGTGATCTTGACTGCACCGCCGTCAGGATTAATGTAGACGGCCGGAAATCGCCCGTCCGCTAGCGACAGCACCGGATGCGCGTGCGGCTGAGAAAATGAATTTGTTGTGTACGTGGCCCTCGGGGTGCTCGTGCCGGCATCGAAAACATAGAGCTTGGCGCCTGAGTACGGGTTGCCGTTCGCATCCGTCAGTAACTGGCGCGGCAGAACAAGCAGTGTCATGAGTGCCCTTTAAGTGGTTGCTGACCAGCGCAAGATGACGTTGCCGGTGCCCGCAATCGGCGCGACTGTAAATGTGACTATGATGTTGGTGGCATCTGAAGCGACGGAGCGTGCGCCCGATGCATCCGGGGAGCCCGCCGTCACACTGACACCTCGTGGTTCATCCGGGGAAAGCTCGTGCGGGATCAAAAACTCGGTTTCCGCTCCATCGCCGTCGAATGTGGCTGTGCCGCGGTTCAGATCGATGCGCCCATAATTGTTCTTGCAGAGCAAGAAAGAGTTGTTCGCGCCGGTCTCATGCAAAACCGAGATGGTTCCGGACGAACCCGAGACCGGGCACGAATTGCCCTGCACGATGTTTGGACCATCAGAAGTGCTGTTTTCCTTGATCCCGTAAGCAGATTTGGTTGCGCCATCAATGTTGATGACGTTTCCCGCAATGACATTGAACTGAGAGCGGGTCAGGGTATCGGCCACCTGACTGTCAAGATGAATCTCTTGATAGCCGCCGTGAGTATCTTGTGAGTTGTTTCTCAGTTGATTGCCCAGCACGATCGCGCGCTTGATCCGAAACAGATAGATTCCGGTATAGCCGTTATAAGCCACAATGTTCCCGGAAACGACCGCGCCCTTGACCTGGTCGAATATCGTGATGCCATACTCGCCATTGTTCCGGACCGAGTTTCCATGGACCGTGATGTCCTCGGTCAGCGGACCTTGCACGGCAATGCCGTACTGTGTGTTGTCGTGACAGGCATTCGCCGAGACGATCAATCCCTTGCTGCCGGTTGCGCCCACCTCACCCTCAAACACGTAGATGCCGTGACGAAGGTTTGAATAGCAGTTGTTGGAGCTCGCAACGCTATCCCGGGTCTGCTCCAGCTCAATGCCGTGATACAGATTGTCGAACGACTGGCATCCCGTGATCACACAGCCGTCGCTGTCATATGCGTGAATGCCGTCGCCCTCGCACGCGTGCACGTACACGTTCGTGAGCGAGCACTGATCGGCCCCGCCAAAGTAGAACCCGTACCTTGTACCGCCACCGGTACTGGCTCGATTGCCATTGATCCGGATGTTGTCCGCGCTCGCCTTGGTGATCGACTCGAACTTGAGGACGTTGTCGGACCAGTTGGCGCCATTCGGGACGAATATCTCGGACTTGTACCCGTCGCCCGTGATCCGTACGTTTGAGCGCATGTTGATGGTGCTGGCGCTTGCCTTCGTGTACTGCCCGGCCGGCAGGTACACACAGCCACCGCTGGCGGCGTTCGCCACATTGATTGCGGTCTGGATCGCGTCCCACGTCGTGCCATAGCGCTGCACGTTCAGCGGTGGGTAGGCGTAGCTGGTGGGCGTCACACCGGCTGCAATCTCCGCGGCGGTACGCGGCCAGAGCACGCTTCCAATGACTGCTGCAGAAAGGAACTGATCGCTTGCCTTGTTCGTCGAGTACAACTCAACGTCAGCTGAGGTCTTGAGGGTGACCTTGTATTCCAGTGTGGGATTCAGATAGATCGGCGCGAACACGCCAGCCGCATCTGCCACAACCGGATTTGTATGCGGTGTCGCTAGTTCCGGGTCAGAGTAGGTATCGCGCGGCGTTGTCGTCCCGGGCACATAGAAGTACGCCTTCGCGGCAGAGAGCAGCGTGAGATTGCTGCTTATGTTGAGCTGGCGCGGGAGCTGAAAGAGTTGGTAGGCCATTAGAAATCACCGGCCGGCGAGTTCACTTGCGGCAGTGCAAAAAGAGCGGGCATGGCTCAGGCCGCTGCCGGGTAGTATTCTGGTTGGTTCATGGTCTTCGACTTGCTCAAAAAACTGGCCGACTTTTGGTTGTGGGTCTGCGTGGCGATTGGCGCGCTGAGCGGCATCGGTGCGCTCGTCGGCCGGATATCACGCCGTGAGGTGCGGCGCGAAGAAGCGCGGCGCAAAAGACTCGGATACGACCTCACTGCGCCTCCTGAGAAACGAGCCCCGACTCCGCGCCGACTGTGGAGGCACGGGCCGATTTTGCGAGCTCGTCAGCAAAGCGACGAACGTTAGCCGTAGTCCCTTCTCTCATGAGTTGGCCGGCCAGTTTCGGGTCGAGCATCGCATCGACCAGTAGCTCTCTCACGGCCTCGTCGGGCAACTTGTAGACGAATGCGAGCGGTCGCGTGATCGTACCCAGCGCTGGCGGTAAGTTCCTCGGGGACGTGCCGAGTGCCCGACCGATCACATGCGCGACGGATATCTGTCCGGAAACAGCGAGGTTCGCCGCGGTGTCTGATCCGGGGAGCTTGTTGGCTGCCGCAACCGCTGCCCCGCGATCCAGGTCCGCGCCAATCCGTTGGAGCTTCGTGATCTGCCCCTTGGTCATCGTCTTTTGCAGGTCTGGAAGCGCGTTTGTGACGACGTTCTTCCACTTCGCCTGCGAGAGATAATCCCGGCCCGTGGCAAGATCCGGAGCAGCCATACCGGTTTTCTGGCGTATGTCCTGTATGGACTCTGCGCGCTCAATTGGTCGGGAGAGCTGCGCGTATTTCGTCAGGTACCTCTTCCAATCAGGCGCAACCTCGGTGATCGCGTCATCAATTGAGCCGCGCACCTTTGAGAGCTGCCCTCCTGCGTATCGGAGTACGGACTCGTCCGCTCCGACGTAGCGCCCTTCGAGAATTCGATTGATCTCCTTCCGAACGGCATACAGAGCTCGCGCATCTGTGATGAGCTCGTCGCTGTCGTTAAACATCTGGCGGCGTATGCTCGTAAGCGCTTGCTGTACAGACCGCCCGGCGTTCTCAGGATCTGCCCGGAGTTCATCAATTCGAGACAGCACATCCTCGGTCTGTACGCGCTTTCCCGCGGCTTGCTTGAAGGCGTTGTCTCGCAAGGTGGTTGTGACCTGCTCCCGGTGCGCCACACGCTGGGTGATCTTTTCCGGTATGCCACCGTCAGCGACTGAATCGAGCAGCACCTGGCGGGCACTGTTCTGCTGAGAGGCACGTTGACCGAAGCGGGGATCGCCGAGCGCTCTTAACCGAGTCTCGAAGAACGCAAGGCCGGGATCACGAGCAACCTGCCCCGTCGTGGCCAATGATCCTGGGACAAGATCATCCGCGCCTTGGGCAAGTCTGGCGGCTGCATCATCTGCGTTCGTGGCGGCCGTATTCAGCGCTCTGCCGGCAATCGTGCGTCGACCGGAAGTCGTCAACGGGTCTACAAGGGCGCGTGTACCGCGACCTCCAGCGCCCACGGTCGGCACCGCGGCCCCTGCTGCTGTTCCGCCAATAATCCCGGCGGCGATCTGCACGGGCACGGGAGCACCCACTGCAGCGGCAATCTGAGATGCAGCGGTACCGCCGACAGACCCAGCCCCCTGAGACATCGGCGCCGCGGCCAGCATCTCGCCTGCGGCCTGAGGTAGTGGCGCTCTGGCCGGCGCATTTACAACTGCCATCGGTACAGGGCCTGCCGGGGAAGGTGCGCTCTTGAGCGCACCCTGAATGACTGGAATGGCTGGAGCCATCAGCGCTTTGCCGACCCCAATCGTTCCAGCAGAGCCGCTCAAAGCGCCCACGACACGACTGGCGAACTTCTCGCTACCGGTCTCAGGCACCGGCAGTCCAGCGGACGTCAGCCCTTCACTGATTGACTCGGACGCGAGTTTGAACGGCATAGGCTCACCACGCTGAGCCTGAATGAAGTTCACCAGACCGAACAGTGCATCTGATGGAAGCGCGGCCAACTGGCCAAGTCCTTCGACCACCGCGCGAGTACCGATACCTGCCTGACGAGCCGCGTGATCGATAAACGATGACGATTCACCGGCTGGCTGAGCGGCCGCCTGGGCGCCCAGGATCTGCTCGACAATCGCCGATGGATCGGAGCCCTCCGGGCCATCAATTTCGTACACGCTCCCATCGGGAGCGGTGATTTCGTAGGTGGCCATTACTTCTTGCGCTTAATGGTGAAACCACTCAACTGCGTACTCTGGCCAACATTCAGCGCGGCCGGTGGAATGTCCACCCTCACCTGATCACCGAGCACATCCGAGGCGTTCAGCCCATTACTCTCTGCGATCTTTCGGTAACGCTCGCGGCGCTTGTCATCCAGTCCTTTCTGACCCTCGTACAGTTGCCCGGCCTTCTTGACGAAATCCGAGCGCTGCTCGGGCGCCAGCCGCTCACCCTTAAGTATTTTGTTGTACTGAGCGGTCACGCGAGCAGGGATGCCGCCGGCGTTCTGTGCATTGGCAAACTCGCCCTCGCGCACGGTCGACCCCGGGTCGAGTGTCTTCATGTACGAGAAAATCAGCGCCAGATCACCGGCCGCTGACGGATCGCGCGATGCAGACAGAACAGACTGATACCCCTGCGTTGCGGTCTGGAAGTCCTTCGATTGACTGTCGTATTCCTTGCGCAAAGTCGTGGCGTTCTCGAACGCCTTCTCCGGCTTGCTCGCTTCCCCTTCCCGCTTGAGACGGGCTTGGTCCGCCTCGAACTTCTGTTTCTGACGAGTCTGGTCGGCCTCAAATGCTTGCTGGTCTTCGCGTGATTTGCTTTCCGCCTCGATGCGGGCAGTAGTGTCTGCATCGACCCGCTCCGGCAGTATCCCCGCCTGCGACCCCGACCGCGCCGCAACCTGCTCCGCAAGTCCGCGTACGTCATCGTCAGTCATGGAATCCCAATCGACTCCGGATTCCTTCAACTGCTGGATCAGTTGCGGCAACTGTGATTCTGCAAGTGCCTTGGGGGATTTGGACTGCAGAACGTATTGAGCGGTCGCGTAATTGCGCTTGGCATCTTCGACCCGCTTCTGTCGCGCAAGCTGGTTCTGCTGAACCTGAAATTGCCGGACCTGCATGGCCCGCTCAGGATCTGCCGCATAGAGCGCCGCGAGATTGCCAGAGCCGCCCTGAAGATACGTTGCGAGCTCGTTGCGGAACTGCTGATCGCGCTGCATGCCTTGCTGGGCTTGCTGGAGTTGCATAGCGCGCAGTTGGTTCTCTTGGGCTGCGCTCTGCTGGCCCTGTTGGAACTGCTGGCCCTGCATATAGGCACCTACAGGGTTGAACTGGAGAATGTTGGGGAGTTCGTTCATGGGCTAAGCCCTTCAAAACCAAGATGAGCCCATCGTTTTCCGTTGAGCGTCTTGCTGACATGCGAGCTATCAACGCCGAATCTCTCGGCAATCTGTCGCTGCCGTGCTCCTGCACGTCGCATCTCGAACATCGCTCGAATATCCGTGCTTGTCAGGCGCGCCGTCCATTGGCGCTCACCTTGATTACTTGTCCCATGCGCTGCTCTATCTCGCTGGTTTGACGAACGTGTATCCCATCGCAGATTACTCAAGCAATTGTTTGCTGGATTACGATCCGGATAGTGGCAGCCTTCCATCCCCGCTGGACATGGCCCCACGAATGCAGCAAGGACGAGTCGATGAACGAGTCGGTACTCTACGCGTGCGTCACGATTCAATAAGACCACGCGGTATGGGATCTGTTTTCCCAACACCCTCAGTTTTACGATGCGCTCTTTCCATGTGCGGCCCTGCGCATCAGTTCTCCGGAGACGCCTCACACGACCATGAGTACTGACTTCGTACAAGCCTTCCCAGCTTGGTACTGGCGCCCACTGCTCTGTGTCAGTCGCCACTTATGCAAACCCTCCGAATCGTGGGCCGCCCCAGTTATAGGCCATAGAGTTTGATCCGCCTCCTCCGAATGGAGCGCCACCACCAAACGCGCCCATGCCGTAGAGCATCGCGAGCTGGTTACCAAGCCCCGTCACGGCGTTGCCCTGATTGATGATTCCCGATGCGCGGGTATTCCCAGCGCCGACCATCAGGTTTCCCATGTTTGCCCCGGTCTGCATCGCGCCCTGTCCGACAACGTTCGCCGCGGTCTGGCCGACTCCCGCGATGCCCGCGAGGCGGTTCCCGTAGTTGTTCAAATACTGGCTCGCTGAGCCCTGCCCGAACTCCGTGAGCGCTCTCAGGGCATTGCCCGAGTACAGACCGCCTTGCGCGGCTGCAGAATTCTGGACAGTTTGCTCGCCTTGCTTCAGGGCAAATTGATAGTCGGGAGATGCGAAGAAGCTTGAGAAATCCATGCCGGGTTGACCGGGTTGACCAGTCATTTCGGGCGGCTTCCACCCATCGACGTACTGTTGATACTGCTGTTGCAGTCTTGAGTTCTGAAGCGCATTGCCCATCGCTCGGTTTAGTGGGCTGCCACCAACGCCGAGCGGCGGGCCGCCGTTCTGCTCTACCCATTCATCAAACGTGAGCGGTTTAGCCGCCATGTCGGCGCTGTACTGCGGTAGTCCATAGAGCGCCGCCAACTGATTGAGCGCTCCTGCACCAACCTGCTCGTACGGTCGCTGCTTATCCTGCAGGACGTCGAACTGACGAGCCTGCTCCGCTGTTGCAGCATCGTACGAGGCGGCCTGTGCGGCAGCACCCTTCTTGGCTTGCCGTGCGCCGTACGCGCCGCCAACAATGGCAATGCCGGCTAGTGCTGCGGCTGGCATACGAATCTCTCCCGTGTCAAAACGTAACTATCCACCGGAACGGTCTGCCCATTCGGATATGTCCAGGTCCCCTCGCGGCCTCGATGCTCGAATCTCATCGCGAGCACTAGTCGAGTCGCGCCGTCGTTTCCTTGTGGCACAAATGTTGTGATCTCCTGCGCGTCAGTCTTCGAGAAGATGTAGTCCGCCGCCTCTTTCGCGGCTTTCAACGATTCACCGCGGCCCTCAGGCAGAAACTGGGAGTGCACCTCGTATCCATCGCCACGCGGGACGAAGATGAATCCGCCGTGCTCGTTCATCAGAACGACGTTCTGTGGGTCTTCCGCTATATCACTCAAGTCCAGCCGCTCCATACCGAGCATCGCAACCCACGGGAACACATCAGGATGATTCAGTACCTGATTGAGCTTTTCGGCTGTGAACGTGCGCTTAAGCATCAGTCGAGCGGATACACGATCTTCGAGCCCTTGATCCCTTTGGTACCGGAGCCCGTAAAGAACCCGTTATCAAGGTCCGGGTACAACGTCAGCCCCGTATCAGTCCCGACGAGTACCAGGCCCATCGCAGTCACGCCGTTGTCCACGATGCGCGCCACGCATGTCTGATCGCGATCAGGAGTAATCTCGCTGGGAAGTCCGGTCAGTAGCGCAAACACATCGTTGGATGTGGCCGTAAGAGTCGGAAGGGACAGACAGACAATCCCCGCACTTACCGTGTATCGCGCCGTTCCGCTGGGAATCGTGTCGCACCCGCCCAGCTCGGTCGCAAACGAGCCTGTAAAGAAAAGCCCCGAGAGATACCGTGTCCACTCACGGACATCCGTCGGCTCCGTTGAGAATGTGCGGTTAACGCGCGCCATCAGGCCGCCTTGCCAAAGGGCTTCGCGCCGCGCGCTTCAAGCTGGGTGTCGATCAGTGTGACCTTGACCGGATCGCTGATCGCTCCGCGGTATACGCGATCGTAGGACGATCCCAGCTGGTTCCACACAACGCTCTGCTGGTACTCGCCGATCCTGCCGATCTTGTTGTTCGGCAGTGACTCGAACGTACGGCCACCGTCGTCCGACGCCTCCATCATGATCTCGGGATCTGAGCCCTGGCCTGTTGTAAGGCCAACGCCGGTTTCCATGATGACTTCCAGTCGATCGTGGAAGGCTCTATTGCCCGCCGCAAACACGGGCTGATACGTCCACTCCATGCGCTGGATGCCGCTCCAGTCGGCATAAGTGGTCGGTGAGAGATAACCGATCTTGTTGCTGGAGACATCACCGACGAGCTCTAAGCCGGCGAACTGCGCATGGCTCCATGGCAGCCAGTAGTCATACCCGTGCGTCTGCCGCTCGTGCCACTCCTTGGTCTTCGCGTCGTAAACGAACGTGCCTTCAGGAAACTGCAGGACATAGAATTCATGGCCTTCCTGCGCGTACGAAAACGCCTTCCCGCTGGCCATCGTGACCTGGCCGAGCGCCTGGGTGATGCCTTCCTGGCTCACCTCAACCGGGGTGTTGCCTTCGAGTCGGCGCACGGTGTAGTCAGGCGCCACCCACATCACAGATTGATCAATCTTGACTGCGGTCTGGCCGTTGAAACATCCCTTTTCGATGAATCCGTTTGCCGCACGGATCAACGGGAATCCCGCGCCGCCGCCGATCTCCATTATCTCCGTCGATTTCTCACCAAACGCGAGAAGTTGCCGATGGTCCGCTTTGATACCCACCAGATTGTCCGGCGAGCCTTCTGCGGTCAGGAAATTCAGCGCATTGAATGAGGTGGCGGTTCCAACATCGGCACCAAAAATGCGCCCGGAATCCGGCTCCACGAACAACAGGAGGTTGTCCAGAAACTCCACATCCGTCGCACCACGAGAGGTGAAGTCCACATCGGTGATCTGGCCGAACGTGCTCGTGCTCGTGTCGTAGTAGAACGCATCGGGCGCGTTGACCACGACAATGGTGGTGATGTTGTTGTCGATGTCGATCCGGCCCGGCGCTCCGATGTCGCCCAGCTCGGTGGCCGTCATAGCGCTGTCCACCTTGTACAGCTTCGTGCCGCTGACGACCCAGAGATAGCCCAGCGCCGCATACAGGGCAGAGATCGGGCCGTTGCCTACCGTCGTCCATGTCGCAATCCCTGGCGCTCTGGTCAGCGCGTAGCGCGCCTTCGCTCCCGGGGGAAGCGGGGTCGCGTAGCAGTTGACTAACCTTGCAGGACTCGCCGGCCTCGATCTCAGTTGATACGAGTGGACCGGAAGCGGTAGAGATCCCATATCACCCGGTGCTCACATTGAACCGCTCACCCCGATCTGCGGGCTCAGGAACATCCAGCTGCATCGTCACCTCTTTCGCGGTGATCTTGTCGATGACGGCCACCCCCTTCTCGTTCACCGCTACGAGCTCCTGCGGCACGCTCGCGCCGAATGACGGTGCAATCAGAATGGCCAGGCTCGAATAGATGCCCGTGAGCGCGCCATCCGGCACGGTCATCGTGTCCGTAACCGTGCCGATCGGGATGTATCCGAGGTTCCGCCCATCCGCTTCCCACAGCGCCATCATCTGGTTCAAGCGACGAATACACACCGACTGCTGATCCGCGGTCGGGGTCTGTGTCTCGCGGATGACATTGAGGGCAACAAGCGCGTCCTTGATGACCTGCGACGCGGCTTGCGAGGTGGGAGTGGCCATTACGAGCTAGCGAGAATCCCCAGCGATTCCAGCGACGCGAGAAGTGTGTTGAACTTCGTGCGCAACGAGTCCAGATCCGTCGTGAGCGCGGTGGTCGTGGATGTCGTGGTCGTCGTATTCGTGGCATCCGCAATGGTCGCGGGCTGAGTCGTCGGCGTGGTGCCGAAGAACCCGGCCGTTCCGCCTGTGCGATGCTGCAAAACGTCTGCTTTGACGTGTGACGTGGCGCAGCCGAAACTTTCTTCTCGTGGCATAAAGATCTCCTAGAAGTTAAAGCCGTTCCTCGAAGGCATGTGCAATTCTTCGATCATTGCGAATCCGAGTTTGCGATGCGCTCTTGCATGTCTTGCAGAATCGCCTTCGCGTCCTCGGGTTGAAGTAAAGATTTTCACCGGCGTACTCGTGCCCAGCCGGGCAGTGTGTTTTAGCGACACGGCCGCGCACGTACTTGTTTCGGTTGCTATGCTGCTCCTCTTGAGTCGCCCACCGGCAGTTTCCGGGCTCATAGTTGCCATCCTTGTTTGGGTAGCGATCAAGTGTTTTGCCCTCTGGTCTCTGCCCCATGTCCGCAAGAAAATTCTCGAACGACTCGACCCATCGATCACATACCTTGATTCCACGCCCGCCATACAGATAGAACTTTTTGTAGTTCGGATTAAGGCAACGCAGCTTCATCGCGCTCCAACTTTGATAGGTCGGGGAGCGCTTGGTCCGAGTGTTATGTCCGTGCCGCCAATCACTCATCGAGTGGCAGCCTCCTCCGAGTAGTTACCGCGCCATTCGTGCGGCCCGGAGTGAGTAATGGTGATGTTGGGTTCTGCCCAGATGCGACCACCGGACTTGCGGTATTCGCGGCAGAACCATGCGTCCTCGCCCATGAATCGCGGGCCTTCGTACCCCGCATCAAAAGCTCGGGGCATGCTCTCAAGTACATTCCGGCGGATGCGAAGCAGCGCGGTGCCGATGTACGAACACTCAAGTAACTCGCCTTCCTTGCCGATCACGCGCGCATTCCACTCACGCGGATACTTGCGACGCGGACAGATCGCTCCGATTACATCGACATCCCGCATCAACATTTGCAGGAATCCGCCCGTCTCCCACCCCATGTCATCATCGATGAACACGAGGTCAGTGCAGTCTGAGTCGAGAAACTCGCCGGCCAACTCATTGCGCGCACACTGAATGAAGTTCGCGAACGAAAGCGCGGACCATTGAAAGCTGATGCCCGCCAGCGTCAACGCTACTGCCGTCTCGATCATCGAGCGCGTGAATGCGACCGATGTCGACCCGGTCAGGCACGGCGTGCAGACACGAACTTTCATTGCACCACGCCGAATGGGCGCATCGCCTCAAACACTGAGAGCCTGCGTCCAGCGCTTGCGCAGTACTCGTCCACCGCATCCCGTGTGTCCACGTGCGCGATGTCATCCACGATGATGGGAGCGCGTGATATCTCATTCGTCATGAGGCGGAACAATCCGTTGCGTCCAGTTTTTCGTGGCGGGCCATCGCACAGAACGAGCCCGTAGTTCTCCCGCGGTGCATCCGCGTACCACTCGAATCCGCCATGGTCCTTCACTTCGGTGAGATGCACGCGGACATTTGTAAGCCCGTTATCCCGCGCGAGCCGGTCTATACGGGATGCCCATGTCGGTGAAGACTCCAATGCATACACCGGCTGGTCAGTGGACGCTGCAAGACAAAGCGTTGACAGGCCAGAGCCGCATTCGAGGATCGGGCCTTTGGACTGCCTAGCAAGCAAACTGGTCGCGTACAGCCCTTCCGGTGACAGCGCCCAGTTGTTATGCCAGACGTTGTACATCTCCAGGAACGTTGCGGCGTCCGCTCGGTTTTCTCGGATTGCCCGAATGCCATCTGGAATGGCTACATCCTTACGCCAGAAGTGACCGAGACATCCTTGCCAGAGTTTCTGGCCCATGTGGCCGAGCTGCATGCTCGGGTCTACGTAGACTCTGAATCCCGCCTCACGAGCCTTTCGACAAAACTCGTAATCGCCGCCACGGCGAGACAAGCCCTTGAGCGTGCGCTCGAAGAGCACCGGAATCAGCATGCGTCCGTAACCGTCTTCACGACTTCGATGCTGTGGCACGGTGTCGTAGAGCTTCTCGAACACCCTGCGACGAATCTTGAGGAATCCCGTGGGAACTCCTGCCACTTCGACACAGCCGTCCGATTCCGCCCAGCGCTCACCGGGAAGCGGTGCGACAGGGTAATCCTCGTCATCGTTCTTCAGCGGATAGATACCCGCGACGATGTCCCGGTCGTGCTCGATCAGCTTCTTGAGGTCGCAGTCGAGCCACGTCACATCCCCGTCGATGAATATCAGTTCGTCACAGTCGCTCTCAAGGAAGTCCCGCACCAGCCGGTTGCGCGAATCGTCAATGTGACAATTGCCGCTGAAGACTTCCAGGTCCAGCCGATGCGGCAGATTGACCAGAGAGGAATGCAGGGACGTGACGAAAGGCGCTGTAATACCTTCGTAGGCCGGCACGGCCAGGAAATACCCTTTTCCCGGCCGTGGCGACTTTACCAACTGGACGAAGCTCACGAACTTGCGAGCAGGCCCAGAGTTTCCAGCTTCGCCAGCAACGAGTTGAACTTGGTCCTCAGTGAATCGAGGTCCGTGGTCAACGCCGTTGTGGTCGAAGTTGTGGTGGTGGTGTTGGTCGCGTCGGCAATCGTTGCCTGTTGCGCGGCCGGAGTGGCTCCGAAGAAGCCGATCTTCGTGTTGGCGAACTGCACGCCGTCCGCATGCCCGTCGCCGATCTGTTGTGCTGCCATCGTATTGTCCTCCGAAATGGTGAAGGCATCCGCCGCGAGCACGGATGCCTATGGCGATCAGCCGTCTGCGTGGATGCGAGAGGCCAGTTGCGGGTACTGGGCGACGTAGCCAAACAGCACGTCGATACGGCAGGGCATCTGGTCGTTGTTGATGTCAAACGCGCGCACAATGCGCATGCTGACGCCGTCGAAGACCTCCCGGGCCGCAAAGTCCACACCGTCCGGCAGGATCAGATCCGCCGTTGCCACGGTGAACGCGCTCTTGTGGTACACGAGAGAGCTGTTGATAAGCCCCGCGTTGCCCGCGGCAAGCTTCGAGACCGCCCCGGCGTTGGTCGGATAGCCGGATACGTTCTGAAGCGCCCCGGAGACGACAATCGGCGGGCTGATGGACAGGCTCGTGGCGTTCGCGCCCGAGTTCGCCGTCACAACGAACTGCTGCAACACGCCCGTGCTGACCTTCGTCTCCGGATGAACACGGAAACAGCCGGCGAACGTGATGACATCGCCCGCGAGGAACGTGGTCGTTCCGGTGTCCACCGTGATCGTTGCGCCGTCTTCGGTCGCCCCGTTCACGTTGTACAACGTGTCGCCCTGTGCCGCGGTGCCCGTGGTGTGATCCGTCACATGGGTGCTCGACATGAAGTCGAAACCCTGCGTACGGCCCATCATGCCCTCGCGGTACTGCTGCTCGATCGCGGTGGACTGATGGAACAGGCCCTTGAGGGCATTCACCAGCTTCACCTCGTGAGTCGTGCTGAGCAGTGCCGAACGCTGACCATCGTCGGGCGCGAGATTGTCCTGCAGCTTCTGACGGCCCAAGCCAAAGGCCAACAGATCCACCGCCGTACCGTCCTGATCCACCAGGTTGTAAACCTGCTTCGTCAGTCCGGTCAGACACGTGGCCTCCATGTAGGACGCTACGGTCGCCATTGCCGGCTCGATGATGCGCTTGGAGAAGTCCTCCAGATCGAGGGTCAGTTCCTTGGACGTGAAGTTCATGTCCACGCCCGCCTGATTGGTCACTTCCAACGTGACCGACTGCTCCTGCGTATCCTGCGCACTCATCGTCCGACCGGTACGGATGACGTACTTGTTCGGCAGGCGAATGCGCAACGAGCTACCGTTTCGCGATCCCTCACGGGCGCGGGCACCGCCTTCCTTGAAGGAATCGTCGTACTGCTTGTCCACGCTTCCAAGGAACGTGGCCTTCTGATGCAGAATCCTGAGCGCTTCGCGCAGGATCACATCAGAGGTGAGAATTGTCTGAGTCATGTACAGCTCCTATCGAGCTGCACCGCCTTTAGCGGCCCTGACGCTTTTCGCGCAGTTGCTTCGTTCTCCAGGCCATCCAATCGTTGATCGGCATCTTGGACGGATCAATCTCTCCGCCCGCAGACCCGCCACCGATTGGCGCCGGAGGGGGCGGCGCAGTGGTGACTTTCGGGGGAGGAGCGGGACGTGACAGTTCAGCCTCGATGCGGCCGAATTCTCGCAAGCGCTGAGAAACATCCTTCGCCGCGAGCCGCGCAACGAGTTGCGGGTTCTTGGCGATGTGATAGGCGATCTCCGGGCCCTTCTCGGAATCCTTGATGGCTTCCAGGAATTCACCGTGCATAAACGTCAGTGCCGGGTTGCTGATCGTGACCAGATAGTCCGGCGTCTTCTGCGCGAACTCCTGATGACGAACCGCAAACTGGTCGTCTAACGCTTTGGCACGCTGCTTTTGCTGCTGCTCGGCAAACGCCTTTTCAGCGGCAACCTTGCCTTCGGTACGGGCCTGCTCGATAGCTCGCTGGACGGCTTTCTCGTTTTCCTTTCGCGACCACGCGGCAAGTGCCTTGTTGAACGCTTTGGGATCGTCGTAAGCCTCCGGATCGGGCTCCGGTTCGGATTGCTCCTGAACCGGTGGAGCTGCCGCCGTTGGGGCTGGCTGTCGCTGTTGTTCCTCGAATCGCTGACGGAAGAACTCGCCATACTCTCGTAGGGCTTTGTTCTGTGCTGCCAACTCCTCGATACGCTCCTGAGCCCGGTTGGGCCTTTCGCCGTTTGGAGCCTCGGCGGATGTGCTCTCTTGCGGAGGAGCGCCCGAAGTCACCTCTTCCGGAGTCGGGGAGACTCCAGCAGCCGGTGAGGCTGCGCCCTCTTGCGCTTGGGGCGATGCGATAGGATCAGGCATTAATGTAACTCAGGTTTCGCACTGAACGCCAGTGCTAGCGGAATGAGAAAGGCCCTGAGAGCTTTCGCCGTCAGGGCCTTGTAAAAGCCGTTAGGTTGAATTCGACTCTCAGGCGATGAGCCTGACCACCTCGGTGGATAGTTCGAGTGTCTCAACCGGCCCGATGCTGTTGGCATCGAATATCAGAGCGATCTCCACTGCCTCGCGCGCCGACTTTCCAAGATGCATGGCCGCAATGGCGAAGTCTCGCCCAGAACCTATAGCGTGGAAATGCTCTAGGATAGGTGTTGCGATCAAAGCGCATTCCAGCTTGAAAGGCCCGGCCGGCGTAATAAGCAGTCCGGAAAAGTCCTTCAAAGCTGGTTTACTCTTGCTCTGATCCTCCAGCCACTCTTTCGCCTGAAGTAAGTCATCGAGCTCGCCGGCAGCACCGAACAGATCACCATTCGATAAGCGGTAGATCTTTTGCACTCGTCGCTTAAGACATGCGGAAATCCCTGCCGTATCACCGGCCAAGGTCTTACCGTCCCATGCAATGGTGGTCAAAGCTGTGTCAACCCCTGCTCCCGAAGCAACTGCCGCGCCTTCAGGAATACGGCCAGTTTGTTTTCCGCCGTGATCGTCTGGTCCCGGCCGATACGCTCGCGGAGCACGTCGTCTAGCGTGGGACGGGCGGCTATGGCGACGGGGATCACTTCTGCCTGCTCCGCTTCTCCGCCTCGAAGCGCTTGTTGAACTGCTCCCGCTGCACATCGCGGCGTTCGCGGTCGGTCATGCGCGGGGGAATGGCGGGAGCGGGCTTTGTGGCTGGTTTGGGCTGTTTCATGTCTGTTGACTACTCAGGAACGTAATCACGCCGGCCGCATGCACAATGGCCGTGCGGATGGACTCACTATCGCGCCCCTTCTTGCGGCCTGCTTTCCACAGTTCCGCCAAGTCGGCCAGTTCGTCCAGCTTCTCAGCGATTGGGTCGCGGGCGACTTCGATCTTTCCGGGGTCTGTGCTCATTGCATATCCATCGTGACAGGCGTGCGACGCCTCGGAAACGCAAACTCATTGTATCCGCCCTGATCGTCTTTCAGATACTTCATGAGCGCATATTTGCCCGTGCGCGGGTCCTGTCCAACCTCGCCGGCCAGCAATAGATTCTTCAGCTGCTGGCCCATCGTGTCCGCGATCAGCTTCTGGAGTTGCGCGGGCTGCATCTGAAGATCCGCGGCAGCCTGAGCGGCTTTGACCTGCGCTTCCTGCGCCTGCGCAGCGGACTTCGCTGTGTCCGCCTGTAGCTTGCCCAGTAATGCCTGCTCAGTGGGGCTCGGCTGCGGCGGGCCCTGCGGCAGCATCGCCTTTTCGTCGTCCGTGAGCTGATCCGGCGGGATGATGCCCTGCTGGATGAGCGGGATACGCAAACGCCGCTCCAGCTCCTCTGCACCGTCGAAGTCCAGGTTCTTCGCAATGAGGTCGGATGCAATCTGCTGGACGATCTCCGACGCGCTCGCGAGCTTCATGAGGTTGTCAGCAGCCATCTGGCGCTGGGTCGTGTACGCCGGACCAACGTCCACGGCTATGTCGAATCGGCCGGCGGACAGATCGTTGAGCAGCGTTCCATCCGGGAGGCGCTGGTTGATCTCGACGAATTCTTCCTTACCGTCGAGGCC
>Ga0075418_10000467_pt1 | contig 42663 bp, 32 predicted proteins | sample SoiMetdeltSBSDD2_FD_81776 | JGI IMG/M metagenome (GOLD analysis project Ga0075418, IMG submission 81776) | Bulk soil microbial communities from a Populus tree surrounding site in Tennessee, USA - Soil MetaG P. deltoides SBSDD2 | ecosystem: Environmental > Terrestrial > Soil > Tree plantation...
AGTTCCATATCGAAGTTGTACTTCTTGCCGTTGGCATAGAACGCAGGCTCGTCGAGACGATTGGCAAAGGGGGCGAGAAGTGGAATGCCATTGAGTCCAGGCCGCGCGCGGAATTCATCCACGGTCGCAAACGTCATGCGAATCAGGTTCTGCCCCTTGACGACCATCTCGTACGCGTTGCTGACCGAGGTCATCACCGAGACCGTCGTGTCCGTCTTCGTGTCGCGTAACTGGACGATGTCGCCGGTCTGCTTCGCTGAGTAGCGCTCCTGGGCGGAGAGACTGGTTGCGGAAGCTGTCGCGATCGCGAGGATCAAAACGGCGTGATGGCGAGAATTCAGTTTCATGATGTGTCCAGTTCGGTGCGCCGGAATCGGTTCCCGGATCCCGAACAACGGATCCCGGCGCGACTCAATCAGCAATCAGCAATCGACAATCAGCATTTCAGTCTTACAGCTTTGCCAGAAATGCCTGCGTCCATTTGATGCTCGCTTCCACGTTGGCGACCTGCCGCTCGGCCGGTGACACAGCCGGATCTGCCGGCGGTTCGAGCATCGGCTTGCCGTTGTTGCAAAGCGTCAGGAAACGCGCGAACTCCCACGCCGGCGTGTTGCGATAGTTATCCCAGAACTTGGGGTCCTGATAGTTGAACATCCGCGGTTGTCCGCTGACGATGACTTCGAGCGACACGGCGCGGCCAGGACACTTCTGGATGTACTTTCGGAGGTAGTCCTCCATCCCCATGTTCCCTTCGCCCATGCGCGTCCATCTGACCGCCGCACCCTGCGGCGTGTTCCAGAGCGCGCTATCGCGGACGTGACTCGTCAAAACGTACGGCGCCAGGGTGTCGAGCGTGAGATGTGGATCCTCGATCGTCCAGACCGGATTGCCGGAATCGAGACAGACGCCCACATGTTCGGGACCGGCGGATTCCACGAGACGTTTCAGCTCACGCGCCTGCATATCTCCCGCGTGATTCTCGATCGCCACCTTGACGTTTGCGTCCATCAAGCGCGACCGCATGTTCTTCAGCACCTTGACCGTATCGTCGATGTGCGTATCGATCCCGTCGGCGCGATCGGCAACGCTGCCGAGCACCGCTCTGACGATTGGCGAGCGAACGATCTTCGCGGCATCGATCATGCGTCCGAGTTGTTCTTCGGCGGTTCCTTGCGCCTTGTCGAACATTCTCGAAGACGGACAGATCGAGCGCATGCCGATCTCGAGATCGATGTTCAATTCGTCGGCACGCGCGCGGACACGTTTCAGATTGTCTGGCTCGAGCGATCCCAGGAACCGGATTTCGCTGAAGTGAACGACCTTCACCTTCCACTTTGCGGCGAAGTCGAGTTGCTGAAACGGAGTCCAGTTCTGCTGGTTGACGCTGAACATGTCCAGCCCGAACCGGACCGCGGAAGGGGCGGTTTGCGCGACGGCGGGCAAGCCATCAGCGCCCAGCGAAAGGGCCGCCGCAGCCATGGTCTTCACAAAGGTTCGTCGATCGGGGAGTCCACCCGGTAAGTCAGTTGTCATATCGCCGCCCATAGATTGAGTAAACGAAAAGAAGATACTACGGCCGGGTGGTCGGCGTTTCAGGCCACGGATCAAGTGTTTTACCGTCGCATTAGCGCATCGAGCACACCGTAATACGCCGGCTTGGCCCCATATTGGTCGTCGAAGAGCAGAGGGTCGTCAGCTCCAAATTGAGAATCAATCCACGAATGCGCGTCGGTAAAACCCCAGAACGTGATGCCGTCGCACCGGGGCTCGGCGACACACACGGCGACGATCGAGCGATACACTGATCTCTGAGTCTCGAGCTTCGTCTGCGCTGGCAGATCGCGAATCCGGACGTCCATCTCGCTGATGTTCACCGCCAAGCCAAGCGCGGCGAGCCGGCGCATGTTCGACGCGACGTTCGCATCACTCGGTGGATTGGAAGCGGTAATGTGCATCTGAAGTCCAACGCCGTCGATGGGAACTCCCTGGACCCGGAGGTTCTGCACGAGCTCATAAATGCGGTTTGATTTTTGATTCAGTCCTTCGCCGCCGTAGTCGTTATAAAAGAGGAGGGCCTGCGGGTCTGCCTGACGTGCGATGCGAAACGCATCGGCGATGTATTGATCGCCCAGCTTCTGCCTGAACACCGTGTCCCGCAGTCCGGATCCATCGTCGGCGACCGCTTCATTGACCACGTCCCACGCGTAAACGCGGCCGCGGAAATGTTCAGCAACCGAGCGGATGTGGCTTTCGAATGCGGCGCGCAAATCGGTTGACGACAAGCCATTGACCCACGACGGCACCGATCCGTGCCAGACGAGCGCGTGTCCTTTGACCCGCATGCCATTCCCCAGCGCGTAGCTGACGATCGCATCGGCGCCGCCGAAGTCGTTAGTCCCGCGAGTGCGTTCGATCGGATCCCACTTCATTTCGTACTCAGCCGTGACGTAATTGAAATGGCGGCTGAAGACACCGCTATAACGACCGTCGCCGAGGAATCCGGATTGAACCGCGGCGCCGACGAGCTTTCCCGCCGAACGTGCGGCGTCGCGCAACGGATCCACCTGCATCCCGCTGGGATTGTTCGGTGTCCCCGGCGACGTCGGCGTCGTTGGCGTTGACTTGTCGCCGCCGCAGGCCAGTGCACCGAGAGTAAAGGCGACCAGCATGACGGCAAGCACTCGCAGCATTCGCGCGGATGGTACGGCTTCGCCATGTTCAATGTCCAATGGCCAATGTTCAATGTTTGGATGTCGAATGCTCTTGCGTTGGGCCATTGAACATTGAACATTCAACATTGAGCATTGAACGATGAGCATTGCTACAATGCGTTGTTTCTCGATCGTTCAAGCCGGGAGCAGCAGAGCTCTATGAGACATGGCGTAATCGGGTTGATTGCCGCGACGGTGATTGTGGTCTCTCTCGGCGCTCAGCAGCCGCAAACTCCGCCTGCGGGAAGGGGTGCAGGTGGCGGCCGAGGACAAACGTATCCACCACCCTCGCGCGGAGGCGGCGGTGGAGGCGGCGCTGCGGGACCAGCGGACAAGCCGCTCGTCGATTTTGCGCTCGCCGACAAAGGCAAGGACGTCTGGATTGCCGAATGTGTGACCTGTCACGGCGCGCAGGCGCGCGGTACGGACACCGGTCCCAACCTTCTGCGTTCAGTGCTGTTTCTTCGCGATCGCTACGGCAACGAGATCGGACCGTTTCTGAAGAAAGGACATCCGCTGCAAAGCGGAAAGCCGGCGTCGAGCCTCACCGATGAGCAGATCACCAACCTCTCGCATTTCCTGCGCAAGCAATTGAACGACACGCTGCGCGGTGCCACTGTGTTCACGGTGCAGGACATCCGAACGGGCGACGCGAAAGCGGGTGAGGCGTACTTCAACGGCGCCGGCAAGTGCACGACCTGTCACTCAGCCACCGGCGATCTCGCTGGCATCGCGGGCAAGTACGAATCGGTGGACATCCAGCAACGGATGCTTTTCCCTGGCGGTGGCCGCGGCGGACGGCGCGGTGGTCCTCCGCCAAAGAGCGCAGTTCGCGTGTCCGTCTCACCGCCTGGCGGCGCGCCGGTGTCCGGTGTACTCGTCTATATGGACGACTTCGTCGTCACCTTGCAGGACGAGAGCGGTGTCTCGCGCACGTTCAAGCGAACACCAGCATTCAAGGTGCAGAAAACCGACCCGCTCGAAGCCCATCACGCGCTGCTCGAGACCATCAGCGACAAGAACATTCACGACCTGGTCGCTTATTTGGAGACGTTGAAATGAAGCGGTTCACGTGTGTGCTCGCCGCCAGCGTCTGCGCAGCGGTTCTCGTCTCGCGCGCGCAGGGACTGGATCCGGCGAGGCTTCTGAAGCCGGCCACGGATACGTGGCCGACCTACAACGGCGATTACTCCGGCCGTCGCTTCAGCACGCTCAATAAGATCAACGCCAACAACATTGGCGCGTTGAGTCTTGCCTGGGTCTACCGCCTGAATCTTGGCGGCGGGCCAGTGATCGGCAGTTCTGCGACCATTAAATCGACGCCGCTGATGATCGACGGCGTGCTCTACTTCAGCACGCCCGATCACGCGTGGGCGGTCGACGCGCGGACTGGACGCGAAATCTGGCACTACCTGTGGAAATCGACGGGCGGTAATCATCTCGCCAATCGAGGCGTCGCGATCCTGGGCGACAATTTGTATTTCGAAACCCCCGACGACTATCTCATCTGCCTGAACGTCAAAGACGGCACCGAGCGGTGGCACAAACAGGTCGCCGATTTGAATCGGTTCTATTACGGCTCGGTGGCGCCGGTCATCGTCAAGAATCACGTCATCGTTGGCGTGAGCGGCGACGACCTCGACATTCCTGGCTACTTGGACGCGCGCGATCCGGAAACCGGCGAGCTCCAATGGCGCTGGTGGGTTGTCCCGCAGAAGAAAGGCGATCCCGGATCGGAGACGTGGCCGAACGAGGAGATGGCGCGCCACGGAGGCGGCATGACGTGGCAACCGATCACCTACGATCCCGAGTTAAACCTGATCTTCGTGGCGACCGGCAATCCGCAGCCGGTCCTCGCGCACAAGAATCGCGCGGGCAACAATCTCTTCACTGCGTCCCTCGTTGCGCTGAACGCTGACACCGGAAAAATGGTCTGGTACTTCCAATCGTCGCCGCACGATACGCATGATTGGGACTCCACGCAGCCGGGGGTCATCTTCGACGGCGAAATCAACGGCCGTCCGCGCAAGCTGATTGCGCAAGCCGCGCGCAACGGTCACTTCTTCGTGCTCGATCGCACGGACGGCAAGGCGATTGTGTCCGCAGAATATGTGAAGACGAACTGGGCACTCGGGTACGACGAGAAAGGGCAACCAGTTCCGAACCCCGCAAAGATGCCGCAGGTTGACGGCGCGCTTGTGTCGCCCGCCGCAGGCGGCGGAGCGAACTGGCAGCCTCCGAGCTTCAGCCCCGCGACTGGCCTGTTCTATGTGCCGGCCGCTCGTACGTTCAGCATGTTCTACCTCTACGATCCAGGCGACAACCCGCAGGGCTGGGGCGGGCAGGATCGCGGCGGCTACTCGGAGTCGATGGTCCAGGCGATTGACTACAAGACCGGCAAGATTCGCTGGAGCCACAAGTGGGAAGGCGCGGCGCGATCCGGCCTCCTCAGCACGGCAGGCAATCTGTTGTTCTCGGCCGGCCCGGGAAACTCGATGGTGGCGCTGAACGCGACGACCGGCGATGCCCTGTGGCACACACGCTTGAACGGCGCGATCAGCAACGGTCCGATTACCTACGAACTGGACGGACTCCAATACGTCATCGTCGGCGCGAGTGACATGTTGTGGGCGTTTGTCATGAACAAGTAGCGCCTGCGGCCCGAGCGAGCGGCCGGAGGGGAGCGCCGCGCAGCGGCGCCCGCGAGCGAGAGCGCGTGGGGGTGGGGCCCCACGCGCCGTGATAAAAGCAGACATGTCCGCGGAGAGGAAGATGCGCACAACAGCTCGGAATATCACTGCTGCAGCGGTTGCAGGAATGGCGCTCGCTGCAACCATTGCGGCGCAGGCGCCGGCTCAGAATCCGTCCGGACAGCGGGGTGGCGGCGGACGATTCGTCACGCCCGTGTATGACTCCGTCCCGCCGGAAATACCGGCCGACATCAAAGGGCAGAACACCATCCTGATCTTCTCCAAGACCAACGGCTATCGTGAAGATCCCGCGATCGATGCGTCGAACAACGCGCTGGTCGCGATCGCGAAGAAGCGCGGTTGGCCGGCGTTCGTGACTGAGAACGCGGCGGTGATGAATGCCGAGCAGCTCGGACGCTTCAAGCTGGCAATCTGGAATAACACAAGCGGGGATGTGCTGACCGAGCCGCAGCGGGCGGCGTTCAGGACGTGGCTTGAAAACGGCGGCGCGTTTGTCGGGACGCACGGCACCGGTGGCGATCCTCGCTATGAGTGGGCCTGGTATCCCGAGACGCTGATTGGCGCGCAATTCACCAGCCATTCGACGCAACAGCTCGGGACGGTTCGCATCGAGGACACCAAGAGCCCGATCACGCAAGGGTTGCCTGCGGTGTGGCAGCGCACGGTCCGCGACGAGTGGTACGCGTTCAAGGACAACCCGCGCGCGAAGCCAGGGTTTCATATCCTCGCTGTCGCCGACGAGACGACGTACGATCCGGGGCGATCCACAATGGGTGCAGACCATCCGATGGTGTGGACGCACTGCGTCGGAAAGGGTCCGGTCTTCTACTCGGCGATCGGACACTCCGCTGAAACATACACGGAGCCCAATCACCTGCGGCTGCTCGAGAATGCGATCGCGTGGGCGTTGGGAATGTCAGGACCGACTGGCTGCGCTGGACGCTGATGGCAAGTCACGCACTTTTCGCCGATCGCCGCGCGCTCGAAAACGAAGTCGCCGCTCTTGGCCTCGACATCCATTTTGAGGGGGACATCCAGGCATCACTGCGACCGCTGCCGATTGCCAACCGCACGGTCGGGAATCGGTTTGCGATCCACCCGATGGAAGGGTGCGACGGGACGCTCGAGGGGAAACCGGACGAGTTGACCTTCCGCCGCTGGCAGCGATTCGGCTCTGGCGGATCGAAACTGCTCTGGGGCGAGGCGGTCGCCATCGATCCCGACGCGCGCGCGAACACACGGCAGCTGCTCATCGCCGAAGAAACGTTGTCGTCGCTCGAGCAACTGGTCGCGCTGGCGCGCAAAGAACACGGATCCGCCAGCGATTTTCTCGTCGGTATTCAGCTCACCCACTCAGGCCGATGGTCCTATCCGACTCCGACCGTGATGTTTCACGATCCGGTGCTCCGCAACAATGGGCGGATCATCACCGACGACGAGCTCGATCGGCTGCAGGATTCGTACGTAGCAGCGTCGCGGCGCGTGCGCGATATTGGCGCCGACTTCGTCGACATCAAGCAGTGCCACAGGTATCTGCTCTCGGAGATGCTCGCGGCGAAAACCCGTCCCGGAAAATACGGCGGCAGCGTCGAAAACCGGACGCGCTTCGTGCGCGAGTTGCTCGGGCGTCTTGCGTCCGAGGTGCCGGATCTCATCCGCGGCAGTCGGATGAATTTTTATGACGGCGTGCCTTACGCGAAGAATCCGACGACCGGGATCGGTGAGCCGGTGCCTGGGGCGACCGAGAATTACCTCGATGTCGATGAAGCGGTCGAGGCGCTCAAGATTTTCCGCGATGCCGGACTGCAGCTCGTCAACGTGACGGCCGGATGCCCGTACTTCAATCCACACGTGGGACGTCCGGCAGACAAGGAACCCCCGGACGGATACGGCGCTCCCGAAAACCAGCTCGTCGGCGTCGCGCGCCACTTCCAGCTTGCCGAAGCCGCGCGCCGCGCATGTCCCGACCTCCCCGTCGTCGGAACGGGATACAGTTACCTTCGGCAGTACGCGCTCGAGGCAGGAGAAGCGAACCTGCGAGCCGATCGCGTGTCGATCGTTGGCATGGGCCGAGGGGCAATTGCATATCCAGATTTCGCCCGCGATGTCCAGATGGACAAGAGAAAGGTGTGCATCACGGTCAGCTACTGCACGACGTTGATGCGTGCAAAGGGGAACGAACTCGGCCAGTACGCCGCGGGATGCGCCCCGCGCGATCCCGTGTATGGGCGGCTGCTCCAGGAGATCCAAAAGAAGGAGAAGCAGGTCGCTGCCGCGAAGAAATGACTGCGGTCGTGATATCGTCCCTCTGGTACCTCAAAGGATGGCTATGATGAAGTCCGCAAGCTTCCTCCGACTACTCCTCGTTCCATTCATTGCGGCCGCCTGGGTGGCCGGCGTGACGATTGCGTCGGAACGTTCCGCTTCGTCGATGGCGAATGCGGCGAACAAGTTCCTGGCATCGTTGACGCCCGAACAGCGACAACAGGCAACCTTCGCCATAAATTCGGAAGAACTCACCCGCTGGCATTACGTGCCGGCCACTCAGTTTCCGCGAAACGGTCTCGCCATCCGCGCGATGAGCGAAACGCAGCGCGGCTTGGCGCACGACTTGATGAAGACCGGACTCAGTCAGCGCGGCTACACCCAGGCCACGACGATCATGACGGATCTCGAGAACATCCTGAAGGTGCTCGAGAACGGATCGGCCATGCGCGATCCAGAGCAGTATGCCTTCTCGATTTTCGGTACCCCCGGTGCGAAGGGCGTGTGGGGATGGCGCGTCAATGGACATCACCTTTCATTGCACTTCAACGTTGGGAACGGATCGATGGTTGTCAGCACGCCGACGTTTTTTGGATCGAATCCGGCAGAGGTGCGAGCGGAAGGGCCGAAGAAAGGTCTTCGTGTCCTCGGCGATCGTGAGGACACGGCGCGGGCCCTGCTGAACGCGCTTGATGAAACGCAGCGGAAGACCGCGGTTCTCGACGGGGTCGCGCCGGGAGACATCCTCACGAAGACGGCAGTGAAAGTCGATCCGCTCTCACCAGCCGGCATTGCTGCATCGGCCATGACGCCGAAGCAGCGCGAGCTCCTGATGGCCGTCGTCGAGAGCTATACGTCGTCGATGTCCCCCGACATCGCGTCCGAGCGCCTGGCTCAGCTCAAGACCGCGGGGCTCGACAAGATCACATTTGCCTGGGCAGGAGAGTCTGAGGTCGGCAAGAAGCACTACTATCGGGTCCAAGGCCCGACATTCCTGGTCGAGTACGACAACACGCAGAACGACGGCAACCACGTCCATTCTGTGTGGCGCGACTTCGCCGGCGACTTCGGCCGCGATCTGCTGCGCGAGCATGTGCAGGGTGTGAAGCACGAATGACCAAATTGCTGATTTTTAATTGCTGATTGCTGATTGATCGGGATCAATCAGCAATCAGAATTCAGCAATCAGCAATTGGCTCCTGCCATGTAAGATCGTCAACGTACGTCAATGCTCGACCTGTCCAATCCAGCGCAAGAAGCTCCCGAACCCCTGCGTAAGTCTGGGCGATGGGTCACGATCATCCAAGTCGTACTGCTGATGGTCGCACTGGTGCTGTGCGGGTACGTTGCGATCCAGGCATTCAAGCCGAAGCCAGTCAGGCCGGTCGCGCGCTTCGTGGGCGGAAGCGGATTCAGCCGGCCTGGCGCGCGAGGTCAGGGCATGCGCGGCATGCCGCAAGTCGATCGAAAGATCGTCAAGGACTTCGACAAGAACGGCGACAAGAGGCTCGATACGGCGGAGCGCGCGGCAGCGCGCGAGTGGCTTCGCACTCAGCCGGGAGCTGGGTTCGGCCGGTTCGGACGCGGCCTGACGACGAATCCCGAACCAGGAATCCGTCTCGCGCCGAAAGATGTGCGCGCGTATCCGAATGCGCCGTTATACGACACGCAGACACTGCGAACGTTGTTCCTGAATTTCGACAGCAAGGAATGGGCAGAGGAGCTCGCGGCGTTTTATCGGACGGACGTCGACGTGCCGGCGACGGTCGTCGTCGATGGAAAAACGTATCAAGAGGTCGGCGTTCACTTCCGCGGTAATTCTTCCTACCGCTCGGTACCCCAACCGCTCAAGCACTCCCTGAATCTGGCGTTCGATTTTGCCCGTCCAAATCAAGACATCGGGGGATACCGAACCCTCAATCTGCTGAACTCCAACAACGACGCGACCTTCGTTCGTACGATGCTCTACAGCGAGATCGCGCGCCATTACCTGCCGATTGCGCTCACCAACTACATGCGCGTCGTCATCAACGGCGAGAGTTGGGGCGTGTACATCAATGCGCAGCAGTTCAATAAGGACTTCGTCCGCGAGTGGTTCGGCACGTCGAAAGGAGCGCGGTGGAAAGTGCCCGGTAGTCCGCGCGGCCGCGGCGGCCTCGAGTATCTCGGCGACAACCCGTCAGCATACAAGGACGTCTACGAGATCAAGAGCAAGGACGACGCGGAATCCTGGAAAGCATTCATCGAGCTGTGCAGGATTTTGCACGAGACGCCGACGGCAAAGCTCGAGGCGGCGCTCGGGCCGATTCTGGATATCGATGGCGCGCTCCGGTTTCTCGCGCTTGATGTCGCACTGGTCAACGGCGATGGCTATTGGTCGCGCGCGAGCGACTTCAACGTCTATCTCGATCAGCACGGCAAGTTTCATGTCCTGCCACACGACTTCAATGAAGGGTTCGGTGCAGAGGCCGGTGGACGTGGCTTTGGCGGTGGCGTTCCCGGGACGCCGGAACTGGATCCCCTCGTCGGACTGGACGATGCGCGAAAGCCACTTCGATCGAAGCTGCTCGCCGTGCCGGCGTTGCGTGAGCGATATCGGCGATATGTGCACGACATCGCCGAAAAGTGGCTCGACTGGCGGACCGTGGGCCCGTTGGTCCGGCAATGGCAGGCGCTGATCGAGCCGGATGTCACGGTTGATACGAGGAAGATCTACGACACCGAGGCGTTCTACGCCGATGTCGGCGACAGTGCTCCGGGAGGCCGCGCTCCAGAGTCCACGCTGCGCGGATTCATCGAGCGGCGACGCGCATATCTGCTCGGTGGGGAAAGATAGCAGCGGCTATCTCAATAGCCCTCCATCATCCCGAACTCGCTCATACAAGTGCCTCAGGATGAGCGCGTGTACATCGATCGGTCCGATGGTGGTTGAGGCCATCAGATCTTTGTTCTTCGTGATGAAGACCGGTCCCTCCTCGTCCCAGTCAGTCTGGCGACCGTGTGATCCCTTCACCAGCGTGGCATCGAGTGGAATCACGTCAAGGAGCGATCGCAATCCGGCCTTGCGTTTCGCCAGTTTCCACCCGACGCTCAGCGGCGGGATGCGAATGGCCGGATCGAGAAACAACTCGACCGGGTCGTACCCAGGCTTGCGGTGGATCTCGACGGTCCGAGCGAAGTCCGGCGCGCGCGCGTCGTCGTCCCAGAAGTAGTAGGTGAACCAGCTGTTGGGTTCTGACACGGCGATCAAGTCGCCCGCGCGTTCGTGGGCGATGTGTGCCAGTTGCTTTTCGGCTTCACCCAGGACAGCTTCGACACCGGTGACACGCTCGAGAATCGCACGCACATCATTGAGTTTCGCGCGATCGTTGACGTAGACGTGCGCGACCTGATGATCGGCAACCGCGAACGCGGCGCTTGCGCCCGGATCGAGTATTTCGTGTCCCAACTCGTCGCGGACGGCAATCAACCCGTGCTGCCGCAACACCCGATTCAAATGGATCGGTCGCGAGACTTCGCGAATGCCGTACTCGGAGAGCACGATCACACGTGCTCCGTGCGACTCGTAATACCGGATCAGATCGGCGCAAACGGCGTCGACTTCGCGCAAATCGTTCGTCGCGGCGGCCCCGGGTCCGAGTCGTTGAAGGTTGTAATCGAGGTGTGGAAGATAAATGAGCGTCAGCGTGGGATTGAATCGGCGATTGACCAGCATCGCCGCATCCGCAATCCAACGCGTCGAGCGGATCCCGGCGCGCGGGCCCCAGAACTCGAACAGCGGAAACGTCCCAAGCTGCGACTGCAGCTCGTCGCGCAGCGAACCCGGCGCGGTATAGACGTCGGGGATCTTCCGGCCATCGGCTGGATACATCGGCCGCGGCGTCACCGAATAGTCAACCGTCGAGTACATGTTGAACCACCAGAACAGGTTCGCGCAGGTAAACGACGGGTCCAGCCCCCGCGCGGTCTCCCAGATCTTCCGCCCGTGTACGAGGTGATTCGACTGTTTCCAGAACCGGATTTCAGCGTCTTCGCGCGCATACCAGCCGTTGCCGACGATGCCGTGTTGGTCGGGGTAGGTGCCGGTCAGGTAGTCCGACTGCGCTGAGCAGGTAACGGCAGGAAAGGACGACTTGATGCGCGCGAGCGTCGCGTCGCGCATCCACGCCGACAGAGCCGGCATGGCATCGCCGATGAGCGATGGCGTCAGGCCGACGACGTTTAGTACGGCTGTCTTGTGCATTGGTGAATGCCGTTAGCATGCAGCTGCCAGCTCACAGCTTCGCTTTTTCGGATCCCGGATCCCGGACAACGGATCCCGGGAACTACGCGAGCTGCTGCAGTACCCACCGATATTCCCGCTCGATCGAGTCCAGCAAATCGATCTTCAAACCCGCAGGCAGGACATCCCACGTGTAGGTTTCGATCTCGAAGTGGTGGGCGAAACGCGTGCGCCGTGCAAGATCGAGCACCTCGCGCACATAGTCCTGCGTCGATTCCAGCCCCTCGTAGTCACTCGCAAAAAGCGGTACGTGAAAGTGGATGCGCCATTCGGCGCCGGCCAGCGAGCTGCTTCGATCGAGCGCAACGTCGAGGTCCGGAAAATGCGACAGCGCCCCGCCTCGCCGCTCGATGACCTGGTGGAGGTACGTCGCATCGGCGAATCGGCGAAGCCGCTCGATCATTCCGGCACATGCCGTCTCGTCGCGCGGAAAGACCACCTTCAGCGCGGAACTGAGCTGCACCCGCCCAATCTGGATGCCGGCGTCGCGGATGTGGTCAAGCGCCGCGCGAGGGTCTTCGTACTCGACGGCGAAGTGACAGCAGTCGACGCAGATCCTGACGTGCTCGTAGAGGCTGGCACGCGCATCGTCTACATCGCACCCGAGTGCTGCTGCCAGCAGCGGTGCGCCATCGGCGATGACGCGGCGAGTGAAGAACTCCACGAACTCGTCGCTCGTTTCGATCACGCAGTCGGGTTCTGGCTCGATATCGAGATGGAGGGTTGCGCCGGTGTGCTGTTTCGATCGCGCCATTGCGGCGACGACCTGGACCACGTTTCGGACGAAGGGGCGTGAATCGCCCTCCGCCACCCACGGTTTGTACGAGAGCGGCGCCGTCGATATTCCGCCGTCCATGTCGCGCGGCAACAGGCGCTCGAGAATGTTGACGAGATCCAGCGTGTAACGCACGCGCTCATCGTCGCGCCAGTCCGGGGCGTAGACTTCCGCTTTGACCGGTGTGCGATGGAACGATCCGTGTGGAAAACCGTTGATCAGGGCAACGTAGAGTCCCTGCTCGTCGAGAAACCGGCGAAAGTCGCCGACCCCATCGTCGTGCAACAGCTCACGCGCATCGCGGGCGGATAGGCGCAGTCCGATCCCGAACGGTGCGGACGGAGAGAGTCGTTGTTTCAGCGTGGTCGCGAATTGCCGCACGTTCCCGAAAACAGCACTCCATCCGTCGGCTGCATGAATATTCGTGCAGTACGTGAGATGAAACGGAACGTCCGGGGCGACTTGCAAAGTACGCCGCTTCAGCCGACCCGCGCGGGTTCGGCGGCACCGGTGGCCGTCACCTTGAACTTCGGCGACTGACTCAGGAAGCGAACGGGATTTTCGAAGATCACCCGCTCGATGAGCGCGTCGGAATGGTGCCGGCGTCGCATTTCCATCGCGAAGCGCGGGACGGCGATAGCATCGCTCGGTCCCCAATCACACGCGCCCGCGACGCAAATGCGCTCGGGGCCGTACTTCTCGATGACGTCGACCGCGCGCTGCGGCGAGATCTTCGTCTGCGGGTACAGCGTCAGTCCAGCCCAGAAGCCATGCTCGAGGATCATCTCGATCGTGTGCTCTTCGGCATGATCGATGAGCACGCGGCGGGGATCGATTTCGCGATAGCGACGCAGGACATCGACCGAGATTCGCGTCCCTTTCAGTTTGTCTTCGAGATGTGGTGTGTGAATCAGAATGAGCTGCCGGTGTTCGATCGCCAGTTCCACCTGCTCGGTGTAAGTGGCGACCTCGTTGCGGGTGATCCGGTTCATCCCGATCTCGCCGATGCCGAGCACCGTGGGACGATCCAGGAATTTCGGAATGCGAGCGAGCACGTCTCGCGACAAATTCCGATCGTCGGCCTCTTTGGGATTGATCGCCAGCCAGGTGTAGTGTTGGATGCCGTACTGCGCGGCGCGCCGCGGCTCGAATTCCGTCAACTGACGGAAATAGTCTTCGACGCTGTCCCCGCAGCTCCGATCCCAGCCCGCCCAGAACGCCGGCTCGGTGACGGCGACGCAGCCGGTCAGCGCCAGCTGCTGATAGTCGTCGGTCGTCCGCGACACCATGTGCGCGTGGTGGTCGATGTACTTCACGAGCGCGCCTCCTTCGAACCGCGATCGAACGCGCCGAGTGCGCTCTTGCGATCCAATCGATCGAGCGGTTCGGTGGTCGGATCGCTGAGGAGCATCTGAATTCGGTTGAGACGATCGCCGGGCGTCGCCAGCGCGTCGACCGCATCGCGAAACACCTGCATCCGGAAATCCTTCACCGCGCAATCAGGATCGACGCGGTCGATCCGATCGAGAAAGGCTGCAATCTCGAGCAGCCGTGTCCGATTCTCGATGAAGTATTCGTCGACGATCTGAGCGCCTGTCAGGGGACAGCCAGGTGCGTGGGTATTCATGATCAGGATGCCTTCTTCGCGGCCGACCGCACGCGTTCCGCCTCGAGTGTTTTGATCGTCGCGATGCTCTGCCGTACCAGATCTGCGCGAACCTCGTGAACGTCGAACGGCTGCCCGATCTCCTTCAGCAGCATGATGGTCAAGCGTCCGCCGAGGTGTTCGCGAAACTCGTCCAACCCGCGGAGTATGCAGTCCGAATGAGCCGGGGTGTCAAGACGATTCTCCAAAGCGGCATCGTACAACGGCACGCCCAGCGCAGCTAGCAGCTGGACGATTCGCCGCCACGACGTCTCGGGCAGGAATCCCGCCAGATGCGAATACGTCGTATCCAGCGCGATTCCGATCCCAACTGCCTCGCCATGCCCCAGCCGATGGTTCGTGACCTGTTCGAGTTTATGTGCCGCCCAGTGACCGAAGTCGAGCGGGCGCGAAGATCCCTGTTCGAACGGATCTCCGCCGGTCGCGATATGCCGGAGATGCAACATCGCCGAATGACGGATGACTTTCGTCATGACCTGGAGATCCCGATCGACGAGCGCTGAGGCGTGCTGTTCGAGGAACTCGAAAAACTGCGGATCGCGGATGAGCGCCGCCTTGACCGCCTCAGTCGTTCCCCCTCGCCAGTCCCGATCGGACAGGGTGGAGAGAAACGCGGCGTCATTGATCACGGCGAACGGCGGCGTGAATGTGCCGAGGTAGTTTTTCTTGCCAAACGCGTTGATCCCGTTCTTCACGCCAACGGCTGAATCGTCCTGTGAGAGAACCGTCGTCGGCACACGAATAAGACGAACGCCGCGATGCGCGGTCGCGGCGGCGAAGCCGGCCGCGTCGAGTACCGCCCCGCCACCCACCGCGATCACGTAGGAATGACGGCACAGCGACGAGACGTTGATCGCGTCGATAATCCGCTCGATGTGCCGCCGATCGTCCTTGATTTGTTCTCCGCCGGGAACCACCAGCACTGGCGTGGCCAACGTCAATGCGTCGCCATTCTTCTCGCAATACGCGGCGACCGAGTCGCGCAGCGCGGGATGCGCCTCGTCAACTCCGCGATCGACCACGACCACGGCTTTCACCGGCAAGGTGTCTTCCGCGATGGTGGCGCGGATTCCGGTGCTGATGCCGCCCGTGACGATGTCGCGCAGCAATGGATTGGACGCGGCGAAGACACCGGTCGTGAAATAGACCGGATACCGGACCGGAACGAGAAACTCCTGGTGGATCACATCCATCGTCACGTTACCGAAAACAACCTCGCCAGCGATCCCGCGACCACACCCGTGGCAAGAATGATGGCTGCGTAAATCGGTCCGGCGTACGCTGCACCGATGATCGCATCAAGCAGCACGAGCGAAAGCACGCCGGCCTTCACCGCGCGGCGGATCACCGCCGGTTGCGGATCCTTTCTGACCTGCCAGTAGGGTGGCAGCACGCGGTACGCGAGCACGCCCACGAGCACAAGCGCCCAGAATCGTCCGGTCGACGAATCCAGCGCCACGGCGGTCAGTCCCGCCAGCACCAACCCTAACGATATCAAAGCAAACGTCGCGATCCCGGTCCGCCCGCCGTGCACCTCGCCCCGGCTGACGGTTGTCACCGCGGCAATGTAGACGACCGAGAGCAGACCGATCGGCCATCGTGCGCCAAGCACCGCCGGCTCGACGCTGACGCCGAGCAACAGGTTCAGACCTCGACACACGCCCATGCATATCGGACCGGCCACCGCGTGTCGCTTGGCGCGCGCATCGTACAGGAGAACGCACGCAACAATCGCCGAGGCTACGCCGGCACTGACTCGCGAAGCCGCAGCCGCGGCACCGATCCCGGCAACCAGGAGTACGACTCCGAGCGCGGCGGCCCGCGCCGCCGAGACCCTGCCGCTCGGAATCGGCCTCTCGGGGCGTTCGATCGCGTCGATCCCACGATCGAAGAAGTCATTCAGTACCACACCGCCTGCATACAAGCAGACAGACGCGGCAATCAACCACGGGAGCGCCCGCGGCTGTGCGCGGCCCGCAACAGCATATCCCGCAAGGACATCCGCGATCGCCGTCACCACGTTTGGCGGTCGCAGCAGCTCCAGGTATGCGCGCAACAGTCCTCTGTTCTCCGCGTAATCGCTGGGTAGATTGTAACAACCCCGCAGCGAGGCGGTCGGATCGGCGAGGGACGTGTCTAATTCACCGTCCGGACGGCAGCGCCGGTGGGGCTTTAAGGTGTTGAGGGTTTGTAGTTTAGACGTCTTGACGAATGAAAGTTCAGCGCTGGAGCGATCGGCGTGCGTGTGGCGGCGCCTCCACCTCAAACTTGACGGTCCGTCCCGCCTTCTGAGCGCGGTCGGTCTCAAAACTGCCATCACTGCCGCACTGGATGATCCCGGCGTTTCGCGTTCGTGCGAGCTTCTTGAAATCGACTCCCTCGATGAACTCGGTCACATGCTCTAACTCGTGTGCGAGTAGTTCCGCGAAGTCCTGTGATGCGGGAGGGATTTCGACGTCGACCACGAGCAGTCCTGTGTGATATCGGCGCGCGGTGGATCGCGCCCGCGCGAGTGACGGAAGGCTAGAGGAGGTAACTGTCACCGAGACCCACGTTTTTCTCGCAATCGAAATCCTCGCCGTCTGCTCGCGCAGTGTCGGCGATCGCGCCAGCAGATCCTCTATGAGCGGTCGCAGATCGTCGGTGGTTCTAATGTTCGGCGGCAACTCGTGCCCCGCAGTCGCGCGCGCAACGAACACCGCAGGATGTAAACCAAGAACGGAGAGAGTCACAACCACGGCAGCGGGTACGACGACGATCACGGTGGTCTCCACGGACGGCAAACGAAACGAATCGGGCGGACGTGGTGGAACGCGAGCAAGCGCGGCGCCATGGCGGCCAGCGCCCGCCGGTTTTCTGCAAGTGGCGAAATCGCAAATGCTTAGCGCGGGAACTCGATCGACCGCCCAAAATGTCGGTCGAAATAATCTGACATTTTTGTCTGAGCGGATCCTTGCGAGGAACAACTCGTGTCAGAAAATGCGCCGCGGTCTCGACAGTTTTGCGCGACAAGACATGTGTTTTTTGCGACTTACAGGTTGACGACCGCCCATCGCGCAGGCGACAATCGCCTAGCTCGATGATTGCGAACGACATTTTTGTCAACTCAGATATGATGACATCGACGACCAAGGTTTCGACCCGCAGCACGCCGCCCGACAGTCCGACCACCGAACATGAACGACTCGGCACGCTGCTGCACATTGGCGAGGCGCTCTCGAGCACGTTGAATGCGAAGGCGGGCTTCCAGGAGGTGCTGGAGATTCTTGGCCGGCGGCACGCGATCGCGCGCAGCCTGATCGTGCTGATGGACGAAGACGCCAAGCAGCTGCATGTCGAGGCGGCGCATGGGCTGAATCGCCCGTCGCATCACATCCACTACACGCTCGGCGAGGGAGTGATCGGCAAGGTTGTCGAATCGGGCCGGGCGGTCATCGTCCCGCGGGTGACGAAGGAACCGACGCTCGTGTTCCGTGCGGCGGGCCGCGACGACGCGCATGAAGAAGAGTCCAGCTTCATCTGCGTTCCAATCGGGTTCGACCGCAAAGTGGTTGGTGCGCTCGGGGTCAATTTGAAGTTCAAGCCCGATCGCAATTTCGAGCGGTCCCGCGCGTTCTTCAGCGTCGTCGCGTCGATGATTGGACAGGCGCTGAAAGTGCAGCGGCTGATTGCGGCACAACACCGGCGCCTGGTCAACGAAAACGCGCACCTGCGACAGGAGCTCAAAGAGCGCTACGACTTTGCCGGCATCGTCGGCAACAGCGGGCCGATGCAGCGCGTCTACGAGCAGGTCGCGCAGGTGGCGCGTACCGGCACGACCGTTCTTCTGCGCGGCGAGTCCGGGACGGGGAAGGAACTGATCGCCCACGCGATTCACTACAACTCCGCCCGCGCGAAAAAACCGTTCGTCAAGGTCAGTTGCGGGGCGCTGCCCGACACACTGATCGAATCGGAACTTTTTGGCTACGAGAAGGGGGCATTTACCGGCGCCGATGCGCGAAAGAAAGGACGCTTTGAGCTCGCCGAAGGAGGAACGTTGTTCCTCGATGAGATCGGCGACGTGCAGTTGTCGACGCAGGTGAAACTGCTGCGCGTCCTGCAGGAGCGGGAGTTCGAACGCCTTGGCGGGCACGAAACGTTGAAGGCGGACGTGCGCCTGATCGCGGCGACCAACAAAGACCTGGAACGCGCGATCGAGCAGGGGAAATTCCGCGAGGATCTTTTCTACCGGCTGAACGTCTTTCCGATTTTCATTCCGCCACTCCGTGAACGTAAGCCCGACGTGTTGTTGCTGGCCGACCATTTTTTGCAGAGATTCTCCGCGGAGCACGGACGCGACATCCGGCGGCTGGCGACCCCGGCCATCGACATGCTGACGTCCTATCATTGGCCCGGAAACGCCCGCGAACTGCAGAACGTCATCGAACGCGCTGTGCTCGTGTGCGACGGACACGTGATTCATGCGCATCACCTGTCGCCGACTTTGCAGACGGCCGAAGCATCCGGAACCGTCATGAGCATTGCCCTGGACGATGCCGTGGCGGCGTATGAGAAAGACCTGCTGCAGGACGCACTCAAGAGCGCCAGGGGGAATCGAGCGAAAGCCGCGCGCCTCCTGCGCACGACCGAACGCATCGTCAACTACAAGGTGCGGAAGTTAGGGATCGACTGGAAGCGGTTCAAGGGGTAGAGGGGTCTTCAACCGCAATTTGTTGGCCGACACTTCAATTCCGTAACCGAACTCCGGGCGCACAATCGCGTTTCTTGCATATTCCCTTCAAAAATTCACGTGGCACCCGCTTTGCCCTAATCGTCAAGCGGGAGCGCGTGAGTCGATGTCAACGGAAATCGGTCGGAACATCCTGATTGTCGAGGACGACCAGAGCACGTTAACCGGGTGGGTCGAACTTCTCCGGGCCGCCGGCTATTTTGTCAGAGGCGTGTCGTCGTACGAAGAAGGACGGCAGGAGCTGGCGATGATGCCCGACCTGCTGATCACGGATGTTCGACTGGGTGTCTACAACGGGCTGCAGCTGTTGATGCGCGGACGCATGGTCAACCCGCGACTGCAGGCCATCGTCATCACGGGTTATGCCGATCAGATTGTCCGTCGCGAGGCCGTGTATCTGCAGGCGGAGCATCTCGAGAAGCCAGTTGATGCCGATCGACTGCTGCAGGTTGTCGGTAACGCCCTGCGGGCGCCGACCGGTGTTTCGCGCGTCAACTAGCCCCGAGCCTTAAGCCAGCTCTGACTTCGCCACCGCTGACCCGTGTCGGCTGACGTTGCGCGAGCGGCGGACCGCCTTGTCGCGATACATCCGTTCGTCGGCGGCGGCGAGCAGTTCGTCGAACGTATGCCCATCGTCGGGGAAACGCGCCGGCCCGGCACTAATCGAGAGCGACAGGCGCACGCCCGGGCGCGGCTCGAATGGGTGGGCAGCCACAGCGTTCTGCAATTCCTGCACGCGTCGGGCTTCATGCTCCGGCGGGCAGTCCCAGAGGACGACCACGAACTCGTCGCCCGCAAATCTCGCGCACAGGTCGTTCTGACGGACCGTCGCCTTCAGCACGGCCCCAACCGTCCGCAGCGCGCGGTCGCCCGCCTCGTGCCCGTAGGTATCGTTGATTTCCTTCAGTCGATCGAGATCGAGCACGACGACGCCGATCGAGGCCCTGGTGCGCGAAGCGTGCGCGAGACCGGTCTCGAATTGCCGGCCGAGCGAGCGACGGTTTGCCAGGCCGGTCAGGGGATCGGTGTGCGATTCGTGCTGGGTCTGTTCGAATCGCGTTGAATTGAAGATCACTGCCGCGGCCTGTTCACTCACCCGGCCCAGCACGCGACGATGTTCGTCGGTGAAGCAGTTCGGGACGGAGTGATAGATGACCAGCCCGCCGATCAGCCGACCTTCAAATCGAAGCGGGCAGGGTAGAAGAGACGTGAGTTCCTCGCCATGCGCGCCGCGACCGTCGGCGCATGCCGGCAGACGAAGTGAAATCTCGCTCCACGATTTCGGCTGCCACTTGAACAGCGCCTCGGTGCCGGGACCGTGCGCATATCTGCAGGCATACCCTTCCTCGTCGTCGCCGAGGAACAACGCACAGGTCACAAACGGCACGAGCCGGCTGACCTTTCCCTGAATCAGCGCCATCGCGTCCGAGACGCCCAGGCTGCAGCCGAGCGCTTGCGCGATTTCGTAGAGCGTCTGCTCTTCGCGATGCGCGCCGGCGATGTCCTGCAGTGCGTCGAGTTCCTCAACGCCGCTCCACGATCCTTCGATCGGACTCGAGTCGGTGGCATCGACCTGACCGCCGTTCAAGCGCGCGATGAGCAAATCGACAAGCGCGGGATCGAAGGCCGAGCCGGAGTACTCGCGCAGCAGGGCGACGGCTTCGCGTTCGCTGCGGGCCGGACGATACGGACGATCCGCCTGCAGCGTGCTGAAGCAATCGGCGATGGCGAGAATCCGCGCGCCAACTGGAATATCTTCACCGCGCAACCCAGCCGGGTAACCGAGTCCATCCCACCGTTCGTGGTGACTCAACACGAGATCGCTGACCGGGGCACCGAACGGCACGTTGCGCAGAATTTCTGCGCCGACGCGCGGGTGAATCTTGACGCGATCGAATTCCTGCGGAGTCAGCGCATCCGGCTTCGACAGAATGTGCTCAGGCACGGCCATGTTGCCGATGTCATGCAGCAGAGCGGCGGTGCGCACCGCCTGAACATCGGCATCGGAGAGCCCGGTCGCTTCGGCAAGCGTCGCGGCATAGTGCTGTATCGATCGAATGTGTTCGGGAGTACAGCCGGCGCGTGCCTCGATGGCCAGCGCGAGCGCTTCGATCGTCGCGAGCTGCACGTCCATGGCCCGCCGCGTCTGGTCCTGTTCCTCACGGAGCCGAGCGACCACCATGTGGTAACTGCGGAAGACGAGGTACAGCGGCGCGGCGAGCAGCAACAGCCACCCGACCCAGCCGCGTGACGGCGCCGCTGTGGCCAGCGCGGCGAGGGCGGCGCCCGCGAGGTAGCTCGGCGCGCTCCACAAGAAGTTGCGATGCCACACGCGTGACAGCGGCTGTCGGGTCGACAAGGCGATCGCGCCGGCGACGAGGATTGTGTTCGAGAAGAAATAGAGCGGCGCGATGACCGCGGCCGCGCGCGCGAGCGCCGCGAAGCCTGGTGCGCCCCAATCCATCACGAACGCGACCGGCAGACCGGCGACCCACGCGGTCAGCGTCAGCGAACCGATGTTGAAGAGAATTCGATGAAGCGGATTGCGCGCGCCGACGCGAAACGTGCCCTGCGTCCAGGCACTGATCGTCGCAATGCACACCGCCGGCGCCGGTCCGAGCGCGAGCAGCGCCCAAAAATTGATGGTGTGTGAAAGCGACAGGTTCGACTGACTTCGGCCGAGCGGTAAATCGATCTTGATCGCGGAGGTCGCGACGCCAAGTGCCGCCAGGAGCGCGAAGAGCCCGGCCTGGTCGAATTGCAGCCGCGCGGTCGCATCGATCAAGCAAAGCGCGCCCGCCACGACGACCGCCCAGACGTAGCCCCGGGCAGCAGGCGGCAATCCTGCGAACTCGGGGGGGTGGCTTTTCGGGCGGTCACGCGGCTCTCGTTTCAGCCTGGAACGTCTGAATTGGCGGGCCAGGGACGCGTGCGCAGACCATCTGCGACCGGCCGGCATTCGATCGCCGCCGTCCTGCTTCCACCCGTCTACGCCGATTCGTACAGGAAGACAGAAGCGTCACGGGTGGCAAATCAGGCAATCCTGATGCCTGAGCTGGTGGGGGCTACCGTTGCTCTGACGGCTTCAGAGGGCTTCTACCAACCCATGCGAAGTCAATGAGTTGCCAAAGGCGAGACTTGTGAAGGGATGAATCGCGGGATGAATTGGCCGCACCACCAACTGTCCCGTTTCAGCGCACTCGTTTCATCTCTGAATCATCCTCCATCGAGGGGCTTTCGCCCCTCGAACTTCCCCTACACCGTTCCGCCTTCGCGCGAAGCGCTACGGCGAGACTTCGCCGGAGCCGCGGCGTAGGCGGGCGCTTGCGTCTTTTCTTGGGGACGCTACTCGTCCGTTGATATCACCAGATGGATGACATTCAGCCGGTAGTAGAGGCTGTCGTCAAACGTTCCCTGTTCAATTCGATCGATGAGCGGAATTGGCGTCGATGAGATGACGCGGCGCCGGATGCGCCGTGGCTCGCCGGGGGTTGTCCGAAGAGCCGCGAGACGTTCCGACAGGCGTACTTGGAGTCGCTTCGGTAGCCGGCCGACATCACGGAGATAAATCGTCCCCGACTGCGACAACGTCGGCCACGCGCCTTCGACCGGCTTGCCATTCTCGACATCGAGCAGTTTGAAGAGGTTGGATTCGAGCACGTCTGCCGGCTGGCCGCAATCCACCGGCACGAAAGGTCCCTGGCGCCAGCCGCTCAGGGTATGAACGCGGCGCGCGAGCACTTCAGCAGTTTCCTCGTCGCCGGTGAAAAGTACGCACGCGTCTGATCGGACGGCGTGCGAAAGGTCTACGTCGGGTATGGTGGGCACGTCCTGCTCCTGGGCTGTCATCGAATCCTCCGGGGGGTCGTCGTTCTTTTCTGCGGTCTCCATACGGCGTGCGCGCATGGATTGACGTAAGGAGCACGTGGGCAAACCGTGAGGATGCAATGAGGAAGTAAGCGCTTCGCATTCAGCACGTTGTAGCCCTTCATGCGGACGATCTCCCGCGCGTGATACGCTTTCAGGCGCACGTGGCGTCCGACCCGCTTTCCACCGCTGACCATGACTGCAACCCGGGAAGTCTTTTGTTTTGGTGAATTCGAACTCGACGTTGAGGCCGGCGAACTTCGGCGAAAAAACCGTCGGCTGAAAATCCAGCCGCAGCCGTTCAAGCTCCTGCTCCTTCTCGTTCGGAAGCGCGGCGCGCTGGTGACGCGCGAAGAGATCCGCGGCGAGCTGTGGCCCGACGGGACGTTCGTCGATTTCGATCAGTCGGTGAACTTTTCGGTCAAGCAGATCCGCGATGTGCTCGGTGATGAGGCCGACCGTCCTTTATATATAGAGACCGTACCTCGTCGCGGGCATAGGTTTATTGCCCCAATCTCGACCCCAGGGCACCAGCCGCCGCGGCATTCGTTTATCCCAATGGGAGCCACTGGCATCCGACTGGAAAAGGCTTTGTGGGCCAACATTGCTGAGTTGCGCCTCGCTGAGAGCCGCAGACGCCGGTACCTTTGGATTGCAATTTCCATCCTTGTCGTTCTGCTGGGAATTGCGACGCTTTTGCTGCTCGTCCGCTGAACGGCCGATCCGTGTTGGTCCGTGTTCGTCCGTGTTCTTCCGTGGCTCGTGTTTATCCGTCTTCTTCCGTGGCCTGTGCCCTTTCCGTGGCCCTGTTTATCCGTGTTTTTCCGTGGCCCGTGGCCTAATATGTCGCCATGCCCAAACCAGGGCTCCTGACAGTTTGCTCGGTTGGTCTCGCCTGTGGACTGGTCGCTGCCGCCGCGCGAACAGGAGTCGTGAGCGCCCAGGGGCCAGCGCCCTCGGCGACGCCGGCAGTAAGCTTCAATCGCGAAATCCTTCCAATACTCGCCAACAACTGTTTCGCCTGTCATGGTCCGGACGAGAAAAAGCGTGAGACGAAGTTTCACTTCGACACGCAGGAAGGCATGTTCCTGAAGAAGGGGGTTATCGAGCCTGGCAACGCTGAGGAAAGCCTGCTGATCGAAAAGATTACTGAGCCGGATCCCAAGGAGCGGATGCCGCCGCCCGAATCAGGCCATGCGCTGACCGAGAAACAAATCGGCCTGCTGCGCCGTTGGATCGATGAAGGCGCGAAATGGGACACGCACTGGGCGTATGTCCCGCCGACTCGACCCGAACTTCCTTCGGTGAGTCAAACCTCCTGGGTTCGCAATCCGATCGATCAGTTCATCCTCGCCCGCCTGGAACGCGAAGGGTTGAAGCCCTCTTCCGAAGCGGACAAAGAAATGTTGTTGCGGCGCCTGGCGTACGACCTCACCGGTCTTCCGCCGACTCCCGCGGAGACCGACGCATTTCTCGCCGACTCGTCGCCTGACGCGTATGAGAAACAGGTCGATCGCTTGCTGAATTCCCCCCACTACGGCGAACGAATGGCAATGCCGTGGCTCGACGCGGCGCGCTACGCCGACACGCACGGATATCACATCGACAGTCTGCGCTCGATGTACCCGTGGCGCGACTGGGTGATCAGTGCGTTCAACCGAAACATGCCGTTCAATGAGTTCGCGATCGAGCAGCTCGCCGGGGATCTGCTGCCCAATTCGACGCGGGAACAGAAGATTGCGTCCGGCTTCAATCGCAATCACATGATCAATTTCGAGGGGGGCGCAATTGCCGACGAGTATCAGGTCGAATACGTCGTCGATCGCGTCGAGGCCACGTCGAGTGCGTTCATGGGCTTGACCATGGGTTGCGCGCGCTGCCACTCGCATAAGTTCGATCCAATCACGCACAAGGAGTTCTACCAGTTCTTCGCGTTTTTCAACACCGTGCCGGAGTTCGGATTGGACGGAAGAACCGGGAATGCCGTGCCAGTGCTTCCGCTTCCGAATCCCGAGCAGCAGGCGCGCCTCGATCAGCTCAACGCCGCTATTGACGCCCACGAGGCTGCGCTTGCCGACGACATCGTCGCGCCGCTGCAGCGCGAGTGGGAAAAGAGCGTCTCTGAAAAGCCAGCGGAGCCGGACGTCACTGAGCTTGCCGCGCATTACGAACTCGACGGCAATTTCTCCGACATCTCCGGGCGCTACCGCCATGGCCGAACCATTAGTGGTGAGCCGACGTTTGGCGCGGGTCAAGTCGGGCGCGCTGTCTCGTTTGATGGCGACACCGAGGTCAGTTTCGGAAACGTCGGCCGATTCGATCACGGTGACGCGTTCAGTCTCGCCGTCTGGTTGAAGGGGCAGGGGAATCTGCCGATTTCGGTGTTCCAGAAGATTGATGTCGACGGCCGGCATGGGTTCGCATGGATGCTCGACGACATCACACTCGTCGGCATTCAACGGTGGGCGGCCCGACTGTCCGTGCGCATCGCCGGTGATTCGCCGGATCAGGCCATCGAGATTCGCACCCGCGAACGACTGCGCTTTGGTGATTGGCACCACGTCGCACTGACCTACGACGGTTCCGGCAAGGCCGCGGGTCTCGGGTTGTATTTGAACGGCGTCCGGGTGGACACCGACGTCGCACGCGATGCGCTCAGCGGCACGTGCGCAACTGACGCGCCGCTTCGAGTCGGCGCCAAGGCACTGGGCAGGCCGTTCGTGGGACAGCTCGACGATTTGCGGCTCTACAACCGCGCGTTGACGCCGCAACAGGTCGAGGACCTTGCGATTCATCACCCGATGCGCGTCATTCTGTCAGGCGTGATCGGGAAGCCGTCGAAGGACGAGGCGGAGCGTATCCGCACCTACTTCCTCACCTATGCGGCCCCCGAGGCTGTGCAGACAAACTACCGCCAACTCAAGGCTCTGCAGTCGCAGAAGGACGATCTCGTCAAGCAGATCCCGACGACGATGATCATGGCGGAGATGAAGAAGCCGCGCGACACGTTCATTCTCGCGAGAGGGGACTATCGGAATCAGACCGACAAGGTTCAGCCCGGTGTTCCGGCAATGCTTCCCCCGCTTCCCAAGGACGCGCCGTTGAATCGTCTGACGCTCGCGAAGTGGCTCGTCGATCCCGCTCATCCGTTGACCGCACGCGTCGCGGTCAATCGTTACTGGCAGAACTATTTCGGATACGGCCTCGTGAAGACGCAGGAGGACTTTGGTGTCCAGGGCGAGCCGCCGTCGCATCCAGAGCTGCTTGACTGGCTTGCCACCGAATTCGTACGGACGGGATGGGACGTCAGGGCGATGCAGCGGCTGATCGTGACATCGGCCACTTACCGGCAAACATCGAGGACCACGTCGGCGCTGCGCGAGAAGGATCCCGAGAATCGTCTGCTCGCAAGAGGACCTCGCGTTCGCCTGCAGGCAGAACTGATTCGCGATACGGCACTCGCCGCAAGCGGTTTGTTGAACGACGCGATCGGCGGGCCGAGCGTCATGCCTTACCAGCCGAAGGGAATCTGGGAGGAGCTCGCGTTCGGCGACGGCTTCTCTGGCCAATCGTACGACCAGAGCCATGGCCCGGATTTGTATCGGCGCGGGATGTATACCCTGTGGAAACGCACCGCCCCGCCGGCGTCGATGGCGACGTTCGATGCGCCCGATCGAGAGAAGTGCGCGGCACGCCGTGCGCAAACGAACACGCCACTGCAGGCGCTCGTGTTGTTGAACGATCCAACTTACGTCGAGGCGTCGCGGGCGCTGGCGCAACGGACGCTTCTCGACGTGCCGAAGGACGCGAACGCCAGGATCGCGTACGCATTTCGCCTCGCGGCGGCGCGCAAACCAACCAAACCGGAAATCAAAGTGCTCCGCACGCTGCTCGACGGCCGGCTGAAGGCGTATCGTCTGGATCGTGCAGGCGCGATGAAGCTGCTGTCGGTCGGCGAATCTGCGTTGAATCCGAAGCTGGAGATCGCGGAGCTGGCGGCCTTTACGACGGTCGCGAGTGTGATTCTCAATCTCGACGAAACGATAACCAAGCAGTAGCAACATCATGAACTGCAAACACGAAATCGATCTGCACCTGACGCGGCGTCAGTTTTTCGGACGTTCAGCCCAGGGCATCGGTATCGGTGCGCTGGCAACGTTGCTCGGACCTGATCTGAGTGCGTTCGCCGCCAGCCTCAACGAGGCGCGAGATCCGAAGACCGGCGGGCTCGTCGGCGTGCCGCACTTCGCTCCCAAGGCGAAGCGCGTCATCTTCCTGCATCAGTCGGGCGGGCCGTCGCAGCTCGAGACGTTCGATTACAAGCCGATGCTGGCGAAATTCCAGGGGACGCAGATTCCCGACTCGGTGCGTCAGGGGCAGCGAGTGGCTCAGACGATGGGGCAGTCGCAACTCCTCGTCGCGCAGTCGACATTCAAGTTCGCGCAGCATGGACAGGCGGGAACGTGGGTCAGTGATCTGCTTCCGCATACGGCGAAGATCGTCGACGACATTACGGTCATCAGGACGATGAACACCGAGGCGATCAATCACGATCCAGCCATCACCTTCATTCAGACGGGATTTCAGCAGCCTGGACGTCCGAGCATGGGAGCCTGGCTGAGTTATGGCCTCGGCAGCGAGAATCAGAACCTTCCGGCTTTCGTCGTCCTGCTCTCGCAGGCACACGCGATCAATACCGACCAACCTCTGTTCTCGCGCCTGTGGGCGAGCGGGTTTCTGCCCTCCAGCTATCAGGGGGTTCGATTCCGGGCCGGCAGCGCGCCGGTGTTGTTCCTCGACGACCCTCCTGGTGTCAGCAAGACGACCCGACGACAGATGCTCGACGCGCTGGGGAAGCTCGATGAACTCAGTCACGCGGCGTACGGGGATCCGGAGATCGAGACGCGCATCCGCCAGTACGAGATGGCGTATCGGATGCAGACCTCAGTGCCGGATCTGATGGATCTGTCGAAAGAACCCGACTCGGTCTTCGAAATGTACGGTCCCGAGTCGCGAAAGCCGGGAACCTACGCGGCGAATTGCCTGCTCGCGCGCCGGCTCGCGGAGCGCAACGTGCGGTTCATTCAGCTCTATCACCGGGGATGGGATCAACATAAGGATCTGCCACGCGATCTCGCGCTGCAGTGCCGCGGCACCGATCAACCGACGGCGGCATTGATCACCGATCTCAAGCAACGCGGCTTGCTCGACGACACCCTCGTCGTGTGGGGCGGCGAGTTCGGCCGCACCGTATTCAGTCAGGGCAAGCTCACCGACGCCAATTACGGCCGCGATCATCACCCGCGCAACTTCTGTATGTGGGTGGCCGGCGGTGGGATGAAGCGCGGCGCAGTCATCGGTGAAACCGACGACTATAGCTACAACATCGTTTCCGACCCGGTGACCGTGTTCGATCTACAGGCGACCATCCTTCACGTCTTGGGCATCGATCACAAGAAGCTGACGTATCGATTCCAAGGTCGAGACTTCCGCCTGACAGATGTGCATGGCGAGGTGATGGAGAAGATGCTGGCGTAGCGAAGCCAATCGCCTGGGTGTCCCTACTTTTTGAACACCTCGTAAATCACTCCTCGATCGAGCGATAGAACAAATAGAATGAGCTTCGCATGCCGACTCATCGACTGACTCTCTTCGCGCTCTGCATCGCGGCGCTGATCAATGCGCCGCAGGACCGCCAACCGGATTCGACCGCAAGGCGCGCGGTCATCGACGGGGCTGGTCCGGGTTGGAAGACGCTGGCCGAAACCGATTTCGCCGGCGTCAACGGCAACGCCGACACCTGGACCTGGAAAGGCGACATCCTCGCGTCGACTGGGGTGCCGATTGGTGTCCTTCGCACACGCGAGAAATACACAAACTTCGAACTCGTCATCGAGTGGCGCCACTTGAAACCTGCCGGCAACTCAGGCGTGTTCGCCTGGGTGCCAGACCAGGCGCTCGCGCAGCTCAAGCCAGGTGTGCTGCCGGAGTACGGGATCGAAGTCCAGATGCTCGACCATGGATTCAGGGATCAGTATGAGAAGTCGGGGCGCAAGGGTGACTGGTTCACGACGCACGGCGACGTGTTTGCCGTCGGCAAATCGAAGCTGACGCCGTTCGCGCCGGTCTCGCCCAACGGCTCGCGCAGTTTTCCGCGCAAAGAATTGAGTCGCGGCGCGGGTGAGTGGAACCACTACTATGTCCGCGGCATCAATGGCGAGCTCCGTTTGTGGGTCAATGGTGAAGAAGTGTCCGGCGGCAGCGGCGCGGAGCCGCGAACCGGTTACTTGTGCCTGGAAGCGGAGGGTTCGCCGATCGAGTTCCGGAATATTCGGGTGCGGCAAGTCTCTTGAATCCACATGGTTCACTCTCACGCTGTTTTCGCTGACGTTCACTAAGAGGAGCAACCATGACGAAGCGTCACGTGTTCGCAGTCGTTGCGTCCCTGTCGATATGGACGATTCTCTCAGCCGCCATCGCTGCGCAGGTTACGACCGGAAGCCTCCTTGGCACCGTGACCGATCCCGGCGGCGTTGTGCCGGGTGCCAATGTCATCATCACCGAGGTCAACCGAGGCACATCGGACACGTTCGTGACCGATTCCGCCGGCAGCTACACCGCTCCCTTCCTCACGCCCGGAACCTACCGGGTCGAGGTGAACGTCTCCGGCTTCAAGAAATGGGTGCGCGAGGGGATCATCATTCAGGTCAACCAGCGTGCGCGCGTCGACGTCACGCTTGAAATCGGACGCCTCGAGGAAACGACAACCGTCGTCGCATCGACGCCGCTTCTGCGCACGGATTCGTCCGAAGTCGGCACCGTGATCGAGGAGCGCGCGATCAAAGAACTGCCGCTCAACGGGCGCAACTTCGCCACGCTCGTCTACCTGACGCCCGGCATCACTCCGGGCCAGGCGGGGGAGAACCTCTCGGGCGCGAGCACGTTCAATCCGCGCGGTGCGTCGAACTTCAATGCCCTCGGCCATCAGGCGAACGCGAATGGATGGCTCATTGACGGCATCGACAACAACGAATACACCTTCAATACCCTGATCATCGCGCCATCAGTCGAACAAGTGCGTGAATTCAAGGTGTTGTCCGGTGTTTTCTCCGCCGAGTTCGGCCGCGGCGCGGGTGTGGTTTCGGTCGCGACCAAATCGGGGACCAACGCCTTCCACGGAACCGTGTTCGAGTATTTAAGGAATGACGCGTTCGATGCGCGCAATTTCTTCGTGCGGAAGGTGCCGCTGCCGGACGGCGGGCTGCGGAAAGACCCCAAGCCTCCGCTCGATCGCCATCAGTTTGGCGGCGCGGTCGGCGGTCCTCTCGTGATTCCCGGGATTTATGACGGCCACAGCAGAACGTTCTTTTTCTCTGATTACGCCGGCATGAAAGAAAAGCGCGGGCAGGTGTTCGTCAACACCGTTCCCACGGCGCAGACACGGCTCGGGGATTTCAGCGATTTCCGCGACACGAGCGGCAACCTGATTGTCATTTACGATCCGCTGACGACCCGTCTCAATCCCAATTTCGATTCGTCCAGGGCAGTGAGCGCGACCAACCCTCAGTTCCTGCGCGATCCGTTTCCCGGAAACATCATTCCGCCAAATCGCATCAACTCCGTCGGACGCAACGTCGCAAGCATTTACCCGCTTCCGAACGGAGCGGGAAATTTCGACAACTACACGTCAACGGTGAATCGCGATGTCACCGACAACGTGTTCTCGGGACGCGTCGACCATCGCGGGTCGGACAAGGATTCCTTCTTCGTCCGCTTCAACTGGGGCAAGTTCAAGCTCGATGCGCCGCAGGGGCAGGCGGCCTGTTGCCTGCCGACACCATCGGAAGCGGCGGCGAAATTCGATCTCGGTCCGTTCGTCGCCGGAATTCAGAACACGCGCCTGACGACCCATGGAGCGGCGTTCAATTATTCGCGCGTGATATCACCGGCGCTGGTGAACGAGCTGCGCACGGGCTATGCCAAGACGGTGCCGTTCACCTTCCAGTCGGATTTCGGGACCCATGCGGCCGACTCGCTCGGGATCCACGGCATCAATGTCAACGAATTCACCACCGGCCTGCCGAACATCAACGTACCCGACATGACCGGTATTTCCGGCGGACCGGCATTCCTGCCGGTGAACCCCAAGCAATTCCACTGGCAGATCGAAGATGCGCTCGTGTGGCTCAAAGGGCGACATCAGGTGAAGTTCGGCTATCGACTTGTCGATCGATATCCCTCACCATTCACGCACACCGACACTCGCGGCACGATCAACTTTGGCCGGAACTACACGAACAATCCGGTGACCAACGCCGGCGGATCCGGACTGGCGTCGCTGCTGACGGGATATATCAACAATGCCGCTCGCGGCTTCCTGCTCGAACCGTACACGCTGCGGACACAGGAACACGGAACGTTCATTCAGGACGATTTCAAGTTCAAGTCGCGATTCACCGTCAACGCTGGCGTCCGCTACGAATTCTTCCGCGCCGAGACAGAAGAGGACAACAAGGTCGTCAACTTCGATCCGGTGAATCTTCGGTTGATCTACGCCGGTGAGGACGGCGCCAGCAAATCGGTGAACAAGAAATCACAGCAGGGACTCGCGCCGCGACTGGGGCTGACCTACGACCTGTTCGGCGATGCGTCGACCATTCTTCGGACCGGGTTCGGCATCACATACTTTCCCGAGCAGCCGTCGGCCTCGAACATGATTGGCCAGCAGGTGCCGTACACGATTTCTCAGAATGTCAGCTTCGCGACCAATCCAACCGACTTTTCGACGGTACGAACCATCGAGGATCCGTTCCCGGCGATCGTTCAGGTGAAGCCGCGGACCACGGCGGAGTTGCAGGCGGCCAACCCTCGCGTGCTGGGACATTCGTTCGAGAACGAAATTGCATATGCAGAGCAGTGGCATCTTGGCGTCGAGCGCCGGGTGCTCAGCGCGATGGCGGTTGAACTCACTTACGCCGGGAGTGCGGGAAAGCACATCGTGCTCTGCTATAACCCGAACGAAGTGCAGCCGGGGGTCGGTACCCAGGAATCGCGCCGTCTGATTCAGCCGCTCAATCGGCTGAACAACATGGTGCAGTGCGATCCCAGGAATCGCTCGACGTATCACAGCGGCCAGCTCAAAGTGACGCAACGATTCCATAACGGACTGCAGTTCCTCGGCAGCTACACCTATGGCAAGTCGCTCGATTACGGCGGATCAGCCGCGAGCGGCGGCGGCGCTGTTGGCAATCCACAGACGGTGACGAACCTGAATGCCGGTCATGGGCCGTCAGGATTCGACGTGAGACATCGCGCCGTGATGAGCGGGGTATGGGAGCTGCCATGGGGACCGGGGCGCAAATGGATGCAGGACAGCGGCATGGTCGGCGCGATCGTCGGTGGATGGCAACTCGCCGGCATCGGCACGGTCACCACGGGGCGACCGTTCACCGTCTTCATGCAGACGGGCGTCAACAACGGTGCACCGAGTTGGCCCGATCGAATCGGATCCGGCAAACTGGAGAATCCGACAGTTGATCGTTGGTATAACCCGGCGGATTTCAAAGCACCGCCGCCGAACACCTATGGCAATACCGGACGGGGCATCCTCTACGCACCCGGGCACGTCAACGTCGATACGTCGTTGTCAAAGCGGTTTACCGTGTCCGGCCGGACAAACCTGGAGTTCCGGTGGGATGCGTTCAACCTGTTCAACCACCCTGGCTTCGGATTCCCGAACCAGAACTTTGATTCGCCGACCGCGGGCCGCATCACGTCGACGATTGTCGACAACCGATCGATGCAGTTTTCGTTTAAGGTGAATTTCTAATACGTCGTCGGGCGCCGGATCCGGGATCCGGCATGCGAAGGTTTCAGAGTAGTGTGAGCGATTCCATCTGATATAGACTGTCGCCGCTTAATTAGGAGGTAGACGTATGCGGAAGACCCTGGCATGTGTCGCGGCCCTGGCACTTCTCTCGGCCCCGGCGCTCTCGGCGGACGAGTTCAAAGGTCGAATCAGCGATGCCATGTGCAAGGCAATGCACAAGGACGGCGAACACGGCACGAAGAAGATGACCGACCGGGAATGCGTCGAAGGCTGCGTGAAGGGCGGCGAGAAATACGTTTTCGTTGGCGAAAAAGACAAGGTCTACACCATCGCCAATCAGGATCTCGCGGCGCTAAAGGCCCATGCGGGGCACGAGGTGATCGTCACTGGGACGGCAAAGGGCGACACGCTGACCATTTCGAAGATCGAGATGCCCGCGAAAAAGTAAGGGGCTCAACGCAGAGCTGGATCCTTGCGTGTGTCTGGCCCGACGCCGGTCGGGCCAGCTGCACCAGAAGGAGTTGCTACATCCTTTCTTCTTTGCGCTCTCGGCGCGAGAGTCGTCAACGCCATCACCTCCCATATCCCAACACTACCCTCGGCAGGATGAGCGTGATCGCCGGAAATGCGGCAATCAGGGCGAGTCCGACCAAGAGCGCCACCAGATATGGGATGTAGGCGCGGCTCACATCGTCAATGTCGACGCGGCCGATGCCGGCGGCAATGGTGAGGCCGACGCCGACTGGTGGCAGGAAGAACGCGATTCCCATCGCCGCAATGACGACGATCCCATAGTGGACGGGATCGACACCGATCGATCGGCTGATCGGGAAAAGAATCGGCCCAAAAATCAGCAGCGCCGGCAACCCTTCCAGCAGCGCGCCAACAATGACGAAAAGAGCGATGGTGAGCGCCATGAACTCGACACGTCCGGCGCCGGCGGTGCGAATCCACTCGCCCAGCATCTGCGGCACCCACTCGCGAACGAGAATCCACGCGAACGCGGACGCCGCGGCCAGCACCCACAGCGTTGTCGCGGTGACGACGCCGCTCTGGGCGAGGTGTCCGACGATGTCGGTGCGGCGAATTCCTCCCATCGCGATCCCGGCGATCAGTGAATAAGCGACAGCCAGCAGCGCGGCCTCGGTAACTGTCGTGAGACCCGAGAAAATTCCGCCAAAGAGCAAGACCGGCAGGCCAGTCGGGACAACGGCGCGGCGTGCGGCGCGCCAGACGTCGGCTCGCGTCACCGGTTGGCTCACAGGCCAGTTCTGACGCCGTGCGCGCCCGGCAATCAACACGAGCAGCGCAAGCGCCAGCACGAATGCTGGAATGAACCCGGCGAGAAACAAGGTCACAATCGACAGGTTCACGAGCGATCCGAGCACCACCATCGTCAGGCACGGTGGCACGAGAATGCCCATGGCTGAGGCAGCGGCAACGATGCTGACTGATTCGGTGCCGGTGTAGCCGGCGCGTCGCATCGAGGGCACGAGCAGCGAGCTGATCGCCGACACGTCGGCGGTCGTCGATCCCGAGATTCCAGAGAAAAGGATTTCCGCGACAACGGCCACCATCGCGAGGCCGCCCCGCACGCGGCCGACAATCGCCATCGCGAAATCAACGGTGCGTTCGGAGATACCGCCGGCTTCCATCAGTGTGCCGGCGACGATGAACAGCGGAATCGCAAGCAGCACGAATGAGTCGACGCCGCCGAGAATCTTGATGGGAAGAATGATCAGGCTGACGCCGCCGATCCCAAGCAGATAGGTGAGCGAGGTCAGCGCGAGCGTGAAGGCGAGCGGGACGCCGAGGGCCGCGGTGACGAGGAAGCCAGCAATGAGCACGGTCATCGGAGGCGCACCCGCCACGATGGGTACGATCACCGATGCGATCGCGAGACTCGCCGCACCAACTGCCCACGACAACTCGGCGCGATCCCGCCAGACGGCGACGCCGTCGCGGCGCAACTGTACCACGATGACGACTGACATGAGCAGCAACGCTGCCGGCAGCACTGCAGAAATGGCGGCGCCGGACAGACCGCTCGCCGGCAGTCGCTCGCTTGAACTCGCGATCGTCAGGTGCCAGGCGGGGACGACCAGGCACAGAAAGAATCCCAGGAGTACCAGACGAAGTCCGCGATCGATCGCGGCGCGTCTGGAGTCTGGAGCAAGGCGCAGCAGCGCGGTCACGCGCGGATGCTGTCCCTGCTTGAGCGCCCACACGCCGCCCGCACACATCAACCAGGCGAGCAGCAGCCGTGCGATCTCTTCGGTCCACGGAATGGGTTGGCGGAAAACGTGCCTGCCGATTACCTGCAAGCCGACCACGATCGCTTGCGCAGCCACGATCGTCGCGATCGAAAACGCGAGCGCGCGATCCGTCCAATGGCGCGTAACTGGCGGTTCAGCAGTAATTGCGGTGCTCATGTGCGAATGGCGGCGAGCCACGCGCTTGCACCGAGCGCTCGCGCTTCGGATTCCCAGAGCCGTTGGGCTGGTTCGCGGAACGCGCCGCGATCGATGTCGCGGATCGTCATGCCGAGGCCGGAGAGTTGCGCGGTGGCAGCTGCATCTTCGCGAGGACCGACGGCGCGCTGCGCGGCAGATGCTTCACGGGCGGCCGCTTCGAGCGCGGCGCGCATGTCGGGCGGGAGACGCGACAGGCCGGCAGACGAAGCGAACAGGCCCAGTACGCCTGCGATATGCCGGGTCTGCGCCATGTGATGCGCGACTTCGTAAAAACGCTGCTGCACGGTGGTGCTCGCATCGTGCTCGTAGCCGTCAATCACACCGGTCTGCAGCGACGTATACACTTCGCCAAACGCCATCGGTGTCGGGCTGGCGCCCATCAGCTCGATGGTTTTCACATAAATAGACGATTGAATCGTCCGTATTTTCAGACCTGCAAGCTGCGCCGGATCGGTCACATCGCGCGATCGCGTGACTACCTGGCGAAAGCCGAACGAATCTCCCCACGCGAGGGGCCGCATCCGAACGGATCGTTCCAGATAGTCGGCGGCCTCGTGGCCAAGTTCGCCGTCGACGACGTGGTGGACGTGGTCCCAGTCACGCCAGAGAAATGGAAAATCGAAGACTTGAAGCTTCGGTGCAACGCTGCCCCATATCGCAGTGCCGGAGACCATGAAATCAACGAGCCCCTCTTGGACCTGCTGCACGACCTCACGCTCCTGCCCTAGCGTGCCGCTGGGAAAGATCCGGATCGTGACGGCGTTATTGGTGGCCCTCTCCGCCAGCGTGCGGAAGGTATCGGCGAACACATGCAGTGCCGTGGCGCCGGGAGACATCGAGTGCGAGAGCCGAAGGATGACTGGGCCTCGCTCGCCGGTCGAGCGGCAGCCAGCCCCTAGGGCGGCGGCACTCACCGCTCCGAGAAAAGTCCGCCGACTGACCGTGCTGTCCATGCGCCTGCACATTATGGCCTTGTTCTCCGTTCCCTTTGAGTGGGCGCGAGCGAAAGCGCATACTTACCGCATGACTCTTGAACAGCAGCAACATCTCGATGACCAGGGATACGTCATCCTCGAGTCAGCGATGGACACGGCGCTCCTTCACGAATTGCGGACTCGTATCCTCGAGCTGTTCGATGAAGAAGGGGAACGGGCCGGTCATGAGTTCCGAAAAGAGGAACACGCGCATCGGTTGGCGAACCTTGTCGACAAAGGGGAAGTCTTCCGGCGGGCGATCGCCCTTCGACCCGTATTGGACCTGGTGAAGCACGTCGTCGGCGACGACTGTAAGTTGAGCAGTCTCAATGCGCGATCGGCCGATCCGGGGATTGATGTCGGTCAGCCATTGCACGTGGATATGGGCGCGATACCCGACGAGAAGGGCTACTGGGTCTGCAACACCGTGTGGCTGCTCGATGACTTCACGCCTGATAACGGACCGACCCGCATGATTCCCGGGTCACACAAATGGGGCACGCGGCCGCAGGACGTGATGAGCGATCCGTACGCGGCGCATCCGCAAGAAATCCTGCTGATTGCGCCGGCAGGCACCGTGGTGGTGATGAACGCGCACATGTGGCACGGCGGAACAGCGAATCGAACGAGCTCACCGCGTCTCGCGATGCACGCCTTCTACTGTCGTCATGACAAGCCGCAGCAGCAGTATCAGAAGCAGCTGCTGCGACCGGAGGTGCAGGCGTCGGTGTCGCCGCAACTCCGATCGCTGCTGGCGCTTGATGATCCGTTGAACGACGAGCTCAGTTCAACAGTGACCGTGAAGAGCGGTTTTTTGAAGTAACGCGGGCTAGACGCGCCTGCTGGACCTTGGGCTCAGTCAGGATCGCGTCCCGACTGCGCTCCGGACATCTCGGCGTGCTCGTCATTCGACGACGCATCGGGCGTACGATCCGCATCGGGCGAGAGCTTCTGTTGGATCAACTTGAGCAGTGCAGCCGGCTTGATTGGCTTGACGACGTAACTGGCGCCGAATCCACCGGCATCGGCGCGCAGCACCGTGTCATCGAAACCGGTGACGACGATGGCCGGAATGTGGAGCTGACCCGTGGAGATGAGTTGAAGCCCGTTGAAGGCACCGAGCCGCACGTCGATGATTAACAGATCGGGAGCGCGATCGCGCAGCTTCTGCCGCCCATCCTCGAAGCTGCTGGCCAGGAAGACGTCGTAGCCTGCTTCCTCCAGCAACTCCTTCATGCCGTCCAGATAAGCCTCGTCGTCGTCCACGATCAAAACACGAGCACGCATCCTGTTGCTCCTGTCATTCTCGATACGAGGTACATCGGACCGCCTGGAACTCATGACTGGTTGCCCGGCTCAGTATTGCACAGTTATCAATGCAGTGTGTCGATCAAGTAAATGTCAAGTGACTTTTTTGCAGAGCTGTGACGGCGCGGGCAATTTGGGCAAAAGGCCAAACGTCCGCGTAGGCAATTCTGACAAGCGCCCGAGGGAACGCCAGCGTTTGATACGCAAAGGGCCCCAAGTGCCTCAGTCGTGGACGCGTTGGGCACGGCTGGTTCGATGCGGAGTCGTACAATGCGGCGGTCGCGCACGTCAGGAGGAGTCCAGATGTCCTTTCGCACCTGTCATTGGCTGTTTTCGTTCGCCGTGACCGCGATGCTGGCGGCGCCGGCGGCCGCGCAACAGCCCGCGGAGAAATCGATCCCAGACAAAGTACAGCTCTTCATTCCCTACAAGGAGTACACCGCCGAGGACAACAAACGTGTGCTCGACGAGTACAGATACCTGCGAGTCGCCGACGTGTCCGACGGCATGGACGTGGTGGGTCTCCAGAACATCGGACTCGTGAACCCGGAGATTCACGCGCTGTGGAAAGATACCGAGAACTTCACCCATCGCGTCGCTGGGATTGCTGTGACCGCGCGCTATGTTCCGACCAACAGGCGCGAGCCCAGGATGGATCAGAAGACGATCAACCAGTGGTACAGCACGGTCACGTCCGAAGCGTTCATGAAGGTGCTCACGCCGGGCTCGATCCTCGTGATCGATGCGATGGAAGACGGAGAGTCGCGCAGCATCGGATCGTCGAACATCATGAGCTGGAAGAAGCTCGGGATGGTCGGCCTCGTCACCAGCGGCGGTCTTGCCGATACCGACGAGATCATCTACGAGAAAGTGCCCACGTATTTCCGCCGACTGGCTCGCGGCATTCGTCCAGGAAGAAACGAGCTCGAATCTGTGAACCGGCCGGTGACCATCGGCGGCGTCCTCGTTCGACCCGGTGACGTGGTCGTCGCCGACGGCGACGGCGTGGTGGTCGTGCCGCGCGAGCGCGCGGTTGAAGTCGCCGCCGCTGCGCTGACATTCCTCGACAACATTGGCCGCCAGCGTTACATCAAGGAGACAGGAAAGAACCCCTGGGCCAAGAAGCCTGGTGGACAGTGAACCGGCTCAGACGCCGAATTGCCGCAGGTGATGGTCTGTGTGCAGGTACGCCCACCTGAGCCACTCCGACGTTGACATCCTGCCGAAGACCGGATGATCGGGCCACGTCCCGCGCAATCCGTTCTTCGCGACCGCGTCCAACAGCACCCGCACCTCGGCGACGTCGGACGCGAAATCAGCCGGGCAGGTGCCGGCGATCTGCTGGTCGATCTCCGGGCTGGTCACGATCCCGGCGCGCCATTGCAACGGTGCGTAGAGCGCGAGCCATTTGATCGCGGTTCGTTTCAGGACGCTGCTGTCGTCGCTGACAGGCTTCTGCGCGAGAGCCATCCGGCAGGCGTCGGCGAGGTGACACACCATCTGACGGACATTCATTTGTCCCCATCGGCGCTCGCTTTGCGGTGTGAGTCTCCCAAGTCGCGAGACCAGTTCCGCCTTGTCTTGCGCTCGCCCCAGCGATTTCATGTTTCACACGCCGAGCAACCGTTCACCGCCGGCATCGCGATAGACGAGAAGTGCGCGCTCGCGTCCCTGCGTCGCCTGTGAAAGGAGCGCGTCGAACTCAGGACGGGTCCGCAGTCCATCGAACTGGCGACTGTTCGTCAGCGTGGCGACCGCCCAGTAGTGTTTGTCGATCGCGCGGCGAAGGAATTCAAGCCCCGCATCGTCATCGCCGACGTCACAGAGCAGCCATCCCTCCTGGAAGATTGCTTCGGGATCTTCCTGGATTCTCAGATGTCTGAAGACCGACATGCGTCCGTGCATGTCGTCGCGCCGGCGATCCAGCCAGGCGGTCAGGTAATCGATCCATGATTCGAAGGCAGGAATTCGCGACAACTGCCGCATCTGAACAAGCTTCGCGCGAGCCTCGTCGCGCCGGCCCGCGAGGCCCAGCCCAATCACTCGAATGCCGTCGTCGGCGCCGGCGACGATGCCGGACGCCTCGATCGCCAGAAGTCGATCGATGTTCCCGGTCATGAGCAGCGTCTGCTCGATGCTCGTGGGCACATTGGGATCGAGCCGTCGCGCTTCGATATGCGCAGCGATCGCCTGGTCGAGCAGGCCGCAATAACGGCACGCGTGAACGAGACCGGCGAACAGCTCGGGATCGTTGCCGTGGCGTTGGGCTTCTCCCAGCAGGCGCACGAGTGCATCCTGGGCGCGCCCCATGTCGGCCTCGAGCATGGCAAAGAACTTGTGCGCGATCGTGAGCCGGGGGCTGAGGGCAAGTGCGCGGCGGAACGCCTCTTCGGCTCGCCTTTCGCTGTCGTCGGAGGCATCGATGTATTTGCCGATCACGCGATGGCACCGCCCGAGGTGTGCCCACGCTGGCGCGAAGCGTGAGTCGAGCTCCAGGGACGACTGATAGAGATCGCGCGCGTTGATCAGGCCGTTGTAGGTTCGCGCGAGTTCATTTGCGCGCAGATACAGTTCGTAGGCACGAGCATCGGGCGCGATTCCCGAGGCCGGTGAGACGGGACCGCCGGTCAACGGCGATGCCAGGGCATCGGCGACTCGTCGCGCGATGTCGTCCTGCAAACGAAACAGGTCGCCCAGGGATGACTGGACGGTGTGGGACGTCAACAGCGTGCCGCCTGGGGCTTCGACCAGTTGCGCCGCCGCACGCAGCTGGTCGCCCGAGCGCAGAAGCGTGCCCATCACGACGACGTCGACATCTGCTTCGGCAGCGAGGGCTTTGAGATCTGGTGCTTCTCCGGCATACCGCGCGGCGACCGCGCTCGATCGCAAGACCAGCGAGCCGTGACCAGAGAGCGACGACGAGATGGCATCCGGCAGGCTGAACGCAAGAAAGTCGGTTTCCGGATCGGAACGCAAGACGCGAAACGGCAGCACCACAAGACGGGTGAGTGCACGCGCGAGCGCGGGCGTCCGATCGCCACTGATCGACTCGAGGGCGCGGAGCTCGGCTGCCATCAGGTCCGCTGATGCTGGCCGATCTTCGGCACGCTTTGCCAGCGCACGCCTGATCACTCGATCGAGCGCCGCGACGGCTGGAGATCCCGTGAGCGCCGGCGGCTGCTCGTATCGTGTGGCGTGAAGAATTTCAACGATCGTTCGTCCAACAAACGCTGGTCGTCCGGCAAGCATTTCGAACAACATGGCGCCGACAGCGAAGAGATCGCTTCGCCCGTCGATTGCCTCGCCGCTGATCTGCTCGGGAGCCATGTAGCGTGGCGTTCCCATCACAACCCCTGGCAGGGTCAGTTCAATTGTTGGATCAAACGGCGCATCGAACTGCGGGCGGGCGAGGCCAAAATCGAGCAGCTTCACGCCGTGCTGTGTCAGAAATACGTTGCCGGGCTTCAGATCGCGATGGACGATGCCGCGCGCGTGAAGCGCCGACAGCGCGGCCAGGATGCCAAGACCGATCGGAATCGCTTCTGCGCTGGTGAGCGGCCCGGCGGACAAACGTTCGGACAGTACTTGTCCCTCGAGCAGCTCCATCACGATGAACAGCGTGCCGTTGTCTTCTCCGATCTCGTAGATCTGGCACACGTTCGGATGATTGACGCTGGCCGCCGCTCGCGCTTCGCGCCACAACCGTTGATGGGCGGTTGGGTCGGTGCCAATCGCCGACAAGGTCTTCAGCGCGACGGTCCGCTGCAGCCGTTCATCGCGCGCAGCGTAGACCACGCCCATGCCGCCCTCGCCGAGCTTCCGCTCGATTGCGTACGGACCGATACGCGTGGGGATCGAAACCGCTCTCGTGCTATCAACCTGCTTGTCAGGCACGTAATGTCAAAGGTAAAAGGGAGAGCCTTTCCCTCTCGGACGGCAGGAGAGTCCAGGACGGTGCGAAACGCGATCAGGACGTCGCCGGCGGCATCTTGAACGTCCTTTTCACATACGCGATGTTGGCCCGGGTGTCAGCCACGAGATCCTTCGTCGGCGAACCGGTTTCGAGGACGTACCAGCCGCGATAGCCGATGTCGTAGAACTCCTTGGCCATCCGCGCCCAGTCCATCTTGCCGCCGGGCGTTTCAAGAAGTTGCTGACTGTTATTTGTTGCGTTGGCGTTCTTCAAGTGAATCTGATTGATGCGCTTGCCGAGCATCTTCGGTTCCACGTAAATATCGGGCACCCGCGACACGATGTTGTGCGCGTCGTAGTAGACCGCCACGTGGTTCGATCCGATCGCATCGACGATTTTGATGTTGTCGGCGGCCGAGATCCAATCTTCCAGGCCGACCACGACATCGTACTTCTCGGCGTAGCGCGCCACTTCCTTCATCATCGTGACAAACCCGTCCACCTGCGCCTGGTTGGCCATGTCGATGTGGCTCTCGCCGAGGATCGGCAGCAGGATGTTGTTCGTACCGATGTTGTAGGCAATCTCCACCGCTTCGGCCAGCAGGATCGCGAACGCCGGGTTCGTGTGCATCGGTAATCGCTGTTTGCCGGGGTTGCCGATCGCCAGCGAGCAGATCTGAATGCCGTTGTCGAGCGCGGCGCGCTTGAACTCGACCTGGGTCTTGGGATCGCGAAGCGTCGGTTTGCCGTCGGTCGGATACTGCACGCTCACCTGAATGCCATCGAGCCCGATCTCGCGCGCGAGCGCGATCTTCGCGATGTCACCGCGCTGTCCCAGGTTCCAGTCCGTCATCCCGACCCGCACTGGGACTGGATTGAGCGGTTCCTTCGATTGAACAGGTGGCGACGCTGGTTGTGGTGGGCCGCCCCTTTCCTGGGACGGTGCCTGTGCCTGCGCCAAGGCCGGAAGTGCCGCGGATGCGATGCCCGCCTTCTTTACAAAGTCACGTCTCGTCATGGCCATTTTTATCTCTCCGGGATCCGGTGTCCGGGATCCGGGATCCGGTGGGACGTAAAAGGAAAAGGTAGAAGCAGCGAAGTCCTACTCCTGACCTTTTCCCTTTCCCTTTTACCTTTTACCTTACGTCGATCGCAGAATG
>Ga0075418_10000468_pt1 | contig 42653 bp, 30 predicted proteins | sample SoiMetdeltSBSDD2_FD_81776 | JGI IMG/M metagenome (GOLD analysis project Ga0075418, IMG submission 81776) | Bulk soil microbial communities from a Populus tree surrounding site in Tennessee, USA - Soil MetaG P. deltoides SBSDD2 | ecosystem: Environmental > Terrestrial > Soil > Tree plantation...
GAAGGCCGCTCCGGCCAGAAGGACAACCTCCAGCATCGCCATGGCGACCACCGCGGACAGGCCGATGGCCGCTTCGGTATTGGCTTGTGCCTCCAGCGCCGCGTCGAGCTCGTCGGCTTCGGGCGGGTTGGCCAGCACGTGCCGGGACACCCCGACAATGCCGTGAGTATTGAGCTGCTGGACCTGCGCCCAGCTGAGCGGGCCGGGCGTGGCCACCAGATAGAAACGGTCGTTCCGGTCGGTGGACAGCGTCTCGGCCGGCACAGCGTCGGGGTACAAGATGATGGTTTGCACGGTCAGATCGGAGGGATCCTCCACGATGCCGACCACGCGGAAACTATGGCTGCCACCGGCTAGGCTCACCGTGCCGCCCAGCCCGCTGCCCAGGCGTTCCATCGCCGCCGGGGTCAGCACCGCCTCGCCGGGCGATGCGGGCAGATGACCGGACACCGGGTGGACGATGCCTTTGGCGATCGGGTCGGCCAGGTCCAGCATCCGGGCGGAGATGGTGCCGGTGCCGGTCGCGGTGCGCATGCTCAGGCGGCCCTGCTGCGACACGATTCCGCGGGTCCCGGCGGGCAGCAGCGCCACAACCCGCTCAAGGCTTGGCGGCACGGGTTCTGCCGTGGGCGCGGGGCCGGCATCTCTTGAGGCGAAGACGGTCGGACGTTGGGTGACTGGGCCGTCCGTCGGCCACATGAGGGCGGCCTGCCCGGTCCCCATGATCCGGTTGGCCCGCTCGTTCGGGCTGAGCTCGAAGGTGTCGTACTGTGCCGCGGCGAAAGACAGTGCCGCCACCGGAAAAGCAATCATCGCCGCCACGAGCACGGAGCGTCCGCGGGCGCGGCGTGCCTCCCGGCGGGCAATCCGAAGCGCCGTAAGCCAACCGCTCACTCGGCACCACCGGGCGCGGTCAGCAGCTCCTCGGGCTGGTCGATCGGGCCGCAGACATCCACGACCACCCCGTCGCGCAGGAACACGACCCGGTCGGCCCAGGCCGCGTGCCGCGCCTCGTGCGTGACCAGAACCCCGGCCGCGCCGCTGTCCACTTTGGACCGCAGCAGCTGCAGTACCGCTTCGCCGGTCTGGGTGTCCAGCGCACCGGTTGGCTCGTCGGCCAGCACCAGGCGACGCCGGCCGACCAGAGCGCGGGCGATGGCCACCCGCTGCTGCTGGCCACCGGACAGCTCGTCCGGGAAACGCCCGCCCAACCCGGTCAGGTCCACTTCGGACAGTGCCTCCAGCGCGATCCGGCGGGCCTTGCGGGCTGAGGTGCCGTCCAGCTCCAGCGGCAGCGCCACGTTCTCCGCCGCGGTCAGGCTCGACAGCAGGTTGAGGTCCTGGAACACGTAGCCGATCGAGCGGCGGCGCAACGCGGCCAGGGTTCTGCGGCTGCACGAGCCCAGCACGGTGCCCTCCACGACGACCTCGCCGCGGGTCGGCCGGTCCAGCCCGCCGGCCAGGTTGAGCAGGGTGGACTTGCCTGACCCGGACGGTCCCATCACCGCGACCAGCTCGCCCGCCTCGACCGTCAGGCTCACCCCGCGCAGGGCCTGCACCGCCGTACCGCCGGTGCCGTGCACCCGATGGACATCCCGAATCTCCAGAACACTCATCGCGACCTCACCCTTCGCCGAGCGGCCCGGCCGGCCGCAGCAGTGTCCTGATTGGACGGTGCCGGAACCGCAGTCAACGGCGGCGGCGCATGCCGCACCAGACTGGCCTCACAATGGTCCAGCCAGCGCACCTCGGCCTCGCCCTGAAACAACACGGCGTCAAGCACCAACGTCCACGCCAGGTCAGAAGGCTTGTCCGGCAACGACTTGAGCCGGGTGTACTCCTGCAGGGCCCGGACCGTCGCGGTGCGCTGGGTCTGCACCACCGCGCGCACGTCAACGCCCGGAGTGGTCAGGGCCAGGGCAAGCTTGATCGCCAGCTCGTCGCGCGGCCGGTCGCCCTGCCTGACCGGGGTCACAAACCATGCCGCCAGATCCGCTTGGCCGGCCTCGGTGATCTCGTACGGCCGGTGCCCCGCCTGGCTCTCGGGCAACGAACGGACGAGTTCGTCTCGTTCCAACCGGGACAAGGTCGTGTACACCTGCCCGATGTTCAGCGGCCAGGTGCCGCCGGTGGACTCCTCGAAGGCGACCCGAAGCTGGTAACCGTACATCGGGCCACGTTGCAACAAAGCCAGAAGGCCATGCCTGACAGACATGATACCGAGTATGCATACCGAGTATGCCCAACGCAAGCCCGGGGTGCTGGCGCGTCCTGATCCACCCGAGGCATCCTGGGGCGGCCTCGCAGTCTCGCTCGCCGCCGGCGCGGTAGCAGGCCTCTACCCCGCTTTGGACTCTATCTATTTCTATCTATTTCTATTGGGCTGGGAACGGCGCAGCATGAGTCCATGCGAACCCAGGCGTTCCCTTTGCGTGCCGCCGGTGTGGCCGTCCTGGCCCTCGTCGGCGCGATGTTGCCGGCGGCTTCACCGGCCGCCGCCGCTTCAGTTTCCGTTGCCGGGCCCGTCCTCGAACGTGCCGTTACCCCACTGGCCCTGGACACCTTCATGACCCCGCTTCTTGACGCCCTGCGCCCACACGCGCAGGCGGTGGGTTTGGGCGACATGCTCGACGGCAGCGAGCCGACACGCCACAACTGGCGCTCCCGGCTGGACCCGTTGTTCGATGAGATCCCCGCGCTGCTCGGTGCCCAGACCGCCGGCGCCACCCTCAGCGGCGTCGTGGTCACCGGGGCGCTGCACCTGCCGGCGGTGGTCACGCTCACCGGCGAAACGACGATCGTCGCCCGCACGGTCGTATCCACCACCGGACCAGTGAAGATCATCGCTGCCGGGTACCCGATCCACCTGTACCCCATAGACGGCGTGTTCCTCGGCGGGCCGGACCCGACACTGATCATCGACAGCGCGACCGTGCCCCCACCCGAGTCCAACCCCAACGGCCAGGACGGGACCAGCGGCGAGAGCGGCATCAGCGGCGACAGCGGCGAGCCCGGTGAGGACGGCTGGGGCGACAACTGCGACGGCACGTCCGGCGGCTATGGCGAGCCCGGCTGGGATGGCACGTCCGGGGAGCCCGGCGGCGACGGGCAGCCCGGCGGGTCGGCCGGGCGCATCGACGTCGACATCCCGCTCGACGACCTCAGCCGGTACCAACTAATGGCAAACGGCGGCGATGGAGGCTCCGGCGGCCATGGTGGCAGCGGAGGCAACGGTGGTAGTGGAGGCTCGGGCGGCAACGGCGGCAACGCCGACATCGACTACGCGTGGTACTGCGTCGGCGGGGATGGCGGCAACGGCGCCGACGGCGGCGACGGTGGCAACGCCGCCAATGGTGGCAACGGAGGCAACGGAGGCAACGGCGCCGACATCACCGTCGCCTCCCTGGCGGGTGACACCTCGTCCGTCTCGGCGGTGCGGATCAACGATCCGCTGGTCCAAACCAGCGCCCGCGCCGGCAATGGAGGCGCCCGCGGAAACGCCGGCTCCTTCGGCTACGGCGGCAGCGGCGGCAGCGGCGGGCGGGGCGGCTTCGGCACCTTCCACGATGGCAACGACGGCTGGGAGGGCTGGGACGGGTTCGACGGCAACAGCGCCAACGACGGCAACGACGGCACCACCGGCGACCCCGGCTTGATCATGGTCCAGCAGAGATGCCTGGACACGAGGGTGAGAGGAAACGTCGAGGAGAGGCGGCTGACCAAGAAGGTCGGAACGCAGCGGGAACCAGCCGCCAGCCAGATCCTGCGCACCAGCAACTTCGTCCCATCGGTCACCGCGTTCGAAACGGCGCTGTGCGGGTCGGCCAACGTCGCCGCCGCCGAGACCGCCATCACCAACGCGGGCACCAGCCTGTGGACCACCGCGACCCAGCGGGCCCAGCCCGGCGGGGGCGACGACCGCCCGCTGTACTGGGCGCGGCTGTCGATGAGCCTGACCCTGCGGCAGTGGCGGCCGCCGTTCCCGGTCGACCAGGCGACCCGCGACCGGCTGCTCAAACTGCTGGAGGAGACCTCGCGCGGCATCACCAGCATCGCCTTCGCCACCCCGCCCGGCGCCAAGCGCCTCCTGGTCACCGGGTTCGATCCGTTCGCCCTCGGCGCCGACGTGCGCCGCAGCAACCCTTCGGGTGCCGCCGCACTCGCCCTCGACGGCACCACCCGCATGGTGGGCACGACGCCGGTCGTGGTGCAGGCCATCATCTTCCCGGTGCGCTACGCCGACTTCAACGCGGGCATCGTGGAAAACGCGCTGCGGCCCTTCCTGGCGCCCTCGGCCGTCGACGCGGTCACCACCACCAGCCAGGGCTCGGCCGGCACGTTCCACCTGGAGGTATGGAACGGGCGGCGCCGCTCCGACGACCCGTTCAAGGACAACCTGGACAGCCTCAGCGGCGGCACCGATTCCAGCCCCGTGGTGGCGCCCGGGATGGGGCCCGGCGCCGAGTTCATCTCGCACTCGCTACCGCACTCAAGAATGATCGCCGCCGCCAATGGACAACCAGATCCCGTGGTGTCACGCCCATCGGTCATTGAGATCCCGGCCGGTGGCGGCGGTGCGGTGTTCCGCCCGAACGGCCCGACCGCGGGCTCTATCGCGGTGGACGGTGGTGGCGGCGGCTTCCTGTCCAACGAGGTCGCCTACCGGGCCACCCGGCTGCGGCTGGAACTGAACTCCACCACCCCGACCGGGCACGTCCACGTTGCGGCGATGCCGCTACCCACCGGCAGTGCGATCACCGACCCGGCCTTCGAGGCCAGGCGCGCGGCGATCGTTGCCCAAACCATTTTGGTGGTACCGCCAGCCGCGGTGCCATAACGCAGCGATTATCGGCTGCCCGGCTTGAAACACTCGGCCATGCGTCAAAGGCGACACTGACGCCCTTACGGCGGTGCCCGCAGCGGGATCCCCTGACCACGCAAATGAGCTGACGCCCCCTCAGCAGCTCTCTGGTGGCGGTGACGGAGCCAAAGCCACATGCGGTATTGGCCACCGCCGGCTGAGTTGTTCGGGCGGGGCCCGGGGAGGCCCCGCCCGCTAGCCGATGTCAGCGTCCCGGTGGGAACTGGAACCCCGGCATGGGGAACAGGCGGACTGCCCGGCCCAACGGGCCTTCGCGGTTGGCCAGTCCCACGTCGTTTTCCGCATGCCGGTTCATGGGTTCCAGGCGGCCCACCCGCACGAGCGGGTTGCGCGGGTACGAGGTGGTGTCGTACTCCATGCGCGCCCGGTACAGCGCCACCCCGAGCCAGTTCGCCAGCGCGACCAGCGTGGGGCTGATCTCGGCCGTGGTCACGTAGACGAGCATGGGTGGCGAGTCGGGGTAGCCGGGCAGGCGCCTGGCCGCGACGGCGTCGACGTGGCCGGCCTGCTGGTAATTTTCCGTGGACCACGACAGCGTGCCTTGGACGGCCTTGAACTCGAAGAAGGCGCCATCGATCATCAAGGCCGGTGGCCTTTGACCCGAACGGTCGATGCCCAGGATGGGCGCCACCGCGTCCGGCTCAACGTTGCGGTACCGTCCCAGCGTCATGAGTCCGCGCAGCCAGGAGCCGAACGTCCGACTTTCGGGCGAGGAGCCCGTGGCACGCGATCGTATGCCGGCAAGACCTGCCAGGGACCGGCCGGCGGCATCCTCGTAGACGTTGAGGCCCATGTACTGCGGTAGCTGTTCGCGCGGGACGTTGAGGATCGCGATACGTCCGATCTCCTGCAGCCGTTCATAGGTCAGTTCCTCCCAAGCCTGCCTGCCGTCGGGATCGATGACCCGTACCGGGTTGTGGTTGGCGTAGGTGAACACCGCCAGGTTGATCGACGGCGGCGCCTGCTTGAGGTAGTCGGGCAAAGCCGGGTCGGCGCTTTGCCAGACCTGGGTCCTCGGGTCGTAGTACCGGGCGCCGAAGTAGTACAGCTTGGTTTCCGGGTCGAACTCCTTGCCGGTGAACTGCTGCGGCACCGGCTGCGACGGGTGCTCGCTGACCCAGGACTCCCCGCCCGGGAAGTAGTTCAGGTGCTCGGCGAGCGCGCCCTGATCGTCGGTGATGAACCCGGTCGAGCCGAGGTGGTCGGCGTGCGCGTAGAACTGCCGGTCCTCCACCCGAAACTCCGGCTCCACCTGCTTGGTGATCAGCTTGGTGTCTCCGATGTAGACGTGCTTGTACTGCTTGTTGCCGTCGGTGGAGAAGTTCTGGTTGGGATAGATGTGGAATTGGGCGCTGTCTTTGATGACGCGTGTGCCCGCGTCGTTGTAGAAGTAGCGGGCCGCGTTCGGGGTGCCACCGGCGTTGTCGCACGATGCCGGGGTTTGCGGCAGCGTTTGGCTCTGCACGTTCTCGTGGCTGCACGCCAGCCGGTTCTCCTCGTCCCAGATCATCTGCCGCCGCGGCCGTGGTTGCTGGTCCCGGCTGATCATGTTGCCGGCTCCGTCGTAGCCGAGCGTGTAGAGGCCGATGGTGGTGGCGGCGTGCGGTTTGGCCGAAGCGTAGGCGTAGGAATAGTTGTAGGTCAGCTTGCCGTCGGTCTGGACGCTGCCGTCGCCGACCAGCTCGTGTACCTGCGCCTTGCTGGTGATGTTGTGGATGCTGTCGTAGCGAAGGTCCAGCCGGTACCGGTCGGTCTTCGGCCCGCGCGGCTGGTAGCTGCCTTCGGCGTGGGTCAGCTGGTAAAGGTCGTCGTATTGGAAGGACTGCGTTACCGGCCCACCGACCACATTGGACGTCGGTACGGCGATGTCGTTGCTGACCGTCGTGATGTTGCCGACGTTGTCGTACTCGTACTCCAGGTTCTGGAAGGTGTAGCCGTCGGATAGCTTGCCCTGCAGGGTGTTCAGCCGCCGATCGGCCGGGTCGTAGTCGTAGGTGGTGCGCGTGCCGTTGCCGGTGTCCAGCAGCACCCGCTGGTCGAACTTGTCGTAGTCGAGCCGGCGCAGGTACTGGTAGGTGAACTCGCCCTTCGCCCCGGTCGCGGAGTCTACGTTGCCGCCCGAATCGTAGTGGTAGGTAAGGACTTCGCCGTCCGGGTAGGTCATGGACAGCATGCGGTTGAAGGTGTCGAAGCGGTAGCTGGTGGTGAAGGTGAACACGTGGCTGCCCTGCGCGGCCGAGGTCCGGGTCTCCTTCGTCAGCTCGCCCAGCTGCCCGTATTCGCGGGACACGATACCGGCGCCGTCGGTCATCGCGGTGATGCGGCCGGCGCCGTTGTTGGCGGCTCCGGGCGCGCCGTAGGTGTAGGTGACGTTGTTGCCGGTGAAGACCGGGTAGCGGATGGTGCGCAACCGGTTGAAGTCGTAGTCGTACTCGATCGCCTGTGGCCGCGCCGCGGTCGTCTTGCGGATGACGTTGTCGGCCAGGTCGTAGGCGGTCTCGCTGCGCCCGGCGTCCGGGCTGTCGATGACGGTGCGCCGCCCGAAGTCGTCGTAGGCCGTCGATGTGACGTTGCCCCGGTCGTCGGTGATCGCGGTCATCTGCTGCAGCGCGTCGTACCGGTAGCTGGTCCAGATCACCGCCTGGCCGCCGGCCGGGTTGAACTCCTTGGCCGCGGTGGTCAGGCTCCGCACGTCGGTATAGGTGCGCTTCGACTTACCGTTGGCGTCGGTCGCGACCGCCTCGAACTGCAGCGCCCCAAGGCGATCCGGGCCGAACCCGTACGCCATGGTGGTGATGCTGTTGTCGGGGAAGACCGACCGCGTGGTGCGGTCGAGCACGTCGAGCGTGTGCTCGGTGGGCTGCACGCCGTCGACGGCCGGGTTGAAGTCGGTGTTGAAGGCGCCCTTGCCTTCCGTGGTCGGGTAGTGCTGTTTGACCGCGCGGCCCAGGAAGTCGTAGATCACCTTGCCGGATATGATCATCGATGCGGCCGGTGCGGTGCCGGGTCCGGTGTGTAGCGAGGCGTCTTTCTTCGTCTGTACCACGCGAGCCAACCCATCGATGAACGTCACCGTGTCGAGCGTGTCCGGGCGCACCGCGCCGCTCGCCTCCCGGTCCACGTGCCGGGTCACCGCATAGGGCACCGACGCCTCCGGGTGGTACTCGAAGTCGATGGTGACCCGCCCCTCGGCCGCCTCGTACGGCCCGGTGATGGTGTCGATCCGGCCGAGCGCGTCATAGGACTGGCGCAGCACCTGGTTGTTGGTGTCGGTGGTGGCCTGCACCTGGCCGAAGCGCAAATCGTATGTGGCGCTTGACCTGTAGCCGAAACTGTCCGTTGTGGACGCTACGTGGGTGGCGACCACCGGATCGTAGGTGTAGTCAACCCGGTAGCGCTGGCCGTCCTTGTTGGGCGGTGACACGACGGCTTTGAGGTTGCCGTTGGCGAAGTACTCCATGTCGGCCGGGGCGACCTGCCCGCCGGCCAGCCGGGCGCGCACCTGCGTGGTCTTGCCGGTGGCACAGTCCACCGTGGCCTCGCGGTGCCGCATTGGCGTTGCGCCGCCGAGCACATCGATGAGGTTCGCCGTCCCGACGACATAGGTCACCGGGCAGATCGCGTACCCCATCCGGGCGTCCACATCGTCGGCCGGGCCAACATCGCCGGCGTCGAAGGTTCTGGTGACATTGCCGAACTCGTCGTACTCGTTGGTGGTGAACGTGGACTTGCCGGGGTTGGCCAGGCCTTCGAAGAAATGCCGGTCGGTGCGGACCAGCTGCGGGAAGACGGTGGCCGTGGTGCTGCGCGGGTCGGCGACGCCCGCGCCGACCTCGTGCAGCGCATAGGTGTGCTCGACGCTTACGAACGCGCGGCCGGCGCTGTCGGTTGTGGTCTCCCGCCGCATCAGCCCGCGGGTGTAGTGGCTGTCAGTGCGGTACTCGCGGGTGACGCTGCGGTAAACCGCTTCCGCCGCACCCGCGTCGCGTTGCCGCTCGACGACCGTGCCGTAGCCGAAGAACTCTCGCTCGAGCCGGTCGAAGACGCCGTTGGAATACTCGAACGTCGTCAGCGTGACATCCTGACCGTCGCCCGGGTGGCCGTCGTTGACGGCGACGCGGGTCAGGACAAAACGCGAACCCGGCTGATCGTAGCGGTTGCCGTCGCGCGCGTAGCCGAACTCCATAGTGGCGCCAAGGGGCCGGCTCACCTTGCGCAGCAGGTTGGTCCGCCCGGTCCGGTTCTGCGCCACCACCAGCTGGTCGTCGCGCTCCGAGGAGAGGTGGTCGGCGAAGCCATCGCCGTCGATATCACGCAGCCCGAACTCGGCCCGGCTGGCCCCGGTCGAGATGTCGAAGCCCGGGTTGATGATGACGCACGCGACCACTATGCCGAAGCAGATCGGGATCACGAAATAGGCACCGCCGCCCAGCCGCGCGTTCTGGTCGCGGTTGAGAGTCGACAGGCTGCCGTGGAAGTCGACCGGCGGCTGGAAACCGTTGCCGGTGTTGAGTCCGACCCGGATCGGGCTGCCGGCGAAGACCCGGTCGAGCAGCCCGTCGCCGTTGACGTCGGCCAGTGTCGCCGACGACGAGGTGTTGCCTTCGGTGTAGGAGGCGCCGCCGGCGAAGCCGTAGAAGTCGGTGTTGAAGCCGATGTTGATGCCGTTGTTCTCGCCGTCGCCGTCGTTGAGCGCGGCCGGGTTGCGCCACTGCTCGGCCGCGCCGAAGCGGTAGCCGAGGTTGAGCGCCACGCGCCCATCACCGTAGACCCGGTCGGGCAGCTGGTCGCCGTTGATGTCGAGCAGGTCGAACTCGCCGTCGGCACTGCTCTCGCCGTGGCTGCCGCCGAAGCCCAGCGGCGGCATGTCGTTGCCGGACTGGGCGGTGTTGGCGGTGTTGGTACCGGGCGGGCTGTCGTGCCCGAGGCCGGTGGAGATGGTCCGGGCCGCGCTGCCCGCGCCGACGTTGCCGGAAATGTTGGTGCTGCGGCGAACCGCACCGTCCGGTGTGGACCCTCGGGTGGCGCCCAGCGCGCCGCCCGGGTCGGTGTACTGGATCCCGCCCGCCCCAACGACATCCGGGAACTGGTCGCCGTTCAGGTCGAAGAAGTCCACCTCGCCGGTGCTGTCGCCGAAGGCGAGGCTGCCGCCGATGGTGCCGATCTCGCCGCCGATGTTGCCGGTGAGCGAGATCTGCTGCGAGCGCGCCAGCCTGGGTGGCGCGAAGGATCCCGCCAGGTCCGAGGGGCGCGGCAGGGCGATGGACTCCACGCCCATCCGCGAGCTGCTGGCCGCGGCCTTGGACACCCATGTGTGCTCCCCCGCGGCCCACCGCCCGAGCCTGGGTGAGGGCAGGAAGGGCGTGGCCTTGGGCGGGTTGATCCGGGGATCGGCTTGGAAGGCCGCCCGCTGCGCCTGGGGGTCCACTGTGGACGGAAGCTGGCTGGCAAAGGAGTTGTCAATCACCAGATCCGCTTGGGTGAGAGCCTGATCGGCTCGGCCACGGTTTCCGTTGTACCCGATCGCCGCCCAGCCGCGGTACGGCTGAGCAAACGCGCCCTCCACGGCCGCGCTGTGCAACGCGCTCGGCGCGCTCGCCCCGTCCACCGTCACGGCCTGAGTGGTCAGCAGGCCGCGCAGGCTGGTGTCGAGCGTGCTGAAGTCGAAGAACAGGTCGTCGCCGGCGTTGGCCGCGACGGTGAACGAGCCGGGCGCCGTCACGACACCGGCCCGGATGTCGAAGAACCGCTTGGCCAGCAGCTGGCCGCGCCGCTTGACGGTGAAGGCCACCCGCGCCGTGGGCGTGGCCCCGCCGAAGTCGAACCCGAGCTGCGGGTCGATGGTCAGCGTGCCGCCGGAGGCGACGTGGAAGGATCCTTGCGGGGCGCTCAACCCGTTGTCCGGGTACATGTCCAAGTCGTAGGGCGGGAAGAAGTTGATCAGCGGGTTGCCGTCGGCGTCGAACAACCGGTCGACTCCCTCGGCCGCGGTGTAGTGGGCCTGCGGCACCCACTCGATCTGGTCGAGGTCGATCGGCGAGTCGACCAGCACCCTCCATTTGAGACTCTGCCCGGCCCGCACATCGGCGGTGAAGTCCACGTGCACCGTGCGGGTGGTGCCCGCCGGGATGGTTTCGCTGAGCAGCGATCCGCTGTCGAGTCCGATCAGGACGGTGACGTCGTCGGTCGTGGCGGCGCGCTTGCGGAAGTCGCCGGTGAAGCGCATCGTCCCGTTGAGCGGCGCCGTGACCTGTGCGCTTCGCCCGCCCAGGGTGAAGTCACGCGAGGCCTGGAAGCCATAGGCGTCAAGCCCGTTCACGTCCAGCGTCGCCGGCACGCCGGTGTAGGTGACGGTCGGGTCCCATACCACCTCGTCCAGGGAACCGTCGAAATTGGACATCACCCGGAAGTAGAGTCGCTGCCCGCGCGTCACCGCGACGGCGTCGAGGCCTTGCGGCTGGTGTTCGGTGTTGTCCTGGGCCGCGATCGCCTCCCGCCACAATTCGGTGTCCTCCCGCTGGACCGCGACCTTGACGCCGTCGGCGGTCCGCGACGCGGCTCGCGCCGCCGTGGTATCCGGGGAAAGGCGCACTGCCCCACCGATGCGCACGGTGCCGTCGTAGGGCGCCACCCAGCGGCGGACGCTGTCCAGCAACGGGAACGAGTCGACCAGGCGCTCGCGTTCCTGCGCGAAGTCGCCGAACAGGCCACCGGTGTCCAGCGCCGTCGAGGTGATCGGGACCGGGGTGTCACCGCTGACGCCGTAGACCGGGGTGCCGCCGGGTCCGATCCGTCCGAACAGGACGGTCGAGCCGGTCACCAGATCCGTGATGCCGTCACCGTTGACGTCGCTGAAGTACTGGCTGGTGGTGGCGAAGGTGCTCATGTGGTTGAGCTGGGCGGCCACCGCGCCCAGATAGCCTTCGATGCCCAGGTTGAGGGTGTTGCTCTGCTCGCTGGAGATGCCCGGCAGGCTCAGCTTCTGCGCGGTGGCGGCAAACGCGGTGCTGCCGTTGGGTCCGCTGAGATTCTTGCGGTACCACACCTCGTCGTCACGCCTGAACACCTTGTCCGGCAGGCCGTCGCCGTCGACATCGGCCAGTGCCAGCAGCCCGGTGTCCTCGGTGTGGCTGAACCCGACTTTGAGCCCGACCGAGTTGGTTTTGGAACGCGTGGCGCCCGCGCCGACGTAGAGATGCCCACCGCCGCCCACACTGGTGCTGGCCCCGATCGCGCTGGCGTCACCGCCGTTGGAGGAGGTCAGGTTCAACGCGCCCTGGCTCAACCCGTCCGCGGGCACCGCCCACGACCTGGGCTGGAACGCTTGATACTGCCCCTGAGCGTCGCGGATGTCATCGAAGTACTCGAACGTGTGCGTGCCGACGGTCGCGCCGTTGGCGTCCTGCTGGGCGATCGAGCGCAGCAGCGTCTTGTGGAAGGCGCCGGCTGTGTACTGGAAGTCGTAGCGGCGGATGAGCCCGCCGCCATTGAGGCTCACCTCGACCCGCCGCAGCCGGTCGGCGGTGACCCGCTTGAACCCGCCCCGGGCGTCGATTGTCTTGTCCGCTCGCAGCTGCTCGTTGAGCTCGCGGTCGCGGATGAACGTCACCGTATAGCTTGTGTACTGGATGCTCTTGAGATACAGGTTGGTGCCGCGCTCGGTTCCACCGTCTACCCCGGGGTCGTCCACTTTGGAGTAGTTGTAGCGCATGACGTTGCCGTTGAGGTCGCGCACCTCGCGCAGCGCCCACATGAAGCCGTCGCCGGCGGCGTCGGTGAGCACCGACTCGGCGTCGATGCCGTAGAGGTACTTGGTGCCGCCCTTGTCGACGACCTCCCAGGTGTAGCCGGCCGGACCGGTGCCGTGCCGCACTATCTTCGCGAAATCGCCCTCCACCCTGGCGTGGAAGGTTTTGTCGCCCGCGGCTCGCAGTTGCGGTGCCGACCGGTGAGCGACCGGGGTGAGCTGGCCGCCGTTGAGGCCGTAGGTTTCGGTTTCGTGCGTGGACGAGTAACGCGGGACGCCCCAGCGCGTCTCGACCGCGATGACGGGTACGACCATGTCCCAGCCGAGCCCCATCCAGCCGTTGCCGCGCGAAGAGTCGTATCCGAATGCCAGCTTCGGTTGCAGCCCTTGCCTTCCCGGCGGCACCTCGATGTTGAGGCCCATCCGGTTGTCGCCCTGGTTGTTGCCGGTCGGCGGGCTCATCAGCGCTATCCCGCCGGACGGGTTGGCGGCCTGGATTCCCTTGAGCTGGTTGGGGTTGAACGAGACCGCCTCCGGGTGCTCCGGCACCGCGACGGTGGCATTGATCATGTCGGTGAAGTGGTCGGTGAGTGACACCACGACCTGCGCCACCTCGTCCACGCGCACCCGTTGCAGCTGCCGCCAGCACGTTGCGGTGTCGTCGTAGAAGTACGAGTAGATGTCCTGCGGCGTGAACTCCTCGCCCAACATCGTCGGGTCATAGGGGATCGAGACCTCGACGACCTCGGCGAAAAGCATCGGATGCGGCGTGAACCTGAAACCCGCCTTGGCCTTTCCGGTCACGTTGGTCAGACCCGGATCGAGCTGCGGGATCTGCTTGGGCGACAACGGGGTGATGCCGATGCCGACCGGCAGCGTGACCGCGCTCGGCCGGATCTTCAAGCTCGCCCCGGCGTAGGTCAGGGTCCGCTCGGCCGGGTCGGACGGGCTGACCACCGCCTGGAAGTCCGGCAGCTGCAAGGCAACGTTTTGTGCCTGCGCCGGACCACCCTCGAGATCGCAGACGGTCGGCGGCGTCTCCGCCGGTGACGGACTGGCCTGTGGGGTGACCGGTTGCGCCGCGGCAACGCCGGAGGCGACAAGGACGGTGGTGGCGACTGTCGCGATTAGCCTGCTCATTTTGTACATGGCGCGCCTGCCGATCTCCGGAGCCGAAGACATTGGCAGTCATTATGGAAACCCCGAATGAATAGCGCTATGTCGAATCGATAAACTTTTATGCCATAATTCCAGCCGGGTGATTCGTCTGGCGCACACGTGTTACCGTGACACATCGACCATGATGGTTATATGGTTGGTGGCTACATGGTTGGCGAAACGGGGGCGCCATGGCCAAAACGAGGTCGCGCGGTAGCGGGCGGCGGTGATGGCGCAGACGGCGACACACCGCGCCGTGCACGCCGATCGGGCGGCGGCTCAGGATCCGCAAGCATCTCACACGCCCAGGACGGGGTCAGCCAGGTCGCACACGACGGCCGTCCGGGCGCGTCCAGGCCCGGTCGCCGACGACCGCCCAAGGATCCAGACGTGCCCAAGCCGGCGCCAAGACCACGTCGCGACCCTGACGGGCCGATGCCGGAGACCTACCGGGGCCGATCAGCAGCCGCGGCAAGCCGACCGCCTGGCTGTTCAGCCACTCCGATCTGGTGACCCAGATCTGCGATTTGTGGAGCGAGACGAAGCGGCTGGCCACCCCCATCCGTGACGTGTCCGGTGTCCGTCCGCTGACCGAGCGGCAGCTCAACGTGGTTTCCTTGCTATGCATGGGATACAAGGACGCCGTCATAGCCCGGCACCTGGGTGTCTCACTGCGGACAGTCACCGGCGACATCAGTCGCATTCTCGATTCCCTAGGCGTGTCGACCCGTTGGGAGGCCGGCATCATCATCGGTCGCGCCTCGGCACCCGGCGCCGTCTAGCATTGGCGAATGTGCGCGGGCAGGCTGAAAGGACGACTCCGAAGGTGGTCGGTTAAGTGACTGCGTGACAATGCCTGGCGCACCAGCATTTCTCCATGACGCATGGATTTGAGTCACTGGGACTGACACGGCGGCGTCTGTTGAGTCTGGCAACCCTCGCGGCCGGGGTGGGCGCCGCTGGGATGCTCGCGGCTTGCACCGAGGAGCAGCGACAGAAGATCGCCAACAGGCCGATCCGTAAGAATATCGCCACATTGGCTCCGAACGATCCGATCATCACGAGCTACAAGACAGCGATCACGAAAATGCAGGCGCTGCCCAGCTCCGATGGGCGCAACTGGACCCGGCAGGCGCAGATTCACAACAGCTTCTGCCGGCACAGCAGTTGGCTGGTTCTGCCCTGGCACCGGGCCTACCTTTTCTACTTCGAGCAGATCTGCAAAGAGCTGTCGGGCAACGAGGATTTCGCCCTGCCGTACTGGAATTGGACGACCAGTCCCCAGATCCCGGCGGTCTTCTTCGAACCCGGCTCGCCGCTGAACCACTGGCCGCGCTTGGCCACGGCAAGCTCGACCGTGTCCGCGTCGGTCGCCGGCCCGACGGTCATCAGCAACATCCTCGGCGAAGGCAACTTCCTCCTGTTCGCCGGGGATCCGGTGGCGCTCAACAGCACCGCCCAGTTCGGGCCGGGCTCCGGACCGCTGGAAAGCGGTCCGCACAACACGATTCACGGATTCGTCGGCGGCGACATGGGCACCTTCATGTCGCCTTTGGACCCTATATTCTGGACGCACCACGGTCGGATGGATGAGCTTTGGGTGGAGTGGAACATCCTGCGCGACAACCCCAACACCAACGACCCCAATTGGGTGAACACCGAGTTCACCGAGTTCTTCGATCGCAAGGGCAACCAGGTCAGCGTCAAGGTGATCTTTACGGTGCTCTATCCCTACCTCAGCTATCGCTACGACACGCAGGTGGCGCCATGAACCGGCTATTCGCGCAGCAAGATGACGACCAGCTCAAGCGGCATCTGGACCGCGGCGGCCGGGTGAGCCTGGAGTCGCGCCAAACCTTCGAAGCCGCCCCGGCCCGGCTGGGGTCCTCGCCGTTGGTTTTGACCTTTCCGGGTACCGAGGACCTGCCGAAAAAGGTGCTCAACGACATCAAGGTTCGGGTCAATCTGCGCTTCACGCATTCCGAGACGCCCAATTACGCGGTGCTGGCGTTCCTCAATTCACCGCGAGCGGATGCCAGGACGCCCGACTCCGATCCGGGTTTCCTTGGCTCGATTGGATTCTTCGACCATGGCCCGCAGGCGCACCACGCCGAGACCGTCGCCCGCCTCTCCGGCGGCGAAATCGTCAAGCGGGTGGGCAAGCCCAGCCCGATGACGCTCACCTTGGTGCCCGTTGCTCTGCCCAACCGGCAGATGAAGGCGCAGACTATGGATGTGAAGGCATCCCTGGAGCTGATGCTGTCCAAGGTGGAAAAGCTGCGGTGAGCGTGCTCAGACTCATGACGCTGACCACAGCGATGGTGCTGCTGGGCGGTTGCTCGCCCGGCGGCACCACCACGCCCACAGCCAGCCCAGCGATCAGCCCAGCGGCCAGCCCGGCGATTTCGCCCAGGTCGGTCGAGCTGACCGCCTCCGCCCCGACGGCCCGGATTCCGGTCGAACCGGTCCGCGACGCGAAAGCGTTGCGCATCAACATAATTTCCATCAACAATCAGGCGCGGCAGGGCGTACAGCTCAGCGTTTCGATCCGGCGCGAGGGCGGCGCGGCCGTACCGGTGGGCACGGCCGGCCCCTTCCCGGTGGATCATCCGAGTGAGCTGCGGCTGCCGTTGACACCGGCGATGGCTGAGGTCGCCCTTGGACCCAGGCCGGAGGTCACGGTCGAACTGGCCTCCGCCCTGCCCGAGCAGCCACTCAACCCGCAGATAAAGCTGACCGTCGCGGTGAGCGTCACCGCCTGAGGCTTGCGAAAGCTTGTCCCGTCAGGACTTTTTGCGCCCAGGTGGGGCGGTGCTTTCGCGGACCGTCAAGGTGGTGGCCAACTCGAGTCCGATCTGGGGCGTCTTTTCCCCGCGCCCCAGCGCGAGGGCCAGCTCGGTGGCGGCGGCGGCCATCTCGGTCAGCGGTTGGTGCACAGTGGTCAGTGGAGGATCGACGAGGGCCGCGATCGGCAGGTCGTCGAATCCGACCACACTGAGGTCGGCCGGGATTCGCAGGCCAAGACCGCGGGCGGCGCGGTAGACGCCTAGCGCCTGCAAGTCGTTGCAGGCGAAGATGGCCGTCGGGCGCCGCGGCCGGTTCAGCAGCTCAAGGGCGGCCGTGTAGCCGTCCTCGCGAGTCAGGTCGGTGCGCACGATGAGGGCATCATCCAACGGCAGGCCGGCCGCCTCCAGGGCCGAGCGGTGCCCGTCGAGGCGGGCTCGGCAGCACAGGACGTGGTCGGGGCCGCCGATCATCGCGATGCGGCGGTGGCCCAGCTCGATCAGGTGGCGCGTGGCCGACCGGCCGCCGGACCAGTTGGTGGCTCCGACGAAGGGAACGTCGTCGGGCAGCTCCGCCGTGGGATCGAAGACCACAAACGGGATCCCTTTGGCGCGTAGCTCGTTGCGTTGCTCCTGCGACAGTTGGGCCACGGTGACCACGCAAGCCGGGCGGCGCGAGACCGTGTCGTCGATCCAGTAGTGGATGGCGTTGCGCTCCGGGCCGAACTCGGTGAGCACGACGCCCATCTGGTGTTGGCGGGCCACCCGCTCGACACCGCGGATGATCTCCATGCCCCACATGTCCTCCAACTCGTCAAAGACGAGCTCCATGGTGTTGCGGCGGGTGGTGGGGGCGGGCCGGCGGTACCCGTACTGGTCGATGAGCGCCTCGACGCGCGCGCGGGTGTCTGCGGCCACGCCCCGCCGGCCGTTGATCACCTTGGACACCGTGGGGATCGACACCCCGGCGGACTCGGCGATGTAGGAAATCGTCACCGGGGTCGACGGATCGCCTCGCGGATGTGACAACCTGGCCCCCTCCCTCGCCATCCGGTCCCGCTCACGGCGTAAGGATAAACGGTTCGTAGTGGCACCAGTCGAAGTGGACGGTGCCGGTGGCGGCGTACATGCCGATCACCCGGCCGGTGAAGCCACCGGCGACCTCGGTGGACAGGTACCGCCCGTCAAGCTCGGCCATCACCTCAAAACGGCCATCCGATTCCTCGATGCCCAGCCGCAGCCGGTCGGGTTCCTTGCACGGATGCTCGAACCCGGGCGGCGAGGCGAGCACGTCGATACCCAGCCGCACCGGGTCCTGGGGCGCGGGCCGGGTGGCCACCGTCGGTTGCAGCGAACCGATCCGCGCCACGACACGCACCTGGCCGTCGCCCACCTCGAGGTCGTAGTGGTGGTGCTCGTCGATGCGTACGGCAAGCCCACCCCGCCCCCGGCCGGCATCGACCAAGGCTCGTACCCGGCAGGACACGTCCTGCTGGCGGCGGCCGACGAAGGTGACATCGGGGTCGTCGAGCGACCCACCTTGCGCGTGCAAGGTAAGCCAGCCCGGGCGTTGCGTCAGCGACCAGCTTTCGGCGGGCCGGCAGCGGATCGAGACCCAACACGGGCGCAACCGGCCATCGTCGAAGTCATCGAAGGGCGGTTGGGCCACCGGGTGCGATTGCCACGGCGGCGCCCGCATTTCGGTGGTGAGCTCGCCGACCACGGGCCAGCCGTCGACCCAGGTGAGCGGGGCCAGGAAGGTTTCGCGGCCCAGCACGTGCCAGCCCGGGGTGCCGCCGCGTGGCCGCACGCCGAGCAGAACCATCCACCATGAGCCGTCGGGTGCCTCGACGAGGTCCGCGTGCCCGGTGTTCTGGATGGGACGGTTGGTGCTGCGGTGGCTCAGGATCGGGTTGGCCGGGCACGGCTGGAACGGCCCGCCGGGGGCAGGCCCGCGGGCGATCGAAATGCTATGCCCGCGTTCGGTTCCGCCTTCTGCGATTAAGAGGTACCAGTAATCGCCGATCCGGTAGAGGTGTGGTGCCTCCGGTGCCTGTGCGCCCGGTGTGCCCGACCACAGCCGGCGTTGCTCGCCGAATGTGCGGCCGGTGCCCGGATCGAGGCGCACCTGATAGATCCCGGCGGTGGTGCACCAGCATCGGCCCTGTTCGTCCCAGGCCAGATCGGGGTCGATGCCCGCCACACCGGCCGCCCTGATCGGCTCGGACCAGGGACCGGCCGGGTCGGTGGCGGTGAAAAGCATGGTGCCGCCGCCGGGCGCGACATTCGTGGTGATCAGCCAGAAGCGGCCGTCGTGGTGGCGCAGGGTCGGCGCGTACACGCCCCCCGATGACGGTGTCTGCCTCGGCAGCCACAGCTGGCTCGGCCGGTCCAAAGCGTTGCCGATCTGCTTCCAGTGCACCAGATCCCGGCTGTGGAAGATGGGTACCCCCGGAAAATATTCAAAGCTGGAGCAGGCCAGGAAGTAGTCCTCGCCGGCCCGGCACACGCTCGGATCCGGGTGCATGCCGGCGATGACCGGGTTGGCGAAGACCCGCCCCTTCCATCCGTCCACATTGGACGCCACGACCGTCTCGGCGCCCAGCCGCGCTCTGGCCACCCTCATGCAAGCTCCTCACTGACCGGTGCCGTGCTTGTCACGGATCCCCTCGTAGAACTTACGCAACTCATCGCCGCCCTGCTTGCGCCAAGTGTCGACGGCGGACTTGAAGGCGTCGATCGGTTTGCGGCCGGCCCGTACGTCCTTCATGGTGTCCTCGACCTGTTGCCCGATCGAGGAGTACTGGGCCGGCTCGGTGACGTTCATCGCGAAAAACATCGGCCTGACCGCGTATTTGACCGCGTCGGCCTGCCACGCGGCGTAGTCCTTGGCCACCTGGGTGAACCCGTTCTTGACCAGGGTCACCTGCGGGCCGGTGACCAGGAACTGGAAGCTGGTGGCCACCTCCTTCTGGCCCCGTTCGGTCAGGATGGCGTTGCCGTTGCTCATCGTGTAGTCGACTTCGGCGGCGCCGAAGTTGACCAGCAGGTACTCCTTGGAACCGTACGGCGCGGCGAGGAAGTTGGCGATCGCCAGGCACTCCTGGATCTGTTTGTCGGACAGCTTCTTGTTCAGGTAGCTGAACCAGCCGGACCCGGGACCCAGTTGGATGCCAGGGGTACCCCCGGCAAAGTCGAAGATCTTAAACGCCTGGCGGTTGTAGTTCGGGTTGGCGGCCGTGCCGCCCTTGGCGTCGTCGCCGTCCCAGGCGCCGGTGCCGCCGGCGCTGATGGCCACCTGCGCGCTCCAGAACCGCTGTTGCCCGTTGGCGGTGTTGCCGGCCAGCGCGTCGGGGTGGACGTAGCCGGCCTTGGTGAGCCGGGCCGCGAAGTTGAGTGCCTCCACGATGCCCGGGGTTTCGTACTGGTGGATCAGCTTGCCGCTGGGATCCGGGTTCCAGGTGCTCAGCACCCGGAACGGGAACAGCAGGAACGGCCACAGGTCGTCGAAGGCCCACCGGCCGGCGTTGGCGTCGGTCAACGTCTTGCCCAGGGCGAAAAGGTCCTCGGCCGACTTGACCTCGGGCGAGACCCCGGCCGCCGCGAACAGATCCTTGCGGTGGAACAGGTACCCGGGAAAGCTGTTGGGTGAGGAGAAACACGGCAGGCCATACAGCTTGCCGTTCCACACCCCCGCCTGCCACGCCGCCGTGGGAACGTTGGCCAGGTTCGGATATTTGGCGATGTTGTCCCCGGCCAGATGCGGCGTGAGGTCGGCGAACTGGTTGACCGCACCGCCCATGTTCAGCCGGGCGTTGGCCCAAGACGGGATCTGGACCCAGTCGGGCAGCTTCCCGGAGGCGAACAACGCCGGCAAGGTATCGACGTAGGTGTTCCCGTCAGCCGGCTGCATCTTCAGCGTGGCGCCGACGGCGGCGTTCACCGCGTCGTAGTACGAGTTGCCACTGGACGGCGGGATGGCTCCCCACAACGGTGTCCGCGTGAGATAGGTGCCGCCGGCGCCGGGTGTGCCGTTGACCGTGCGCGCGGGGCTGGCCGGGTAGGTCAGAAACGCCGGATCGGAGGCCGCGCCGTTGGCGCCGGCCACGCTGGGCACGTCGGGCGCCACGGACTTGCTGGGAATGTAGTTGGGCAGCGCCCGCCGCAGTTCGTCGGCGCCGCTGGTGCCCGGCCCCTTGGTGTCGGTGCCGGAACCGCAGCCCGCCAGAACGCCCGAGGTGAGCATCGCGCCACCCGCGGCAAGAAGAGCGCGGCGCGAGATGCCGCCCGGTGTCAAGTGATTGGCATGCGATGTCATAGGGTCAGCCGCCTTCCGAGGTGGGGGATGCCGCCTGTCCGCGGCACCCCCCGGCTGGGTTAGCTGGTGTGCCGGTCACCGAGGTACCGGACTTGGTGACGAAGTAGGTGATCTGCGTGCCGCTCCAGAAGTGGAAGGTGAGCGTGACGCGGGCGCCATCGTTGACCTCATTGAAGAATTCCGGCTTCAAGATGATGGTGTTGGCGCCGTAGTCGGGCTGGAAGTTCTGCCAGAACTCTTTGAAGGAAGTCCAATTCGCCGGTCCGGCCGGGCTGCCGTCGGCGTACTTGGCCTCCATGGTGGCCAGCTGGTCGCCGCGGAACTGGGTCGGGATCGAAAATCCGCCGGTCTGGCCGGTGGCCGCGGCTTGGGCCGGCGGGTCGTAGGTGATGATGGCGATCGGCCACGGCACCCCCTGCGAGAAGCGGGCCTCCAGGGAGGCGTTGACGCCGTAGGCTCGGTTGCCCACCAGCCGGGTGAGGGCCGCCGCGGTCAGCGTCAGCGTGCTGCCGGAGACGGTGTAGTCGCGGCCGTTGACCAGATCGGTGCCGCCCTGCCGCAACCCTTGGAAGCTGGTGCCGTTGAGGTTGAGCGACAACGACTTGCTGGTGACGGAACCGGCACGCGGCACATACACCTGATCCGACGATGCGGTGCCCGAGCGCGTGGTCCAACCCGTGCGGATCATGTCGAACACACCCTGATCCCGCCACCGCAACTCGTTGCGGTTCAAGAACTGTCCGGCGTCCCACAGCATGGTGGTCAGGCCGCGGGTCCGAGCCTGGAAGCCAACGGCCTCAAGGAATTTCAGGAACTCGCCCCGTTCGATGATGCCCGGCCGGTTGTGATCCCAATTCAGCAAGGCCCATTCGCCGACGATGACCGGGATTCCGCGCGATACGAACGTGTTGTAGGCGCGATCGAAGGTGCCGATCAGGTCCTGCTCGACCTCGGCGTTGTACCTGGTGAACCCGGCGATGTTGACGCTGAACGGCCAGAAGCCGTAGAAGTGGATCGTCGTGGCCAGGTTCCGGTCGCCCAACCGTTCCAGCGAGGCCCGAAGCGCATCGAGGCGGCCCTGGTCGCCGTTGGTGAACAGGGTCGGCAGCACCAGCAGCCGGTTGGTGTTGCCGCCGCCGGAGGCGCGCACGATCCGCACGAACTCGGCGTTGAGTTCGTGCAGCAACTGGTAGCTCTGCTCGTCGCCGGACGAGCCGGCGAACTGCGGCTCGTTGATGCTTTCGAACACCAGCTTCGGCGAGTGGTTACGGAAGGCGGCCGCGATCTGGGTCCACAGCGCGCTGTAGCGGTTGAAAACGCCCGTGCGGTCGGTGGGGTACGCGTTGATCCATTGCCACGAGTCGTGATGCAGGTTGATCATCACGTAGAAGCCGCGGGCCAGCGACCAATCCACGACCTGGCGGACGCGGCTCAGGAACGCCGGGTCGATGGTGTACGACGGTGCCGGCCCGTGACGGTTGCTCCAGGTGATCGGGATGCGCAGACTCTTGTAGCCCTGGGCGCGGAACTGGTCCAGCAGCGCCTCGTTGATCGGCGGGTTGCCCCACGACGTCTCATCGGGGATGGCGTCCAGCGTATTGCCGATATTCGTACCCGGCTGCATCGCGGCCACGATCTGCATCGGGTTGCCCGGCTGTGAAGACGGTGACTGTGACGGTGAAGTGGACGGTGACGGCGTGCCGCTGCGGCTGGGTGAGGGTGTTGCGGGGTTGCCGGTGCAGGTCACTGCGTTGAGGGCGAACGAGGGCGGCACCGGGTTGTCGCCCGACCAGGAGCCGTTGAAGCCGAACGAAACTTTCGCGTTGGTAGGTATGGCCGCGTTGTAGCTCATGTTGGTCGCGGTCACGGTGTCGGCCGGCTGGGTGTAGTTGGCGTTCCACATCTGGGTGACCCGTTGTCCGGACGGGAATCTCCACACCAGATTCCAGCCGTTGATCGGATCGCCGAGGTTGGTGATCTCCACGTTGGCGGTGAAGCCGCCGGGCCACTGGGCCGTAACCGCATAGTTGACCCGGCAGCCCGCCGCCGCGTAGGCGTTGGCGGTGACGATCAGACCTGCGGCGGCTACGGTCGCGGCGGCGATGCCCGCGGCAACAGCGGGCTTCCACCGGGCGGGCTTGGGCATAGTCATCTGTTCCTCGCTTGGTGAGGTCGGGGATGGTCCCGCCTGCCGTGCCCGGACCGGATGGGGCGGCTGACTCCGGCCTGCTCTGCCCAGCAGGGCCGGAGTTAAGAAACTTTCTGCGATCGAATTGCGACAGTTTCCCTGAGAGGAGGCTACCGAGTCCAGCGGCATCGGTCAATGGATGGGCGCCGACCTCAGAGGCGCCACAGTTTCAACGGCTCGAACGGAGATCGCTAGAGCAAATGTCCAGAAAGTTTCTGAAACCGCTGCTCGGTGCGCGGCAGCCGGGGTCATGTCGCCTACGCGTCACCGCCGCCTATGGATTCGGCCTACCGTAGACGGCATGGCGGCCCGGATGGCGATTAGCGACCGTGATGTACGCACAATGCTGCGCGTCGTCCAACCGGACGACACGGCAAGCGGACCTGCGCAGCCGATCCCGTCCTCAGTGCTGGACGGCCTGCGCGAACTCATCGGCTGCGACTCGATCTCCTTCTTCGAGCTGGACAGCGCCGCCCAGACGTCTCCGACCATGCAGGAAGTGCCCGACCCGGGTTTCACGCAAGCGCGGGAGGCCGAACTGGTCCAAGCGTTCTGGTTTCATTACCCGGACAGCACCTGTACCTACCCGGAGGCGTCCGGCGACCTGACTTCCGTGACCACGGCCTCGGATTTCCAGTCCCAGCACGAGCTTCACGCCAGTGGCATGTACGTCGATTTCATGCGCCCGCTCGGCATCGAGCGCGAGATCATGCTGTGCCTGCCGAGTCCGAGATACCGGACCTTGCGCCTGCTGCTGGCGCGCGGCCCGGGCGCGGATTTCAGCGACCGCGACCGGGCCCTTTTGACGCTGTTGCGGCCCCATCTGTACGAGACGTATCTGCGAGGCGTTCGCCAGCCGGCGACGCCGTTGACCGCGCGGCAGAAGGAGTTGCTGCGGTTGGTGGCGGCCGGATGCACCAACCGCCAGATCGCGCGCAAGCTCTCGGTGGCCGAGTCGACCGTGCGCAAGCACATGGAGAACGTCTTCGAACGGCTGCAGGTGACCAGCCGCGCCGCGGCGGTGGCTCAGGCCTTCGGCGCCCAGTGCGACTGAACCCTCGGTGTGACTGAACCCTCAGCGCCGGGGCCTGCCGGGTCGAACCTCCTCTTGACGCCAATCGGTTTTGTTCCAAAACTATCTGACTGACGCGCGGACGCTGGCCCAGCGGCTGGCCACCCCTGAATCTGAGGACAAGCGATGACCCGTATCCGCCAACGGTTGTCCCGCTGGCTGCAGACCAAGCAAATCAAAGGACACACCCCGGGCCCCTACGAGTTCACCGTGCAACGCAAACTGCGCGTGCCGATGGACGACGGCGTCGAACTGATCGCCGACCTTTACACCCCGGTCGGCCCGGTGAACCCGCCGCTGCCCACCATCGTCATCCGCTCCCCGTACGGCCGCCACAGCCTCATCTCACAGGCACCGGCGCTTGCCCGCGAGGGATTCACCGTCCTGGTCCAAAGCTGCCGCGGTACCTGGGGATCGGGCGGCGTGTTCACCGCCAACCTCGACGAGCAACGCGACGGCATGGCCACCCACCGGTGGGTACGCCAGCAACCCTGGTGCGCCCCAACGGTGGCCACTTACGGACCCAGCTACCTGGGTTACACCCAGTGGGCGGTGGCCGGACGGATGCAACGCGAGGACCCCGACAACGCACCCGACGCCCTCTGCCTGATCAACACCATGGCCGACTTCGGCGCCACCACTTGGGACAACGGCGCCTACTCGCTGCGCAACGCGCTTGGCTGGTCGCAGATGATGGACACGATGGGCCGCCGCGGCATCCTGGCCACCCTGCAACTCATGCTGCTGCCCAACCGCAAGCTACAGAAAGCCTTCGACGTGCTGCCGCTAAGCGAGGGCGACACCGCGGCTGCGGGTCAACCCATCAGCTGGTACCAGGACTGGCTCGCCCACGAAAACCTGACCGACGACTACTGGACACAACAGTCACACACCGCCTCGGTACCCGGGGTCACCGCACCCATCTACATGATCACGGGCTGGTACGACATCTTCCTGCCCTGGCAACTGCGTAACTACGCGCAGCTCGCCGCCGCCGGCCGGCCACCACGCCTCACCGTCGGCGCATGGGGCCACGTTTCCCGCGGCGAGAACCCATCTTTCGCCGAGTCCGTCGCATTCCTCAAGGAACGCTTCGCCGGTGCGCCCAGCGGCCGGGTCGCACCCGTGCGCGCCTTCCTCACCGGCGCGCGACAATGGCACGACCTGCCCACCTGGCCACCGCCCGACACCACCGCACAGCCTTGGCACCTGCACGCCTCCGGCCTGCTCGATCCGTCCACTCCGGACGGTGGCGTCACCGGCTACACCTACAACCCCGAAGACCCGACACCTGCGCTGGGCGGCCCCAGCCTGAACCCGGACTCCGACCCGGTGGACAACGCCGCACACGAACGCCGCGCCGACATCGCCGTCTTCCGCGGCAGCCCGCTTAAGGAGGCCATCGTCGTCGCCGGCGAACCGGCCGCCCGCATCCGATTCCGCTCCTCCGCCGCCAGCGCCGACGTGTTCGTACGCGTCTGCGATGTGTACCCCGACGGCCGCCGCATGACCGTCTGCGACGGCATCCGCCGCATCGGCAGCATCGGCACCGCCGCCACCGACCCGCAGCCCGACCAAGAAGGCTTCGCCGAGGTAGAAGTGCCGTTGTGGCCAACGTTTCACCGGTTCGAGCCCGGTCACCGCATCAGCGTTCAAATCAGCTCAGGCGCGCACCCCAGGTACGCCCGCAACCCCGGCACCGGCGAACCCGCCGCCACAGCCGCCACCACACAGTGCGCCCAGCAGGAAATCTCCCACGACACCACCCGCCCCTCACGCATCGACCTACCGGTATGGCAACCGTGACCGGCTCGATGACCACACTTTCCCCCGGCTCATGCAACCGCTACGGTCACGGCGTGCATCAGGCTGGTGTGGATGACGACCACGAGCTTGAATATCTAGAGTATGTCCGCGAGCGCGGTCCGTGGCTGCGCAAGCTGGCCTACATGCTCGCCCAGGACTGGCACACCGCCGACGAAGTGGCTCAAGCCGCCATCACTGATCTTTACGTGCACTGGCGGCGGGTCCGATCCGCGGACAACCTCGACGGATACGTCCGGCGGGTGCTCATCAACTGCTTCCTGGCCGAGCGGCGGCTGCGCTGGCGCCACCGGGTGCGGCTGGCACCGTCACCACCGGAGCGGCCCACCGCCGCCGACGACCCGGCCGAACGGGTCACGGTGCGCGCCGCGCTGTCGCAGGTGCCGCCGCGGCAACGCGCGGTGCTGGTGTTGCGCTTCTACTGCGACCTGTCGGTGCAGGAGGCCGCCGACGCGCTCGGTTGCTCGCCCGGCACCTTTAAGATGCAGCCTAGAAGGCAGGATAATTCGGGCATCAGGATCTCTGCTGCGGGGGACTCCGCGTGCGCCGCGAGGATCGGGATTTGTACGGCAGATCCTAAGCGCGTCAAAGGTTCGCTGCACCGACCGCAGCAGGCAACCCCGGTGGCTTCCGCGGTCGGTTGCGATAAGCGGGCATCCCCGCGTTGGTTAGTTAGACCTGGCTAGCCGGTGCTGGCCGGGTCAACTCCGACTTTGACGGCGAGGTCTCGCAGGGCGGGGCTGCCTGCGTTGCGGCGGGCTGTCCGCACGAGCTCTCCGGTGATCTCTCGTACGCTGGCCCGGTGCCGGACTTCGGTCGGCGCGGTGGCGTAGGCGAGCTGGAATTCCTCGATGGCCTTGTCGTGTTCGCCGGCGTGGTAGAGGCCGCGGCCACGATCGATGTGCAGGCGGGTGACGCGCTGCGGGGATCTCAACTGGATCGGGTCGACCAGCCTGGCAGCCTGGACCGCTTGGCCCGGCTCGCCGTTTTCAAGTGCGACACCGACTTTCCACAGCTGCACGTTGGCAGGGGTGAACTCATCGCCCCAGCCGTGGCCGCCGCGTGCCTCGGTGGCGGCCTGGGCCGCCTCGTCCAGGTGGGCGTTGGCTTCCTCGGCCCTACCGAGGCTCGCCGCGCAAAGACCCGCCTGCATGTGGAGCAAACCAAACCAGGCCAGCGCGGCGGGATCGGACAGCTGGCTTTGCACGAGGCTGATGCCAAAGATCGACATCCGCAGTGCCCGCTCACGAAGCCCGCTTGCCATGAGAGATTGCGCGAGCGCCTGTTGCGCCGCCGCGATATGCACCGGATCGCCGAGCCGATCGGCCGCCAGTCGCGCACGCTCTGCCATGCGCATGGACAGGTCCATGTTGCCGGTGGTCTTGAGAACGAAACTGCCGTAGACGCAAACTTTGACCAAGGCGTCCAGGCCGGCCAGCGAAAGCTCCTCGCGGGTGTCGTACGCCGCCGCTCTTGCCTGAGAAATGGCTGCCGGTAGCAGCGTGGCGAGCCGTTCGTTGTCACACACCATCCGCGCCGCGATCACGTTGGTTGCCTGCTCGGCCAGCTCTTCGGAGGTGACGGTGACGCCGTCGACATCGGAGTCCAGCGCTGCGCGGACACCGGCCGCGATGGATAGGGCGAGCATGTCTTCGCGGGAGTGCGCCTCGTAGGGCATGGCGATGAGATCAGTCACCGACACACGAAGCGCTTTCGCCAGATCGATGAGCAGGCTCCGTTTCGTGATCGCCTTGTGCCCGTTCTCGATCATGCTGATGTACTCGCGTGTGTATCCGACTTGATCGGCGAGTTGCTGTTGGGTCATACCGGCGATGTCGCGCCATCGTGCAACCCGCTTGCCGATGTATTTGTCCTCGGGGCCGATCGTCACCTGATCTCCCTAGTAATCGGGGCATCGAACCGCTCAGGACCGATTTTACGATCGCGGGGCCGACCATTGCCAGGAAACGGCGGCCCCGCCCGGCGACGTAACCAGTGGTTACGTCTGTGGTGAGGTAACCGGCGGTTACGCAATCGGCGCATGTACACCCATACCGTCCAGATAGGCGCGTGAATGAGCGATGCCGCAAGGGCTCTCCTGTTCATTGCGCGAAAGTGACAGGCCGCGACGTCGGCAACCACCGTCCCGTGGCGCAGCGGCTTGTCACCTTCTAGGGGAGGTACGCGATGCGATGGTTTTGGCGGCGACGCAGATCGATTTCTTCGAGCCCGTATCCGACTCGTGTCACCGGAAGGGTCCCGCTACCGCATGGACCATCGTGCCGGTGCCCATTCTGTGGATGGACTCAGCTGCTGCCGGTCTCGTCGCTCACGCGGCCCTTCACGTCGTGGGTCAGTCCTTCCAGTGCCACAAGGTCTGATCCACGATCCGCATCCGGCGCCGATCCCAGCTAAGGCCACGGCGTTGGAGATCTCAGGTGCCGGCTCGCTATGTCCAAGGCGCACAAGACATGTGACGCATGAATGTGACGGAGGTGTGACGAATGAGCCGCGGCTACGAACGGGTTCAAAGACTGATAGCGCTGCGTCAGCGTTGCGGGTACCAACTTGTGGCATCTGTTGCGGCTCTACGGCCTCCGCGCACGACTTTGTACCCCAACAAGCTCTGCTCGCCTTGAGGGAGGGTGAGCCTCGCCTGTGCCGAGGCGGGGCTCAGGCGGCGTCGGGCACGTTCCCGGCAGAAGCGCCCGACGCCGCCGCAGAACGTCGATCCACCAAAGCTTAGGAGCCATGTGATCATCACGTTTCGCTTGCTGGCAGATGAGTTCGAGGAACATCTCGCGCATCGCCAGTCCTGTCCCGGGTGTGGCGATCTGGCCCACCTCTACCTGACGGTGGCGGAACAGGCGCATGTGAAGATCCTCGTCGATCACCTTGGCGTTCATCCCGTACCGGACCCCGCAAAACTCGTCGAGCAGCTCACCAAACGGGAGACCGAGATCGCCCGTCGGCGAAGGCCGGTGGGGGTGCTGGAAGCCAGGCGGCGGCTCCTGCGAGAGCTTGAACGCGACCGGGACGAGAGAGTGCTCAAGCTCATCAGGCTGGCGTGGGATCGGCAAGAGGAACAGGAGTCACAAGGCCTTTGGGCCTGAGCACCATTCGATGGGGATCACGATGAATACCAGCCTCGGGATGCCGACCATCCCGCAACGTAAGCCCGAACCCACCGGCTCGGTGGTCTTCGGATCCGGTCACCACTTCGCACTCAACCCTGGCGAATCGTTGGAGGACTTGGTTTCTGCGGCAACGGCGCCGCTGTCAGTCATCCTGCAAGTCACCAAGCGGTGCAACTTCGACTGCTCTTTCTGCTCGGAGACGCTGCAACTGCCTGACCCTACGCTGGATCAGCTCGACACGATCCGCACCACCCTCACCGGCACCCAGCGGGTGTTCCTCAGCGGCGGCGAGCCGTTGATGCGCAGGGACTTCTGCGACATCGTCGACATGTACCAGGGCTACATCCTGGGCATCCCCACCAACGCCACCCGCGGCCTCCAGCATGCCAAAGGCATGGCCGGGAAAGTCGCCTACGTCAACGTCGGGCTGGAAGGGCCGCGGTCGACCACCAACCGGGTACGCGGCGACTACGACCAAGTGATGGCAGGTGTCCGCGCGTTCCAGGAACAAGGAATCCCGCTGTCGCTGTCAGCGGTGGTCTACCGCTCCACCTTGGAGGCGTTGCCGTACACCTGCCAGATCGCCGACGTCCTCGGAGCGGGCAAGGTCAAGATGATACTGCCGCTACGCAAAGGCAACGCCCTGGACCTGGCCGAGCACGAGTTCATCACCGAAGACGAAGCCGCACAGACCTTCGACCGGCTCACCGCCTTGCGCGCCGCGCATGACTGGCGGCCCGCGCTACGGATGACGGTCTGGAATCCCCAGACCGAAGGCCACATGATCCTGGTCGAGGTCAACGGCAACGCCAGCGCCTGGCCGGTGTACGACGGCAAGGATCTCCTCGAACCGTTGGGCAACCTGCTCGACGAGCCGATCACCGCCATCTGGCAGCGCTATCGGTTCAAGCACAACCACTTCGCCAAGTACCTCGGCGCCAGCATCAAGACCGTCAAGCGCACGGAGGCAGACAGACCGGGAGCCGACCGTGCGTAGCTTCACCAACCTGTCCTGGCCCGACGGCCCGTACGGCTCAGAGTTTCGGCCCTTCGGCAAACGCGAGCATCTGCTCACCGCCGTCGCCGTCGACTGGACATACACGCCAGAGACCGTTCCGGTGTCGGTATCGGTGGTCTACCTGCGGGTGCGCCCCGCCACCAAGCTCGACGTCGACGAAAGGTCACTTACGATCGGATTTCACACCACGGCGATCGAAGCCGGCCACGAAACCCAGGTCCAGCTCGCCCATCTGGACAAAGTCCTCATCGGTGCGCGGCGACACGCAACAATCCTTGCCTCGCACCGCTTCCAGGACGACCTCACCCAAGCCCTGAAGCTGACCGACCATAGGCTACCCGGAGTACAAGGCGTGTCAGAGGCGTGGACCGACCGCCAGGCCAAAGGACGCGGGATCGCCCACATGGTCGACACCTGTCTCGACGTGCCAGACAGTGAGCGACCGGAGCTTCATGTGAGCCTCGATCCGCTGCTCATCGTTGACGACGGCCAGATGGGCTACGACCTCGCAGCGGTCATCGCGGTGCGCAGTTTGGCTCGCTGCCTGGCCATCGGCCTGACCGCAGCCGTTCACACGGGCCGGTTTCGTTGGACTGGAACGTTTTCAGCGCAGTCTGCCGTCGCCGAGAACGCATGGGACGTGTTCGACATGGCGGCGTGTCCGACACCGACCCACTGACCGACCCCGATAGCGTCGTGTGCGCCGCGCTCACCCAACAGGCGGCGCATACACGCACTTGTTACAGGAGACGACGACGGTGATCGTGCACAGCAACGTCGGCGGACCGGGCCAAATGCTGCGGCACAAGGCCCGCACCCAGCTCGCCGCCTCGATCGACGTGGAATGGTCCAAGAACTACAAGGTCAAGAACGGCAACCGGCCATTCTGCTACTCGGTCGTCTGGGCCGAGCTGCCCAGGCAGCGCACGCCTATCGATCTCGGCTCGATCCGCTGGGGCTTCACCAGCGTCTACCTCGACGACGACACCGAGCGCCCAGATCTGATCGAACTGGCCGCCACCGACCTGACATCGGTGCTCGGCGAAGCCGACTACGTGACCGGGCACCAACTGTGCAGCGACCTGGCGGTTTTGGCTGCCAACACCCGAACCGTCCCCCGGGCCATCCTTCAGGCTCAGCAAGCCTGGCGCGACCGCCGCACCGACCGGAAGGTCATCGACACCCGCTTCGACGCCGGTCACCTCCTGGCGGGGCAGTCGCGCAGGCTCGTCGACGTCTGCACCGAACTGCACCTCGACGTCACCCAGCCCGAGCTCGCCCGCAAGTCGATGACCGCGCTACACCGTGAATGGCTGGCTGTTGGCGACCAAGAGGCCCGCGAACGGGTCTCGGTCCTCAACCTGCGCCACAGCCTGTCCACCGCCCTCGTCGCCCTCCGGGCCGTCGGCCTCGGCACCTGGACCGGTCAGCTCAACGTCAACCGCATGCTCGCCAACGATCTCCACAGCACCTTCGACTGGATCGAGACCCCCACCTTCCAACAGCTTCTCTAGGAGCCTCGCATGCCGATACGCGACTGCATCGTCATCGCCGTGGAAGGAACCCACGCCTGCGGCAAAACCACCCTCGTCCACGCCCTCACCGCCCACTACCGATCACAGGGCGTCAACGTCACCTGCACCCCAGAACCCGCCCGCAGCAGCCCGTTCACCGAAGAAACCGTCATCTTCAAACGCGGCGAGTTCGACCTGCCGTTCGAGGTCGACCTGTTCGGCGCCCAACTGACCACCCAACTCCGCGCCTCCCGCCACCACGAGTTGCTCGTCTGCGACAAGACCGTCATGAACGTCGTGGCCTACGCCAAACTGCTGCTCCACCCGGCCGCAGGCAGTCGCGAAGCCATGGTCATACAGGCGATGACCGACTTCTGTGCGGCATGGTCGTTCGCCTACGACGCCGTCTTCTTCTGCCCCGACCGCTACGACCAACCCAACGACCCATTCCGTGCGAAAGTCGCTCACCTTCAAGACGAAACCGCGGCCGCCGTACACGGCGCCTGCACCCAATCCGGCGCCACCGTCCACGACGTCCCACCCGGCCTCAGCCTCGCCGAACGGGTCCACTGGGTCGCCCAGCGCGTCGATCCACTGCTCGCTGCGGAGGCACGTTAATGTCACCGGATGCCCTACGCCAGCATCGTCGACGTCCTTCTCCTCCTGACCCGCGACGATCATGTCCTGCTGGCCCTGCGTGAAGGCACCGGCTACGCCGACGGCTGGTACAACCTCCCCAGCGGCAAACTTGAGGCCGGCGAGTCGCTCATCGACGCCGTCGTACGGGAGGCCCGTGAGGAGATCGGCATCCGCCTCGACCCCGCCGAGCTGCGCCACGCGGTCACCGTCCAATGCCGCAACCCAGAAGGCGAGCGGCGGATTGGCATACTTTTCACGATCGAGTCCGACCCGGCGCGGCAAGGCGAGCCGTTCAACGCCGAGCCGCACAAGTGCGGCAAGGTTGAGTGGTTTCCCCTGGACATGTTGCCGCACAATACCGTTCCCTATACGGCCAGCGGCGTTTCGCTGTTCCGGGCAGGCGAGACATTCGGATTGATCGACTGGACATAGACCCTGTGCGACGAAAGACTCGGAGCATGGGATGATCTAGAGAACTTCCTACACGCAGCCCACTATGGCGTTCGGGTATGCGGACGACCAGCTCTTCGACGCGACGGGTGACGGTAAATACAGCGATGACCGTCGACGCGTGGGCGTACATTTGGAGACGTGGCTTTAGGCGTCTTCCACGTCGCCCTCGGGATCGAACTTGATCTCAGCCGCGACGATCTCGGACATCCCACGCGTCCGACGTTGTGGGATGATCTATACCGCCATGGCAGACGAGGCGTGCTTCAGTGCCTACAGTGCCGCACTGAGCGTCCCGAATGTCCTGAATGGATGTACTTGCGATTCCGCCGTGATCAGCGGGAAGCAGTCCACTTCAACACCGCGATCGACGGCCACGGCGAAAGCGACGCTCACAAGGCGCTCAAGGAGCGGATAGCGAACGCCGCTACCAACGGCGGCTTCGAGGCCATCATCGAGCAACGTCCACGGCATGGCCGGCGGCGTACCGACGTGTTGGTACGAGGCAACGGAGTGCTGCTGGGATGCGAACCACAACTGTCACCCATCACCGCGCAAACAGTCCGGAAACGCTCCGCCGTAGCCCGAGCGGATGGCATCACACCGATGTGGATGACCGACAACCGTAAGGCACAACTCATCGACCAGGCCCCGTGGGTCCGCATCGACCGGATGCCCTGGCATCTGTACCTAAGCGACAGTCAGATCCCCATACGCGGCGGGGTGCGTGGTCTTGTGATCGAGCGCTGCGGACGCCGAACCGGTATCTGCCCCGACCGCAAGCTCGGGCGGAGATGCAACGGATGGCACGGCTACTGGGAGCCACGCCAACTGGAGCGGTTCGACGATCTGATCGTCCGAGCCGCTGGTGCTGCCCTCGTGCCAATCAGGCAGCCTGTCGGGGAGGCCCGAAAGCGCGCCTATTGGTTCTGGGCCACCACAGAGGATCTGGCAAAGGTTGAGCCTGTCGAACCAGACGGTGCGGAGCGCGACAACGATGATCCTCTGATCAAGACCGTCGACATCCCGGGTCGAGTGGTCGACAGGTATTGCACCTACAAGGAACGCGATCAAGGTGACGGCCACAGGCGCCAAGAGAAACCAGAGCGGCCAGCCGGAGCCATTCCCGTGCGCCTTCGCTCAGAGATGCCAGAGCAGACGGCAAACGTTATCCCCGATGACTACGCTTCCGTTGAACATCCACAGGCTTCGCGACAGAGGATCACGCTTGATTGGAGCAGATCCGAGCACTGGAGCCAGTCTCAGCAAGCCTGTCGTATCTGCAGCCAACCGACCCAGCTCGTCGACTTCGACGGCCTGCCGTGCCACAAGGTATGCGCCGAAGCGGTGATCAACGGCCCCAACCCTTGGTCATGGTAGCGACGGTATGGGTATGTCAAGGCTTACGGCCACGCTGTGGATCTCCTCCGGCGTACGAGGCTGGCCAGGCCGATCGGCCCTTATGACGCAATTGAATCACCTGTGTTGACTTGCGGGCGCGATCCTCTCCCAACCCGAGTACCGCGGCAATGTGGGTGACCGCAGGCAGGTGAACGTTAGGACTGGTACCGAAGGGACGATCCTCAAGGGCGGCCGTGGACAAGCCTGGTGACTGGTTGGCCTGCATGCGGTGACTAAAACGCCGATATGTGCGGCGTGATCGACTGGGTACTGTCTGTTACCTTGACGGCGATCGCTTGGGGGCGTGATGCAGGTCCGCGACCAGATTATCGGAAACACGCTGACTATCAGGTCGATCTTCAGCGGTCCTCGATTCGGGTTGGAGTCCTACCAGCGCGAGTATGCCTGGACGGAAAAGCAGGTCGAGGACCTGATCAATGACCTCACGACCCGGTTCGTCAAGGAGTGGTCGCCCAAGCACGAGTTGAAGGACGTGGCGAACTACCGTCCGTATTTCCTAGGGCCGGTCATTACATCCAGCCGCGACGGCGTATCTTACTTGATCGATGGACAACAGCGGCTAACCACGGTGATGCTGTTGTTGATCTGGCTGCGGCGCATCCAAGAAGGCCGCGACGACGCAATCGACGGCATCGACCCGCTGATCTACTCCAATCGCTTCGGGCAGAAGACCTTCGCTGTCGACGACGAAAAGGATGACGGACGCCAGCGGTGCCTGCACGCTCTGCTGACCGGCGGCGAATTCGACATGGAAAGCGAATCCTCTGCATCGGTCCGCAACCTATGGCGGGCGTTCGCCGACATCGACCGGCTCTTCCCAGAGGATCTGCGTGACGAGGAACTGCCGTTTTTCATCTGCTGGCTGTTGGAGCGCGTGACGATCGTTGAGATCTCTACTCAGGATAGTGGACTCGCGCTGGAGATTTTCGAGACCATGAACGATCGTGGTCTACGGCTTACGCCCCTGGACATGCTCAAGAGCTTCCTCGTATCGCGAGTGGCGGCCGAGGATCGCGAACAGGTAAACCAGGTATGGCGGCGGCGGCTCACCGATCTTGCCGATATAGAACCGAACGAGCACTCGGCGTTCGTGAAGAACTGGCTCCGCGCTAAGCACTCCACTGGCGCCGCCGACGATGCCAGCATCGGGTCAGCGTTTGACAAGTGGATCCGCAAGTCCGACATCCGAATCGGCCTCGACCGCCCCGCAGGGGCTCGCGACTTCGTGCTGCGCGAGATGGACTTCCATGCAGGCCGTTACCGTGACCTGTTACTAGCGACAAAGGTGCTAACGCCTGGGCTGGAACCGGTGTTCTACAACGCGTTCAACTCCGTGACTCTGCAAATGCCGCTCATCCTGGCAACGCTGTCGGTTGGCGACGACGACGAGACATTCCGTCGCAAGGCGCGTTTGGTAGCTGGGTATCTGGACATATTCGTGGCCCGGAGCATGGTCAACGCGCACGACTTCCGCTACACCGCAGTCGAACACCGACTCTTCGCACTCGCCCGAGAAATTCGCGACATGGACAGCGACACATTGGCGGTTCGGCTCGGCGAGGAGGTCGCCGCCATCACCGACACCTTCGACGCTGTCGGCAGCTTCGCCCTCCGTCCCCGAAACCGCACCTACGTCAAATATCTGCTTGCACGCATGGCGGCCTGGATCGATGCCGAATGCGGCACTGGGCACACCTTCGCCGACTACACGAGATCTGGCAAAGAACAGCAGCCGTTTGAGATCGAACACATCTGGGCTGACAAACACGCCTACCAACCGGATGTGCCTCGGCGCCAGTTCGGGGACCTGCGCAACCGCTTCGGCGCGCTGTTGCTGTTGCCAAAGGACTTCAATGCCGCATTCGGCGACAAGCCATATGTCAAGAAGCTGCCTTTGTATATGGGCCAAAACCTGCTCACACGATCACTGCACCCGGACTGCTACACCAACAACCCGAACTTTCGGCGCCTTATCGAAGGACACCAGCTTCCGTTCGTGCCATTTCCCGACTCGTTCGACCAAGCCGCCATCGAACACCGCCAGGGCCTGTACCGACGGCTCTGCGAACTGGTGTGGGATCCTGCCCAGCACGGCTTGGTCGTCCCGGCCGCGGCCCCGTCACGTCCAAAGGAGCGCGGCAAGGCGCACTTCGATCTCACGCTTCGACAATTGGTTGAGGATGGGCATCTCCCCGCAGGCTCACAGCTCATCGGCTCGTACCGCGGGGCGGACTATAAAGCCGAAATCACGATCGACGCCCGGATCCGCATCGAGTCAGGCGAAGAGTTCCAAGCCGTCTCACCCGCCGCCGCAGCCGTGTTGGAGAAACAATCTTGGAACGGTTGGACCTTCTGGCAGCTCGCTGCTCCTGACGGAGTCACCCGCACCCTAGACGACTTGCGCAAGGCTGTTTTCGCCCAGCAAGCGCTTAACGAGGCATGACAGGGGGTCTATCCCTCGCGTCGTAACCTCGACCGTCCGTTCTGCAGCCGGAAGGCGCTAGACCTGGACCAGCGCATAACGATCACGTCGTGGTGCTGGAAGAACGAACGCTGTCGTGGGCGTCCTCCGATTGCCGATTGAGGGCCTTGAGGATGAGCGCCCTGTTGAACAATGCGTTTGCCAGCATTTCGCGAATCCTGGGCGACGTGTTGTGGCGGTAGCAGGCGTCGAAGTCATCATAAGCCGCCACGGCCGCTTTGCTGTCGCCCTCCTCGCTCAACCTCAAGGCCTGATTGAACCTGGCCAGCGCAAGTGCGCCACTTGCCTCATCTAGCATTTCTAGCGCTGAAGCCAATTTCTCCGCGAATGCATCCGGGTCTTCGTCGGCCAGGCTCTCGTAATAACGGACCGCTTGCCGGAGACTGTCTAGCGCCTTGTCGGGTTCATCGCGGAGACTAAGTCCCTTGCGCTACAACGCCATGGCGACCAGTACACGGATCTCTGGCGATGGGTCACCACCCAAACGATCGATCAGGTCGTCATGGGCAGCCACCTCCTCTTCGGCCCCCTCGAGTTCGCCCAGAATGATCGCTTGCTGAAACAGCGCCTTCGCAACGAGTTCACGCATGGCTGGCAAAGAATCGTCGCTGTGGCGCTCCGCCATCATTGCGAACGTCCGGGCAGCATCCAATTGCTGTCTTAACTCGAGGAGAGTGACCGCCTTTTCGAACATGGCCTTTCCGGCCCACCGGCGAGTCTCTAGTGACTGGTCGTCGCCGAACCGCCTAATCAGGTCATCGAAATCCTTTACCGCCGTGTCAGGCGCCTCTTCCCTCATCGTGACTCCCTTGCGAAACAGGAATGCCGCCAACCGCTCGTCTGCGCCGGGCGCACATGACCAAAACATGGACATGAGACCGCCGCCATCAACCTGACTGCTCCTTAACGTGAAGACATCGTCCTCACCCAGCGTTCGCCGCGCGTCTTCCAGGATGCGCTCTGTCATGGAGTCAGCTTCCTCGTGGCGCCCTTGCCGTCGTATCACGTAGGCGAGATTATTGCGTGCGACGAAAGCAAGGCGGTTGCCACCCTCCGACACTCGCGCCGCGTCGTCCACGACAAGACGCAACAACGCCTCAGCCTCACTCCAACGACCCGATGCGCAGTGAAGCGAGGCGAACTCGATGCGCGTATGCAGCGTAGTTGGACGCTCATCACTGCGCATCGGGTCGTTGGAGTGAGGCTGTCAAAGTACGCGAAAGCCTCGGTCCACTCGGTGGTCCTACGTATCACCGCAGCCAGGTTGTGACGCGTCACGAGATTGGCGGGATCAACAGCTGGCGACACTCGCAGCTGAGCATTCAGGACATCGCGGAGTATTTCTTCGGCTCTGTCAGCGCGCCCTACGTCGGTCAGAAGGTATGCCAACTGCTGCCTCGCTATCAAGACGGTCGAGTTTTCATCGTCTCCGTCCATCCCGGGGTGGGCGAGGGCCAGAGTAATCAGCTCAATACCGAACTCCGACGAGTTCATGTGGGCGTATGCCATCGCAGTTTCGCAGGACACGCGGACTAGTGCGTCCAATTCCGGTTCGGCGGCCGCGAGTCGCGGCGCCGAGTTTGTGAGCAGAGCCTGCAGGTGCGGTGTCAGCACGCCAAACGCTGGCCAGTCCGACGGGCGCTCGGCGCTGAGTTCATTGAAGGCGGCAACCAGAAGCCCCACAGCGGTGCGGCGGACCAGCAGCTCGTCGACGTCGCCGGGTCTCGGATCGACGAGGTAAGTCCGATTAGTATCGGCGACAACGGGGTGGACGATCATGCCTCTCGCCATTGGTTCCTCTGTGTCATCCGTGCCACTCTTCGTCGAGGGCAAAATCGGATCTATCAGGCCCACCTCATCGAGACCGTCGAGCACCTGATTCACAGGTGGGTTTGCAAATCCGCTGCTCATTGTGTGTCCGATGGACTCGGCGAGGAAGGACTCAACGAGTTCCGTCTCAAGGATGCTCAACGGCAATGTCACAGCAGGCGCGTAGCAGGACAACAATCTCAGTAGCGGCCGAGCCTGTGGCATGTCGTGTGCGGCCAGAGCATCCAGGGAAAGCTCCCAGGTCACCATTACCATCATTCGTTCGATCGCGGCGGGGTCACGTCGGTGAAGATCGATCAATTTGATGACAGTGGGATCTGATTCCAGCGCCCGACGATAGGATTCGAATTTCGTATGAACCGCATAGCTTGAACCGAGGTAACGGCCGGCCAGGTTCAACGCGAGAGGAAGCCGTCCGAGCCGAACCGCGAGCGCCCGAGCCTGCGTAACGGTTCCCGCCTTTGGCGCCATGTCGCGCAGAATTTTGGCCGCCTGGGCTTCGCTAAGCAGATCGATCGGGTAGATGCTGGCCGTAGTGGGCCAGTGGTGCTTTGCGCGTTGACGGCTCGTGACTATGACCAGGCCTCGGTGACCGCCGCGCGCCCAGCCCGTGTCGTCGGCCAGCCTCGGTGCACTGTCCGCATCTGGTCCACTGGGCCTAGCCAGGTATTCTGGTTCATCGGCGTTGTCGATAATCAAGACCCAGTCGTGGGGTGCCTGTTCCAGAAGTTGCCATAGGCTTTCCGGACCAGCTGGCTCCGGAGCCCTGATTGCGTCAAGCTCTTCGGGGGTTGCTCCAAGGTTCTCGGCCACGATACGGAACCCATTGACGAGGCTGCGCGGTGTCGCCGCGGATACCTCCCATGCCTGTAGCCGACGTCCACTCTTCTGCTGCGATCTGATCCGCCGAACTAGCTCACGGGCGACTGTTGACTTGCCCGTGCCACCTGCCCCAACCAGCACGGCGAGCCCTCCTTTCCGGAGGTTACGCTCGAGCCTGTTAAGCAGGGAGTCGCGTCCTCGGACGGCTTTCGGTAGAGCTCCGATCCGGACCGGCGCAGTGTCACGAGGAGGTTTGCGCCGGGGCGGCTTGGGAGTCGGCGGGTCCGTAGGGAGCGATTCATCGTGCGTCAACTCCGGATCCGGTACCTCGGGCGAAGCTTGAGCTGGATCACGCTGGCCACGGAAAAAGCCGAATACGGCGATCAGACCAAATACGCAGACGCCCACCCAACTTAACCCCCTGTTCCGAACAACAAACTCCGGCCTACCACCCTTACTGGTGGTGTTGCCCGGCGGCAGCAACGGTTCCAGGATCACCCATTGCGCGTCGGTCATGGACGAGGATGGGTAACAGGGCCGCGGGCAAACGTGCTGCGGGCACGACGAGCACAGGCAGACAGGTGATAATGGCATCGGAGCTGGCAACCCACCGAGCAAAACCTTTGCCCCACCCACCAGATCTGGCTCGGACCACCCGCCCGTTTCCACCGCAGCGACCAACACGACCTCAGCGCCCTACCCGAGATCCTCGCGGCCCAACACCGCCACTACCGCCTGGCCCGCCGCCACGGCCGAAGCATCGCCGCCCACGCCTTCACCGAAGCCTCCCACATCACCGAAATCTGGACCCGGCACGGCTTCTACCACGACCGGCGCGAACCGTTGATCCAAGCCATGCTCGGAAATCCGCCCATCATCAGAAAGCGTCCACCCGGCGACCCCATCACACCGATCGTGACCTACCCCGAGCCGATCGTGACCTACCCCGAGACCGTCGATCTGGCCCGAGTACTCGCCATGCCCCGCTGGCGTCACCCAACAGCCCCGACCAACCACGATCTCCGAGCGTTCCAGCAGGATGTGAATCAATACACCGACATCCCGTACCACCCCCATGAAAGCCCCACGACCCGCTGCTTCGCTGGTTCCAACGACGCCACACCGCCGCATAGGCAGCGTCTCTTTGTTGCAGAGACTCTATGCATAACATACTCTGTGATCCATGACCGAGTCACGAGAGCTACGCCTCACCGAAGTGGGAACGCTGCGCGCCATGGCACATCCGCTTCGGATGAGGATCTTGGGGTCGTTGCGCATCGATGGACCCGCGACCTCGGCGATGCTGGCACGCCGGTTGAACACGGACTCTGGTCAGACCAGTCACCACCTGCGGCAGCTGGCTCGATTTGGGTTCGTTGTGGAGGCACCCGACCTGGGCAAGGGATCACGCGGCCGGGAACGGTGGTGGCGGGCAGGTCACGAGAGCACGTCCTGGGACGATCTGTCCGCTCTCGGTCCCGAAGGCGCCGAAGCGGTGCATGCCTTTGAGAACGTGGCTCATCGAGTCTGGGCGCAGATGTTGTCGCAGTATCGAATGCAGGCAGGTCGCCAGGAGTGGAGTCCGGCCTGGGTCCAAGCCGCGGCCTCCGGGGACTTTCCGATCCGTACCACGCCCGAGGGCCTCGCCGCGTTGCTGGCCGAGTTGCGGGAGGTCATTGCCCGCCACGACCTCGGCGAACAGGCCGGCCCCGACGCTGAGACGGTGATCGTTCTCCTGCACGGGTTCCCCCGCAGGGTCACCCCATGAAGGGTTGGATGCCGCTACGAGCCAACCGCGACTTTCGTCTGCTGTGGATCGGCCAGAGCCTGTCCAGTCTGGGCGGGCAGATGTCCGCAGTCGCGTTTCCGCTGCTCGTCCTCGCCACCACGGGATCACCAGCAAAAGCCGGCCTGGTCGCGCTTGCGGGCAACGCGCCCTTCGTGTTGCTGCAACTTCCGGCCGGCGCCTACGTTGACCGATGGAACCGACGCGCCGTGATGCTGGGCGCCGACATAGGCCGGGCTATCGCTCTGGGCAGCATCGCCGTCGCCATCACGCTCAACGGGTTGACGTTCGTTCACACCATGGCCGTCGCGACCGTGGAGGGATCACTGTTCGTCATGTTCCGTCTGGCCGAAGGCGCAGCCCTTCGACAAGTGGTTCCCAACGAGACCCAGCTCGGCGACGCCATCGCGCTCAACCAGGCACGTAGCTACGGCACCTCACTGGCCGGGCAACCACTGGGAGGCCTGCTCTACGGCGTCAAGGCCCTACTACCGTTCGCCGCCGACGCCGTGTCGTACCTAGCGTCGCTGGCCACGATCGCAGCCATCCGCACACCACTGCAGGCACCGCCACGCACAGCGAAGCGGCACCTCTGCCGCGAGATCCGGGAAGGGCTCAGCACCGCCTGGCGCAATCGGTTCCTGCGGGCCACCACGCTGCTCACCACCGGCAGCGACTTCGTCATCAACGGGCTGTTCCTCATCCTCATCGTGATCGCCACCCAGCACGGCTCATCAGCCACCGAGGTCGGCATAATGCTCGCCCTCGGCGGCGCCGGCGGCATGCTCGGCGCGCTGGCCGCGCCCGCATTGACGCGCCGCATTCGTTCAATGCGACTCGTTGTCGCCGGCGCCGTGTGGTTCGGTGTCCCGCTCGTCGCGCTCGCCGCCACCACAGCCAACCCGATTCTGCTCGGACTGCTACTGGGCCTCATCCTTTCCGCCTGGCCCCTCTACAACGCCGTCGTGGTCTCACGATGGATGCAGCAAGTACCTGACGCACTCATGGGCCGGGTCCAGGCAGCCGTGGCCCTCATCGGCTGGGCACCAGTGCCACTCTCACCCCTGCTCGCGGGCCTTCTCGTCGAATGGGTCGGCACGACGTGGACGGTACTCACCTTCGCCACCATCATGCTGACCATCGCGATAGCCGCGACACTGAATCAAACAGTCCGCACCGAGCAGAGCCAGCACAGCGAAACGCAGACCAGGCCCCAGGGCGACCCCATTGCGAGTTGACGGGATGTCACAGGGACCTCCCGAACCCGGGGTGCACCTCGCCATGACCAGCGTTACTGCCAAACCAATGCCAATTTGCCCCATGATCAACGAGACCTGTCGGCCACCATCCGTCTCACATACCTGAGGCACCGCAGCTCAGCGGCCGACGGTGCCTCATAATCAACTAGATAGGACACGGGGACCACGCCGCCCGCGCCATGAACGTCAGACTGGTAACTGTCCTGTCTCATCGGCCATGAAGCACGTCTCATTGACCTGAAGCACGCAGCTCATGCGGCTGGAAGGACGACGAACCTGGTCAGATAAGCCGTCTCACCAACTTGAAGCATCGCAGGTCACA